>Ga0207701_10000070_pt1 | contig 86915 bp, 76 predicted proteins | sample KBSSwiSSwithPhiX_FD_184294 | JGI IMG/M metagenome (GOLD analysis project Ga0207701, IMG submission 184294) | Switchgrass rhizosphere bulk soil microbial communities from Kellogg Biological Station, Michigan, USA, with PhiX - S5 (SPAdes) (version 2) | ecosystem: Environmental > Terrestrial >...
GCCTGGCGGGTTTGACCTGGATGTCACTAACCTTGTATTGAGCGCCAACGCAGCTTTTGAGGAATTGCTCGGCATCTTCTCCAGAAGACTGTTTTCTTCCTTCTGCCGAAAATGTTACGGGCTTACCTGACATATCTTTTGCGGTAAAGAGCCCTTCTATTTTAAACGTACTGATTGGAGTAAATGCATTGATTTCTCTTTCCCTTTCTACTATTAAGCGAACCGCAACGCTTTGTACCCGACCGGCGCTAAGATTATTTCTTACGCTGATTTTTCTCCATAATATAGGACTCAATTCAAATCCAACAATCCGGTCAAGAATTCTCCTGGCCTGTTGGGCATTTACAAGGTTCATGTCAAGCTTTCGGGGATTTTCTACAGCGTCTTTGATTGCCGGTTTGGTGATTTCATTAAAGACTATTCGTTTGGTCTTCTTGGGATCAAGGCCAAGCACCTCACACAAGTGCCAGCTTATTGCCTCGCCTTCGCGATCCTCATCTGTTGCGAGCCATACTTCTTTTGATTTTTCAGCAAGGTTTTTCAGTTCATTGACCACTTTTTCCTTATCGTCAGAAACTTTATAGCGGGGTTTAAAATTTCGTTCTATATCAATACCCATTCCGGCTTTTTCCAGGTCACGGATATGGCCAAAACAACTCTTTACCTGGAATTCGCGGCCCAGGATTTTTTCTATCGTTTTTGCTTTCGCAGGACTTTCTACTATCAATAGGTTTTTCGCCATAATCACTCCATATTATGATATACAACGCCATGTATAACAAGTTGCATACTTTTAAAAAACGCCTTTCAGCGGTCGCAAGTTATAGCAAGAATAATAATTTTTTTTAGTAGGGTGCCGCCGCAACGCGTTGTGAGAGCCCGAATAAGGAAGAAATGGGGTAGAGAGTACCGGCTCATAACGCTGACCAGCAGAGGGTTTGCCGCCACAAAACGACGGCTTCAGGTTTGCTAAAAGATTTTATTGGAAATATTACTTATGGTTAACAGAACAGGGCCTCACAGTCCAGACCGGATAATTGCAGCTACCTTTTTCGCCCATTTGCTATATTCTTTTCCAGATGGGTGTAGTCCGTCCTCCGCGATCAATGCGGAATCCCGGGCAGCCTGCCGGGTGCTGGGAGTAATATTAAGATAGTGCACACTGTATTTCTCAGCCACGTGTTTGTTTGCCTCATTGAACTGATCGATTTCGGAGGCGATTTCTGCCTGGGTCCTACCGGCTCCAAATGGCGTAACGCTCCAGTCGGGAATAGACAGCACTATAACCCGCCTGGCATTATCTCCGGCAAAATGAATGGCTTGTTTTAACAACGACTCAAATGCGGGAGCATAGTCTGCCACATGGCCTTTTCTATATTGGTTATTGACTCCTATCAGAAGTGTTACTACATCATATTGCTCATGTAAAGGGGAATCTTCAATAGCTGCCTGCAACTCATCTGTTGTCCATCCTGTGCGGGCAACCACTTTAGGATTATTAAATTCTATACCTTTTGTGCGCAGGATGTTGACTACCTGGTATGGAAAACTCTCCTTGGAAGTAATGCCTTCGCCGACCGTATAAGAGTCGCCCAATGCCAGGTAACTGTAGGGTTTGTTTTGAAGCGGTCGCTCCTTCATAGCGGCTATGAAAATAAGAAGAAGTATTAAGGCAAAAACGGCAACCAGTGAGGAACTGGCTTTTTTTATCAAAAATTCTCTCATAACGTATTAGTAACTTAAAGGAAATTCACAATTGCTTTGCCAACTTTTACATCTTTATAAATTTTGCGGTGTCCAAGTCCCTTGGTAATAATAAATTGTATGTTTAAATAGTTTTCATCCTTCACTCTGAAAATATCATTGAGAGGGGTGATTCTATCATCCTTGTCATGGAACCATAAAACCCGGGCTTTGATTTTTCTTAAAGTTCGTGGTATGGAGAACCAGCTCACCGGGTGGCCGCTACGAGTGGCAATAATTTCCTCAAAATTTTTCCGCACCCCTTCATCCGGCAACTGCAGAAAGTGGAAAAAATGGTCGATCGCGGTGCTCGTCTCTGTCGCTGGTGCAATTAACGCGAGCCTAAAATTGTGGTCGTGGCAGACTTCAGCAAGCGCCATGCATACTGCCAAACCGCCAAAGGAATGAGCAACGAAAGATTGAACCGGGCCATACTCACGATGGATATGTTTTATAAGATCGCGATATAGTGGGGCATTAATCTTTGTACCGGAACTAAGCCCGTGAGCGGGTGCATCAAACGCCAATACTTCGTACCCTTTGTCTATAAGAGGACTTACGTACTTATCAAAATTGACGACAGAAGATTCGAAACCGTGAATGATCATTGCCTTTCTGCCAGCACCGGGGTTCCAGCGATAGCCTATGATTGTGTGATTCTGAAATCGAAAATGCAGTTTTTCTGCTTCGTTAAATATAACCGGCAAATTCTTCTTTAACGTTCGTGACTGGGGAGTACAGAATAGCTCATAGGCTTTGGCGGCCGCGCGTCTTTTGGAAACGGCGGCCAGAACTTTGAACGTGGTTCTTAAATAAGTAACAGCAAGTTTTTGTCTTAATTTCATCCCTCACAAATCTATTTGATTAATTCTGAATACGTGAGACCAACGATGGATATAGTAATGATTGGGTCGGGAAACGTGGCCGCAGTCCTCGGCCGAAAATTTGTAGCTGCCGGGCATAGGATCATACAGGTCGTCGGTCGAAATGCCACCGCGGCAAGTGAATTGGCTTATGAATGGGATACAGAATCGGCAAATTATATGAGCTTAATCAGCAGGCGGGCCGATGTCTATCTCATTGCGGTAACGGATAATGCCATAGCCGGGGTGGTGGCAGATCTCAGACTCCCGGGAAAAGTAGTGGCTCATACGGCCGGTTCCGTTTCGAAAGAAGTACTAAAGACTGTTACCGATCACTACGGTGTATTGTATCCTCTTCAGAGTATCCGGAAGGATATTAATTATCTGCCCGATATACCGGTCTATTTTGAAGCCAGCGATGAAAAAGCTTTTGCCGTGCTCAAAAAGCTGGCCTCCTCTATTTCTTTAGATCCCCCCGTGGTGGCAGGAAGTGAAGAAAGGTTGAAACTGCATGTCGCGGCCGTAATTGTAAATAATTTTCCCAACCATTTATTCTCGCTTGCTGAGCAGTTTTGCCGGAAGGAAAAACTTGATTTTCGCCAGTTGTTACCCCTGATCACAGAAACAGTGCAACGGTTGAAGACAAGTTCTCCTTCAGAAACCCAAACGGGTCCAGCCTTTCGCAATGACGGAGAAACGCTGCAAAAGCATTTGGAGATTTTAAAAAATCATCCTCAACTTCTGCATATCTATAAGGTCATGACAGAAAGTATTAAACAGGCGAAGTGATGATTTCAAATTTTTCCTATTGAATGAAATAAATTTCATTTACAAAAACCGCCAAAACATATTTATTGAAGACAGCAAGTGTATGCTCCATTCAACGGCATCTCGTGCAGGTAATGTAACTTTCCAAAAAAAACTTCATGAGATTGATCGCAGCCTTCCTTAAAATGATACGTCTGCCCAATCTCATTTTTATAGCGTTAACCCAGGTGCTTTTCCAGTTTTGTATTTATCACCCGCTCTATCTCGGACAAATACAGCCCCAGGACACGAGGAATTTTTTTTTACTGGTTGCTGCATCGGTACTTATTGCGGCTGCTGGTTATATCATCAACGATTATTTTGACATTAACATCGACGAGGTGAATAAACCGGATCGAATGGTGGTCGACAAATTTATCAGCAGGCGGTGGGCAATTGCGTGGCATTTCGTTTTCAGCGCAATTGCGATATTGCTCACGATGCTGGCCCTGCCGGTATTGCAAAAATGGTATTTGGTATTGGCGAATATTTTTTCCGTAGCTGTGCTTTGGTTTTATTCTACCAATTTCAAAAAAAAGCTACTCATCGGGAATATCGCTATTTCATTGCTGACGGCATGGACGATACTACTGGTCTTCTTTTCCAAGTTATCCGTCAGCGATGCATTCGCCACGGGCTTTCATGGCCAGCCAAAGTTTTTTCGTTTTGCCTTTCTTTATGCTGGATTTGCCTTTATGATAACTCTGATCCGTGAAGCCATTAAGGATATTGAAGACATGCCTGGTGATGAAAAGTATGGTTGCCGTACGATGCCCATTGTTTGGGGAGTGAATGCAACTAAAGTCTATATAGCCGTATGGATGATCATACTTATTGCAATATTAATCGTGATCCAGATTTATGTTCTTCAATTTCGCTGGTGGTGGGCCGTCGCATATTGCTTTGTGTTGATAATCCTTCCGCTGATCTACGTTTTTTCAAAATTATTTAAGGCATCTTCCATCCCGGATTATCATGAACTGAGTACCCGGACAAAGCTGATTATGCTCACCGGCATACTTTCCATGATCTTTTTTTATTTTTATTTGTGAGGAGTCTGCTTTGCCGCTGCTTTAGGGAAATGTTTAAAACGAAAGAACCATGGACAAGATAATCCTGGCCTCCCAGTCTCCGCGCCGAAAACAACTCCTGGAGTGGGCTGAAATACCATTTGAAATTGTCGTGAAAGCGACAGATGAAAGCTTTCCTGCGGAATTAAGCCCTGACAAAGCAGCGATACATATTGCCCGAAATAAACTGTTGGAAGTACAACAGCTGACGACGCCAGGTTCCATTATTCTCGCCGCTGATACTATCGTGGTGTTGAACAACCGCATTATCGGGAAGCCGAAAAGCCGGGAAGACGCTTTTGAAATTTTGTACGATCTATCCGGTAAAAGGCATGCGGTCATAACCGGGGTAGTCATGAGGCGCAATGAGAAAGAGATTTCATTTGCTGACGCCACAGACGTCCATTTTCACGAACTCTCACCTGCCCAGATTGAATTTTACATTGATAAATACAAACCGTATGATAAGGCAGGCGCCTATGCAATACAGGAATGGATTGGAGTGGTAGGCATTAAGTCGGTGTCAGGAGATTTTTACAACGTAATGGGTTTGCCTATCAGCAGGGTGGTCAGGGAATTGAATGCCCTGACGGCCTGATTCGGATTTCGGATTTCGGAATTCGGATTTCGGATTTTGCGTCCAGTATATTTTCCTTCCTTAACTTTGTATCGTTGCCATTTGCAAAAACGCTGAGTATGACCGAGCGACTATTGCAATTCATATGGCAATTCCAATACTTCAACAAAAACAATTTAGTAACGGCTGACGGCGAACCGGTGCAGGTGATGCTTCCGGGAACATTTAACTCCAACCAGGGTCCTGATTTTCTCAATGCACGGCTGCTGATTGGTGATGCCACATGGGCCGGAACGGTAGAGTTGCATTTAAGATCGTCGGACTGGAACCGCCACGGTCACCACGAAGACGGCAACTATTCAAATGTTATCCTGCACGTAGTTTGGGAACATGACGGTTTTCAAATCAATATACCTGTTATCGAATTAAAAGACCGGGTTGCCAAACTCTTATTGCAGCGCTATGAGGACCTGATGCATTCTGCTTCGTTTATTCCCTGTGAAAACAACATTGCCGATATACGCGACATCACATGGAATAGCTGGAAGGAGCGCTTGCTCGTCGAGAGATTGTTAAGGAAATCTGCACTGGTGCAATGTTTACTTGAGCAAAACAACTTTCATTGGGAAGAAACATTTTGGTGGATGGTCGCCCGGAATTTCGGAATGAAGGTAAACGCGGAAGCATTTGAAGCTATTGCAAGATCACTTTCACTTAATATTCTTGCTAAACACAAGAACCAAATACACCAGCTTGAGGCGTTACTACTTGGACAGGCAGGCTTACTGGAAGAACAGTTTAATCGCACCAAAGATGCTGCGGCTGACCGTGATTACCCGATAATGCTACAAAGGGAATACCGCTTTTTGCAACAGAAATATAAACTTCGGCCGGTGCCTGTTCCGCTTTATTCGTTAAGGATGCGACCTGGAAATTTTCCTTCTGTTCGTCTCGCAGAACTAGCCATGCTCGTTCACGAATCATCGCACTTGTTTTCGAAAATAAAGGAAGCGTCATCTGCAGGCGAGATTAAAAAAATTTTTGAAGTTACCGCGAATGACTATTGGCATTATCATTATCGATTTAAAGAAAGTTCGGTTTTCAAACAGAAAAAAGTTGGCTCGTCCATGTCAGAAAATATTATTATAAATACAGTCGCGCCGGTACTCTTTTCTTATGGTAGCTATTACAAGGACGCCACCTATAAAGAGAAGGCTATCCGATACCTGGAGGAATTACCTGCCGAAAATAATTTATTGACGAACGGCTTTAAAGAATTGGGTATTGAAAACAAAACTGCCATGGATTCACAGGCGCTTATTGAATTAAAAAACGAATACTGCAATAAGAAAAGATGTCTTGAATGTAGTATTGGCAACGCAATTTTGAGAAATTAGGCAAACAGCCTGTGTTAATGGCATTCGATTCGGAAAATAAAATGTTCTTTGTTCCGGACATTTGTCATTGAGAAATGTTAAATCTGCCATTGCAATTGCCATTCGTATTCAGGGAAATCTTTGCGGTAGCCGGGCAACGGTTTTACCGGTTAACTCGTTTTTTGAGACGTAGTTGGGGCGATCGTATTGCTCTTTAGAATTAGCGGTGATACTATTTCAATTTTTGCCCTAATTTTACGTTATAAGCAAAGAATCAAAGGAAAGTTGACCTCGTAGGTTAAATTGACACGTGTCGTTTCGTTTAACCCCTGGTCCCGATAAAAAAAGAAAACGGGGATGTAAAGAGTTTGACGTTTGAGTCACCACTTTATCTTTTCCTCCTTAAACGATTTTAGACTGTGAAGAAATTAAGCCTGATTATTTTCCTAACCTCAATTGTCCTTACTTCTTTTGGCCAGACCCGTAAAGAAAAGAAAGAAGCAAAGCGCCAGAAAATAAATGAAATGGTCCGCCAGGCGGAGGAAGGAGTTCTCATTTATCAAAAGCAGAGCATTTTTGGTATCCAGTTGCGCACAAATGGGTACGGCGGATTTTATGAGATGGCCAAGAGGAAGACCAACCGGAAAGCAAATGTTTACCGTATCGATTTTACAGAGATAAAACACCCGAAAGAAGAAAAGTTGTTGGGAGGCAGTTTCGTTTTTGGTAACCCCTATGTTTACGGAAAGAAAAATAACTTTTATCAGTTAACACTGGGCGTTGGCCAGCAATACATACTTGGCCAAAAGGGTAACAAAAATGGTGTAGCTGTAGGGGGTGTTTATTCAGCCGGGCTTTCTCTCGGCTTGTTACGCCCTTATTACCTGCATATCGACGATCCGTCGAGTGGGGGAGAAAAACTGCTCAAATATTCGGCAGAAGACAGTGCGTTGTTCATGGATCAAAGTGCTATTATTTCGGGGGGTGGTTTTGGCAAAGGATGGAATGAATTAAAATTAAAACCAGGTTTCTTCGCTAAGGCGGGATTGAGGTTTGACTACGGACGCTATAACGAATCGGTTTCCGGCCTGGAGATAGGATTGAGTGCTGAATTCTATACCTCCAAAATTCCGCTGATGGTGACGCAGGATGATAACCAGCTATTTGTCCAGGGCTATGTTGCCATACTCTTTGGGCGACGAAAGTAACGATCAACACTTTAATGCAAAATCTTAATCTTATCGATTCGTTGTAATTTTGTCGCATGACTGAGCTTCCCGTTGTTTCCTTTATCGACGAAAAGACGACCCGGATTAAGAAGCCGGATTGGTTACGCGTAAAGCTGCCGATCGGCGAGGGCTATAGGCATGTCCGTAACCTCGTTGATACGCATAAACTTCACACTATTTGTGAAAGCGGCAACTGCCCGAATATGGGCGAGTGCTGGGGTGCCGGCACGGCAACCTTTATGATCCTGGGAAATGTGTGTACCAGGAGTTGTGGCTTTTGCGCAGTGGCTACCGGGCGCCCCGACGCACTTGATTGGGATGAACCTCAAAGGGTCGCCGAAGCAATTCACCTGATGAAGGTAAAACATGCAGTCATTACTTCTGTCGATCGCGATGAATTGAAAGATGGCGGCTCGACAATCTGGCAAAATACAATCAGGGCAGTCAAATCTCTCAATCCCGAAACAACACTTGAAACATTGATTCCTGATTTTAAAGGTAACAAGGCCGATATTGAACGAATTATCGAAGCATCTCCCGAGGTTGTGTCGCATAACATTGAGACCGTTGAACGCCTCACGAGACAGGTACGCATACAGGCAAAGTATTGGCGGAGCATGGAAGTCGTCAGAATTTTGAAAGAAGGAGGGTGCAGAACGAAAAGTGGTATTATGCTCGGACTGGGTGAAAGGAAAGAAGAGATAATACAAACAATGAAAGATCTTCGCGACAACGGCTGTGACGTAATTACAATTGGCCAGTACCTTCAACCCACGCAAAAACATCTCTCCGTTCATCGTTTCGTGCATCCGGACGAATTTGCTGAATATAAAGAAATTGGATATTCATTAGGGCTTGACTACGTGGAAAGTGGCCCATTAGTACGTTCTTCATACCACAGCGAACGACATGTGTACCCTGGATTGGGGAAAAAGGAGTGGGAATTGAGTAAGGCAATCGCTTAAAAATATCAATTTTCCTCTCTAATTTGGAGGTGATTAGCTGGCCGCCTCTAACGATGAAATCTTACCCGAACTGCCTTTGCGTTTTTGCTTTCATTTTATTGCGCCTACCCGTTTTCACGCAATCCAATGCATATGTCCTTAACGGATCAGCTACCCGGATTTCATGTAATTGCTATTCACTTACACAAGCAATAAATTCACAGAGTGGCAGTGTCTGGAACGCTAACAAAATTGACCTGAATACATCCTTTGATTTTATGTTCAATGTATACCTTGGTTGCAAAGATGCGGATGGTGCCGACGGTGTTGTTTTTACGTTGCAGCCGATCAGCACAAGTGTGGGTGCGGGAGGACAGGGCATCGGTTTCCTTGGCGTGAATCCATCGGTTGGAATAGTGCTTGACACCTGGCAAAACAATGAGCTGAATGACCCTGCTTACGACCATTTAAGCATACAGGTTAACGGCATCGGTAAACATGGCAATGATTTGGCGGGGCCCGTTCCGATTTCAACCGTTAAACCAAACGTTGAAGATTGCCAGTGGCATACCCTACGCATCACCTGGGATGCCGGTTCTCATGTACTGGTTTCTTATTTTGATGGCGAACTCAGGTTGCAAACCCATACAGATCTTATCCGATCGATCTTTCATAACGACCCGCAGGTTTACTGGGGATTCAGTGCGGGAACCGGGATTGGCAACAATGTTCAGAAATTTTGCACCGCTCTCAACCCGCAATTTTCTACATCCGCCGGCGATGGTGTATGTTTAAACACAGCGGTCAGTTTCAAAAATGAGTCACAATCTTTTGCCCCAATCAGGAGTTGTTACTGGGATTTTGGAGATGGTCAGACAAGCTCTGCATTTTCACCCCTTCCTCATTTATATGCCGCTCCTGGCGTCTACACGGTCAAACTTTCTATTACGGGTTTTGATGGTTGTGTCAGCGATACTTTGAAAAAAACTATTGCCATCGGCGATCATCCCAAAGCAGGATTTGCAGTATTGGAAGCATGCGCGGCGAAACCACCACGAATTAAAGACCAATCCACGAGCGCCGTTGGTCATATTACCAAATGGAATTGGGTACTCGATGGTAATACGACTTCAACATCGCAAAATCCCCAGTTCAATACTTTAGCGCCAGGCATACATGAATTATCATTAACCGTCGCCAGCAATTATGGATGCCCTTCCGAAACAATACACCAATACTTTGAGGTTAAACCTTCACCAGTCATCTCAGCAAGTGACGTCACCGGTTGCATAAACGAACCTTTTGTACTAAAAGCGAAGCAGATCGACTCCGTCACGAACATAATTAGTTGGCAATGGAAATCGGGGACGGGCCAAACTGGGACGGAGCAAAACATCACCGGCACATACAGTTCACCGGGAGACTTTATGTATATCATTTCAGCAAAGGCAGACAACGGTTGCGATTCGAAACCGATCGCTGTATTTGCCAGGATCAAGGAAGCGGTAGCTGACGCAGGCAACGATACTGTAGTTATTGCAGCCCATCCCTTTAGAATGCATGCTTCTGGTGGATCGACTTACGACTGGCTGCCAGGGCTGGGTCTCGACAATCCCACAAGTGCAGAGCCCGTTGCCGTATTGCAGGATGACATGACTTACACTTTGTCGGTGACGACGCCGGACGGATGTACAGACGAGGATGTCATCAATATTAAGATATTCCGCGGATCAGGTATCAACGTTCCTACCGCGTTCACGCCAAACAATGACGGATTAAACGACGTGCTCAGACCCGATTACAAAGGAATAAAGACCCTGTACAATTTTTCGATCTACGACCGCTGGGGCAAATCATTATTCTCCACTAAAAACATTACCGAGGGTTGGGATGGTTATTTTAAGGGAACCATTCAGCCATCGGGCGCCTATGTCTGGATGCTGAAAGCTACGGACTATGAAGGCAAAGTTTACGAGCTTAAGGGAACTTCAGTACTTATCAGGTAATTAAAAGTTTTAATATTAGCCATTTCGTGTTGATTTTATTCTACAAGGAGTTGTTTATAATCAATATTTTGTGGAAGGATGTTACAAAAAATGGGCAAATAAACATTCTGGCACAATTTTGACTGCAAAACGGGAAATTCATCCGATTGAAAAAGCTCGGCTATCCACTATTCCTGGTACTGGTTTCATTGACAACCGCGATTTGTGTTACGACAGTTACCGCAGTTACGCTTGCCTCTTATTCGAGGGTTGAAAAGCACGACGTCAAGGTGCAGGTAAACGAAGAAGGTTCGACAGTGATAAGGTAGTTTGAATCCAGTTAAAAGACAATACAACCTGATGAAAATATAGCGGGACAGCTATTTATTGTCCAGTCTTAAAATAATATCTTTTAAAGAACCATCCTATTTAAAACAGAACTTATGAAAAAGCCCGGCAGGTCCGGGCTTTTTTATTTTATTGACAAGAGTCGATTCCAAAAATCATTTGTTTTCCCAGGCGAGCGCACTGGCTCCAAGGATCGCGGCATCCGATTCTTTTAAATGGCTGATTAGAATTTTTACTTTGTTTTGAAATACCTGTATAAGATTGGCTTCCATGTGTTCCCTGGTTGGCTTTAAGATCAAATCGCCGGCTTTTGTTAATCCTCCAAACAATACTATAGCCTCGGGACTGGAAAACATTACCGCGTTAGCGAGCGCCAGACCCAATATGCGGCCTGTGAAGTCAAAGATGTACCGGGCAACTTCGTCCCCTTCAATTGCCGCCTCGTAAACTGCTTTTGAATCTAATTTTTCAATAGGCACTTTCCGCAAAACACTGGGCCGGTCTGAATTCTGAAGAATTTCGACGGTGGTACTCCTTACGCCCGTAGCAGAACAATAACTTTCCAGCGAGCCTTTTTTTCCTGTGCCTGGATGTAACCGGCCATCAGGGATGACAATCGTATGTCCGAGTTCACCGGCAAAGCCATCATGTCCATATATTAGATGGCCGTTGGCAACTATCCCGCTTCCAACGCCAGTTCCAAGTGTAATCATTATAAAATCTTTCATACCCTTGGCTGCACCATACATCATCTCACCAATCGCTGCCGCATTGGCATCATTGGTAAGTGTGACCGGAAGCTTAAATTTATTTTCAATCAATTTGGCTAAAGGAATGATCCCTTTCCACGGTAAATTCGGAGCATACTCGATTGTGCCGGTGTAATAATTTCCGTTCGGGGCGCCGACGCCAATTCCTTTCATTCGCCCAACACCACCCGCTTTTTCAATCAATACAGCAAGGTTATTATAAAGATCATCAATAAATGTATTTACTTCCGCGTGTTTCTTTGTCGACATTTCGTCAGAAAACAGAACATTGCCATCGCGGTCAACTATACCAAACTTTGTTCCGGTGCCACCAATATCGATTCCAATCGCAAGGGCCTGTAATCCGGTTTTTGACGCCATCTTATTTGATTTTAGAAAAAATTCTTTGACTACATAAATAGTGAACAAATCAGAAGAATTGCCTTTAATGCCCTCCCGCTATCTGCTTATCAAAGTCAATTCCCTGTTTGCGCAATTCACTCCTGCTTTTTAAAGTGTGCCATGCCAGGTAAGAAAAACAAACCAATGGAACTATATACGAAAGGTGTGTCCAAGGCCCGGTCGTGAGTCCATTTACTTCGGTCCCGAGATCTAAATCAATTAAAGCGCCCTGCGAAGGCGGAATAATGGCTCCGCCAAGAATCATCATGATTAGAAATGCCGAGCCCTGGCTTGTGTATTTTCCCAACCCTGCAACAGCGAGCGCAAAGATGCAGGGCCACATTACCGAACAACACAGACCACATGCAATGATACAGTAGTTGGCGATCATCCCGGTTGAAAATAGCGATATCAGGATAAAGACCGCTGCCATGATTGCAACAGAAAGCAAAAGCTTTACCGGCTTTTCCTGGGAATAAAGATTGGCTGCTATCAGGAAGATGATCATGATCCAGTACCATTTGAAATCGCTGATATCATTCCCTTTGATATAATTCGCAAGACAAATGATTCCGAAAGCAAAAAAAGGAACCAGTACAATCAGGAGTTGCCTGGTAGCCTTGCTCAAATTAAATACGCTAACAGCTCCTGTCCATCTTCCAATCATAAGGCTGCCCCAGTACAAGGCGATAAGATGTGAATTGTGTTTTTCATCGTAGCCACCGAATTCCGGTCTCTTGAGAAATGCTCCAAAATTGTTGTCAATGGTTACTTCCACACCTACGTAAACAAAAATTGCGATCATGCCGAGAACGAGCTGCGGATACTGCATCGCTCCCCAACCGCTTCTATTCTTTGATGCAGCCAACATCGAACCGAACAGAATAGAAAGTATAATTACCAATGAAGCATAAATTACAACTGACTTGGCAACTCCTGTGTGGTCTTTTATCCAATCAGCAAAAAGGACCGGCAGAAAGACGACTCCAATTACAAGCAATGTTCTCATTGCTTTCGGGCTTTTTTCGAGCGACTCATCACTGGTTACCCTGGGCAATTTTGAAACGCCAAAAATGATGGCCGCCAGCGTGAATAGTCCTGCGAGGAAAAAATAGACTGTTTCAATATTTCCGATCGTTGCTTCCTTGGTGCTGGTGGCGCTTCCAAATAACATGAAACTTACAGCCAAAGGGCCCAGCAGCGTTCCAAAAGAATTGACGCCACCGGCCATGTTGAGTCTATGCGCCCCGGTTTCGGGCGATCCTAAAGCGATTGCGAAAGGTTGAGCGGCGGTTTGCTGTAATGAGAATCCCAATGCAATTATAAAGAAGGCAACTAACACCATTCCAAAAGTGGGATTGGCAGAAGTACTGATCAATGCCAGGGCTAATGCACCGATTACTGATATCACAAGCCCGTAAATAATTCCTTTCTTATAGCCAATCTTATTCAGAATGTCGACACCGCTCATGTAGGACATTAAATATAAGATCAGTGAACCATAAAAATAGGCGCCGTAAAAGGCCGAGCCGATCAACTGGGACTGAAGCTGGTCAAGATGAAAGAACTTTTTGCAAAAGGGAATAAAGATGCTGTTGCTGGCAGCAACAAAACCCCAGAAAAAGAACACTATGATCAGCGTTCCAAATTGCGACCATTTTGTTTGTTGATTCATTGCAAGCAGTAATTTTAATTAGGCACTGAAAGTAAAAAGAAATCAGTTAGCGAAAAATTTTAATTAATATCATCAAGTAATCAGAAAAACAACTTAATTTCAAACAGACTATTCCTAATACAATCCACTTTGAATGGAAATTATTCATGTAGCCGCTGAATGTTATCCGGTAGCGAAGGCGGGTGGCTTGGGTGACGTTGTCGGTTCATTACCGAAATATCAATCTGACCTCGGGCATGTGACAAAAGTGGTAATGCCAATGTACCGGACTAAATTTCTTTATCAGAATAACTGGGATCTCGTACACGAAGGCGGCCAATACCTTGGACCGCAATGGTTCCATTATAGTATAATAAGAGAGAAAACAAACAAGCTAGGCTTTGACTTATATCTGGTTGACGTGAACGGTTTGCTCGACCGGGAAAAAATCTACGGATATGACGACGATATCGAACGGTTTATGGCATTTCAGATTGCCGTATGTGATTGGCTCAACAGTTGGCAACACATGCCCGATGTGATTCATGTCCATGATCATCATACCGGGCTCATACCATTTATGGTTAAGCATTGCTTTGTGTTTAAAAATAAACTGGCCAGTGTGCCCACTGTTTTCACCGTGCATAATGGACAATACCAGGGCTGGATGGGTTGGGACAGGTACTATTTGATTCCCGCCTATGACAGCTGGAATTGGGGAATGCTTGATTGGGCAAATACCATTAACCCGATGGCTTCCGCTGTAAAGTGTGCATGGAAAGTAACCACGGTCAGTCATAGTTATCTCGATGAGCTTAAACATTCAGCAAACGGCCTTGAAAATTTATTTGAATACGAAAAAGGTAAGAGCGTTGGAGTACTTAACGGCATTGATACCGAAGTGTGGGATCCGGAAACGGACCAGTATCTTATAAAAAATTATGACAAAGGATTAGTGGACAAAGGCAAAAAGAAAAACAAAAAAGAAATTTGCGATCAATTCGGGCTGGATCCTGAAAAGCCCCTGATATCATTCATTGGCAGATTGGTTGGTGAAAAGGCTGCCGATCTTTTGCCGGAGGCAATAAGCCAGTCGATCTACCATCATCATGGTAAGGCCAATTTCCTGGTGCTTGGTTCTGGAGAAGGGCATCTCGAAGATCAGTTGTACAGCATGAATCACCAGTTTAATGGCTATTTTAACTCTTATATTGGTTATAGCGAACAATTGAGTCACCAGATGTATGCCGGTTCCGACTTTCTCCTGATGCCAAGCCGCGTTGAGCCTTGCGGCCTCAACCAAATGTATGCCCTGAGGTATGGAACCGTTCCGATGGTGAGAAGTGTAGGCGGATTAAAAGATACTGTCAAGGATTTTGGAGACTGGCAGGGCTTTGGAATTCGCTTCGATCAGCCCACTGTGGGTGACATTACTTATTCGGTGGGACGGGCTATTGATCTTTACACAAACAAACCTGATCTTTACCATTGGATGCGCAATTACATGATGACTATTGATCATTCCTGGGATTCATCTGCCCAGCAGTATATTGATCTTTACAGTTCATTGAAGTAATTTAGAAATCCAGCCAATATCTTTCCCTTATTTTAGTTCAAATTGTTACTTAACTTTTCCTCAATTTATTTTTTTAAAACTTTCTGCCATGTCAATCTCCAAAGAAATTCTAAGCGTGATACTCGGCGGTGGCGCCGGATCAAGATTATATCCGTTGACAGCAAGCCGTTCGAAGCCCGCGGTTCCCATAGCAGGAAAGTATCGCCTTGTTGATATTCCCATTTCCAATTGTATGAATTCCGGTATCAACAGGATGTTTGTATTGACACAATTTAATTCCGCTTCACTGAACCGGCATATAAAGAACACCTATCATTTCAGCGCGTTTAGTTCGGCCTTTGTTGATATACTGGCAGCCGAACAAACACCGGACAACCCTACCTGGTACCAGGGAACAGCCGACGCGGTGAGGCAAAGCCTTCGGCATATAGCTCCATTTGAAAGTGAATATGTCCTCATCTTATCGGGTGATCAACTGTATCAAATGGATTTCCAGGAAATGTTGGATAACCATAAAAAGACGAATGCCGATATTTCCATTGCTACTATTCCCGTAGGTGATCGCGAGGCACCCGAATTTGGCATACTAAAACAGGATGATACAGGTTTGATCACGGCCTTTATAGAAAAGCCCAAACGGGATGTATTGAAAGATTGGGAAAGTGATACGGGCGAGGAAATGAGAAGAGCAGGGAGGAAATACCTTGCCTCGATGGGAATTTACATATTCAACAGGCAATTACTGTTTGACTATCTGCAAAACAACTACCTGGAATCAACGGACTTTGGTAAAGAAATCATCCCGCACTCCATTGATAAATGCAGGGTCGCCAGTTACCAGTATGACGGGTACTGGACCGATATCGGAAATATTTATTCTTTCTTCGAAGCGAATCTTAATTTAACTGATGATCTGCCCGACTTCAACCTGTTTGACAACAATCGTGCAATTTATACCCGTGCCCGCATGTTGCCTCCGGCTAAAGTAAGCGGCACCACCCTGGAAAAAACAGTTATAGCAGAAGGTTCCATTATTAATGCCTCCAGGATGGATCAATGTGTTGTTGGCATTCGCTCGCGTATTGGCCACGGCTCTACGGTTGTCAGCACATACCTGATGGGAAATGATTATTACGAAACACTTTCCGATATTAATTCGGCACATCAAAAAGGGATTCCTTTACTTGGAATTGGCAACCGCTGCTATATTAAAAACGCCATCATTGACAAAAACTGCCGTATTGGTGATGATGTTCGCATCAATGGAGGACATCACCTTGAAAATACAGATCAACCACTTTACGCAATCAAAGACGGGATAGTGGTTGTAAAAAAAGGAGCCATAATTCCAAATGGATTTGTTATCTAGAACCTGGATATTCTCCCGGGGCAGCACCCTGAGACTTATTTTTGTGACTGTCAGAGTTGTTTTTATATTTATCTCTATCTTCCAAGAATAACTAAACGACTGCTATGGCCTCGTCCTCCTTTATCGCTCCTTCTGCCGATCCTATTCAGAAACCAATTTTAAATTTCCGGCAGCTTTGGAATATGAGCTTTGGATTTTTCGGAATCCAGTTTGGATTTGCATTGCAAAATGCCAACGTTAGCCGCATTTTCCAGACGCTTGGGGCGCACATTGATGATATAAGTATACTGTGGCTTGCCGCGCCCGCGACCGGGCTGCTCGTTCAACCTATTATTGGTTACCTGAGCGACCGCACATGGCATCCCTTTTGGGGAAGAAGAAGACCTTTCTTTTTTATCGGCGCAATCCTCGCTTCAATAGCACTGTTTGTAATGCCGAATTCTTCGGCGCTATGGATGGCAGCGGCCATGCTTTGGGTACTCGATGCATCAATTAATATTTCGATGGAACCTTTCAGAGCCTTTGTGGGCGACAAACTATCTCCGGAGCAACGAACAACGGGTTTTGCATTTCAAACTTTTTTCATTGGCGTTGGAGCGGTGATTGCTTCTTTATTACCCTTTGTTTTTACCAACATTTTTGGAATCAGCAATGAACCGCCCCCCGGCGGAATTTCGGACTCAGTAAAATACTCATTCTATATTGGTGGTGCAGTATTTTTCGTTGCTGTTATGTGGACAGTGTTTACCACAAAGGAATTTCCACCACACGATATAAAAAAATGGGAAGAAGAAAAACTGAAAACGAAAGGCGTATTTAACGGGATAATAGAAATTACCAGGGGAATTGGCAACATGCCTAAAACAATGTTGCAACTTGCCGCTGTACAGTTTTTCACCTGGCTCGCTTTTTTCGCGATGTGGATATATACAACGGCCGGCATTGCGGCAAATGCATATGGCACCACCGATGAAAAATCGAAGGCGTTCCAGGATGCCGGCGATTGGGTAGGAGTGATGTTTATGGTCTATAATGGTGTAGCTGCTCTTGCTGCTTTCTTGTTGCCCATTTTAGCAATGAAGATCGGAAAGAAATACACGCATATGCTTTGCCTGCTGATGGGAGGCATTAGTCTTCTGTCGATTTTCTTTATCCATGATCATCGTGCACTGTTGGTACCCATGGCGTTTGTTGGCCTTGCCTGGGCATCAACTCTTACGATGCCGTATTCCATACTCGCCGGTGCGTTGCCGGCAAACCGTATGGGTTTTTACATGGGAGTATTTAATTTCTTCATTGTCATTCCTCAAATGGTAGCTGCCGCTATCCTTGGATTTACACTGAAAGCAGTTTTTCAAAGCCAGGCTATTTACGCCATGATGATCGGGGGTATTTCAATGATCATCGGGGGCTTATTGAATTTTATAATTACTGAAACTCCGGATGAATCTGCATCAGAGATAATCGAAGAAGTGATGACGACAGAACAAACCCCCCCGGCTTATTTATGAAAAAAGTGATCGTATTCGTTCAAATTTTCTCCCTCAACTGTCTTTCGGTGTTTGCGCAGGATTTATATCCCACCCATTGGTGGACGGGTATGAAAAATCCCGGCTTGCAGTTAATCATTCACCACGAAAATATTTCCGGGAAAATACCTATGTATAAGCTTTCGGCAGCAGGAATGAAGTTAGCAGATGGTGTCACTTTGAAAAAAATAAATCGGGTTGAAAATCCCAACTACGTTTTTTTAGACCTTGTAATTGAGAAAAACGCAAAACCCGGCGAACGGACTTTTAGTTTTGGTGATCCTGTCGATGGATTCAAAATAAAATACCTGTTAAAGGCCCGCGATAAAGAAAATGGTAAGACAAGAATACAGGGCGTAAACCAATCTGATCTCATTTACCTGCTCATGCCTGACCGGTTTGCTAACGGGGATCCGACTAACGATTTTTTTACTGATATGCGTGACACGGGTCACCAACGAAGTAACCCATTTGATCGCCATGGCGGCGACCTGAAGGGCGTAGAGGATCACCTGGATTATTTTAAAGAATTGGGTATTACAACAATTTGGCCAACACCAGTTGTTGAAAATGATATGGCAAGGACCACGGAAGGAGGAAGCTCGCGGAGTACCTATCATGGTTATGCATTCACGGATCAATATAATGTTGACAAGCGTTTCGGAGGAAATGCAGCTTATAAACAGTTAGTAGGTGCTGCACACGCAAAAGGATTAAAATTTATACAGGATGCCGTTTATAATCATATAGGTGACGATCACTGGTCCATTAAGGATATGCCGATGAAAGACTGGGTTAATCAATGGCCGTCTTATACGAATTCATCATACAGAGATCAGCCCTTAGTTGATCCTCATGGCTCGTCTATAGATAAGCAATTATCCGTAAGTGGATGGTTTACTCCTTTTATGGCCGATCTGAATCAGAGAAATCCCTTTGTTGCCAACTTTCTTATCCAATATGCGATTTGGGCCACTGAAGAATTTGGAATTGATGGCTGGCGCATAGATACCTATTTCTACAGCGATGGCGAGTTTCTGAATAAGATAAATATCGCACTCAAAAAAGAATTTCCTACGGTAACTGTGTTTGGAGAAACATTGGTAAGCTCAGTGGTGAATGCAGCGTTTTTTTCAGAAAACAATTTCAATATTCCTTTTAAGCACAATTGTCCCGGGATCACGGATTTTCCGCTGACCAACGCAATGATCGATGGGTTAAAGCAGCCTTTAGGATGGAATGACGGCGTCAACCGGTTGTATGCAACACTTGCAATGGATATTGTCTACAAAGATCCGACTCGCAATTGTATCTTTCTTGATAACCATGACCTGGACAGGATTTATTCCGTCATTGAAGAGGACTTTGCAAAATTTAAGATGGGCATCAACTGGTTGCTGACCTTAAGAGGAATTCCGCAAATCTATTACGGCACTGAAATTCTAATGAAAAATTTTAGAAAGCCTTCTGATGCAGAAGTAAGAAAGGATTTTCCTGGCGGATGGAAAGACGATCCTGAAAATAAGTTTGTGAAATCGGGAAGGACGAAGCAGGAGCAGGATGCGTTTGCTTATATTTCTTCGTTGGCCAATTTCCGTAAAAACTCAACAGCTATCGGAAAGGGAAAGCTGATGCAATATGTACCAAGAGACGGCTTGTATGTTTATTTCCGATATGACAACAATCAAACCGTCATGGTGGTCAGCCATACCGGTAGCAAACCTGTTCAGCCCGACTGGAATATATTCAGGGAACGAACTACAGGTTTCTCGAAAATGAAAAACGCCGTGACTGGTGAAGTGATCGCAATGAAAGACTTCGAAATTAAGCCGAATGAGAGTTTTGTTTTTGAGTTGATCAAATAATTAAGTGTATCAACACAGAACAATAAGTTTCATTCAATGATTCTATAATGCCATCATCCATAAGGCCTGTTGTCCCCACTTTCCCCAATCCTTTGTAACCCTCAGGGCATCCTTGTGAAGCGCTGCAAATTCTTTTTTCTTTCCCTTTGTTGGTGCAGTAATTTTTCGGACATCAACTCCTGCCACCTGGAGCTTTGTAGCAATATAACTGGTAAACATCCTGGGGATCGTCAGGCCAAGGATCATTCCGGGCAATCCACTAATGCCCATCGGGCCACCGCTAACGGTGATTTCATCAGTGTAAAAGGCAAATACGTATACGCTGTCGAAAATAATCCCGGTTGCTTTGCGGCAATTAAAACCGGCAATTTCCCTCGTTTCATTGGGAGATAATTTCCATTCAATCTTCATCAACTCCCCCGTAAGAAGGTAGTTGTCGCCGAGGATGAATCGATAATTGGTAAAAGTGCCTGTTGAATAGTCATTGTACCATACTTCATCTTCAGGGTTACTCATCCCAAATCCCCTTGGTAATTTGGTTTTTTCATCATAACGGGCAAAATTATAAATCGATTTATTGTCATTGAAGGTGTACTGGTAATAAGTGCTGGAAAATTGCGGGATCTTGTCCTTAAACATGTTCACCCAGAATCCTTCATCTCCCATAGCCCGGTGGTTGTTAGTTCTTACCTCAAATTCGATCGAACCGGAGTTAATAAACTGCTGCGCAGAGACAGCGGTACAACTGCTTATCAATATTGACAATAATATTTTTTTCATCGTTACCACTTTTACGTTACTATTAAAATTCCGGTGGCTTTCCATTCTTCGAAATATTCCAGGTGATCTTGAATAGCCAGAATCGCTTCAAAGTATTGTAATAGCTTTCAGTGAAACTGTAGCTGCTTAGATTTCGCTGGTATCCTTTGTTTTGATTTAATATGTCGTAGATACCAATCTTAAACTCAAGCTGATTTTTTATGATGCGTTTTGTCAACGTTGCATTCCAGATTGTAAAATTGCTGTTTTCTGTAAACTCTTCCGTTTTTTGCCGCATTTCGAAATTGAAATCCGTGCCTAATTCAAATTTTGCGGGAAGCGTGACATTTCCACCCGCCCAGCCTGCGATCTGCCAATAATTCACATCTGAACTTGAATTCACAGACGCCCGGCTTCTGTTCCAGGTAAAATTAGGACCCACATAAAAATTATATTTATCTTTTTCATACTGGTTGATACTTAGTCGCACACCATAACTTTCTGTAATCGTCGTGTTTTTAGCCATAGTGGTCAGCTGCACATCGCTTACATAATCGATATTCCGATTTCTGTTCATATTCGGCCCAAAGCCCATGGACCACTTTGTGCCCCTGATCTTAAACCAATAGTTAAGGTTCAGGTAAAAATTGTAAATACCATCAGTATTCACTGTCTGGTAAATCCTTCTGCCGGAACTGTCAATCGCACTAAATTGAGTGAATGCGTTTTGCGTAAGATTAAAGCCCATGTTTGTCCACACGTTTCGTTCCGTCAGGGCATTCCACGAACTGAAGTTCAGATTAAAGTTGTGCCTGAAAGCCTGGTCAAGGTCAGGATTTCCAATATAGATATTAAGGGGGTCGGTATTAACCGGGATAGGTTGTAATTGTTCCAGGGTGGGAGCAGTGGTTGAACCATTATAGTTAAAACGTAAATTCTCGCTTGGTTTAAACTTATATGTAAGTGAAGCGCGCGGAAAGAAATTGACATACCGGTAATCAACGGTACTATTTTCAGATATGTTTTCCTGGGTGAAATGACTAAAGCCAACGGAAGAACCGAGTGAATAGGTAAGTTTCTTTTTGTTTACTCTGAAATTAAGCCCCGGGGTATGAACCATTCGGTCAAACCGGAAAAAATTGCTCAATGAATCAACTCTTTCTTCATATTTTCCTGATCCGTCATCTTTATTTACAATGCGATCATTGGTCGTGGTATTATAACTGAATGAGTAGCTAAATTCCAGGTATGCGGCTTTCGACAGAGGTTCTGTATATGCAATTCTCACGCTACCGTTTTTGCCTTCATTATTACGGATGTTCTCCTGGTCAAGTGTATCCCGGCGATCGATAATACCGCCTATGAAATAATTATTTATGGAATACAACAGGCCGTCATTCTCAGATCGTGTCCAGTTAAGATCTGTATTGATCGACAGCGTGCGTGATAGTTTTTTAAATTTATGTCGCCACAGCATTGAAGTGAAAACGGCATCGTTTATTCCATCATTGTTACTTTTTCGCCGGCTGTTATTGATAGAATCTCCATTATCTGCAAAAGATGTCGTCAGGTAAGTGCTTCGTGTAAGCATATCGTTCTTATTGGCTCTGGTCACCCATTTCAATGAATTCATCGAATCAATATTTGATTCAAAGGTGAAATTCAGGGCGTGCTTATTATTTGAGGAATAGTTATCACTCACGCTGGCCGAATGCCAGCTGGTATCAGGCAGGAAGGTCTCTGAAAACGTGGCTATGTTGCCCGGCGCATTTATCTTGGTGAACTTATACCCGCCGTTTATAGTTTGCTTATTGTTGTTGTATTTATTGCTATAGTGAAGTCCTGCATTCCAGTTTGTCGGAATTCCATTTCGGCCGCCGGAGTAGTTTTCATCGTCATTCCCGTTCCAATTGAAGTATATGCCCCCGTCATCGCTTACGCCTCCTTCCAGCCCGTCAATGCCACCACCATAATTGTTAGCGTCTTGCCAGTCAAGGTTGGTTTGCCCGGTATTGCTCATGATACCATAACCTGCAATTTTTCTTTTACCCCTGAAGGCATTCAGCATTACCGCATTGTCGTACTTATCAGGCAACCCTCCACCAGCCTCAATCTTTCCAAAATATCCTTTCTTTTTATCTTCCTTCAGTTTAAGATTAATCGTTTTGTCCTTTACGCCATCATCAATTCCTGTAAATTCTGCCTGGTCACTTTTCTTATCAAACACTTCCACCTCTTTCACCGCATCTGCCCGAAGATTTTTAGTAGCGATTCCCGGATCGGATCCAAAGAACTCTTCTCCATCAACGAGTACTTTCTTCACTCTTTCACCCATTGCTGTTATTTTACCATCCTTATCCACCTGGATACCAGGAAGCCTTCGCAAAAGCTCCTCTACATTGGCGCCTTCCCTCACCTGGAAACTGTCAGCCGTGTACACGGTAGTATCACCTTTAATTCGGATTGGTGAACCACTTTTAATAATAACCTCAGCCAGCAGCTTACTCTTTGGTGTCATAGATATCTTACCCATATCTTTGAATTCGCCGGGGGCAACGGTTATTTTATCAAAATAATCACCCAGCAGGGGATGGGTTACCATCACGATATATTCGCCATCCTTAATATTGACTATGGAGAATTTGCCTGCCTTGTCGGCCCGCGCGAATTTCACCAGCACGGAATCATTGACCCTTAGAAGAGAGATTACGGTATTTTGAAGAATTTTATGTTCAACGGTATCTTCTACTATCCCTTTTACAGATGACGTTTGCGCCAGAGACACTTCGGTCACGAATGCCAGGATAAAGGAAATTAAAACATATATTCTCATGGCGAGTTAGTCTGGAGCGTAAAATGTAAAATTATAGGCAAGGTCCGGCCCACATTTACATAAACGTCGTAAAAATGCTGATTTCTGGTCTATAATTGACAAGCATCACATTATAAGCCTGTTAATATTTCAATAAAAACTGCAGCTACTCCCATATACAAACAAATTCCCTACTGTGACTAACCTCAATTAAATCTTCGATGTATCGAGAGGCCCTGCCAACAACGTGAACGATCAGGTATTTGGCTTTATTGTTATCTGACAAAGGGTAAACGGGCAACAAAAGTTCCGGCAGTACTGAATATTTTAGATGAATTTTGTAAAATATTTACAGGGTGTTGGCAACGCTGTCTTCAGGAACACACGTTCTGATAGGGCTGATATTAGAAAATTACTTTTTCGAAGAAAGTAAATTTACTAATCAAGTCTGGTATTTTTCTTGCACGTCAACCAACAATTACTGTCAGCCATCGATAAATTACGTTTTGGCTTCAATTTCTGAATAGTTAAAATTATCTTGCGAAAGAGCCATTATTGATAACCCGAAAGTGTCGTCTCATGATCCGAAAAACCCTTCTGCCACTCCTGTTGATGTTTCCCGCGTTTGCTTTCGCACAAGCCGCCGGTACCCCGGTTACGAATATCGACAGTGCTACTTATTTCCTCCAAAAAGGCCTCGACGAAAAAAAAATTGGTCGCAGGATGGAATCGCTCAGGAACTTTGAAAATGCGGCAAAGTACGACAACAGCAATAAAGTAATTCTGAAAGAGCTTGCATCGGCATTTTATGATCTTCGAAAATATACACAGGCCAGGGACACATACAAAACAATGGTGGATCTTGGCGATGGATCTGCTTCCACGTACAAGCAATTAATGCTCCTGTCGTTTAACCTCCGGCACTTTGATGATGCTGTGCTTTATGCCAAAAAATTAAAACAGGCAGATCCGGAGGAAAAAGTGAGTTATTACATTGGGAAAGTGCAATATGACCAGGAGAATTATGGCGAAGCAATCAAAACGCTTACGGAAGCGGCAAAAGAAGATCCGTTGAATGGAGAGGTGCTTTACATGATTGCCCGCAGCCATGCCGATATGCAAAACTACAAACAGGCAATACCATATTTTCAAAAGGCAATCACGTTGGACCCGGTAAAAACAAACTGGCTTTACGAACTGGCACTCATCTGCTATGCGATGCATGATGATAAAAATGCTTTGAAGTATATGCTTGAGGCGGGTGAAAAAGGGTACCGGAAGGACAATGAATATCTTGAAAACCTTGGAATAGCTTATCTCAATGTTGGAGACCTTGACAACGGAGTTAAGATAATGGGAGAAATATTGAGTCGGAAACCCAACGATATGAATATTCTGAACATGGTTGCCGAAGCCTATTATTACAAAGGCAGGTACGAGCAGGCTATAGACTATTGGGATAAGGCTCTTGCTGTCGATAAAGAAAACGCATCTGCCCTGTATATGATCGGCATGTGCTATCAGAAAAAAGGAGAAAAAGCAAAAGGTCAGAAATTATGTGATAAGGCAATCGAGATGGATCCGAGCCTTGCATCCTTAAAACAAAAGAAACAAATGCCGGGATTATAGTCCACCAACCTGGTTATACAAGGAATAAATATTGAGTTGAATCGGACGAACATAAGAGGCAACTCTTTTCTAGTTCAAATTTGCTTCCCCTATGTCGCTTTGTCCGTGGGCTTTTATACTCATCCAATAAAATCCTATTAATCCCAGCCCGTCCCGGAGTCGGTTCGGGGTTCAGACAATTGCTTACTTTTGAAAGACGTTGTTCTTAATCTTTCATCACCATAAACAGCAATATGTCTCTTTCAACAAGACGGGTCTTTTTACAGACCTCTGCCGCGGCAGCAGCATCGCTTTTAGTCGGTTCGCAGTTTGAATTCAAAAAAAAGAAACGACTTTTATCATTCTCCACCCTGGGTTGTCCCGACTGGAATTTTCAGAAGATCGTTGAATTTGCAGTGCAGCATAAATATAGTGGCATTGAAATGCGGGGTCTTCAGCGACAAATGGATTTGTCCAAATGCAGCGAATTCAGCTCAGAAAACCGGGCGGCGACCCTTGAGTTAATGAAGGAAAAAGGATTGAAGTTCGTCAACCTCGGATCTTCTGCAACGCTGCATTTTGCGGAGGGGGCAGAAAGACAAAAAAATATTGACGAAGGCAAACGATTCATTGACCTTGCCAGCCAAATTAATTGCCCCTACATAAGAGTATTTCCTAACAATTTTCCAAAGGAACAGGATAAGACTGCGACAATTGACCTGATCATAAAAGGCCTTCTGGAATTGGGTGATTATGCAAAGGAAGCCAATGTAACGGTGTTAATGGAAACGCATGGCGATGTAGTAAGATCGGAAGACCTTGAAGTTGTCATGCGATCATCCGAACATCCGAATGTGGGATTGGTGTGGGATGCCTGCAACATGTGGATGTTAACAAAAGAAGCACCGGCTGCAGTGTATCAAAAGCTCAAAAAGTATATTCGTCACACACATATTAAAGATTTAATAATGGTGGACGGCAAGGCTCAATACAGACTGTTGGGTAAAGGTGAATCACCCATTTTTGAAGTAATTAGTTTATTGAAGAAAGATGGTTATAAAGGTTTTTACAGTTTTGAATGGGAAAAATTATGGCATCCGGAAATTGATGAGCCCGAGGTAGCTTTGGCGGATTATTCTAAGGTGATGATCAAACAACTTAAATAACAAGGAACAAATAAATCCGAAATTCTGAAATCCGAAATTCTTTTTAACAGAATCTCAAACTTAAACAAGACATAATGCCCGGCGATCCTCCATACATTCTTGGCAAATCCACCCAGCAAAACACCTATGACATTATTGTTGTCGGTTCGGGAATCAGTGGCGGATGGGCAGCCAAAGAATTTTGCGAAAAGGGATTAAAAGTTCTGATGCTGGAAAGAGGTCGTAATATAGAGCACGGTGATTATCCCACCGCCACTAAAAATATTTGGGAGTTCCCGCACCGCCTATCCCTTACACCCGAAGAAAAAAAGAAAAATTTTATACAAAGCCGACACTATTCTTATCGTGAAGACTGCAAACATTATTATATTAACGACGAAGAAAATCCTTATACCGAGATAAAACGATTTGACTGGATACGTGGCGATATTGTCGGCGGACGCTCTTTGTTATGGGCAAGAGCCTGCTACAGGTGGAGTGATTTGGATTTTGAAGCCAATCTTCACGATGGTCATGGTGTTGACTGGCCCATAAGGTATAAAGACGTGGCACCATGGTACGATTATGTAGAATCATCGATTGGTGTCAGTGGAAACAGGGATGGTGTGGCTGTGATACCCGACGGAGTGTTTCAGCCGCCGTTCGAAATGAATGCAGCCGAAAAATATTTTAAACAACAGGTTGAACGAAAATACACAGATCGAAAAGTAATAATCGGCCGGACCGCAAATCTTACTCAGGCGATAAATAAACGGGGTAAATGCCAGGCGCGGGATCTTTGTCACCGTGGCTGTCCTTATGGCGCTTACTTTAGCAGCAATTCCGCGAGCCTGCCGGCAGCTATTGCAACTGGCAATCTTAGTTTACGACCGCATTCGCTGGTTAATAAAGTGATTTACGATGAACAAGGTCGAAGGGCAAAAGGAGTCGAGATTATTGACACCGAAACCAAACAAACGGAAGAGTTTTATGCCAGGATTATTTTTCTTAATGCTGCCACTGTAGCCACTGCTGCCATCCTGCTAAATTCTGTGTCTTCACGTTTTCCAAATGGACTGGGAAATGGAAGCGACCAGGTCGGTCGCAACCTGATGGACCATCATAAAGGACTTTCATTTTCTGCAAATGTAGAAGGGTTAGAAGAAATGTACTATTCTGGTCGTCGTCCAAATCCTGTCTATATTCCGAGATTCAGGAATGTAAACCATAAAATGCCCGGCTTTATCCGTGGTTATCATTTTGGCGGGAGTGGTCACCGTCCACGCCAAGCCGGCGATGCTGTCATTGGAAAAGAATTGAAAGAAGCACTTTCCGAACCCGGTTCATGGCGGATGAGCCTGTATGCTTTCGGCGAATGTCTCCCTTATGCCGACAATCGGGTCACATTAGATCGCAATAAAAAAGATCCGTTTGGCAGGCCAATGATCGCCATTGAATGCGAATTCAAAGACAATGAAAAGGCAATGCATGAGGATATAAAGATCACAGGGCAGGAAATGCTCGAAGCAGCAGGTTTTAAAGATGCAAAGGTGAGCGGCAGCATATCATTCCCGGGCAATGCCAATCACGAGATGGGCATTGCTCGCATGGGTTCCGATCCCAAAACATCCGTATTAAATAAGTATAATCAAATGCATGAAGTGCCCAATGTCTTTATTACGGATGGTTCATGCATGACTTCTTCCTCCTGTCTGAATCCTTCCCTCACTTATATGGCGCTCACTGCAAGGGCGTGTGATTACGCGACACGGGAAATGAATAAAAAGATTATTTAATAGGGCGCGGCGGGTTGTCAAAAGTACTGATCATCGAATACAATAAGATGCAGCCGCCGAACAATTGACTCGATAAAAAATCTAACTTTATACAAAACAGAAAAACATACATTGCAGAACACGGCCGATAATCCTGGAAGTGAAATGATTAATCAGTGTCTAAATAAATTCATATGTCAAACAATAGTGTTTCATTACATCGGGTCCTGAAAGCGAGCCCCGAAAAAGTTTTTCGCGCTTTTACTGAATCGAATGCAATCGCAGCCTGGCTTCCCCCATATGGCTTTCTTTGTACGGTGCATGAAATGAATGTAAAAGTGGGAGGGAGTTTTAAAATGTCATTTCATAATTTTTCCACCGGTAATGGTCATTCATTCGGAGGTAAATATCTCGAGCTAAAACCAAATGAGTTCTTAAAGTACACCGATAAATTTGATGACCCCAACCTTCCCGGCGAAATGATCACGTCCGTTTGGCTCCAAAAAGTATCAGCAGGAACCGAAATGAAAGTTTTGCAGGAAGGAATTCCTCCAGTGATACCTGTAGAAATGTGCTATTTAGGCTGGCAGGAATCGCTGGAGAAGCTGGCTAAGTTGGTGGAACCGGAAATTCCGGATGCATAGTACCTCGTGCTATTTGATTAAGATACCCGGCAAAGCATTGCGCCAATCGCGGAATCATGAATTTGCATTTCAAAACAATATTCATTGCAAAATGACTCCCTCAACACCCCGAATCATCCCACCACTTTGGTTCCTTGCTGGATTAATAGTGATGATCGTTTTGAATTCATTTGCTCCTATTGGTCGCTGGCTACATTATCCCTGGAGATATAGTGGAATTATATTAATAGTTGCAGGCGTCCTCCTCGGTGTCGGAAGTGGTATGTTGTTTCGAAGGTTAGGAACAAATCCGAAGCCCGGTGCGCGGGCAAATGTCATTGTAACAAAAGGAGTATTTCGATACACAAGAAATCCAATGTATCTCGGTCTCATTGTCACTCTGACAGGCACTTCAATACTTTTAGGTACCATTTCTCCTTTATTTGTTATTCCGGTTGTTTTTTTGATTCTTCATACTCAATTTGTACTTCGGGAAGAAAAATGGATGGAGAATTGGTTTGGCCAATCATACCTGGACTATAAAAGAAATACACCACGATGGTTATTTTGATAGCGTCATTCAGTTACTACCGCTATCACCAATTTAATTTAGGAAGCAACTGAACTACTTGTATCCAATCACATGCAGCATTCGTCAAAGCAAAAAATTATGACATGCGAATAACTCATTTCAAAAGTGTTTTTTTTGGCCTGGCGATTTTACAAAGTAGTTGGATAGTGGCAGGTAGTAATTGGCTTGTGAAAGAATACGGGCATTATACACTGATGTATACAAACGCAGATCAACCGAATCTCGCTAATTATAACAAGCTCGTCACAAATGGCATAAATGCGGTAGAAAGGTTCTTCAATTCCCCGTTCAGAAAAAAATTTGCAATCATTATTCATCCCGGCAGGCATTCCCTTGACAGCACCTGGCAAACAGACTGGAAAATGCCGGAATTTAAATCTGAATGCTGGATGGTTGCGAGTGGAATCGCTGGAAAACTGGATATGATCTCACCTGTTTTGTGGGAAAAAGAAGCCTGTGAACACAACTATTCCGATACAACAAACACACAACAACTAATTAGCCACGAATTGGTTCATGTTTATCACGGCCAGTCAAATAAAAGTCCGGACTTCAGCAATGTAGAAGGCATTGACTGGTTTGTGGAAGGACTGGCAACTTTTGCTTCGGGCCAGTGTGATTCAAAGAGAATAGCCATGGTCAAAGCAACTGTCAACGCAGGCAATGTTCCAAAGAGTCTTGACAACTTCTGGATAGGTAAATTGAAGTACGGTCTTTCCGGTTCTATGGTGATGTTTATAGAAAATAAATACGGAAAAACGAGACTTACAGAACTTTTACCCTTAACTAAAAAGTCGGAAATGCTTTCATCGCTGCAGATAACGGAGCCAGGTTTACTAAAGGAATGGGAAAAATACATTCTGAGCCTTTGATGCACTTTGTCGCCAATTAAATTCTAGTTTTGTTTCAAAAGTAACCGGCGTTGGCAAAAGCCGAATAAGACTGACTAACAAGTAGAGAAGACTTATCGCGGTAACCATGGATCACTATCTCAAATTAATTGGTAAAGTACATTCTGAACTCAGGCGCCTCGAAGACTGCCCATTGCTTGAACATGAAAACGCACCGGAAGCAGCAATCGAAATTTTCGAAGAATTCCGCGACGCTGTCAAAAACATTAAGCCGGGCGACGATATAATATTATTGACCTGGTTACACAAGGCCGACAGAACCATTTTGACGACCCGGCCACGGAACAATCCCGGGGCGGCGATCACAGGAGTTTTTTCAACACGTTCACCCGACAGGCCCAACCCGATCGGCATTCATTTTGTAAAAATTGTTTCGATAGCGGAAAACAATAGATTTAAAGTGTCCGGACTTGAAGTTTTGGATGGAACACCACTGATAGACATTAAACCCGGTTTGAGGTAACCGTTTTTCCGAACAGAAACTAAGTTTCAGAATATGAGAGCTCATTGGTCATATCTATTTATCTTGTTGCTTTACATTCCTGCATTTGCTCAAAACACCGGATCTATCACTGTAAAAACCGGCACCAGCATTAGTAAAAGCGTTCCGGATTCAGTACTTTATCAATATCCGCAATTTGTAGCCGGTAAGGTCCATTTCAGGAACGGCAGCACTACCGGTGCACAGTTAAATTATAACAGGTTTCTCGACGAAATGCAATTTCTCAACACAAATGGCGACACGCTGGCGATTGCCGAACCAGAAACAATCAAACTGATTCTTGTCGGAAATGATTCCTTTTACTATGACAAGGGTTATTTTTTTGTGATTAGCAATAATGGCACAATAAAACTAGCCATAAAGGAGGGATTCAAAATCCTTGATAAACAAAAAACATCAGCTTACGATATGTCCAGCTCCGTGTCGTCGATTAGGAATGTAAACTCCTACACAACGGAAGGAAAGATTTACAACCTCGCAGTCAAAGAGGACGTAGTGCTTACCAGGGAGACTTATTATTATTTTGGTAGCAGGTACAACCAATTTGTTCCGGCAACAAAAAAAAATCTTATGGAATTTTATCCGGAGCATCGCAACGATATCAGCAATTATATTAAGCAAAACGAAGTACGTTTTCAGCACCGGGAAGATCTTGAAAAACTATTGCAGTTCTTAGCAACTTTTTAAATCATATTGCTGAATCAATATTTCTTGGTGATCACTCTACGTTGTTGACGTTTGCAATTTAAGTTTGTCTCACCCATCACTCAATTTTAATTCACAATTTTGATATCGAGTTCAAAGTTCGATCGCTAAAAATGATTTGCAATTTGGTTGTAATCAAAAAAAAGGTATACCTTCATAGCGTTAACCCATATTTCATAAAACCATTAAATTCAAAAAAATGGCAACATTAAGAAGAAAAGCCGCTAAAAAAGCTGTTAAGAGAAGAGCGGTAAAGAAGGCTGTTAAAAGAAGAGTCGTAAAAAAAGCGGTAAGAAGAAGAGTAGCAAAGAAAGCAATTAAAAGAAGAGTTGTAAAAAAAGCGGTAAGAAGAAGAGTAGCAAAGAAAGCCGTAAAAAGAGCCGTAGTAAAAAAAGCACTTAGAAGAAGAGTTGCAAAAAAAGCAGTTAAAAGGGCAATTGTTAGAAGGGCAATTGGAGCTGCACTCGTTAAAAAAGCGATTGCCAGCGGACCAGAAAGTTAATTCAGATTTCCCGCGAGTAAAGTCCTGCTGGTTGCGGGACTTTTTTTTGTCCATACCCCAAGACAGTCATTTAAAAAACCAGTTATCCTCACAAACCATCCGGTAAACAATGATGTACAATGACATCACGTGTCTGAACGACCACATTTTTCGAATCGCTGGTTGACGTGGCTTATGCAATAAATACCGTTTCGCCGGATCACCGGGTATTCAGCGTAAATTGAGTGAAATAGTTCTTCACGGTAACTTTATTTACAAACCGGTTAAACAAACGTGAATCCACACGCCTACACTATTAGAAGTGCGACGCCGTCTGAGTTTTTAGAAATCGGCCAATTGCTGGTGGAAGTTTATTCGCAGCAGCATGGATTTCCAAAGCAGGCCGATCAGCCCGATTATTATAAATTGCTGGCAAACGTTGGTGACTTTACCCAAATCCCCGGGACAGAATTGTTGATTGCTCTTTCTCCCGAAGGCAAAATAGAAGGCGCTGTTGTTTATTTCAACGATATGAAAAATTATGGCTCAGGCGGAACAGCAACTACAGAACGAAATACCGCCGGCTTCAGACTCTTGGCAGTGCATCATATGGCGAGAGGGAAGGGGATTGGAAAATTGTTGACCAAAGAGTGTATCAACAAGGCAAGAGCGAATAACTTTTCACAAATGATCATTCATACTACGATGACCATGCAAACCGCATGGAGAATGTATGAAAGCATGGGGTTTAAAAGATCAGAAGATTTGGATTTTATGCAGGGTGATCTTCCGGTGTATGGTTTCAGGTTAACACTTTAAAAAGTATGTTCAACCATTTGACGGATCAAAAAATCCTGGCGTTAATAATAAATCACTGTGTTCATTAAAGAGCAATAGCATCGTTATGATTTCAGATTCTTATTTAATAACAGAAAAGACAATTAAAGAGCCACCGGCAACTTTCCTAAAAAGTATAAAGTTTCTTGGCCCGGGTTTTATTCTTTCTGCTTCGATTGTTGGGTCAGGAGAACTCATTGCTACAACTGCACTGGGTGCCAAAGCGGGCTTCATTGCCTTCTGGATAATAATAGTAAGCTGCCTGGTTAAGGTGGCCGTGCAATTGGAGTTTGGTAAGAGAGCTATACTAACCGGCCAGACGCCAATGAAGGCATTTAATTCCTTACCAGGGCCGGGACAGGGAAAGCGTGGTTGGGTGGTATGGACCGTCTTCGCACTCATTTCACTTAAAGTAATTCAGATTGGAGGTATTCTCGGCGGTACAGCAATTGTGATGCAGATGTTGTTCGGTTTTATTCCTGTTTACGCCTGGGCTTTACTTCTCGCAGTTGCAGCGTCAGCCATGATATACAAAGGCTATTATAACATCATTGAAAAGGCATCGCTGGTAATGATCGCAGGTTTCACTATAACCACTATTACGGCAGTAATCATGCTACAGTTTACAGCTTTTCGTTTTTCTTGGTCAGATATATTGTATGGACTGCAACTAAAGTTGCCTCCGGCAATCGTAGCGTTTGCATTTGGTGCTTTTGGTATTACAGGGGTGGGTGCTGATGAAGTTATCGCATACAACTATTGGTGCATTGAAAAAGGATACGCGGCTTTCACTGGCCCACGCGACAATAGTCCTGAATGGAAAGAAAGGGCACGTGGATGGATCAGGGTGATGACGCTGGATGCCGCGTTTGCCATGATCATTTACACTATTGTAACAGCGGCTTTTTATTTGCTGGGAGCCGCCGTATTACATAACAGGTCCGCAATCCCGGAAGGAAATGAAGTGATAGAAACACTGGCGCTTATCTATACCCAGTCGCTCGGTCCGGGAGCACGAACGCTTTACCTCGTCGGTGCATTTTTTGTTTTGTTCTCCAGTGTGTTTGCTTCATTGGCGGCATGGACCAGGATATTTCCCGATATATTTGGCCAATTGGGATGGATTAATTTTTTTGATCTTACCAGGCGGAAAAAACTGATGAGTTGGTTTGCATGGATCATTCCACTCGTTTGGGCCGCCATGTACTTGTTCATTAAACTTCCCGTACCCATGATAATCGCCGGAGGAATTATCGGCTCAGTTTTGCTGTTTGTAGTAGTCTTTGCTGCAGTTAATTTTTATAAAGCCCGCGTGCAAATCATGCCTTCGGGCATTTTATACAGTATCGCGTTTGTAATCAGCGTGCTCTCTATAATAGGCATCGGCCTATACGGGCTGATACAACTTTTTTCAAAATAACCTCTAAGCTGAACTTTGAATTCTACCTTTTATTTATTACTTGTTTTTCAATTCTTTTTAATTTCCTGAACCGCTTAAAAAAAAGAATTCACTGTCATGGTAAAATGCCATGAAGAAACGGAACGGATCACATGAAATGTTGTTGTGAATCACTCTGGTGGTCTCTGATTTCTCTTCATTTGGTTAATCCAGCGATGTACTTTCTTTATTTCTTTTTTACGACTTTGTTCAAATTGCCTGTCCGTTAAAGTACGGGCATAATCCTGTTCACGCCTGATTTTAATATAATTCCGGTATTGTTCCGGTCTTAACTGTTTTTGATCAATCGCTTGCAATATTGCGCAGCCGTCGTCACCTGTATGTTTGCAATCCCTGAATCGACAGTGTCTTGCCAGTTCTTCAATTTCAGGAAATGCACTTTCCGTTAAGCTTCCGGAGGTCCATAATTGCAATTCCCTCATGCCTGGTGTATCAATTAAAATTCCACCGCCGGGTAGTCGTACCAGTTGCCGGTTCGTGGTTGTATGCCGGCCTTTGCTATCAGAACTCCTCACTTCCCCGGTTCGCAACTCGATTCCTGCAAGGCGATTGATCAATGTAGTTTTTCCTGCTCCTGAAGACCCAACAAAGCCAGCGGTCTCGTTGTTGGTAAAGTATGCTTCAATATCAGCAATTGAACCGCTCAATGCACACATAGTTAGCAGCCGCACATGTGGCAGCCTGCTTTTCACTTCGGCGGTTTTTGTTTCGATGTCGGTGCAAAGATCTGCCTTGTTTAATATGATGACCGGTTTTATGTCTCCTTCAACGATGGCGAGATACCTTTCAAGGCGATTAATGCTGAAATCATCATCCAAGCTCTGCACAATAAAAAGCAGGTCCAGGTTAGCAGCAATAACCTGTTCCTGGTGTGCGTTGCCCGCTACTTTTCTCGACAAGCACGTTTTTCTTTTCAATACTAATTGGATCACCGCTTTGCCTGAATCGTAGGGAGTGATCAAAACCCAATCCCCGACTTTGGGAAGTTCTGACCTGGCAGATGCGGAATATAATAGCTTTCCCGATGGTTCAGCTTCCAGTTCGGCATTGCCGGAATATACGAGATAGTGATTTTTGTATTCGACAGCGACCCGCGCAATGGTAAAGTTCTGCGAATCGTCTTTTGACAGCTGGGATTCGAAAAAAGAATTCCAGCCCATGTCCATCAATGAAAATGGCATTTCCATTTTAGAAGTTTTAAGTTAATTGGAATAAATACTTACTGTTCGTTACGATTAGTGTCGCAACGAAATCAAGAATTCCCGGGCGGGAAACTATTTACGATAAATCTGTCAGCGGCTTTGCTTAAGAAATAAAGATAAACAAATTCAGTTAAACAGCTAATAAGGGAGAACCACATAATGACTCTCCCTTACATTGATTTAATTTAAAGTACTAACTGTAAGTATTAAAATAACCTTTCCTCCGGAGGTTTGATTCCCTGCAGGCGGATATAGACCGTTGTTTGCCCACGGTGGTGTCCCTGGTGTTCAAATGCTTTATTCAATATAGCGAAATTTGTTTCTTCGAATCTGCCAAACAATTTCTTTTTCTCACCCCATTTACTGACATCTGAATTCTTGACCGCGTCCCGTGCAAAATCGTAACTGGTCGTAACAAAATACATCACAGAATCCTTGACCTGGGCAGATCCACGTTGCTCAAGCCCCATATCGAATCCCGCCGGAAGTTTTTGACCATTAACATTCGACGTAAGAAATGCATTTGCCAGGGACAGGTGCAACATTTGTTGTGCAAAACTGCGTATGCTGTCCGTTGCCTTAAATGAATATTTGTCTGCGGGCATTGTGTTGAGATAGTCGATTGTATAAAGTTTTGCCCTTTCCCAGTCTTTAATCATTTGTTCTTTGACGGCTGCCACCGTTTGTGCGCTACTTTGAAAAGAGGCAAAAAACAGAAAGCAGACCGCAATTGCAATAATTTTTCTTTTCATACAGCTTGTTTTAGATAGCCAAGATAGAAAATTAACAAATATCATTACGGTTTGAAACAATTATTTAAAAATTTGCCTCCATATCCTGGCGGTCGTCTCAACGCAGTTCATTTGGTTAGAAGAAGTACCTGCACAATGGCAAAGTCTTTGTGTTTATTGTTCTGTCTGAATATTAATTACTATACCTTAAAAAAAATCAACATGAAAAGTAATAGAATAAAAGGGCTTTCCCTATTATTATTGGCATTCACTGTCTTGCCTGCCGCTGTATTTGCACAGGATGACCACAATAAACTGGTTAGTGATGCCACCGAAGCCAAAGAAGCATTTCTTAAATCCGATCAGCACCTGAAAACGCTTTTTGACAATTCCTATGGGTACGCAATTTTCCCCAATGTGGGGAAAGGCGCTGTAGGTGTCGGGGGTGCCGCAGGTAACGGCGTTGTGTATGAACAGGGGAATATGATTGGAACAGCCAAAATGAAGCAGGTAAGTGTGGGTTTCCAGTTTGGGGGCCAGGCTTATCGCGAAGTCATTTTCTTTGAAAATAAAGAGGCGCTTGATCGTTTCAAAGGAGATAAATTCGAGTTTGCCGCCCAAGTATCCGCAGTGGCAGCGGCCTCAGGCGCATCGGCTGACGCAAAATATCGGGAAGGCGTGCTCGTGTTTACACAGGAGAAAAAAGGTTTGATGTATGAGGCATCAGTGGGAGGGCAGAAGTTCTCGTTTACCCCCAATAAATAAGTATCGAAAGGACCGGCTTCATTTGCGGGCTTAATTGAAAATAGTGGCGGCTAAAACTGGCCGTCACTATTTATTAATCGTAGGTGTCACTACCGCGCTATTTCGGGTTGAATTGAACCGTAAATTCACTGTATGAAAATAGCGTTCTTTTCTACTCAGCCTTACGACCGGGATTATTTTGTACGTTACAATAAACATCACACAATTACTTTTTTTGAAGCCCAGTTAAATGAACAAACTGTCAATGTTATCCAGGATTGCGACGCAGTTTGCTGTTTTGTTAACGACCGCCTTCAAGCTACGGTTATCAGGTCACTTGCGGCAATAGGTATAAAAATAATTGCCCTGAGGTGTGCCGGCTTTAATAATGTAGATCTTGTGGCTGCCAAAGAAAACGGGGTTGCTGTGGTACGCGTGCCCGCCTATTCACCGCATGCAGTTGCAGAACACGCCGTGGCAATGATCCTGACATTAAATCGCAAAACACATAAAGCATACAACCGGGTGAGAGAAGGCAATTTTTCGCTGCAGCGATTGACTGGTTTTGATCTATACGGTAAGACTGTTGGCGTGATCGGCACAGGCAAAATAGGTGGATGTTTTGCACAAATTATGCAGGGGTTTGGATGCAAGGTTCTTGCTTTTGACGTGGCTGCTGACGCTGATCTCGAAAAGAAGGGTATCAGGTATGTCCTTTTAACTGAATTGTTGCGGCAAAGCGATATCATTTCATTGCATTGCCCACTGACAGATCAAACAAAACAACTGGTCAATAAAACTTCATTGGAAATGATGAAAGACGGCGTCATGCTCATCAACACAAGCAGGGGAGGGCTTATTGATACAAAGGCAACTATTGGCGCTCTAAAACAGGGAAAGCTTGGTTACCTGGGTATCGACGTATATGAGCAGGAAGAAATGCTTTTCTTTCATGACTTAAGCGAAAACATTATCGAAGACGAAGTCATCATGAGATTGATGAGTTTTCCCAATGTGCTGGTAACTGCTCACCAGGGATTTTTAACCAACGAAGCGTTGACACAAATAGCCGTTGTGACCCTGCAAAACCTGGAAGATTTTGAGAAGAAAAAACTGTTGGAAAACGCAGTTTGACGTTCTGGTTATTGAACTGGATCAGTCTTCGAAATATTGATCAATGCCCTTCGGTTCACACTTCTTCCATCAGGATTGTCGCGGCCATTGATAATTTCCATTTCAATAGGACAGCAGGCGCCAAACGATTCAAAACTGATACGGCCCGCGTCAATACCTTTACCGATAAGATAATCGGCGCAAGCTCTTGCCCGCTTGTCTGAAAGCACTTTATTGTACTCGACCGAACCAAGCCCGTCTGTATAACCCGAAATCTGTAAAGTGGCTGCCGTATCAACGGTCAGCACATTGTAAATTGAATCGAGTTGATTGATTCCTCTATCCCTGAGCAGGCTCTTGTCAAAGTCAAAATAAACCGTCACCACATTCTCAGGCTTGATCACTAATTTCTTTTCAAGACAGACTTCTATATTTGAATGCACATCTTTAAGCCAGTCGGATATATCACTGCCTGCAATAACAATAGAAGCATCTTTGTTTTTGTACAGATCCCTGGTAATGGATAACTGGTATTCTTTGATATCTTTTTTCAATTCGAATTCATAGACTCCGCTGGCGCCGGTAGTGACTTGTACAGTTCCGCCCGACAAATCCTTTAATTCCACCAAAGCGCCGGCGAGGGGCTCCTCTCCGCGACAATCCCTTACAACTCCATTAATCAATTGCCGTTTGGGAGCCTTGCTGATTGCATAGGTTTCCAGACAGCATTCTGAACCCCGGTCAGAACTAAGTATGAACTTTCCAAGAAGCGACTCCTTTTGCGATGCAAAAAAATACACGTCGTCCCTTGATGAATTAATTGGATGCCCCATGTTCACCGGTGTGCTCCACTCTGTGGCCGATCCAACAGAACTAAACAAGTCGTATCCACCCATGCCAGGATCCCTGTCAGACGAAAACACTATCGTACCGCTGCGTCCATGGTAAAAGGGCGCTTGTTCGTTGCCCGGAGAGTTCAACACTTCCCCGGCATTGATTGCCTCGCCGGTTGTACCGTCAGCGTTTAAAGGTGCGTACCAAATGTCAAACCGGCCATAGCCGCCTGTTCTGTCCGACGAAAAAAACAAATACTTTCCATCCGGTGAACAAAATGGCTGTTTACTGTTATGGACCGAATCGCTCACATAAGGCAGCAATACGGGACTGCCCCATCCATTTTGATTCTTTTTTGAAACGTAAATCCTGGAAATCGCCTTTTCGCCCTGTTTGCTCCATTGAGTAAAATAAAGATAGTTGCCATTGACACTGATGCTTCCCGCTCCCTGGTTAAGCGTAGCATCTGCACCCTCGATTAGTACCGGTAGTATCCTTTGCATACTGTCATTAGAAAACGACGAAATAAAAAGCCTGTTATGAAAAGGATTGACTCCCGGTTTTGCGGCCGGGTCGCTTTGGGTGCTGGTCAAAAGAAACTGGTTTTCTCCAATCATAGTCGCCGCAAATACGCCCTTTTCTTTTCCGAATGATGTATTCACCTTATGAACGCGATAGAGGATTGAATCAGGCCTTGCCTGCTGGTTTTTGATGAATTGAATTCGCTCAAGTTCCTTTTTTGCTTCGTCATAAAAAGGACCGTTTTCGCCCGTACGTTCCAGGAAAAGATTGATAGTAGCTTCTGCGTCGTCATAATTGCCGGTGCTACGCTGGCATACTGCATACCAATAGAGACCCGCCTTGTATTTTTCCGAATCTTTTTCAAAGCAGGTTTTATAACCTGCCGAAGCACTTGGCCAATAATGTGCCAGGCGATAACTTTCTGCCTGTTTATAAAGAATATCCAGTTTATTAATTTGTTTGACTCCGCCTGCAGACCTGGTTTTCTTTGCATTCAACGGAAAGACGGGGTACGCATTAAGTGGCTGTACAGGGTTTAAAATTTGTTCATACAACCCGGCGGCAGTATAATAATCACCTGAAGCGAAGTACTTATCAGCAAGTGCGAGGCGATTATCTTTTTGGCAGATGCAATTCAGGGAAACTATGCAGCAGCAAAGCAAGAGCAATATTCTTACCCCGGTTTTCTTCAAACCTGAAGATGAAACCAGTTGGTTGTGGGCATTGACTTGATATGATAAAAGGTTCATACTTTTTGTACAGCTTTGTTATGTAATGATTGCTTCATTATGGATTTCTATTTACAGTCGGGGACAACGGATAAAATCAAAAATGCTCCGGGTTCCCTTGCGTTTTATGTAAGAAAGGCTTAATTCAAAACTGTTTACATGACCCGCCATCGTATTCAACTTTGAAACATTAACATCATAGCTCATCCCAATCAGCAGGTTTCTCCAATCAACTCCAACAAATGGTGCTACGGCATCATCAACCCGATAGTAGCCGCCAAACATGAAATCCGTTTCTTCATTTACATTTAACTGTACATAGGTCCCCAGCATTAATTCTTTGGCTGTTCCCTGTTGCATATACAGAACATGCGGAACAATACTGGTCCGCTCAAACAAATTAAAGCTCACGCCGCCGTGAATTGTATAGCGCAAAGGAATTGTATTCAGTGCAACACTCTGGCTTGAGATGATCGGGTCCTTAGGTTTGTTAATATGAAAAAATGACACGCCTCCAAAGGCATTGGCTTTTTTATTCGGCGTCGCGTCGTAATACAAAACGCCGGCACCAATGTCCAAAGTTGTTGAGGAAGTAGCGGCAAAATTTTCCGTCACACCATTAGATGCATTATACCCGGTTATAGGATTCCATTGCTCACCCCATTTAAATTTGGTTTGATCGACGTGGCGGTTGATAATGCCTGCCTGCATGGCCATAACCACGCGCTGATTATTATTGTTGCCTAGTTTTACCCCTGTATAAGCCACGGTGGCATAGGCGTTGAAATAATTGAAACCACCGTCTCCGGCTGACTGATTCATAATACTTGCACCAAGAGCAATATTTTTGTTCGTTCGCGTATCGAATGAAACTCCGCTGGTGCGATAGGGATTGGAGATGGATCCCCATTGACTCCGGTAAATTGCGGAAACCCTGTAATCGCCGTCACTTCCACCAGTCATAGCAGGGTTAATGTAAGTTGGGTAAGTATAATTTTGTGTGAAATGCGGGTCTGTTTGCGCAACCAGTTGGTGGGTAGCCGCGAAGACCAGGCAAATCATGAAAAAACAGGTTCGTTTCATCTGGATATTCTCATTTAATAGTTATCTGTTATACATCGGTCTGGTGAAAATGTCAATTAACGCAATAACGTAATTGAGCCTTTCATCTCTACGGTCTTCCCGTTTGCTAATACAGCCTTCAATACGTACACATAAACTCCAACCGGCTGAGGTTTGCCTCGTTGCGTCCCATCCCATCCCTTCGTGCGGCTATTAATTACCTGTATCTGTTCTCCCCACTGGTTGAATATTCTCATTTCAACCTTATCTATATAATTACCGTATACATACAGTACATCGTTCTTTCCGTCACCATTTGGAGAAAAGACATTTGGCACAAATACATCTTTACTTAAAGGTTTCACCACGATATTATAATTTCTATCTTCCCCGGCACATCCACCGTTTACCGGCGTGACTGTAACGGTTGCGCTTATTGGTTGATTCGACATATTCGTAGCTGTAAAAGAAGGTACATTACCAGTACCTGACTGAGCTAATCCAATGGCGGGATTTGAATTTGTCCAGCGGAATGTAATAGTCGACGGTGTTCCGTCAAAATCGGAATTAGGGATTACTTCGCCGTCAAAAACTTCGATATCCGGTATGTAACTTAAAATCGGAATTTCATTCACGGTAACTTCAAAGGTGGCCTTCGCAGCGACACATTGTCCTGGCGCAGAAGTGAACGTGTAGATCTTTGACTCCTGGTTGCTCACTGTTGCCGGGTCCCAGGTACCATTGATGCCATTGACCGACGTAGTGGGCAGGTCCGGAACATTTGCACCTTTACAAATCGATTGCGATGTACCAAAGCTGAATGTCGGAGTCAGTATTGGGTTAACTGTTACAGTTAAAGTATAAGCGGACACACACTGACCGGGAGTCGATGCCGTGAATTTGTAGGTGCCTGATGCCTGGTTATTAACCACGGCAGGATCCCATGTCCCGTCAATACCATTTAGCGATGTTGGCGGTAAAGCAGGAACGCCTGCACCGGCACAAATGGCTAACGAATTGCCGAAACTGAAGGTCGGCACAATGTTCGGCGTTATCGTAACAGTAAATGTTGCAGGTGTCGCACATTGATTTCCGAGCGGCGTAAAGGTATATACACCTGAAGCCTGGTCATTTACTGTTGACGGGCTCCAGCTGCCAATGACGCCGTTCAGGGAAGTGTTTGACAAAGCCGGCATTGCAGCCCCTGCACATGCAGTGAGCGCTGTGCCAAAGCTGAAATCCGGTGTTAATACAGGATTGACTGTTACGGTGAGCGATACAGTCGTGGCGCATTCTCCTGCTGTTGGTACAAACAAATACGTCCCGGAGGACTGATTGTCGACAGTTGAAGGAACCCATAGCCCGGTAATGCCATTGTTTGAAGTACCTGGCAAAACAGGTGTGGCGGCTCCGTTGCAAATTGATAGGGATGTACCAAAACTAAATAATGGAACTACGGGAGCGTTTATTGTTACATTAAACACTGCCGTGGTTGCGCATTGACCAGCTGCAGGTGTAAAGGTGTATGCGCCGGAATTTTGATCGCTTACAATGGATGGATTCCACGTGCCGTTAATACCGTTCACTGATGTGTTCGGCAATACGGGTATTGCACTGCCCGCACAAGCCGTTAACGAAGCGCCAAAACTAAACGTTGGAGTAACAATTGGGTTGACCGTCACAACAAACGTTGTCGAAAGTGCACAAATTCCAGCGTTTGGTGTGAATGTATAAGTACCAGTATTTTGATTGTCAACCGCCGATGGATACCAACTACCCGCTATACCATTTACCGATATCGACGGCAATGCAGGCACATTATCTCCGGCACAAATAGTGCGTGTCGATCCAAAGCTAAACGTCGGGACCACATTCGGTGTAACTGTTACAGTAAATGTGGTGGTAGTTTCACAATTCGTTCCGGAAGGAGTAAAACTATATGTGGCTGAATTTTGATTATCTACAATATCAGGACTCCACACACCATTAATTCCATTATTTGATGTTGATGGCAACGCAGGAACGATACCGCCTGCACAAACGGAAAGTGATGTTCCAAAACTAAAGATGGGCACAATAAGCGGGTTAATGGTCACATTCAATGTCGCTGGGAAAGCGCACAGACCTGCTGTAGGCGTAAATGTATAGGTGCCCGATGCCTGGTTATTTATGACGGCGGGCGTCCAGGTACCTGTCAGCCCGTTTGTCGAAGTTGTAGGCAACAAAGGCACCGTGCTTCCTGCACAAGCCGATAGCGAAGAACCAAATGCAAACACCGGCACTTCATTTGGATTGATGGTCACGAAGACGCTGGTTGGTGTGGCACATTGACCCGATGTAGGTGTGAACGTATAGTTGGCTGAATTTTGATTGTCGATTGTTGCCGGGTTCCATACGCCGGTGATCCCGTTCAATGATAGCGTTGGTAAGGCCGGCACCGTGTTGCCAGCACAAAAACTTAAGACGGGACCGAAAGCAAACATCGGCACCACATTAGGCGTCACTGTTACGGTAAATGTGGCAGGTAAAGCACACACTCCGTTGTTGGGCGTAAAGGTATAGGTGCCGGAATTCTGATTATCTACAATAGCAGGACTCCACACGCCTGGTATTCCATTAGTAGAAGTTGCCGCCAAAGCAGGTACGCTACCTCCACTACATATCGTCAATGCTGTGCCAAAGCTAAATGTGGGAGTTACTCTTGGTATGACCGTAACATTTATGACATATTGCATGCCGCATTGTCCCGAGTTAGGTGTGAACGTGTAGGTGCCCGACACCTGGTTGTCAATGACAGATGGTGACCAGGTACCCGATATACCGTTGAGCGATACAGGTGGCAAGGTTGGTGGAGTTGTCCCTGCACAAAATGCGACAATTTTGGAAAAGGTAGGGGTGAAGACAGGATTGGTCAATATTGTACCGATGAAAAGATCTGTCGTACATCCGTTAATCGTCAATGAAAAATTGGAATAAACACCTGCATTGAGGTTATTCACCTTGATTTGGCCTGAACCATTTGCCACAAGGTGCAAAGGTCCAACAGCTAAACCATCATCGACATAATCAAAATCATATGCGGCACCGGGTGCCAAACCGCTAATAGTAATAAAACCGTCAGATCCGTTGCAGGTAACGGGGTTATTGCTTGCTAACACGGGGCCCTGGATTGAAAAGAAAGCTTGATAATTTGTTCCTCCGTTGTTTACTTTTACTGTTTCATTACAAAGCGTAGTGGAACTGTTTGATCCTGTTATTTCATAATAGACTTCCAATACATAATTTCCGGGTGCAAACCCCGTAAGATTTACAGGTGCATACGGACTTGTTGTTCCATCATCGACCACGCGACTCCATTTTTGATCATCGGGCTGACAAGTGCCTCCAGATGGAAATTGACCGGATACACCACAATTGTCGATCAAAGGAAGATCCATTGACTGGAAAGCGCCAGGCGCAGCGCTCTGCAGATAGACACGATAATATATACGAGCGCTACATACATTGCTGAGGGAAGGATCTTTGAAAGACCTTACTTCGCCACCCCTTAAAAATAGTGACCCTGAGTTTTGCGTGTGCACACCAAGATTAGCATTGGAGAATGAGTTCGCAGATGGACCAATTAAGTCAGCGCCGCTTCCTGTAGTATTAAAGAAATCATTTTGAAGACAATCGGAAAGCCAAACTGCAGAGGCGTCCACACCAATTGCCTGGCCGTAGGATTTAGCACAAAGGAATACAAATAAAAGGCATAAAAATGCCATTAGCGGTGGTCTTGGTTTCATAGATACTGGCGGTTATTTATTGGACCGGCTCGAATTTTCAGAAATCGAATTTCTTCCTGATGACTTTTAATCCGCTCATCGTAAAACAACAACGCAAAAGATCGATTTCAGCATAAATCAACGGAAAAGCGTATAAAAAATTGTCGGGCAATAATAAAGGCTCGGTTTTACGTTCGCTTAGTTTACGTATAATTACGCCACATATCATTATACAAAATTGCCCGTTGCAATTAATCTGTAATACAAACCCTACTGCAACAGAGTTTATTTAAAAATAAAACGCGGAGATTCCCTATCGAAATAATAGTGATATTACTATAGTCGGGAGTTAAATTTTGATACCGTCTTTATGTTGAAACGAAAGGGCCGGTAATTATTCAAAACGGAAACCCGTAACTCACTTCCCGAGCATTGGAAACAATTTCCTGATCATCTCATCATCGGGCTGCGTACCGTATTCACAAATCTCAAATGCTTCGGCATTCTTTACAGACGCCGCCTTCTCTTTACCATACCATTTTTCGAGGGCTGTTCTTACTTCGGGCTTTATTGGTTGCGTCCTGCTTTGTGCCAGCCATTTGATGCGATCTTTTTTTTCCTTTGGAACCTGGTCGGCATAATGACCTATCCAGGGCAACCATTCGTACATCTGTGATTCATGCGCATCCAAACCTGAGACCTTTTTATCAAATACACTTGTGATGTCAATGGCAATATCCGGTCGGAATGTATTGGGTCGCAGAAAGCGATCCTGGAAATACAGAAATACCGGATTCTTCTTTAAGGCCGGTGTTTCGGGAGCTACGTTAGGAACAGCAACCATATATGCTGCATCCTGTACCAACACGCCTGTATACCGATGGTCGGGATGGTAATCGTTGGGTCTTGGAGCGATCACTATATCTGCATTCCATTCACGTATCTTCTTTATGATCTGTATCCTCACTTCCAGGTTAGGTAATAACTGTCCATCGTGGTTGTCCAATACATCATATGTTACCCCAAGTCTTTTTCCAGCCTCTTTTGCTTCGGCCAGTCTTCTTTTGGCAAGTTCGGGGCCTCCAATCAATTGATGTCCCGCATCTCCATTTGTGACGGCGACGAATTTTACTGCGTATCCCATTTGAGCAAATAGTGCAGCGGTACCCCCGCCATCATCGTCGCAGTCATCAGGGTGTGCGCCAATCATAATGATGCGGACTTTTTCATCCTGCTGTGACTGTCCTGCGATGGAAAAAATTAGAATGAAACTCAGGGAACAAAAGATCTTTTGACAAACCGGTTTCATAAAGAAGTTTTTTGTGTTGAAGCAATTGGGAATCGTTCGGATGAAGATAATACTATTAGACATGTTAAAATAAGCATAACTAAAAACAGCAGGCAACTGAATTGATATTTTTCAACGATGTCAGTAATGACATAATCAAACACCCGGTAATTTAGCTGGTCGCCAAAAAAATTAAGATTTTGGTAAGTGCCACAATTTTATTGCGGTGTGGAGTTCGGGTTTGGCAAATTCACAATTCGGGTAAACCTGGCACCGGGATTGATCGATAATTTCTAAAACAGGATATGAAAAAGCTATCTCTAAATATAATTTTCCTGTCATTTTTTTTGCCAGTAGTATTGACCTCCTGGCAGAAGTCCCACGAAAAAAACGAAGAAGGCAACAAAATCAATGTTGTCCGGACACTCACGGGCTTTGATTCAAAAACAGCGATTACCAGATGGAATGCTGACGCAGCAAATGCACAGATTAATTTTGTGGTGGGTGGTCCCTTTGGTAAAGTGCATGGTAAACTGGGTGGGTTAAAATCAGCAATTCAGTTTGATGAAAATAACCTCACTGCTTCGTCCTTTAATGCCAGTGTGGACCCAAAATCAATAAGCACCGGGATTGGCTTACGAAATCACGATCTGCAAAAGGAAAAATTTTTTGATTCAGATAAATATCCCATAATTAGCTTTCATTCCGAGAAAATTCAAAAGACCGGAACCGCTTATAATGCCATTGGAAGCCTGACAATTAAAGGAGTTACAAGGCCTGTTCAAATTCCTTTCACTTTTACAGAAAAAGGCAATAGCGGCCTTTTCAAAGGAAGTTTTACTATTCATCGTGAGGATTTCGGGGTAGGGAACAAGGGAGGATCGGTTGGAAATGACGTCGATATTACTTTAGAGGTACCCGTGAGCAAAACAAAATAGAAAGTGGTGCCTAAGAGCAAGGATCTCATGAAAAGCAACAACCCGGTGCCTGCCGGGCAAGATTTTTTTATTTGATCAAGTGTTCAATCAATAAGGCGACTACGTACATTATTCGCCTTTAAAACCTCAAAAAAGTTTCGCCACGCTATCAGCAATAATAACTCCGCTCATCCAACCCATTATTGCCACAACAAGCCAGCCAATTACCTGCAACCAAATTGGATGACTGTACCGTGGGAAAATTTTTTTATTTGTCACTGTAATAAGCATGATTGCAAGTGCCACAGGCAAGATGATTCCATTCAATGCTCCTGCGGCAACTAATATGTAGGCCGGCGGATCGTCGAGAAAGATGAAAATAACTGTGGAAATAATTATGAAGCCTGTGATCATCAATTTTTCATTGCGCTGCAAAGCAGGTGAAAAAGTTTTCCAAAATGAGACGGAGGTAAAAGAAGCCCCGATAACAGATGTAATGGCCGCGGTCCACATTACCAATCCGAAAAACCTATATCCCAGGCTTCCTGCCGCATTCTCGAAAACTGAAGCAGCGGGATTCTTCTCATCTAATAAAAATCCGTTCCATACCACACCCAGGGCCGCAAGAAATAATATATACCTCATAAAAGAAGTGATGATAATTCCTGCTACAGCACTCCGGTTGACCTGTTGCCTTGCTTCTATCCCTTTGATATTCGCATCTAAAAGCCGATGCGCGCCGGCAAAACTTATATAGCCGCCAACTGTTCCCCCGACCAGGGCAACAATCATTTTTATATCAATCTTTTCCGGCCAGGCAGTATGTTGAAATGCTTTTATATAAGGAGGATTCGATGAGATCATGACATAGAGCGTAAAAACGATCATGGCGACTCCGGCAATTTTTACAAATGTGTCCATGGCCTTGCCGGTTTGTTTTGACCAGAATATTATCAAAGCAATGACACCGCTGACTACAGCTCCCCATTTTGTGTTCATTCCCGTTAAAACCTCTAACCCAAGACCGCAGCCCGCAATATTTCCTATATTAAATGCAAGACCACCAAATGCAACTAAAAATGCCAGGACATAACCAAGGCCCGGCAAAAATTTATTGGAGAGATCCTGCGCCCGCATTTCGCTTACCGTTATGATCTTCCAGTTATTCAATTGCGCACCGAGGTCGAGCAAAATGGAAATGAGAATGACAAAACCAAAATTTGTCAGCAGCTCTTTGGTAAATAAACTTGTGTTGTTCAGAAATCCCGGTCCGATAGCAGATGTGGCCATCAGAAAGGCGGCACCCATAATGGCCGAGTTTTTTTTACCAGGCATTGGTTAATTTTCTGACAGGATGACGCTGTGAATAGATTTTGCAAATTCTACTGCATGGTTACCGTCACTATGAATACAGATTGTTTCTGCAATGATAGGAATGATTTTGCCGTTAACGGTTTGTACCGTGCCTCCGCGAATCATTTGTAACACCTGCCTGACTGCTATCCGCGGGTCGTCGATTAGTGCATGCGGTTCACTTCGTGGCGTAAGCGATCCGTCGTCCTGGTAGGTTCGATCAGCAAACACTTCATTGCATGGCTTTATCCCAATTGACCCGGCTTCGCGGATCGAATGACTCCCGCTTAGACCAAACAGGATTAAATGCTCATCAAAATCTTTAATTGCTGTTGCGATGGTTCTTGCGAGCCTGATGTTTTTTGCGGATTGATTGTATAAAGCCCCATGAGGTTTTACATGCCTGAGCGGCAAATCAAAAATGTCTGTTATTTCTTTTAAAATGATCAATTGTTGCTGTATTAATTCATACACCTCTGGTTCGGGCAGATTCATTTCGGTTCTTCCAAAGTTTTCCTTATCAAAATATGACACATGCGCGCCTACCGAAACATTGTTTTTTACCGCCAGCGAAACTGCCTGGTACATTTCGGCGGGATCCCCGGCATGATAGCCACATGCTATGCTTGCCGACGATATAAATGGCATAATCAGTGCATCGTTACCAATCCCTTCGCCCATATCACAATTAAAATCAATTCTGCCCATTTAAATATTGTTGAAGCCTGAAAACCGAAGCGTTGTTTAGCTGAATCAAATGCTGGTGCTGTTTAACGAGGAGTTCTTCAGCGGTGGACATACTGACAAAACGAAACCGGATCGTATCGCCGGGCTTTAGTTGTGCCAGTTTACTATGATGCGCGGAAATAACGTGAGCTAATCTTGGATACCCGCCCGTAGTTTGATGATCCGCCATGAGTACAGTGAGTTGTCCACCCGGCAGTAGTTGAATCGTTCCGAAATTAACCGCAGACGAAACGACTTCTTCATTAGCATCCATGTATAATGGTTCCCCTTTCATTTGGTAGCCCATACGATCAGACTGAGTGGTAATAGTATAGGTTTGACGAATGAAAAGATCCTTTGATTCTCCAGACAGTTTGTCAAACTCATTCCCTTCGAGCAAATAAATTTGCTCGTCCCTGTCATGGTCCCAGACAATGTCCGCTTTCCATGGCAAAACGATAAATTCTTTTTTGCCTATTACGTTACACAGATCGCTATGCTTTTTCAAACTGACCTCATCATCGTTTTGCAACGATCGTCCTTTGAATCCACCCGCGCCGGCTTTGAGGTGGGTGCTATAACTGTTCAACCAGCCCGGAATATCGAGGCCTCCTTTAATCGCCAGGTATGCCCGTGCGCCTGTGACCACCTTATGAAACTGGAGTATGCTGTATTTGCTGACAATAATAGGATGCAGCATCGGCACTTCATCGCCGTTGACGCTTGCAGAAAAATCCGCGCCACTTATTGCAATCAGAGCCGGCTGCTCAAAGAAAAAAGACGAAGCCGGAAAATGCATTTCAATCACCGCTTCATTGGTATCATTGCCGGCAAGTATATTCGCAACCTTGGCAGACAACTTGTCCATAGCACCCCCGGGATTTACACCGAGATGTTGCCAGCCATACCTGCCCATATCCTGGACAGTGTCAAGTACGCCCGCCTTAATTATTCTCAGGTTCATGTGACTTGTCAGGTTCCTTCCGGGAAAATATTGGAATTCTGAATGTAATTAAACTCATTCCCGTCAATCGAATAAAATTGAACATAATCGCCGGCACTCAACAAAGCTGGCGAAGGTGCATTCGAATCAAAAAGTTTAAGGGGTGTTCGGCCTATGATCCGCCAGCCTCCCGGGGAGGCAAACGGATAAATTCCCGTTTGCCTACCGGCGATTCCCACACTGCCAGCAACGACGGGGTGGGGTTGGGGTTTGCGGGGCATTGCGATTTTTTCATTCACTTGTCCCAGATAGCAAAAACCAGGGAGAAAACCAAGCATGTAAACACGGTACGTTGCCGAAAGATGAAGAGAAACAACCTCATCATTCGTAAGATTATTTGTTGAAGCGAGGTCCTGCATATCAGGTGCAAATTCTGCTTCATAACAAACCGGGATTCTTATTTGCCGGGCTTTCGTTTGAACAATTTGTAATGATTGCGACAATAATTCTTCAATAACTTTTTTCAATCGATCAAAAACCAAACTTTCTTTTGCCAGGTTCTTTTTCCATTTTATGATATCATAGTGAATCACCAATGAGCTGTAAGCGGGCACTACTTCAATTACATCCGGTAAATTTTCTTGCAACTGGATAGCCCTTGCCAACACTTCCTGGTTAATGTTTTCATCAATCTGGTTACCAAAGTCGACAAGAACGGCGGTATCGCCCAATGGAGCAATTTGGTATGACACTGAAGATAATTCCATCTTATGATGGTTGAAGATAATAACTTAAGCTAACTAAGAGCAATTTTAGAAACTTAATTATGGACGCTTTGCCATCTGCAGGACCGCTTTAGCACAACAATCATTTCTTCCTAACCCTTATGGCAAAAGCATTTGCCGGATTGTTGACAAAAATTTGCAAAACATCTGATTGCGTGAATCCATTTTCTTTCATAACCGGTATCAACTTGTCGGCGATTGTATTGTAGTCATTGTATTCTCCTCCACCAGGCTCACCAACATGATACCATCCGGAATCATGTGAGAGCAGTACCCTCCTCAGCAGTTGTTCCCTTTTCATATCCTTCAAAAAATCAAGGCAGTCCGAAATCGAATTTGCATGAACGCCATCGTATGACACCCACCCACCGGCCTTTGCCGCCCTGATATGTAATTCTCTTTGTTTTTCATTTTGCGCATGGATCCATATCCACGCTGATGCGTCAACGCCAAGCGAATCAAAGATGCGCATTTCTTCCATGGCTGCCGCCCCGTCGCCCGTGTGCACACCAAAGGTGAGACCGGTTGCAAGGTGTGTCATCGCGGCCGCCTCGATCATTTTTTGCTGCACTTCGGACAATGGAAATTTATCAACCCCTGATTTTATAAACCCGGGTCTTATTCCCGACGCCTCAATACCCTTTTTCCATTCGTCTATCCACCTCGCAGCAACCTGGTTCGCCGTTTCATTATACGCATGTGCAGGTAAATATTTTTCTTTTGCGGCTCCGTAATAACCTGTGTTAGTTAGAATATTTAGCCCGGTCTCGTTTGATAATTTCTGCAACAATTTTACATCGCGGCCAAGATAAGCAGGAGTGCATTCAACCAGCGTTTTACATCCTTTTTCCTTTGCGGTTAACAGCAACGGCAAAGCTCTTTTGTATACATCGATGGCATCGTATCGTGATGGATCAACCTTGTCAGCTCCAATGAAATCAACCAACACATGCTCGTGAGTCAATGAAAAACCCAATTGATCGGCCGGGATCTCTCCATTAACAGTCATTACAACATTTTGACGGAATAAAGGCGCCCTGCCCAGCGCGATAGAGCCTGCAATAGCAAAAGTCGTCTGACTAATAAACTTCCGACGGTTGATCGTCATAGTTGTTTTCGGTTATAATTACGAACAACCAAATTTAAAGAAAATGCTTTCTGTAAGTGACTCTTTAGTAAGACGGCGGATAATGCCGGGAACATGTTTGAACAAATAATAGCAATAAAACAGAACTGATGCCGCCATATCTGTTTCTTTAGTACATTTAGTTTAAAAAAATAACAATGAGAAAGTATGCTGTAACCTGTGGGCTTATCCTCCCGTTTTTTTTATTGATGGCGTTTGCTCCTTCTGCTAAAACAAATAATATTCATTCAAGGAATGCTGCCGAGGCTTCCATTGAAGGACGATGGGATATCACAGTAGATGTAGATGGTAAAAAATCTCCATCATGGCTGGAAGTCGTTCATTCTGGAACCAAACGATTAGTCGGTCGATATGTTGGTATAACGGGAAGTGCCCGCCCCATTTCACTGATTCAATTTAACGGTGGTAAGATGAGCTTCACAATACCGCCACAATGGGAAGAGGAAGATAATGACCTGGTATTTGAAGCCACGCTGCAAGGCGAAACATTATCAGGCACCATGGTAGCTGCCAACGGAAAAACATATAATTGGACCGCCCAGAGGGCCCCTGCTCTCAGAACCACAAAAGAACCTTCCTGGGGAGCACCTGTTAAGTTGTTCAACGGAAAAAACCTGGACGGATGGAAAGCAATGGGCAATAACCAGTGGGTAGCTGAGGCCGGTGTTTTAAAAAGTTCAAAACCCGGCGCTAACCTCATAACAGAAAAGTCTTTTTCTGATTTTAAATTACATGTTGAATTCAGGTATCCAAAAGGCAGTAATAGCGGCATTTATTTACGTGGCCGTTATGAAGTGCAGATAATGGATTCAAAAGGGATGGAACCGCAAAGCGGATACCTGGGTGGCGTTTATGGTTTTGTCTCTCCCACGGAAATGGTTGCAAAAGATCCGGGTGAATGGCAGCAGTATGACATCACCCTTACAGGACGAATCATCACCGTAGTGGGAAATGGCAAAACTATTATTTGCAAACAAGAAATTCCCGGTATCACGGGTGGTGCTATTGACAGCAATGAAGGTGAACCGGGACCCCTAATGATACAGGGCGATCATGGACCCGTTGAATTAAGAAATATTGTATTGACTCCGGCTAAATAAATTGAGAGGAAACTGAAACAGGTTTTGTCACTAATTATCTGACAGCATAATCAAGTAAAATCTTTGCAGCAAGCATTTTAGTCAGGTTAACTACCTAACCAGTACACTTGTGCCCTTACGCCGATAGATGTTATTATCGACTCCAACACCTTCCATCATCCAAACAACAACCTGTGATGGCATAGGGCTGCCTTTTACTTTTCCGTCCCAGCCCGACCGTTCGGTTTTGGTATCGAATATCATTTGCCCCCAGCGATTAAATATCCTGAAATATCGCAATTCTTTCACCCCCATTAAAGTTGGGCGCAGAATGTCATTGAGTCCATCATTGTTGGGTGTAAATGCAGTGGGCACCCGGATTTCAACCTGCCTGACTGTCTTTACCAATTGAGTATCCACTGTAACGCAGCCGCTGTTAGTCTTGATTTCTATTGTGTACAGTTGATCTGATAATCCATCAAAGACGGGAGTATAACTGGTTGGCGTATTCAGCCATGTTGGCGGACTCCATAAAACGCTGTCGCCAAGATTCCTCGCCTCGAGTTCAAGGGGTAAATCCACTACAGCGTACTGCAACGGGTAGCTGATCCCGGGTCTCGGGTCATCGATCACAATTTTTTGCGTAGGCGTAGCAACACTACAACCTTCGCGATTAAAAAGCATTGCGTAATAATCGCCGCTTCGCGAGACGCGATAATCCGGCTGGTTGGCGCCGCCTATTGGTGCTTCATTTCTAAACCATTGTACGCTATCAGTAGGTGATGCATGCAATAAAGAACTGTCACCACTGTCTGAGCAATACATTGCGCTGCCTGTAAGTGAAAGCGAATTCGTTATTATAGAAGCTGTGACCACTACTGTATCCGAATGGGCACAACCTCCCCCCGCATTGCTCGTTGTCAGAACGTAAGAAGTCGTCGCTTCGGGTGACGCCAATGGATTCGCAATATGAGCACTGGAAAGTCCGGCTACTGGATTCCAAGTGTATGCAAGTCCTGGTACTGAATTACCCCCGATCGGCACCGGCGCACCATTACAGGAAAGTACGTCATGTCCTGCATTGGACCTTACACTTAACGTATCCAGGAGTTTTGCGTACAGCGTATCAGGACACCCGTAACCGTGGTAGGGAAGAACCTCAACTGCGTAAGTAGTTCCCGGCGTGGGAAGCGGTGAGAATTTAATTGTTTGTTCAGTTCCCAGAATGCGGGTAAAGTTCTCGTCGAACCACGTATAGGACTGGTAACCATACGGAGCTGTTACATTTACTGCAGTGTCATCAGGACAGTAAGCAGCCCCAACAAATTCACTGGTACATTCGGAGTTTACATCCAGGTAGGCATATCCAAAATGGCGTCTGAATGTACAATCTGCGGTCTTAAAAAAAAGCCGGATTCGTTTGCCCGCATGATTATTCAGGTTAATGGAGACCGCGGTCCAGTCTTTACACCAGACGGGAGTGTCGCCCCGCGGGTTTGGCGATTCAAAAAAACCGGGAAGAATAGATCCATACGGAATGAAAGTAAACGAGGAACAGGAGATTTGAGTATTGTCAGTCACGTCCGTGATTTCCAATTCAAGCCTGGGCTGCTCAAATATTTCATGATTTGGATCCTGGAACACCACGGCATAATGATATATCAGGGAATATATATTCTGGTTGTCCGGTATGACAAACTCATATGAAATTCCTTCGGCTTCCGTGCCTGCACGGTCATTTCCCAACCTGACTGAGTACCCGCTTCCGTTTGGACAATTAATAGGAAATCCGCCGTAAGGATCCATCCCCGCAGAAGGGAATGCAGGAAATATAGTGTGCCTTCCCGTTACCGGGCCACTGGGAGAAAGAGAAATTACATTTTGACCATTTACCGCCATAGGAGAGCCGGTGTAACAAGTCCAACCTGCAAATGTTCCACTTTCAAAATCTATATTAACCGGACATGGCTGAGAAAAAGCAGCAAAGCAACCGGGCAACAAAGAAAAAACCCAAAAACACAAACGCAGTCCTGAATGGGGAAACCGCATATCCTTTTTATATAAGATTAGAAACTCCTGCGATCAAGCTGGCTGGTGGAAATCAAAGTAAAATTTAATATCCAGGCCGATGATTCTTTTCAATGGTATCGGCGTGAAAATTGTGCACCTTTTTTATAACGAGTATCCGGAAAGGTAGGTTGCCGGTGAATATTAGATGAAAACGATTTCAATAAGAGATCTTACTAGTGAATTTAGGGCAAAAAGGCCGTAAAATAAAATTCTCCTCATTCATGTTTCAGACTTTTTTTTCCCAGTCAGATGAGGAGATATATTCAAGTAAAAAGTCAATGATTTTAGTAGCCTTTCTAATCAAGGAAAATGGCAAAATTCAACGTCCTGCGTGTTTTTTAGTAAAACTACCTGCCTCGCAGGAACCTAAGCCGGCTGTTGGAGGTTCGATCTTTGAATTCGGAAGGATTTAACCCGGAAATAGTAAATTCAACTGACTTACTCACCGTCGAATGAGAAATTATTGATGGATTTAAAATATTATTCCTGCGAATCTTCATTGTATAACTCTATCACTCACGGCCTTTTCATAATGTGCATTTGCAATTGGGAAGAAAAGTCATTCGGCAAATTCCGGAAAGCATGTAATTCAAGATAGCAACTTGAAAAAACAGGCTGAAACTTGTGAATAGAGAACGAATCATGAACCGCAGGAATTTCCTATCATTAACGGCAGGTAATTTGCTTGCAACAAAATATCATGACAAATTCAGTGACAAAACCAGAGGTCTTTTATTTCAAAGACGGTGGAAGTATTCCAAACAGCAAGTACCCCATGTTGGTATATGGCAATGCTTTTAATGAGAGAGGTGATGAGGGTGCTTCCTGGCTGGAGCAACGCTTTGGTGATAACGACTGGAGCAATTCATGGCGTAATGGTATTTTCAGTTTTCACCATTATCACAGTATTACGCACGAAGTGTTGGGCATTTATAGTGGATCAGCATTGGTGCAAATGGGCGGGGAAGAAAGCAAGAGGCTGACAATTCAAGCCGGTGACATAATTGTCATTCCTGCGGGAGTGGGTCATAAAAATTTGGAGTCAGGCGATCTTGGCGTAGTAGGCGCTTATCCGGGCGGAATGATGTATGATATGAATTACGGAAAGGAGGGAGAAAGGCCACAGGCAGATAAAAATATCGCAGCGGTAGCAATACCGAATACAGATCCTTTGTTGGGAAAAAATTATGGATTACCCGGTATCTGGAAGTAAAATTTCTGCGGGTTTACATTCTTTCCGGCACTTCTGTATGAGCAGTGCCATTTCAGCGCTGATTACATTGGTCATTTAATTCACTGGCAAAAGTATCAATCGGCTTCTTCCAGGTGAAAATGCTGATGGTGGGCCCCGGCCGCAATATGAAGGGCGAACCCTACAATCGCTGTGTCCTTTAAAATACTAATAAGTGCCCATTGCCGCATTTCCTTATCGCCTGCATTCATAAAGTTTGGTACATGGATCGTCAGGATAAAAATAATCAACATGATCACCAACATGTAACTGGTAAACTTTACGTACTGGTTTGTCAGGAACGAGAGACCGACAATGATAAAAGCTCCTCCCACTATGTAGGCCCAAATAATGCCACCCACCAGGGACAGAGGTACATAAACCAACAAGTCACGGGGATACAAAAAATGAAAAATACCAAAAATGATCAGAACCACAGAAAGGGCGTAAATGGCAATTCTTGATATAATATGATAGTGTCGCATATCAAATTGTTTTACACCTCAAAAGGTAAAAATTCAACAATATTCAAACAATGATTTTGGTTATTTAATGTCATGATTTCTATCAGGGAAAGTAAATGGCTTGTGATGATTGCACCAAAAAAGGAAAGCCACACACTTTGACAAGAGAGGAAATAAATCAACCGGGCGTTGATGCGCAAACATTCTGCACCTGCCGGGCGAGACAGTAGGATTTGTATTAGTTTTCGAAACTCAGTTCGGTATCCAGCTCCTGTGCCAGAAAACGTAGAATTTTGAGGCCAAAAGTTGCACGTCCGTGATTTCTATGACGAGATGCTACATTCTTTCCGGCACTTTTATACCAAGCAGCGCCATCGCAGAGCTGATTACATTGGCAGTTAATTCGCTTATCTTCAAACGAAGCTGTTTTTTTTCTTCCGTTTCGGCACTCAAAACAGAATGTTCGGTGTAGAATGAGCTGAAGGTTTTAGCTACTTCGTAACTGTAAATTGCAAGTATTGACGGATTGTGTTCCTGCAGGGCTTGTTCGATAAGAGAAGGGTATTGCTCCAACAATACAATCAGTTGCCTTTCCTTGGTCAGCAAATCTGCGGTTGTTGCGTTGCCTGTTGCCTTTTCCTTTCTTAAGATTGATTTTATCCGGGCATAAGTATATTGTACAAACGGACCAGTAAACCCATGAAAGTCGATACTTTCTTCGGGGTTGAAGACCATTCTTTTTTTCGGATCCACCCTCAACAGGAAAAACTTCAGCGCTCCAATCGCAATGATATTATACAGTTCATTTAATTCACCCGGGTTAAAATCCTTTACTTTTCCAAGGTCTTCTGTTTTTGTACGCGCCACTTTTTTTAATTCGTCGATAATATCATCCGCATCGACAACATTTCCTTCCCTGGTTTTCATTCTTCCTGAAGGAAGTTCCACCAATCCATAACTTAAATGGTAAATGCCGTTAGCATACGGCTTGTTCAATTTCTGCAGTATCAGCTTCAATACCTTCATGTGATAATTTTGTTCATCGGCTATCACATAAATGCTCTGATCATAATTGAACTCTGCAAATTTTTTATCGGCCAGCCCAAGGTCTTGTGTTATGTAGACAGAAGTACCGTCTTTTCGAAGAACCAGCTTTTCATCAAGTCCCTCAGCAGTTAAATCTATCCAAACACTGCCGTCATCCTTTTTGTAAAAAACTCCCTTTTTCAAACCATCCTCGACAAACTCCTTTCCCAATAAATAGGTTTCACTTTCATAGTAGAATTTGTCAAAATCGCTGCCTGTTTTTGCATAAGTTTCATTAAACCCTTCGTATACCCAGCCATTCATTTTTTGCCATAATGTCCGCACTTGCGGGTCGCCGTTTTCCCAGTCAATCAGCATTTCCTGCGCAGCTTTCATAACAGGCGCATTCTTTTCTGCTTCTTCCTTGCTCATGCCATCAGCAACCAGCACCTGCACCTCGCGTTTCAGTTCCTCTCCAAACATTACATAATAATCACCGACAAAATGATCGCCTTTAATCCCCGTCGACTCCGGAGTTTTGCCTTCACCAAATCGAAGCCAGGCCACCATGGACTTACAAATATGAATTCCCCTGTCATTCAGAATGGCCGTTTTAAAAACCGTGTGGCCGGTTACCTTCAGTATCTCAGCTACACTCCAGCCCAAAAAATTGTTCCTGAGATGACCAAGATGCAGCGGCTTATTGGTATTGGGAGACGAGTACTCCACAATGACCCTGTGCTCATTGGGATGCTTATGACCAATTTGCCTGTCCGAGTAAAATGTCGAAAGAAAATTGACCCAATAACTATTCTGGATTACAAGATTAAGAAATCCTTTAATTACGTTATAGGAAACGATAAGTTGGGGATTGTGGTGCAATAAATGTTCGCCTAATTCCTTTCCCAGTTGTTCCGGTGATTTTTTCAATTGTTTAACAAACGAAAACAGTACCACCGTATAATCGCCGTCGAATTCCGGCTTGGTTTGGTTTATCGTCAGGTCAGCTTCCTTTAGATCAAATGCGTAAAGTTCTTGTACCGCGTTTACCACCAATGGCCTTATCATTTCGGCAATGCCCATCCTTTATTTATTTAGGGTGCGAATTTACGTTGCTATTCGGGATTTGGCCATTGGGATTTGTTTCATTTAACTTTGCCGCCGGTTATGAAGAAACATATTCACAGCGCAAGAGATTTTATTCTTCCTATTATCGATTTTTTCCATCCTCCGTTTCGCAGGCTGATGAGTCAGAAGACCTTTCGCTATGCGGCGTCCGGGGCAGCCAATACGCTGCTTGGCTTTATCATCTATTTCATCAGCTTTAAATATGTTCTTCACGAAAAACAGCTTAGCCTTGGCTTTTATGCGTTCAAACCGCACGTAGCCGCGCTCTTCATTTCCTTTTGCATTACTTTTTTGGTAGGCTTTTTCATGTCAAAATATGTGGTGTTCAGTGATTCAACTATAAGGGGAAGGATTCAATTGCTCCGGTACTTCATGATATGCCTTTTTAACCTGGTCCTGAATTATATTTTGTTGAAGATACTTGTTGAACGTGCGCATATCTACCCGGTATTCGCGCAAGTTCTCACTACAACTATTGTAATCTTATTTAGTTACCTCGCCCAGCGACATTTTTCTTTCAAAACAACGGCAATCGAGGACGAGCTTACAAACTAAAATCAACCGATTCCATTTTTATGGACAAATCACCTTTACAGTTGCTCCTGATGACCAGCGATTGACCAAGGGGATAGATCCCGATTAGCTGAATATCGTTGATCTGGCCGGAGCTGCTGACACCTTTGATCCATTCATGATTTAATTGCTGGTTGATATTAACCTTTGCGCTGTCAATGTAGGGATTGAGATCAAACCGGGTATACCGGGCAATTTCATTTACAATCTTTCGGCTGAAAAGCCATTCGGATGTTTTCAGAAGCGCGTTTTTTGACTTAATATCGAAATCAATATTCTTTACTTCCAGGAAATGTGATTCCTTATCATAAACCGGTTTACCTGTCAGGTAAAACGTGCCATTATCAGTCCCGGTAAAATTGACTTTAATGATCAGCCTCTCGTTACCAGTTCCATATAATTTGCAGTTCTGTATTATGAATTTCTTTTTAACCGGTCCCTTGTTAAAATCAAATTGCTGGTTGGCAATATGCCTGTTTAAGATATTGCTTAGTGAATCATAATTGAGCAGCGCATCTAAAAAAATGGAAAATCCCTGTTGCCGGCTGGCTGCTCCAATAGGTGGCAGCAGTGTCATATATTCGGTTGGCTTCTCAAAACTGACCACGGGGCGTGCCGACAATCCAAGGTAAACGAACAATGAGTCCCCTTTCGCATATATATTATTGATTCGAATTTTCTGAGGATTTACCTGGAGCCATCCCATTTCATAAAGGCTATAGGATCTGTTCAGCCGATTCCATATTTCCTGGAACTGCGGCTTAAGATCAATAGTACCGTAATTTCTATCGAGGGCTGCCTTAGCCGTGTCGAGCTCTTCCTTTAAGCCATTCATGACTTGTTTTGTGATATCCTGTCCCCAGAAGCAGACTTCACATTTATCCAGTGGTTGCGGTTCATTTCGTTTGATAAGGAGTTTTACTTTATAATCCGGCTGGAGAGAAATGTAATTAGTAAAAGATACATTCACTCTTCGTTCAGGTTCATTAAAACCACAACGGCAGGGAGCGGTCCAAGGAGAAACTGCTGCGCCGGCAACACAAACCCTTGTCGAGCCGATAATTTTATAATAACCTGTGAATTCCAAATTAAGCGACGTGCCCGACGCTTTCATTTGTAAAGGGCTGCGGCGAAATATGTATTTGTACCGGGTATCGCAGTTTTGTTGTACCCACCCATCCGGATAATTGAGTGAAGTGAAAAGAGTATCGACCTGGCTTTCTGCCGTCGTAAATAATGGTCTCAGATTTACCTGTATGGGAACATTGATTTCAGAGGTGGGAAGGGAGTCTAATTTAAAATTGGTAGCACCAAGTGAAGGCCTGTCGGGGTTGATTTTGCGAGAACAGGAAACAAACACAAGTAATATTGATATAAAAATGATGAACCCGCCTTTCATGGTGATTATTTAAAATAGCAATGCCATACTTAAGGCATGGCATGCGTCATTCGATCAAAAATAATCAAAGAATGGAAAAGAAGAATTGATTAACGTGATAAATGGAATTCCCGGACAATCATAAGTGAAGCTGACACGAAATTATACGTTCCTGTCAGGCATCCACCGGCATTTCTTTGGGCTCAGTCATGCTAAACCAATTGCCACAACCATCGGTCATGATACATTCAATCCCATAAAATTGTTCTTTCGGTTCTGATTTAAAATGAACACCCTTCAATTTTAGTTCGGCATACGTAGCGCGACAATCGTTGGATTGAAAAACTCCGGCGCCCATTACACCCTTTTCCAGCAATAATTTCATTGCATCCCTTGCCTCTTTATCAAAGCCACTCATTTCGCTCGTAGCCGGAAAAAGGACAATTTCATGATCCGGAGCATCAGGTGCCGTAACTGTCAGCCACCGGAAACCGTTATCCATTGTTGCATCAGTGTGGACTTTAAATCCCAATTTATTTACATAGAAATCGTATGCTTTGTCCTGGTCTAAAACGCACAAAGAAGTGTGAGAAAGTTTTGTAATCATAATTGATAAATTTTAATGTCATAAAGCTAAACGCCGAATTCGGAAAACGCTTCTTGATTCTTGCTCAATATGGATACAAAAGAGAAATCGGTGAATTTGATTTCGAAAACTAAACCAAGTGCATAATCGGTATGAACAGGAATTATGTTTAGCCGAGTTTGCACGTTTCGACAAAACAATGTGGAATCGCTTTCCTGGGCTGTGCCAGCTGATCCATCTTTTTCTTATACGCCATATTACGGTAGTATTGTGGTGCAAACCCAACTTCTTTCTTAAAGAGCATGCTGAATGATCCGATACTTTCAAAACCAACTTCATTACATACGTCAGTAACAGGCTTGTTGCAGGCAAGCAGGTCCCTGGCTTTGTCGAGTCTTTTACGTGTCACATACTGGTGCGGGGTAGAACGATATACGTGTGTGAAGATGCGGTGAAAATGAAACCTCGATAGAAAAGCCTGTTGTGAAATTGTCTCCAGGTTGATAGGCTCCTGGAAGTTTTCGTCAATATAAACCTTCGCCGCAGCAATCCGTTTATATAAATCGTTTGTCAGATTCATCTTATTGTAAAGTTATGTAATTAGGAATTCGGAATCCAGCATCCAGAATCCAGTATCCAGTATCCAGTATCCAGCATCCAGTATCCACCCTCTAAATATTCCTCGGATTCTTCCATCCCTTTCCCAATCTTTCAATAGTTCCCTTTATCCGTTCGGCCCTGGTTTCATCACGTTTGGCAGTGACAATCCATTCCAGGTATTCTTTTTTATTGGTAAATGAGAGTGAATCAAAGACTGCATTTTCCTTTTTGTTTCTTTTTAGTGCATCAGCAAGGTCATTGGGTATTTTAACTGTTTTCGCAACCGGGTCAATCCAATTAAATATTTCCCGAAGTTTTGGTTTTGCTTCCTTTTTTTTGTCTGCTTCCGTTTTGGCACGAAATCCAAATACTGACCATGTATCATTAAACGAAATAAGGCTTATCCAGGTAAGCTTATCGCCTTCACTTAACAGGCAATCCCATCCCTTATCTCGCGTTAGGTCAGTTTGAACGCCGGAACTTCCCTTCGGATAATATACCCATACAATTACGTCATCTTTTATAAGCTTCATTACTTTACTCATTTCTTTTTCCAGCTGCTTCCGGTTATTAACAAACCAATGCACCTGGTCGTAATCTTTTGCCGCGTCCAAAATTTTGACGCCCGCAGGCAAGTCCTTCAGATCTTTTTTAAAATCAGAAGGCGCGTTGAGCGTAAACAATTTGAAATTGTCCCTGATCCGGAGTTTTTGAGAGATGGAATTGGCCATTGCAAGAAATTTAATACCCTAAATTAAGGCATGGGATCCTTGACCGCTTATCGAAACTTGCTTTAGATGCTTACAATAACATAGTATAACATCATAAAACAAATAACAAGCTTCAAAAACGACCCAAGAAGGAAACCAACAAAGGATCCAAGTGCCGCCCGGAATGATTTCTTTGTATCCTTTCCCCCAATCATTTCACCTGCAAACGCCCCAATAAACGGTCCAATGATGACACCCCAGGGACCCATCCAAAACGCTAATAAGAAGCCAAGCGTACAACCCCAGACGCCATACCTGGTACCGCCAAATTTTTTTGTTCCCCATATCGGGATCATGTAGTCAAGAACGAGCGAGATAACCACGATGCCGGCCCACATCCAAAGAAACTTCGATGTGAAGGGATCGGGATTCCGGAACAACTGTATGAGCAAACCGGCATACGCAATAGGGGGTCCCGGCAACAATGGCAGGAGACTCCCGGCGATGCCAATGATGATTAATATAATTCCGAGGATGATCCAGAACCATTCCATTGAACGTTTTACGTTTGAGGTTTGAAGTTCGATGTTGGGTGTTGGAAGTTGGATGTGGATTTGAAGATAGGAAAATCCAATTTAATTATATCGGAGTACGTGGAGCTCTCTTCTCCACTTTGTAGATTGTATTCGGCCTTTGATAAATCTATTGAATTTAAACCACAATCCTGGTCACATGGTGCCTCTGAAATATTTCCTTTTACCCTGCAATCGTATCAATAGGCGACGTTGCTTCTAAATGAATTTTACGACGACAAAAATCAAAACACACGAAAATTTTCATTCTGAACCGGGATTTTTTATTTCTCTTGACGTTAGTCAATGAAGGCCTTTTTTTTACTAACTGGTTGGCTTTGAATTCACATGTATAAAGTCAAATTTATTTAGTAGTAGTTTTTAAAAAACTGAAGGGAACAATTACCGAATCAAAGCAAAAAACTACTTCGTAAAACAGGCGCGTCATTTCATAACTGCTTGAAAAATTGATACTGTCAAAATCATGAAAGGTTTAAATCAAAATCTAAAACTCGTATAAATATTTTCTATTTCGGCGTAAAAAATCAGTGTAATTGTACTTTTTGTATCTGGCCGCACACCAATAGATTTACTCTATAAAATCAAACCAATGAAAACACAATTCTCAGCCTTTGCTATTTCAGCCATCATTTTGTCGGCTGTGGCAACTACCGAACCGGCGACTTTACCAGATAGAAAAGAATCTGCAAAAGTGGAGCAGGTACAAGGTACCAACTTCGATTTTTTCAGAACGCATCGCCAGGGTAAGGGTGTAGCCGCTTCCTGGGGAGTAACATCCGACCAGGGCGTAGCGAGATTTGCCGTTAAAAAGACCTATGAGGATCCTTCAGACCCATTTGCCTATTGGGAAGAAGTTTCAAGTACCTCATGTAATGGATCAAGGTCTTACAAATGCAGCGACCAAAATGTGTATCCTGGTTTCGTTAGTTACCAGGTAGTGGCAGAGATGGTTGATGGGACTACAGTCTCTTCAGGTGTAAGGACTGTTCACATTGTTAGTCATTGATCAATCGAACAACTAACTGCGAGCCATTTATTGGCATCGCGGTTAGTTGCTTTTAAAGGGTTTGTTCCTTTAAGAAACCAATGCTTATGAAAACATATCTACTTATTTGTTTGTTTGCGGTAAGTTTTTCACTCGGTGCTTCAGCTCAGATCACGAGCCCTGTCATCAGGGCGAGGTTTGGTGTTGACGGAGACCTGAGAGATAACTACTTCAACGGATTGCTCCAGGCTGGTAATGATGACTGGTTCAAATTACCGGGAACAGTCGGCACAGGAGATTTTATTATTGATACTACCGGGGCTGCGGCAATCGTGGCCAAATACGCAACAGTTCCGGCATCACGCAGGCAGCCTTTTTTTAGGACCATGCGCCATCCCCAGTTCTCGATAGTCAATAGCAGGCTGTTGATGGACGCCGTCATGGTCAGGGATTATCATGGTGACGATTCCACTGTGTTTGCTTCTGGATCCAATAAAAACGGTGATAATCCCGCGGTTTGGAGCTGCCCGGTATCACAGGGTATACCAGATAAAAACGATATCCTGGACATGTTTGTACACGTGAGACGCGCAGGTCCTACTACTACAGATTCATTGTGGATGTTTGGCGGGTTGTCGCTCGATAACACTACAGGTAACCGTTATTTCGATTTTGAAATGTACCAGACAGATATTTATTATAACCGCCCTACGCAGCAGTTTTTTGGCTATGGCCCCGACGCAGGGCATACGAGTTGGGAATTCGATGCTGCAGGGAATGTTACCAAACCCGGCGATATCATATTTAGCGCTGAATATCAAAGTTCATCTCTTACGTTTTTGGAAGCACGTATTTGGGTGAACAAAAGTGCTCTGCTTATGACCCCGGCCGAATTTAGCTGGAGCGGAAAATTCGACGGCGCCTCAGCGGGCGCAACTTACGGCTATGCGAGTATCCTGCCCAAAGATGTAACCGGCACCTACTACACGGGTCTCCAATGTGGTAACGCCACCTGGGGTGGACCATTCTCCATTGTATTGCAGAATGACGCCGTGGTTACCAGTTATGTTGCCAAACAATTTGTTGAATTCTCAGTCAACCTGACGAAGCTGGGATTGGATCCCGTTACATTGCTGGGTGGAAATGTCTGTGGGATGCCATTTCGCCGGGTCCTGGTAAAGACAAGGGCCTCTGCATCCTTTACTGCAGAATTAAAAGACTTTGTGGGTCCTTTTGATTTGTTCCTTGCACCCAGGGCGCTGGCATTGACGGAAACTCCTACGCTTTGCAACGCGGATAGCACGGGCCATATCTATGTCACTAATCCAGTACCTACGTCCCAATACCTGTGGACAACAGAGGATGGCAATATTATCAGCACGCCGTCCGGACCATCCATTTACGTCGATCAGCCGGGTACTTATGTGGTTACGCAATATCTGCAGACCGGCTGTACTGCTTACGCTATGGACACTATACTGGTAATGCCGGGTATCAATTGCCAGGTACTGGGGCAAAACCTGGTAGATTTTCATGGAGAATTAGGAAATAATGATATAGTTGACCTCGACTGGAAGGTCCTCAACAATCAACAGCTACAATATTTTGAAGTTGAGCGAAGCTATGATGGCATAAACTTCGAAAAAATTAACCAGATAAATACAAGTGCAGAGAGCACTGAAGCGGCTTATTCATATAATGATGATGCCTCTAAGATTTATTCAAAATATGTTTTTTACCGGATAAAAGTTGTTGATGTCAATTCGCACGTTAGTTACAGCAATATCGTGAACCTGAAATTGTCAAATTCAATAGGTAAAACAATGGTGAACATAGTACCGAATCCAGTGAAAGATGTGATGCAATTGCAGGTTTTTGCCAGAACAAGCAAGGAAATACGAATCGAATTTTTTGATCAGGCAGGACGACTCGTCTCTTCAACCAAGTTTGACCAAAAAGGAAGATCGGTCATCAGCCTGGATGATCTCAGCAATAAACCACGCGGCATTTATTTTGCCCTGGTGTATATAGACGACGAGATATTTCGCCAAAAGATAATAGTTACAAGATAGCAGAATGGCAATTTAAAGGAAAGAGGCGATCCCCGAAGTCATTGACGCGGGACGTCTCTTTCTTCTTATCGCCGGGATAATCTTACATCTGTAGTTGTATTCTTCTTTTGCATATTCTGAATAAACCACATGATCGTAAAGCTTGGAATAAAATCAGTACCAGGCAATAGCTCTTCCACAAAATTTCCAAAACCGCCCAGTACGCCCTTCCAGCCACCAAAAGTCGCAAAAAAGATTATTGAAGAAAGCGGAGCCCAGAATATGTCGCCCAGCTCACCAAGTAATGGCACGGCATAGGTCGCATATCCGAGCAGATCCATCAGCACGCAAAAAATCAGCGAGGGTTGTTGTCTATTCATTTTATTAAAAAAACTTTGTTTTTGTTAATCAAATTTGCTGCCGATTTTATTCGGGCAGTCGATAGAGGTAAAAGTTTGGCAAATAGTTGCATAACGGTTGAAAACAAAAAGCCTGGCATTTCAATGGGCCAGGCTTTTCTGACAAGCAACCGTAGCGGTCAATAGAAAAACTGTTCCTTGACGATTTTACCATCCTTCACTTCATAAAGAGCGATCTCGTCCATCTTGACACGGCCGGCACCCTTCATCGTTACATCCATTCCCATTGCTACGGCGAAATGATTTCCTGTAACCAATGGATCACTGGAGTAACCGCCATGCATTTCTTCAACCGTTTCTTCAAATTGTTTTCCTTTTTGACGGATGGCAGGCAGCCCCTGTACAGACTGCATACCCATGGCACCCGGAGGCTCAATGCTGGCAGCATTTTCTGCGAAAAGTTCGTCCTGTATTTTGTTCCAATTTCCTTCTTTGGCAAGCTCATTAAATCTTGCCGCAACTTCTGAAGTCGTCAATGTTTTTTCGGCGATCATAGATTCACAATTTAAAAGTTAATGGATACTAAAAGCTACGTCATTTTCTCAAAAACATGAATTAAAGAATTATGAACCGTAATTATTTCAGGACGAGGTGTGAAAACTGAAGAATACCGAAATAGAGGCGTTGATTGGCTTTACCGGCTGGCTGCTTGGGCTCACAGCGGTTTCTGCCTGCCGGGAAGATCTGATCCATCTAACAAGATCTTATTTTGTGGACTGATCCACATATGCTGAAATCCAGCCTACCTGCCCATTTTTTACCAGGAAAAATTGCTTGGTCTCATAAATTGATTTGAACTGGCGCATAATTTTTAACAGAAGACCAGTGCCAGCCAACAATGACCGCTGATCGAAAACCTGGTGCACCCTTTTTATTTCCTTCGCAGCTTTTTCTTTGTCGATGCCTTCGCTCCGGATAGTTTTCACAAGCATCGCATCTGAAAGAGCATCAGGATCTTTAAAAAGTATTTCGTTTAATCTTTGCACATCGTCCCAGCTCACTGTCACTATCGAATTCCCGATAGATTCCGGGCGTATAAGCGTAGCAACTGCCCATGCGATACCGCCACTAAAGGCGATATAGTCGTTCATGTTGTAGGCGCCGCTGGAGTTGACCGCATATATGATTTCCTGTTCTTCAGCGCCCACGAGGACGCGGTAAAGTTGCCTGTTGTAATTGGCGAGTGTTTTATCAAATTCATCACATCTTTTCTCTGCGGCATTCGCGACACTTTTGGTTCCCCAGCTTAGAGTGAAGAGTCTGAAGTCGGTCGTGTTGTCGTAAGGAAAATAGCCACCCTTCGTATTACCGCTGCCGACGTCGATCAGGAATGTGCTAAAACGCTTTGCGTCGGGAACAATACCTAAATGTGAGAGTCTTGCTTCCTGTAGCGGATCAATTACCTCTACCTTTCGTTTCGGATCCTTTATTTTGAGTTTGAATGAATCAATTAGCTGGGTTATCCACTGGCTCTTTTGATCTTTTTGTGCCTGAATCTGTACACCACTGCTTATTACAGTAAAAATCCGGCTACTTTCAATATTGTAGTCATTGGTAGCCTGGCTGTATAAATTACACAGGCCTTTCAGGGTGGCCTGGAATGTGGGAGACGTGAAGGAAATGAAATCGGTGTTGATTGAAGTGTCTTTTAAAATCTTAAATGAACCGTTCATTTTAGAATTTTTTCCCACTTCAAGCAAGCTCATCTTTACACCTTTTGAACCGACCTCTATGCCACTGTACAAATCGTTATTGTCAATCTTCAAACCAACATTATCCTGGGCTTGAAGAAATAAAAAGGTAGACAAGGCAAAAGCAGAAGCGATTGCTTTAGCACAAAGAACTCTCATGGCGATGGAATTTACTTAGTAATGAAAGTAGTGAAATCGTAATTATTTTCTTTGGGCTCCGTTTATCTAACTATGAACCTGTTATTAACATAGATCGAACAAAAATGTGGATATGTTTCTAGTCCTTGTCAATCAATTCTTTCATATTAAAAAATGGTAAATTCTATCGTTTCACTACCATCTTTTTAACCGCTGTATCGCTCCGAAACAAAAAAACTCCGGATTATTATTTCCGGAGTTTTGTCAAAGGGTAGGGGACGATGTTTACTGGCCGGTAACCGTGCCATTCGTAATATACTTAATCTGTACTGCCTTTGTGGTGTCTGCAGCAGCGGGGTTGCCAACAAGAAGCACAGTGTATACTTTGTTTTGCTCTAATGTAATGTTCCTGGTCGCGTCAATCGAAGAACCATCATTTACCCTGACAGCAACATCTCCCGCGTCAATGGCTGTAAAGTCAGATACCGCACCAAATGGCGCATTATTGTTAACCACGTTGTTGCCATTTGCCGCAATCGACACAATCGGTTTTGAAGAATCAGCGATGGCATTGACGTAACGGATAAACGCCTTTCCAGATATAGCAGAAAGGCTGTCAAAATTATCGTCGGTAACAAGGTTCTGATAGTGACCATTTGCGCCGATTACAAACACTGAATAATATTTGTGCGGTGTAAAAACGTGATTCACCTGTGCCAGGGCCGAATCACCGGGATAACTAAATGATTGCACCGGTCTGTCACCTGGAAAAATAGACTGGTATATTCCTGAATAACTGGTGTATGCAAGAGGAACATTGCTAAGATTGTTTCCCGACAAAGCGATGTACACCCCGGATTGATCGGGAACAAGATTAAACGACATCAGGCCCGCAGCTGGAGTATCGTTATTGTTATCATCGCTGAACTTGCTACAAGACCAAAACAGCAACGAGAGTAACACAATGCCCGCCAAACTGGCCATAAACCTTCTGAAAGAAAATTGACTTTTCATGCTCTTTAGAAATTTTAATAATAATAAATGGCAGTGAGAATTGGAGAATTACCCTTAGGTGGGAATGATTGAGAGCGCAAAAATAATAAGGCAGACTTTAATAAAATGTAGTTCTGAAAAAGTTAGAGCTATATTAACAATCTGCAAACGCGAAATTTAAGACGTGTCTCAATTATTTCAGCCTGAGATACCACTCCAATATCTATCCGTTAAATTCGGTTTAATCTCAATGCGTAGAGATAATGGTCGTAAAACAAAAAAGCTCCTGGAAAACCAGGAGCTCAGATTGATCGAAATCATTGGACGTGTCACAATATTTTTCCCATTAATAGCGGCCATCTTTTTTGTCCTTCGACCTTCCGATGCCGTAACCTACGCCACCACCAAGTACGCCACCGATCACTGCACCCAACGCTCTGTTTCGTTTATGGATCACGGCTCCTAAAATTGCACCCGATCCCGCACCAATCGTCGCGCCTTTAGCGGCTTTACTCCATCCTTTTTTCTTAGCTACTTTGGCCTGGTTCTCTGATGAAGAAACCATTCTTCCGCTTTGTCCCGAGGAATTACGGCGCACTGCAGGAGCTACAGACGATTCATGCGTTTTCTTGTAGGCGTCGATCGCCGCGACTGTTTCATTATGCGCCTTCCAATCCTGGAATTCAGCAAGCCCGATCGTGTCTGCATAGTTCAATGTCCTGGCAGCAGGATCACCGGGCGAATTGGTGCAAGCAATTAAAACAATTGCAATGGTTAATGTAATAGTTAAAGTGTAAAAAATTCTTTTCATAACCGTAGATTTTTAAATTAAAAAATTTGAATCCGCGGTATGAAGAACAGAAAAAGTGCCATAAAACCATGGTTTGTTAATGACAACAAGAATCAAACTGCAAATGACTGAAAACTATTCCCGTGAGTAAAGGAAGCTTTAACAAAAGGAATTGTGAATGGAACTGTGCAGAGATTCGCAATAAAAAATTATTTGTTGGAAAAAGTAATACTGTCAGGCAACGATTGAGTCGCCGTTAACATATTCAGGAACGTAATAAAATGTGGCTGAGGTGAAGCAATAATATAATTAGCGGTTTCGATCCCGACTATCACGGTTCTTATTAAACCCCCTGTTTTGGCTGCTGCCGCGGTAACCGCTGCTCTGAGAGCTACCGCCTCCAGGTGGCCTATCTTCTGCCTGCTTCACGATCAGAGGTTTTTTACCAAGCGAAATGCCGTTCAGGTTTTCAATTGCATCTTTTGCTTCCTCATCATTTTGCATTTCAACAAAACCAAAACCCCTGCTCTTGCCAGTGTCTTTGTCAATGGCAACTTTAGCAGAGACAATCAGTCCGAATTTTTCAAAAATTTCGGTCAATTCATCATCATCAAGGTCATAAGGAAGTCCCGCAACAAAAATCTTCATAATGAATAGTTGGCTTTAGGTGAAAGAAATCTGAGATGGCTTTGCGACACTAAATATAATCATTCGGAGTCATACATATATAAACGTGCAAAAACAGTCGAAAAATGTGGATAGCTACCCAGTGGAAATACGAAATGTGGCCGGCAAATCCCCGCAAAAGGAAAAGGGGACAGTGCTGAACCATCCCCTTGATAAGAAGGGCGAATCGGTAAACCCCTCTACCTATGTAGTGCAGCATTGCTGCTGCGGCAACTCTGAGGGCAATCGGATACGATACCCGAAACGAACAATTGATGATTGTAAAATCTCAGGAGTGGAACGGATATCGGAAATAAAAACGGGAAAAATCAGGGCCTTTATCAAAATAAGGAAGCTGGCGAAACAGAAAAAATAGTTTATCCCATCAATTTCCTGTACTAATATGAACTACAGATTTACTCTTATATAATGAATTCTATAATGCACCCATTTGTTTGAGATATTTTTCCGAATTAGCTTTCACGTTTGCCGGTGGATTCATACTCAGCGATTTTTTAAAATTTGCGATCGCATTTTTCTTGTCACCTTTACTGTAATATCCCTCGCCAAGGCTGTCCCATGTATTCGCGCTCCTGGGATGACGTTCTGTATTCAGTTTAAACATTTCAATTGCTTTGTCCTGTTGACCCTGGTTCATCAACTGGTATCCGTATAAATTGAGTTCGTTTTCTGTCGCCACCGCAATAGCCTCAGTCATCATTTTTTCAGCCTCGGCAGTTTCACCTTTCGCTTTGAGTAGCCCGGATTTTACATTCAAAGTTGTGAAGTTCCTGTTTTGAGCTATTGCCTGGTCTATCCATTTAACGGCCTGGTCATAGTTTACTTTGTTTTGCAAGGCGTAATTGGCCGCGCTTGCAAAGCCCTGCCAGGTAAAGCCGACGGCGCCTTTTAATTCTTCAGTGGCATTGGCCATTACGATGTCATCTACGGCAAACTCGACCTTTACTGGAAATTGCTTCTTTTCCCAATTAAGTACCAATTCTGCGGAAGTCTTCGTTGCGTTGATAAAATCGAAGGTGAGCAACTCAGTATGAGGGATCTCGCGTATTTGGATTTTCGCCCTGAGCTGATCCTGCTTGTCGTTGTACCAAAAGCTTCCCCACGACCTGTTGTCTTTCGAAAGAATTACTTCGCCGGTGTTGTCATTATTGACAACAAAGAACAATCCGTACTCACCGGCTGGTACCGTTTTTCCCTCTACAGTGGCATCGTGCGAAAATTTAATGGTCGTGTTTTCGTTGGCTCCTGCGCGCCACGGTGCTTCGGCATTATTACCGAATGCCTGGGCATTCCATCCATAGGGTACCAATTTGCCCCATACTTCGCGCCCCTTAACGGAAGGCCTCGAATAATTTACAGTAACGGTGGATATCCCGATGGTTTGGCGCACTTCTGCGGCAGGACTGGGCGTGCGGGGTGTCGTGATTCCCTGGCTCATTGAACAAAAGGACGCCAGTAGGGATGCCTGTGCCAGTATTGCACCTCTTACAATTAGCTTTGGCATTGTAAAAAAATTTTTAGTTAAGAAATCATTTATTAAAAAGGTACGATTAAATAAAGCACACAAACGCGAATTATACTCAAACGGTGAATGGATATGCCGGGAGGCATCTACCAAAGAATGAACTCGAATATAGAACGATGAAAGAATGCGGAACAGGCGGCAGGCGACAGCCATTTTCAAAATCGCCAATTTGCAACATGACCTCTAATGAAACCAACGTCACTGCAACAAGTTACTTATCGGCCTGGCCGATTGCATAATATAACTGTCTGAAGCAATGCCAGGGAGTATTTTCGCCGCCTTCAGCGTCTTTTTTGTCCTGATAAAAACCGTTTACAAACGCCGGCGCATCTGACCATACTGTTTGTACCATGCCGCGAAACCGGGGTTTCATTTCCCTGGTCGATCCAGATCTGAAAGCAATCATGTCCCGGGCCTGCGAAACAGCCAGCGAAGGATTGCGCCAGGGACAGGTGACAACGTTTAAACCTTTCATTGCGAAATAAACCGCCGTTTTATCCGCCCTTTCGTAATGCCAGTCGCAGATGAATACATCTTTCGGGATCATGTCAATAGCCCTGAAAGTGTTGTTCTTGCTGGCTTCCCACATACCAATGCCCGTAGTTTCCCCGTCCAGCAACCGGTCACCCCAAATCCATAATTCTCTTTTTGTAGAAGCAAGGTGGTCCCGGATACGGACAACCTCGCCTGCAAATAATTTAGCTTTATCCTGTCCTTTACAGCGGGGACATTTATCGCTACCGATATAAAAGACTTCATCCATGCCCGCATGAAAAGCATCTGTTTCGAAAACATCACAAATCTCGTCCATCAGCGCAAATACTACTTCGTGAACACGGGGATGAAGCGGGCAATAACTTTTGCAATAAAGACTGTCCGCATTTGGCCACTTATATTTTTCAGGCATTTTTACTTCAGGATTTTCGTCAAAAGCCGGGTATTTCAACAACAAATTGCCCGTTCTGCTAGCCCAGGACTGATGCCCTAATAAGTTTATTTGAGGAATAACACGAATCTTGTTATTCCGGCATGAGTTGACAATCTTTTTTACATCGGAGGAAGACAGGGCGATGCTGTCCATCAGTTCAGGATGGCTTTTATATTGATAATTATAGTCCACCCTTAGTATTAGGGTATTTACCTTCCGCGGCGCAAGTTCCTTCTCTATAAACGTTACAAACGAATCCACGAAGTAAGGACGGGGAGCCGCGATGGCAAACCCGCGCACCGGCAGAACTGAATCCAGCGTGTTTTGAGCAGACAGCCTCGCATTAAAAACAAGGGATAAAGCAACAAGCAATATCGAAAACACTTTCTTTTTCATGTGCATTAAATTAACTTGACAAAATAGCCTGGCTTTGTAAACCGGGGCATAAATTTAATTCGTTAACATCAAATTGAATTTCCGATTGGTCACCCGGCAAGTTTTTGACTCAATTCCTGCGTGTCCGTATCGACAATTAAGATCCCTTCGGATTTATCATCCAGCTGACCCAACAATGCGCCTTTATTATTCCAAACGGACGTTGTTCCGGCGCATTCCACGCCGTCGCACAAGCCAACGCAGTTTGACATTAAAGTTATCACAGAATATTTTTTTGCTATGCCGGCTAAAGTGTCCACTGCATTTTCCACCCCTCTCAAAGTCTTCGCGACGCTTGCCAGGTAAATCGTTGCGCCGTTTTCAAAAGCATTGCGTGCATGCCGGGCAACGGAAAGTTCATAACAGATTGCCGGAGCAATTTTATTATTGTGCAAATTCAGATATAGTTGACCCTGCCCGGGGACAAAGTAAGGCAATTCGTCCGGGTGCAGGTATTGTTTAGAATAGATTTGTTTTGTGGTATGAGGTTGAAAGATTATCATGCTGATTAAAATGTCCGAACCCGATGGGGTCGGCATTCCAACTCCAATCACCAGGTTTTTGTTGTCGCTTATATTTTGAAATACGTCAAATTGAGGATCATGCCGGTCGCCAACAAATTCTTTTGCCATTGTTGGTTCATAACCTGTTAATGATAGTTCAGGAAAGAAAACAGCATCTGCTCCTTGCAGTGCTGACACCTTAATTAGCTTAAGATGATTTGAGATATTCGCCCCGACATCTCCTTTGACCGGTCTTACCTGTGCTACCGCAATTTTCATCTTAATAGTTGATAAAGATTTTGCGAACGCCCGCCTTGCCTGATGTCTGCAATTGTCGGCAAATGCAAATATACACGCGGTCGCAGCAGCCTGTGTACTATGGTCCGTAGTCAGCACTAAAAAAGAACGGCGTTTTTGCAAACGGATAAAACTACAGCAACGGACCCTGGCCCGATTTAATAACCAACTTTTTTATTTGACCAGGCACAAACAATATTCATATGGCATCGAAATCCAGTTCGGCGTCACCATATACGGCGTAGCCAGTACAAGTCAGTATCTTTTTTGTTTGTAAATCCTGATCTGTTAATACCTCATTATACTTCATCCAGACATTTCCATTCGTGCAAACCGCCGCGCAGGTTCCGCATCTTCCGGTTTCGCAACTATAAGGTAAGTCGACTCCGGCCAGCTTTGCTGATTGTAATATGGTTTGCGGATATTCATTCGTGAATTGATACTTCTTTTCATTTAGCGTTACTGATATGCCCCTGGGCAATGTATCCGGTGGTTTTAATTGGATAAGCGGCTGAGTGATCACGAATTCCTCCTTGCGTATGTTTGCCCGGTTTACTCCGGCTATGAGCAACGTAATTGTGATCGTTCTCATATAACTCAAAGGCCCGCACTGATAAAATAAACATTGAGCTAAGGGAGCCGCGACGTATTTTTTGATCAATTCGTTAAGCAGCCAATTGCCAAGCCTCGACCGTGTATGATCAAATGCATCGCTGAAAAGCCATTCGATTTGCAAACGATCCGCATAACGAACCTCCAATTTTCGCAATGCATGGTAAAATATTGTTTCTTCCCTGGAGTGATTACTATAAATAAGGACTATTCGCATTCCCGGAAAATCTTGTAACGCCGTTTTCAAAATACTGAAAACAGGAGTGATGCCGCTTCCGGCGGCAAGCAGGAACAACTGCCGATACGAGGTCATGTCGGGAGGTAGTGTAAAAAAACCACTGGCCCCGATTGTGGTTAAGAGATCACCGGTTTTTGCCGCATCCACCAATTTCCTTGAATATAAACCGTTAGGAATTCTTTTAACAGTAATGCTTAGTGGCTCATTCAACACCGGTGACGACGAAAGCGAATAATTCCTTCTCTGTTCCCCGGAAATAGAATTGAAAATAAACGTGAGAAACTGCCCTGGCTTGTAAATGATACGGCCGTCAACTGTGCTTTCTAATACGAATGTTTTGCAATTCTTTGTCTCGTGTATTATTTCTTTTATTCTTATTTCTTTACGTAATGCCTGCATAATCGGTTCGCAGAGTTAGTAAGGTAAATCAATTGTATTTTAGCCGTTCCTAACTTCGTCGTTGCTCTTAAAATTATTGGCTACAATCTTTGAAATTTATTAATTATCTTGTTTGTCCATTCATTCCAATCCTTCCTGTAGAGTTCAGTAAAAAGTCTGGAATTTACTGGTTATTTTAGTTGTTATACTTAAAAATAGATTGGTGAGACTTTTTGCCAGGATTTTATCAGCACTTTTCGTGACGATTTTGTTTTTTGGTGCCCTTAATGCGCAGCTTTGCCAGGGCAGCTTGGGTGACCCCATCATTAACATTACATTTGGCGCCGGCCCGAATCCCGGTCCTCAATTAAATGCCGCAACCACCGCATATCAATATGTGGTAAATGACTGCCCAAACGACGGCTATTATACCGTAAGAAGCAACACCAGCACCTGTTTTGGAAATACCTGGCATTCGCTTTCAAAGGATCACACCGGCGACCCGAATGGTTACTTCATGCTCGTAAATGCCTCTGTTCAACCCAGCGCATTTTACCTGGACTATGTAAATGGATTGTGTGGGGGCACAACCTACGAATTCGCGGCCTGGATAATCAATGTGCTAAGACCAGGGTCCTGTGCTCCCAGTCCTACACAACCCAATCTTACTTTTACTATTGAAAAGACGGATGGAACGATTTTGCAATCGTATAATACCAATACCATCGGATCCGCGACCGTTCCTACATGGGAACAATTTGGTTTCTTCTTCACAACTCCCACGAATGTCACCGACGTCGTGGTCCGGATATTTAACAATGCGCCGGGAGGTTGCGGTAATGATCTCGCTTTGGATGATATTACCTTCAGACCCTGTGGGCCACAGCTATCCGTTGGTATCGCAAACAGTCCCACCGATACTGTTACTTATTGCGAAGGCATACCCCAAAGTTTCACTTTCAACGCAAATATTTCTGCAGGATTTAATAACCCTTTACTTCAATGGCAACAAAGCAATGATGGTGTTACATGGTCTGACATTGCCGATGCAACGACGACAACCCTAACAAGGGATTTCACCAGCACTGCACCACCGGCCAAATATCTTTACCGGATATCAGCAGCGGAAGCCGGCAATCTAAATACGCCGCAATGCAGGATTGCATCCAAACCATTGATGATTGAAATATCGGCCAATCCTGTACCTGCGGCTGGCAGCAATAGCCCGGTCTGCGCAAATAGCACACTTAATTTAAGCGCTTCCGACGGAGAGGAGTACACATGGACCGGTCCAAATAACTTTTCCGCCTCAGGTGCAACTATAGCTTTATCCAATGCGCAGACAAATCAATCCGGAAAGTATCGTGTGCTTGTAACGAATGCAGCAGGTTGTATAACTGCTGATTCGGTCAATGTGGCCATTAATCCCAACCCGGTGGCAGTCGTTTCATTTCCTGTTGCCACTATTTGCGAAAAGGATAATACCCAATTGCAAAGTAGCGGCGGTACCGGTTATAAATGGTCACCTGCAGCCGGGTTATCGTCTGACGTGATTGCAAATCCCGTCGCGTCGCCTGTTGTTACAACTCAATATACGGTGGTTGTATCCAACCAATTCACATGTGCCGATACCGCCGGGGTATTGGTAAACGTCATTGAAGCGCCACGTGCTTTCGCAGGAGTAGACAAATGGATCATTGAAGGTAATAATGCGCAAATAACGGCAAATGCAACCGGGCAGGATATCAGTTATTTCTGGACTCCGACTTCATATATCAGTGATCCGTTATCGCTGCAGCCGGTTGTTAATCCACCACAGGATGCAAATTATGTATTGAACGTGGTTTCTAACGCCGGTTGTGGAACCGCAAAGGATACTATGAAAGTATTTGTATTTAAAGATGTGTTTGTTCCCAGTGCATTTACTCCGAACAATGATGGATTAAATGATACATGGAACATTCCTGCCCTGAATGCATTTCCAGGGTTTATTCTTTCGGTGTACAACAGGTATGGGCAACTGGTTTATCAAAACAAGGACATAAATATTCCCTGGGACGGGAAACTCAAAGGGCAGGCACAAGCTTCGGGAGTTTATGTTTATTATCTTGATCTTAAGGTGCCCGGGGGAAAAAGAAAAGGCACTGTGACAATTATACGATAGCTGTTATTTCACGGCCGCTGCAATCTTGGAGTCAGCAGTACCGTAATATAAATACCAGCGGTTCTTAAAGTTTACCAGCCCTTCAATAAAGCAAACCTGGTTGACCTGGCCGGTGATTTCGTATGGCTTGTCCGGCCTCATAAAATAGTCGTCCATGCGGTCCACTACTTTCGAAGGATCATTTTTACTCAACAGAATTTGTGACGCTGAATAAGTGTGTTCAGGTAAGCTGCTGTCGCCATTCGCCAGAACATTTCTGCTATTGTATAATAATATTATGCCATTATCGGTTAAAATGGCAGGAGGCCCGGATTCTACAAGGTCACTGTCAAATTTGCCCTTCCTTGGACCAAACACAGTTAGTAGCTGCTTCTCACTTGTTTCTATTGGCTTCCAGTTGATAAGATCCTCAGAACTTGCTAAAAAAATATCGGTATCTCCCCAATACATCCAGTAACGTCCATTAATCTTCACTGCTATTATCCGGCCGTTGTCGTATTTACTTACAATAGAACCTGACTTGCTCCAATGATTGATGTATTTTCCGCCATAAGCTTTTGAAAAAACAAGTCCATGTTTTGTCCAATGATACAGATCGCCTGATGAAGCTATCAGCAGCCGGGCCTTATCCCCATCATATGCTGTATACGTAAGAAAATATTTTCCTTCGCCATCTTCAACTAACCTTGGATCTTCACACCCGCCTTCCCACTCATACTTTTTCAATGAGTCATTATCAGGATATAAAACAGGTACCGAATTCTTTTTAAAATGCAATCCATCGGCACTGTACGCCAATCCTATCCTCGACGTGCCTGCAAACTTTCCGAGAACATCTTCGGCACGATAAAGCAGAAAAACCGTATCGTTCCGGACCACGGCTGCAGGATTAAATACGTCCTTTTCTTCCCATTTTACCGTATCGCCTCTTACGGGACACTTAAATTTCAAAACAGCACCCGGCAATAAAATTGGATTCACAGAATCTGCTTTTGAAAAGGGCAGGAGTGCCCAGTCCTTTGCAGTTTGGGATGTTTGCTCTTTGGCTTTCTGGTTGCTGCAGGATACTTCGATAAGCGCAGCACAAGCAAACAATATCGACAAACAAATTTGCCTGATCATTCCAATAATAATAATTGATGAACTTTTTAAATAAACTGGCTGGAGGACTCATTCGGTAAGCCTACGCATCAAAGGTCTGAGTATTCTGCAGGGTGCATCAAAATAATATCAATATGCGAAACATTGTTTTGATACTCGGGCATGGCCGAAAGTTTTTTCCAGTACGGATCGTCAACAAATGTCTTCCAGTGACTATTTCTGTCGTCCATGTTTTCAAAACTTGTCATGTACATAAGGTTTGGCATTTTACTACCTGCAATTACTTCCGCGTAGAATACCGCGTTAAAGTTTAGCCGTTTGAACAATCCAATTTCGTCACCCTGGTTGAACATCTGGACCTTGTTCTTATATATTTTTTCCGTGGCGCTTTCGTAACTGCGCAATTCGTAAACACGGTCCTTTTTATCTGATTTCAATGCAGGTAATCCCATTTTAGGGGCGAGCTCAAAGGCTTGCAGCAATATGGTCTCTATCCTTGTATAAGGCGGAGATGTATGAACAGCATTGACATACTCTGCAGCGGCATCCTGGTATGCTTTATCTTTTTCCATGCCGTCGGCAATCTTTGTCAACATGTCAACCGACGTCATAGGAATTAGCACATACACTTGTTTCATAGCAGCAGTATCGTTAGTTACAGGTTTAAATACACCAACCTTTTCAACCTTCAGCCGGTGAAGAGCAGGTATTAGTGCCCGCTCAAGATAATTATCCAAAACCTTTTCCTGGCTGGCATTGCTAAATTGATACACCGTAATCCTGTAAATTTCGCGACCCTTAGCTGAGGGGGGGTCAAATGACGAAAGTGCATTTAATAATAGGATCACTACAAAAAACCGGAGGGTTGCTAAAGAAAAAAAATTTTTCATGTTGTTGAATTGCTGTAAAAGCTATAATGTTTATTTAACAGGTGAGGGTAAATCGATTTTTTCCACATTGAATCCCAACCTGGCCTTTAATTGTTCGTACCGCGGGTCTTTCTTTATTTCTTTAAATGAGGGATATTCAAGAAAATAAATTACGGGTCCTACACGCTTATCAACACATTGGTTAAGATGATAAAAAGTTTTGTCAAGGTTACCTAATCCATACCACGCTGCGGCAATATCGGCATCAATTACGGAGTCGGGCTCTTCGCGCTGACGTTGGTAAAGTTTATCAATCACTTCCATCGCTTTTTCTGTTTGTCCCAATTTTCCATAAGCAAATCCCAGTCCCATCAATCCCTTCAATGGATGATTAGTAAGGCGGTGCACTTCCTTAAAATATTCAAGAGACGCTTCCCAATCTCCTTTCATTCCCGTTGCCCAACCCTTCATATCAATACTGCTGCGCATCTGAGGGTCCATCTCGAGCAACTTATCGGCCTGGTTGATAGCATCGTCATAACGCTCAGCAAAAATGTACATATTGCCCAGGGAGGAAATAATCGTCGGGGATAGCGGGTCAAGCTTTTCCGCTTTTTCCATAAGTTCCACCGCTTCGCTCCCCTTACCAGCCATCACATAATAAAAGCCAAGCAAAACATAAGCATCTATTGCACTTGGATTCAGGGAAACCGCTTTTTGCAAAGCATCGAATGCTTTCTGCCATTCCCAATCATATAACAAATAAGCACTGGCTTTGGCGATATGACCTTCTGCCAGCTTTTCATCCAGGTTCAACGCCTTATCGGCATAACGATGCACGATTTCAAATGCCCGGTCGGGTAACATTTGACCGCTGGATCCGAGGTGGCTATAAGCTCCTGCTGCAATGGCGTAGGCTTGCGCATAAGTGGGCTCTATAGCTATGGCCTGTTCAAAACATTCTATAGCTTTTCGCAAATCGCCGGGTGTAAGTTTATTCCAGAAATAAAGACCCTTAAGATAATAAGTATACGCAGTGATGTTTTGCGTGGGCGCCTTGATCAAATGTTCATCACGAGATTTTGTCGCCAGGTTTTCTCTCAGTTTATTGGCAATGATGCCGCTGATCTCATCCTGCACTTCAAAAATATCAGTTAAGTTGCGATCATAATTCTCACTCCAGATATGATACCCATCGGCTGCATTGATCAACTGTGCTGTAATGCGTACACGATTACCTGATTTTCGCACACTTCCTTCAAGCACTTTGTCCACATTCAGCTGAATGGCGATGTCACGGATATCTGTATTCTTGCCTTTGAATGCAAATGCCGAGGTGCGGGAAGTAACTTGTAGTCCTTCGACACGAGTTAAGGCGTTGAGCAATTCCTCGGTAATTCCATCACTGAAGTATTCATTTTCCGGATCCGCACTCATATTTACAAAGGGTAACACGGCTAGACGGTTTAAAGGTTGCTTTGTCTTGCCCCTTAGTTCATCACGAGCCGGCACCACGATGCCACCATTGGCAACCGCGAAAACACGGACAGGTTGCTTAATATTTTTTAATTCAAAAAAACCCAGTTCCCGTGTAAAAATATCAGGCTGGTTTTTTATTTCATCATTTACCTTTTCAGAAATGAAGATGCCGCCCGGAACCGACAATGATTCTATGCGCGAAGCAAGATTGACACCATCACCATAGATCGTTTCCTCTTCGATGATAATATCGCCGGAATGAATCCCGACACGCAATTCAACTTTTGGTTCTTCTTTCAGCTGTTGTTGAATCGAAATAGCACAACGCACACTGTTTAAAGCACTATTGAAAATGGTCAGGGAACCGTCTCCATAGTTCTGCAATATCTTTCCATTGAACTCGCTAACGGTGGCTTCCAGCACCTGTTTCAGCCGTCTGCGTTTTAACCGCGCCAGTTCCTCATTCTCCTGCACAAGGGAAGTGTAACCGGCCATATCCGCAAATAATATCGCAGCAAGTTGTCGCATTGCCAAGTATGCAATTTAATGAAGAAATGAGTGAACAGGCATTGGAATAAGAAATTCAGTGAATGGTCCAGTGCAAAAACAGTTACTAATACTTCAATAATTGATTGACGCATCCGATGAACTTTGACTTAGGCGTTGTGATGATGTTTGAGCCGTCGGCTAAGATTTAGTGACGAAAAAGGACGTCGGGGTTATCAGGGGAGCACTGAGAATTCCATGTAATGCACGTGCCTTTCCGCACAGAAAATGTGTTGACGCAGGTTTACTGGAGAATTTTGGGAAATATCGCTTATTTTCAGGCAGATAGACCGAAAACTTTAGGGCGAGGAACTATCAAAACCTTATAAGTTTCCCTTATTTTTGCACCTCAAATTTTTTATCCATTGGCTACCAAATTTTCCAAAGAAACATACCTGTATTGGTACGAACTGATGCAACTTATCCGCCAGTTTGAACTAATGGCGGAAGAAAAGTATAAAATGGAGGGCAAGATCCGTGGTTTTTTTCATGCGTACATTGGCCAGGAAGCAATTGCAGCCGGCTGTATGACCGCCACAAAACCCGAAGACCTTTTTATCACGGCTTACCGCGATCATGGACTTGGAATAGCAAAGGGAATTCCAGTGAATAGCTGCATGGCCGAACTCTATGGCAAGGCTACGGGATGTGCGAAGGGTAAAGGAGGGAGCATGCACTTCTTTGGCAAAAAAGAAAACTTCTATGGAGGTCACGGTATAGTCGGCGCACAGATTGGTACAGGTGCGGGACTTGCTTTTGCTGAAAAATATCGCGATTCAGATAATGTTGTTTTATGTTTTTTTGGTGATGGCGCTGCACGGCAGGGAATCCTGCATGAGACTTTTAACCTTGCGATGCTGTGGAAGCTGCCGGTGATTTTCATTTGCGAAAATAACAATTATGCAATGGGCACATCGGTGGAGCGGACATCCAACGTGGTGGACATTTACAAGTTGGCAGATGGTTATGAAATGCCTGCAGATGTAATCGATGGAATGCAGCCTGAAACAGTGCACGAAGGCGTGAGCAGGGCAGTGAAAAGGGCAAGGGAAAAAGGAGGGCCTACCTTGCTTGAAATTAAAACCTATCGTTACAAAGGTCATTCCATTAGTGATCCACAAAAATACCGGACCAAAGAAGAAGTGGATGAATATAAAATGAAGGACCCCCTCAACGTAGTGCGTAAGACAATTATCGATGGCAAGCTGGCTTCAGAGGCAGATCTCAACAAGATTGACAAACGCATCGAGGAAACTGTTGCCGCATCGGTAAAGTTTGCTGAAGAAAGTCCATGGCCGGCTGACGATGAAATATTAAAAGATGTATACGTAGATAAGAACTATCCCTTTATTGTAGACTAAGCGCCGGGAACACCGATCCGGAACGTGGAAATAGTTTTATTATAAAAAGAAAAACATTTAATCATTCATAAACTGCGGACTAAGAATCCGGCACCAAATAAAAGAAAATGGCAGAAAAGAAAAACGTTGAGGCAATCCAATCCAATGAAGAAGTAATTGCAAAAGCAAAAGATTTTTGGACCCGGTATAGTAAGATAATTATTGGGGTAGGAGGTGTACTTCTACTGCTTGTGGGCGGATACTATGTGTATCAAAACTATTTTGAAAAACCAAAGGAAGAAAAAGCAGCAGATGCGATGTTCAAAGCCGAAGAATACTATCGCCTTGATTCGATCAACCTCGCTTTGAACGGCGACGGTCAATATGCAGGCTTTTTACGAATAATCAGCAAATACAGCGGGACAGACGCCGCCAAACTTGCAAGGTTTTATGCAGGTAGTTGCTATCTCAAGCTTGACGACAATGCAAATGCGATCAAGCAACTGAAAGAATTCAGCACTGACGCAAAACAAATTCAGCAACGTGCTTATAAACTTTTGGGCGATGCGCATGCGGACCTGGGAAAAAACGCAGAGGCCTTGAATTATTACAAGAAAGCGGCGCATTATTTTGAGGAAGACCAGGCTAATTCGGCAGAAGCTTTATTTATGGCTGCCTATCTTTCGGACCGGGTGCTGAAAAATCAAAAAGAAGCGATCGAATTGTATAAGGAGCTAAAAGAAAAATATCCCCAAACCCAACAGGGAATGGAAGCGGATACATACCTGGCACAACTGGGTGTTTATAATGTGAATTAATTGTATGGCTGATATTTCAAACAGCAAACTCTTACAGGTTGATACAGGCATTCTGAACCTTCAGGATGCCTGTATTGTTTTGGTGAAAACGGAATGGAATGCTGCAATAGTGGATGAACTGGAAAGAGGAGCCATTAGCGAGCTCCAAAAACATCACGTAAAAAAGATAATCACTGTTACCGTTCCTGGTGCGGTTGAGATCTCTTTCGCAATTAAATGCTTTTGGGAAAATGCGAGAAAGAAGAACAAACCAGGTGCATTTATCGCGTTAGGTTGTGTTATTCGGGGTGATACGCCTCATTTCGATTATGTATGCAAAGCAGTGACTGACGGAGTAGTGTTGTTAAACGTTAACTTGCCGGTACCTGTTATATTTGGAGTATTGACGGTCGATAATGAAGAACAGGCGAAAGAAAGAACCGGTGGGAAGCATGGCCATAAAGGCGAGGAAGCGGCCATTACTGCTCTGAAAATGATCAGCTTGGAACAGTCATTTAAAAATAAAAGGAAGTTTAAGGATTGACGATCATGAACGTTCAACTTTTCATTCCCTGTTTTGTCGACCAGTTGTTTCCGCACACCGCATTTAATATGATCAAAGTGCTGGAGAAAGCCGGTTGTACTGTTAGTTATAATACTGAACAAACCTGCTGTGGCCAGCCCGCATTCAACGCCGGTTTTTGGGATGAATCAAAAACCGTCTGCACTAAATTTCTTAAGGACTTCAAGGGCACTGATTACATAGTAGCTCCCAGCGCCAGTTGCGTGGGTTTTGTAAGAAATTATTATGGAAAATTGTTTGAAAACTCATCATTGCATCATGAAATGTCGGATGTTGGGAAAAGATTGCACGAATTCTCCGAGTTCATGGTAAAGGTTCTGAAAGTTGAAAATGTCGGTGCAGAATTATTGGGAAGGGCCACCTATCATGATAGCTGCGCAGGCTTGCGGGAATGCAGGATCAAGGAAGAACCGCGTAAACTACTTTCCAAAGTAAAAGGATTAGAACTGGCGGAGATGAACGATGTTGAAACCTGCTGTGGTTTTGGTGGCACCTTTGCTGTCAAGTTTGAAGCGATATCTATTGGAATGGGTGAGCAAAAAGTTGAAAATGCACTGGCAACCGGCGCACAATACCTTATTTCCACCGATCACTCCTGCCTTATGCATTTGCAGGGTTATATTAAACACAAGGGTTATAGCCTTAAAACACTCCATCTCGCGGATGTACTTGCCAATGGTTGGTAAATTGGCAGGGTTTTAAAATAAAAAACCGGCATTCATTAAATGAACACCGGCGGGTTTGTTTTTGATTAGGACACTTCTACCCATAAACCGTTTATATTGAAGGGTGAATAATTCATTTCATGGATAACAGACTTAATATTTACGTAATGCTGCGATTTTAGATTTATCGGCTAATGATCATTTCAACTTCCAAGTTTGACAGGAACACCCGAACTAATTATTTAGGCATTAACACATGGTCAATGACATGTATCACACCATTGCTTTGATAAACGTTGGGGATCGTGATGGTCGCCATTCCGCCCTTTTCATCTTTAATCGACCACTTTCCATCTTTTTTCATGATCCAGATCTTTCCTCCCGCAACCGTGGTGAGTTCTGCACTACCGTTTCCTTTTTTGATCCATTTCTCAAGTTCTTTGGAATCTAATTTACCAGCTACTACGTGATAGGTCAAAATCGACGTTAACGCCGATTTGTTCTCTGGCTTTACAAGGCTTTCTACCGTGCCGGCGGGCAGCATACCAAATGCGCTATTAGTTGGTGCGAATACCGTGAAAGGTCCTTTGCCCTGTAAGGTTTCAACAAGGCCTGCAGCTTTTACGGCCGCAACAAGCGTAGTATGATCCTGTGAGTTCATGGCGTTTTCAATGATGTTTTTTGAAGGATACATCTCAGCGCCGCCCACTTCTACTGTTTTCTGATCATTTTGTGCAAACGAAACATTCATAAGCAATGTCGTAAGGAGCATAAGACTGACAGATTTCAATGATTTCATAATAATTATTTTTTTATTGTTATCGGCCGATTAATTAGCCGGTTCGTTTATAACTTACGGGAATTGAAACCCGTTTGGTTTTGAAAAATCCTCAGTTTATTTATACACTTCGTTATATTTTTGAAATCTCTAATTAAATCTTTTTCGTATGGCATATTGGCTTGTAAAATCAGAACCCTCAGCGTACAGTTGGGAAAACCTGGTAAAAGAAAAGCAAACAGTGTGGAGCGGGGTAAGAAACTATGCCGCGCGGTTACACCTGAGGAATATGAAGAAGGGAGATGAAGTGCTCTTTTACCACAGCAACGAG
>Ga0207701_10000071_pt1 | contig 86837 bp, 67 predicted proteins | sample KBSSwiSSwithPhiX_FD_184294 | JGI IMG/M metagenome (GOLD analysis project Ga0207701, IMG submission 184294) | Switchgrass rhizosphere bulk soil microbial communities from Kellogg Biological Station, Michigan, USA, with PhiX - S5 (SPAdes) (version 2) | ecosystem: Environmental > Terrestrial >...
TCGGCCCTACGACCGTCCGCACCGTCCGCACCTGACGCACCTGACGCACCTAACGCACCTAACGCACCTAACGCACCTAACGCACCTGAAACATGTTCGTTGACGAAGTCGAGATCACGATCGCAGCCGGCCACGGCGGGCGCGGCGCCATGAGCTTCCGCCGCGAGAAGTTCGTCCCGCGCGGCGGACCCGATGGCGGCGACGGCGGCAACGGCGGATCCGTCTATCTGATCGCAAGCCCTCACCTGAACACGCTGATCAACTACCGGTTCCATCCGAAGCACGAGGCCGAGCGCGGCAAGCCCGGCGCGGGCGCGAAGCGAACCGGCGCCAACGGGCACGACCTCGAGCTCGAGGTGCCGATCGGCACGCTCGTCTACGGGAAGCGGATCGAACCCGAACTCGACGACGAGGCTCGGGAAGACATGGACGACGAGGCCGGACCGGAGGCCGTCGAGACGCCGGCAGACCGCCACGAATACAACGAGGCGACGATGCTGGCCGGCGGGTGGGAGCTGGTCGCGGACCTGTCGGAAGGCGGGCAGCGGGCGCTCGTCGCGCGCGGCGGAAAGGGCGGGCTCGGCAACGCGCACTTCGCCACGTCCACCAATCGCGCGCCACGTAAGTGGCAGCCAGGACTCCCGGGCGAGGCGTTCACGCTGCGGCTGCACTTGAAGCTGCTGGCTGACGTGGGCCTTGTGGGGTTCCCGAACGCCGGCAAGTCCACCCTCATCTCGCGCATCTCCGCGGCACGGCCCAAGATCGGCGACTACCCGTTCACGACGCTGACGCCGAATCTCGGCGTCGTCACCATGAGCGGCAACCGCAGCTTCATCGTCGCCGACGTGCCGGGCCTGATCGAAGGCGCCCATGAAGGACACGGCCTCGGCGACCGCTTCCTGAAGCATCTCGAGCGGACGAAAGTCCTGGTGCACCTGGTCGACGTCTCGGGGCTCTCAGGCCGCGAGCCGGTGTCTGACCTCGACGTGCTGCGCCGCGAGTTGCGGCTGTTCGACCGAACACTGGCGGCAAAACCCCAGATCGTCGCCGCGACGAAGATGGATGCCGTGGTCGACGACGCCCAGATTGCGCCGCTCGAAAGGCACGCGCGCGAGCTCGGGCTCCCCTTCTTCAGGATTTCCGCAGTCGCCGGAACGGGACTCGACGCTCTGCTGGAAGCGCTCTGGGCCGAGGTAGCCGCCGCGGCGCCCCAACATCCCGCGTCACTTGAAACTTAGCACTCAAAACACTTAGCACTTAGAACACTTCGCACTGTATTCTGGCGTCGTACGAATGACGGAGCCCGGACGCATCGGCATCCTCGGGGGAACCTTCGATCCTTTCCACCTCGGCCACCTGGCGCTCGCCCGCGCGGCCCGCACAACGCTCCATCTCGACGAAGTTCGCATCGTCCCGTCGAACGTGCCGCCGCACCGCGCGGCGCCGGGCGCATCGTCGTACCACCGGTTCGCCATGGCGGCACTCGGGATCGCCGAGGAGCCGGGGCTGGTGCTGGACGACATCGAGATGGCCCTGGACGGGCCTTCGTTCACCACGACGACCCTGGCCCGGTTTCATGACAAGGGGTTCACCCCTTCGCAAATTTTCTTCATCGTCGGGGCCGACGCCTTCGCAGAAATTGCTACGTGGCGCGATTATCCCCACGTGCTGGACGCGGCGAACTTCGTCGTGATCGCCCGCCCGGGCTTCACGGCGTCCTCTCTGGCCGAGCGGATGCCATCACTGGCGGCGCGGATGTCACACGTCGACGGGCACCCTGCGCACCCCGCGCACCTTACGCACCCCGCGCACGTTGCTATCCTATTGCTCGATCTCGAGACGCCGAATGTGTCCGGCACTCGGATCCGGCAGCGCGCCTCGTCGGGCGCGTCGCTCGATGGCCTGGTGCCGCCGCTCGTGGCGGCGCACATCAAGGCACATCACCTGTACCAACCTTCGGAGAGCCGATCCGCGTCAGGGCGATCGGCGGCGCACGAGTTGCATGAGCAAGAGTCCATCTAAGCGCCGGGCGGCTGCGCCAAAGCCGCCGAAGTTGCCCGTCGAGATCTCGACCGCCGTGAAGGCGGCGGCGTCGAAGAAAGCCGAACAGCTGACGGTGCTGGACCTCCGGAAAGCGGCCGGGTTCACCGATTTCTTCGTCATCGCCACCGGCGCAAACGCGCGGCAGGTCCGCGCGATCGCCGAGGCCGTTCAGGAATCGCTGCTCGCGATGCGGGTGAAGCCCTCGCACACCGAGGGAAGCAAGAGCACAGGGTGGATCCTGCTCGACTACTTCGATTTCGTGGTGCACGTGTTCAGCGCGGAGACGCGCGCCTTCTATGGACTAGAACGCCTGTGGGGCAGCGCCGACTCAATCGACCTGACCGCGCTGGTCGAGCCGGCCACCGCGCGTCCGGCGTAGCGCCGCTCGTCGCGCGCAGCGCCGTGATGCGCGCGCTGGCGGCCGAAGTGGCCCGCTACGCGCAGGCCGACGCCAACGTCCTCATCACCGGCGAAACCGGCGTCGGCAAGGATCTGGTCGCGCGCACGCTGCACCACCTCAGCGATCGCCGGCAACACCCCTTCGTCGTCGTCGATTGCCCCGGCCTCGTGTCGACGCTCGTGGAGTCGGAGCTGTTCGGACACGAACGCGGCGCCTTCACCGACGCCACGCTGGCACGGCCCGGTCGCTTCGAGATGGCCGGCGAAGGCATCGTCTATCTCGATCGCGTCGACGAGCTGCCGCTCGACGGGCAGGCCAAGCTGCTGCGTCTCGTCGAGCACAAGCAGGTCGAGCGCCTCGGATCGAGCGTGGTCGTGCCCATCCGGGCGCGCGTCGTTGCCTCGGCGTCCCGCGACATCGAGCAGGCGGTGCGCGAGGGCAACTTCCGCATGGATCTCTTTCACCGCCTCCGCGTCCTGCCGCTGCGCGTGCCGGCCTTGCGCGATCGGGCAGGCGATATCCCCCTCCTCGCGCGCCGCATCGTCTCTGAGATCGCCGGGGCTTCGGACCGGCCGGCGCCCGCGCTCTCGGACGATGCGCTCGCAGCGCTCGCGTCGTACGACTGGCCGGGCAACGCGCGCGAGCTCCGACACGTGCTCGAGCACGCGATGATGGCGGCCGACCTCGCGACGATCACCGCCGCCGACCTGCCGCCGACGCTCGTGTCACCCGAGCGGATCGCGGCAGGTACTGGCGTCGCACGCCCGACGCTCGAGGACCTCGAGCGCCAATACATCACCTTCGTCCTGCGCGAGACCAGAGGCAACCAGACGCGCGCCGCCAAGGTGCTCGGCATCAGCCGCAAGGCGCTCTGGGAAAAGCGCAAGCGGTTTCGGATTGACGACTGACGAATGACGACAGTGCGTTGCGCCCACGCTGCTGCCGACGCCCTTGTCTCCGCGCTGTTCGCGCCGCTGTGCGTCTCGTGCCATGCCGTGCTCGATGCGCCGACGCGATCGCCGGCGTGTGACGCGTGCTGGCGGAACCTTCGCGCGTTCACGCCACCGCTGTGCGATCGGTGCGGCGAGCCGGTGGCAGCCGCTGGCAGTCGTCATGCGTGCGCGGTCAGCCGGAGCGCTCTGAGGTGCTGTCGTTCACTTGGATGGTATGAGGACGTGCTTCGCGACCTCGTTCACGCGGTGAAGTACGACGAGCGCAGGACGCTGGCCGCCGCGCTTGCGCCGCTGTTGATTCGCAATGCAGGCGATTCGATCGCCGCAGGCGCGCTGCTGGTGCCCGTGCCGCTGCACCCCTGGCGGCAGTGGTCGCGCGGGTTCAACCAGGCGGATGACATCGCCCGCGCGATTGCCAGGCACGCTCGGTCCGTTTCGGTCGTGCACGCGCTTCGACGCGTACGACACACGCGCCCGCAGTCCGATCTCGACGCCGGGGCCCGCCGGCGGAACGTCCGCGGCGCTTTCGCGCTCGCTGGCTGGACGCCGCGGTCGCGTCGCCGCCGGGCCGGTCGCCTCGCGGATCGGCATGTCGTGCTCGTCGATGACGTGATGACGACGGGAGCGACGCTGGAGGCGTGCGCGGAAGTGCTGCGGGAAGCCGGCGCGCGTGAGGTGTCGGCGGTGACACTGGCGCGCGTGGTGAGTCCCGCGCAGCGCAGCAGGTGAAACGCAGGACTGAAGTCCTGCGCCACTGGCGTCAGCGACACTGTCACCAGTGGAGCAGAATTTCAGTTCTGCTCATCAGCCAGCCGCGCGGCGACGACGCGGGCAATTTCGGCCGCGATCGCGTCTTTCGGCTGCTCGCCATCCACGACTGTCCAGCCGAGCTGCGTGGCCTGCCGTCGATAGCTTGCGCGCACACGTGAGAGGAGCGCCATGTCGCGCTCGTACTTGTCGCGCCCCGTGCGCTTGCGCGCAGACGCGGTCTCGGGCGCGATGTCGAGCACGAACGTGAGGTCGGCCCGAGGCAGGTACTGCTGCGCGGCGTCGAGCCAGGCAGCGTCGAGGCCGTGCGACTCGCCATACGCGATGCTCGAGGCTGCGTACCGGTCGCACACGACCACTGCTCCTTCGCGAAGCCACTGCTCGATCTTCGGCCGCCACTCGTAGCGGTTCGCGATGTAGAGCAGTTGCATCACGTCGGGCGGGAACTCACGCTCGCCGGCCAGTGCCGCGCCGATCTCACGTCCTATCGGGGTCTCGTAATCGGGAAACGACAGCGTCTCCACGCGCCGGCCCGCCGCGGCCAGCGACTCGGCGAGCCGCCGCGCCTGCGTCTCCTTGCCGCTCTGATCCAGGCCTTCGAAGGCGATGAGCATCATTCAGGCTACAGGCTGCAGGCTACAGGACGACGTCAGTCTTCGAATTGGAGCTGGTCATCGACGGTCTGTCGCCGGCGGATCACGCGCCACGCCCCGTGATCCACGAGCACTTCGGGCGGCAGCGGGTGACGGTTGTAGAGCGATGCCATCACCGATCCGTAGGCGCCGGCGTCGAGCACGGCGAGCACGTCGTCCACTTCGAGCGGCGGCAGAAGGCGATCGCGGCCGAAGATGTCGCTGCTCTCGCAGATGGGTCCCACAACCTCATAGGGCTCCGGCGTCCCTGCCCGCGGCGCCAGCGCGATGATGCGATGGTAGGCGCCGTAGAGCGCGGGGCGCAGCAACTCCGACATGCCGGCGTCGAGCACTGCGAATCGCGACCCGCCGTCGTATGTCTTCAGATCGACGACGCGCGTCAGCAGCACACCGGCAGGGCCCACCAGCAGGCGGCCTGGCTCAACCAGCAGCGTCAACCCAGAGTCACGGACCACGGGCATCACCGCCGAGGCATAGTCGGCTGCTGTCGGCACGGGCGTCCCGTCGTACGAAATCCCGAGGCCGCCGCCGATATCCGCGTGCTCGAGAACGATGCCGTCGTCGCGGAGCGAGCGAGCCAGCGAGACGACGCGTTCTGCCGCGTTTCGGAGCGGATCCACCGTGGTGATCTGGCTTCCGACGTGGACGTGCACGCCGACCGGCTCGAGTCCCTCCTGGCGCGCGTGTTCACGATAGATGTGGCGCGCCTGCTCCAGGGGCATCCCGAACTTGTTGGTCTTGAGACCCGTCGAAATGTGAGGGTGGCTCTTCGCGTCGATGTCGGGGTTCACGCGGAGCGCGACGCGCGCCGTCGTGCCCTGGGCCCGGGCTCGCGCGGCGATGCGATCGAGCTCACCGGGCGACTCGGCGTTGATGGCCTTCAGGCCGAGCGTGACCGCGCGATCGAGCTCCTCGCCGGTCTTGCCGACGCCGGTGAAGACGATCTGGTCGGGGATCAGGCCGGCGCGCAGCGCGACCTCGATCTCGCCGCCCGAGTTGGCGTCGGCCGACGCGCCGAGCCCGCGAAGCAGGCGCACCAGCGACAGCGACGAGTTGGCCTTCATGGCGTAGTGGATGGTGTGCGGGTGGCCCGCGAGCGCCTGGTCCAGGCCCTGATAGGCCTGCCGGATGGTCCCCGCGTCGTAAACGTAGGCCGGCGTCCCGATCTCGGCTGCGATGCGGACCAGCAGCGCCGGGTCGATGACCGCGTGCTCGGCGGCCTCGCGCAGCTCAGTCATGAATCCTCGGATCTTAGCGTGAAATCAGCATTTCCGCTGTTTGACAGCGAAAAAAACGAATTGCTATGATGCGACGCGCCCGCCTGTCCACTCCCGGCGAACGCCCGCTCCATGCCACCAGAATCCCAGCCGGCGACATCGATCGACGATCTGATCGAGCGGTGTCTCAACGGCGATCAGCAGGCATGGGAACAGATTGTCCGGCAGCACTGGCGGAAGGTGTTCAACGTCGCGTACAAGTTCGTCGCCAAGCACGACGAAGCCGAGGACCTGACCCAGGACATCTTTCTCAAGATCTTCAAGTCGCTCGACACGTTCGACCGCCGCGCGAACTTCCAGACGTGGCTGATCAGCGTGAGCCGCAACCTGTGCATCGATCACTACCGCAGCGTGCGGAAGGAACGCGAGACGATCGACCGCGACGTCGATCCGGGCGACCTGTCGCCGGTATCGCACGAGGTGAGCCCATACGCGGCGCTCGAGCAGCGCGACCGTGTGTCGCTGCTGCGCGAGGCGATGGCGGCGCTGCCCGAAACGCTCCGGACCGCCGTGCTGCTTCGCGACATCAGGGAGCTGTCGTACCAGGAGATCGCCGACACGCTGCAACTGCCGGAAGGCACCGTGAAGTCGCGCATCAACCGTGGCCGGACGGAATTGGCGCGCCAGATCAAGCGCCTGAGAACCCAATACGAAGAGGCCGCGGGGTCCAGGGGCACGCCGGGCGGATCCGGCGGGCCCGACGGCCACCGCAGCGGAGTGAGCGGATGAACCTCACGACGGAATCCACCAACGGCCTGGCGATCGTCCGCGTCGGCGAGACGCGGCTCATGTACCCGATGCTGGGTGATTTCTCATCTATGGTCGCGGGTCTTATCGCCAGGGGCGAGAAGAAGCTGCTGATCGATCTGGCGCCGGTGACCTACGTGGACAGCGCGACGATCGGGTGTTTCATGGACCTGTACCGGCAGGCCAAGGCCGCCGGCGCGGTGTTGAAGCTGTCGGGCGTGCAGAAGCGCGTCGAGACCATGCTGACCATGACCGGAGCGCACAACTTCCTGCAGCTCCACGCGGATGAGGCCAGCGCCGTGCGGAGCTTCGAGGGCTGAGCCATGCGCACCATCAGGACCACGACCGGAGCCGACATCGTCCTCGACGGCGACCTGCTCGCCATCATGGAGACGCTCTACCACGAGGTCACCGCGCGCAAGGAACTCGAGCGGTCGTTCGAGGACATGGTGCGGGAGATCGACCACCTGATCCGGCAGATGACCGACGAGGAGCGCCGCAGCTACCTGGCGGAGAGCCTGTTCCTCAACACGGTGAAGTACGAGAACGACAAGCTCGAGTCGTACATCAGGAAGATTGAGAAAGCGTAGCTGCCTGCTGGCGGCTGGCAGCTGACAGCCTGTAGTCTATAGCCTGTGTCCCTGAACTACCTCGCCACGCGATTCACCTGCTCCTGGCCCTGGAGCACGATGATCCTGCTCTCCGACGGACGGCTGTCGTGCGGCTGCGCCGACCCGTACGCCCGCCGCGTGCTCGGAGACGCCAGGAACTCGACCATCGCCGGCATCTGGACCGGGCCTGTGGCCAGTGGGCTGCGGAACGACCTCAACGCCGGGGGCTCGTCGTTCTGCGGTGATTGCCCGCTGAAGCTGCCCCTCGCGAAGGACCAGGCGCCCCCGGTTCGCCCGCTCGACGTGGGCCCGCTGCCGACGCGCCTCTACATCGAGTGCACCGCCGCCTGCAATATTTCCTGCTACAAGGCTTGCTGCGCACCGGAGACCGGCATCACGCGGACCCGGCAGGCGGGGATGCTGGACTTCGACCTGTTCCGGCGCGTCATCGATGAAGCCGGCCCCTCGCTCGGCCGCGTGGACTTCTTCAACTACGGCGAGGCGTTCCTGCACAAGCGCGCCGAGGAGATGTGCGAGTACATCAAATCGCGCTTCCCGCACATTTATCTCTACACGAGCACCAACGGCCTGGCGCTGACGCCCGATCGAGCCCGGCGGCTGGTCCACTCGGGGATCGATGAGGTCACCTTCTCGATCGACGGTGCGTCGCAGGCGACGTACGAGCGGTACCGCCAGCGCGGCAACTTCGAAAAGGCACTGGCCAACCTGCGGGCGATGGCCGAAGAGAAAGCGCGCGCGGGCCGCGACGTGCCGTTCCTCAACTGGCGCTACATCCTGTTCACGTGGAACGACGGGGACGAGGAGATGCAGCGCGCCCGGACGATCGCCGTTGACGCGGGGGTCGATCGCCTGTGCTGGGAACTGACCGACCACCCCGAGGAAGCGTATTCGCGCCGGTTCGTCCCGGGGTCAACGGACCTGGAGTCGATTCGCCGAGAGGTCTGGGACGACAACGGGCTGGGAAACGCCATTCCCGGCGCCACTCCCCGGGCCCGAATCGACGTCCGTGGCGGGCTGCCCGGGCTGCCGCTGGTCACGCGGACCGGCCGCACCGTCGTCGTGCGCACAAGAGTCCGGAATCTGAGCACCCGTTCGTTCGCCTCACGCAGTTCTTCGGGCCGGCGCCTGGTGCGACTCGGGGCACAGCTGTGCGGCGGCGACGGGACGCTCCTGAACCGGGACTACGCCAGGGCCTGGCTGCCCGACCATCTCGCGCCGGGGGCCTTCGTCGACGTGATGATCGACGTTCCCGCGCCGCCGGACGCAGGCCGCTATCGGCTGAAATTCGATCTCGTGAGCGAGGGCATCGACTGGTTCGAGGCCTGCGGTTCTCCAACCACGACGCGCGCGTTTCACGTCGTCTCATAGGGACTGGCAACACCACATATTTAAGGACTCGACGAAACTGGAAATCCATCGATTCGGAAAAGCTGACTTCATTCATTTGGATCAGTTGATTCATTGGTGATTCCCGCCGTTTGCAGCACGTAGAAATTGGATTTGTTTCCCCTCTAAAAAACGCGCGTCACATATTGACTTCAGACTAGCTTCCCCTTACCCTTTTGCAGCATCACGGTCCTCTTTTTCAGCTCGGGAACCGTGTCTCCTTCCCCCTTTTGGATTACCCGAGCGACTCGGAAGACGACCCGCGTGTGGAGGTGACACAGTGGAATTGAAGAGAAGGTTATTAGCGGCGTTCGCCATGCTTCTATTGCTCGGCGGATGCCTGCCTGCGGCGCTCCAGGCGCAGGTGCTCTACGGGAGCATCGTCGGCATGGTCAAGGACAGCAGCGGCGCCGCTGTTCCCGGGGCGACCGTGACGATCACGAACAAGGACACGAGCCAGGAGCGGACCGCCGTGACGTCCGCCGAGGGCCTCTACTCGTTCACCAACGTGCAGGCGGGCCGCTACGACGTCAAGGCGTCACTCCAGGGATTCAAGGAGTTCGTCAAGGCCGGCGTCCCTGTGAACGTGAACGAGGTGAGCCGCGTTGACGTGGCTCTCGAAGTCGGCGCCCTCACCGAGACCGTGACGGTGCAGTCTGCCCAGGAGTTGCTGCAGACCGACAAGGCCGACACGCACACCGAGATCAAGTCGGCAGCGATCACTCAGCTGCCACTGCAGCAGAACCGCAACTATCAGTCGCTCATCAACCTCGTGCCGGGGGCGACGCCTGGCGTGATGCAGAACAGCGAAGTGGATACGCCTGGTCGCGCGCTCAGCACGAACGTCAACGGCCTGAACCGGAACAACAACGGCACGAAGACGGACGGCGCGACCAACGTGAACATCTGGCTGCCGCACCACACCATGCTCGTCTCGCCCGCGGAGACGATTGACACGGTGAACGTGAGCACCAGCAACTTCGACGCCGAGCAGGGCATGGCCGGCGGCGCCGCCATCACCGTCATCACCAAGTCCGGCACGAACGAGCTGCGCGGCTCGGCCTTCGAGTTCTACAACAACGAGAGCTTGAACGCGAAGTCGTACTTCGCGACCACGAAGCAGCCCTCGCACGCGCACATCACCGGCGTGACGATCGGCGGTCCGATCATGAAGAACAAGCTGTTCTTCTTCGGCGGATGGGAAGGCCAGTACCAGAAGACGCTGTCACAGCAGTTCTTCGACGTGCCGCCGGCAGCGCTGCGCGCCGGCGACTTCAGTCAGGCGTTCAACAGCGACGGCTCGCTGCAGGTTATCTACGATCCGACCACCGGCAACGCGGACGGCACGGGCCGGACGCCATTCCCCGGAAACAAGCTCCCCAACATCGACGCCATCGCGGCGAAGATTCAGGGCTTGTTCCCGAATGCCAACCTCCCTGGAAATGCCGGGGCGAACGTGGCCGGCGCGACGATCTCGCGGAACTTCGTGCAGGATGCCAACCGCAAGTTCGATCGCAACAACTACGACTTCAAGGCCAATTACAACGCCACCTCCAATGGGCAGATCTGGGGCAAGTACTCGCGCATGGGAGCGACGGTCGATTCTCCGCAGGCGTACCTCGGGTACCAACCCAACGTGCTGACGGGCGACACGACGGTCAACCAGTACACGGTCGGCTCCACGTGGACCTTCAATCCGACGACGGTCTTCGACGCCACGTTCGGCGTCTCGAAGATGACTCACGAGTCCACAGCCGGAGACTTTGGCCTTGGCAACTACGGTCTGGACACGCTGGGAATCCCTGGCACGAATGGCGGCGCGAACTTCAGCAGCGACCCGCGCTACGCGGGCATGCCCGCCTTCCTGACCGGTTTCAGCACCATCGGCAATGACGATGGCTGGGCACCCGTGCAGCGCGACGAGCGGACGTATGCCCTCACGGCCAACGTGACGAAGCTCCGCGGTAGTCACGAGTTCCGGTTCGGCTACTCGTTGAACCGGCTGCGCATGAACCACTGGCAGCCCGAGCTCGGATATGGACCGCGCGGTCATTGGGATTTCGCACAGAATTCCACGGAGTTGAACGGCGGCCCCCAGACGGCGAACATCTACAACCAGTACGCGAGCTTCCTTCTGGGGCTGGCGGACTACGCGGCTTTGAGCGTGCAGAACGAGCTGATGACCACGCGTGAGTGGCAGCATGGCTTGTATGGGCGCGACCGCTGGCAGGTCAACAACAAGCTCACCCTCGACCTTGGCCTGCGCTACGAGTACTACCCGCTGATGCAGCGTGCAGACCGCGGCATCGAGCAGGTGGACCTCAACACCCTGAACGTGCGGCTGGGCGGCGTCGGCGGGAATCCGACGGACCTCGGCATCAAGGTCAGCCACACCCTCTTCGCACCGCGGCTTGGCGGCATCTATCGCATAAGCGACAGCACGGTGTTGCGGGCCGGCTACGGCATCACCTACGATCCGCTGCCGTTCTCACGGCCGCTCCGCGGGTTCTATCCGCTGACGATCGCTGAGGAGGTCACGACGACCAAACCGTTCAGCCCCGCCACCACGCTCGAGTCCGGTGTGCCGGATATCGCGGGCCCCGATATCAGCTCCGGGACGATCCCGCTGCCCAATTCGTACGCCATGCGGTCGCCGGCTGACGACGTGTCGCGTGGGCGAATCCAGTCGTGGAACCTCGCCGTCGAAAAACGGATCAGGTACGACCTCTCCGTGGACGTGGCCTATGTCGGCACTCACGGGACCGGCGGGTACGCCGACCTGGACGTCAACGCGTCGACGACGCCAGGCTGCGGCGCCGACTGCCAGCCGTTCTACACGAAGTTCGGACGTTCGAACTCCCTGAACTTGTGGGGGCCGCGGACGAAGTCGAACTACCACTCGCTCCAGGTGGCCATCAATCGTCCGTTCAAGAACGGCTTCCTGCTGAAGGGCGCCTACACCCTCTCGAAAGCGAAGAACGAAACCGACGATGACGGGTGGGCGGGACTTAACTACAACGCACCGAGCGAGCTCGGAAAGAACTATGCGCTCGCCGGCTACGACCGGACGCACGTCCTGCAGATGGCGTTCGTCTACGAGCTGCCTTACAAGACGAGCCAGGGCAAGGATGTGGCGCACCTCATCCTCGGCGACTGGCAGGTCAATGGCTTGTTCAGTGCCTACTCGGGCACGCCGTTCACCATCACCGCGGATGGCGCACAGCTGAACATGCCGGGCAACGCACAGACGGCAAACCTGAATGGCTCCTACACCGTGCTCGACAAGCACGGCTCGGCGGGCACGTACTTCGATACGAGCGCGTTCAGCCAGCCGCAGGGCGTGGTCTTCGGAAACACCGGCCGGAACCAGTTCCGCGGGCCGGGCGCATGGAACCTCGACTTCTCGCTGTTCCGTGCGTTCCCGATCGGCAGGGCGGACCGAAGATTCGAGTTCCGCATGGAGGTCTTCAACCTGTTGAATCACCCGAACTGGGGTAACCCCGACGGCAACGTCAACAGCTCCACTTTCGGTCAGACGTTCTCCGTCGGCACCGGAGCCCGTGATGCGGGCACTGGCGAGCGTCAAATTCGGCTCGGCGTTCGATTCCAGTTCTAGCAACGGCTGCAGGCTTCGGCCTGCAGGCACCACACAACGCCGGCGGGGATTTCAGTCCCCGCCGGCGTTTTCTTTTTTCGTCTATCCTCGATTGATGCCGTTCAGCGTGACGGCGCTCGCCGTGCTCGTGCTGGCGGGCCCGTCGCTTCTGCAGGCCCAATCGCTGCCCCGCCTGGCGCTCGACAGCTTTCCCGAGGCCTCAGGCCGGGCGATCGGGCGAGCTTACGATGATGCGCTCGCGCATCCGGACGACGCCGTTCGGGTCGGCCATCTCGGGATGATGTTGCAGGCGTGGGAGCAGTTCGACACCGCCTCCGTCGTGTACGCCCGTGCCCGCAGTATGGAGCGGCGCTTCGACTGGTTCTATCTCGGCGGGCTCGTCGAGACCCGGCTCGCACATCATGAGGCGGCAGCAGGTCTCCTCGCCGATGCCGTGAAGCTTTCTCCGGATTCGGTGCCGGCCCGGCTGGCGCTCGCGGATGCCCTCTTCGACGCCGGCGACGGGGCCGCAGCCGCGCGCGAATACGCCCGCCTGACGACCGGCGCCTCCGCGCCGCACGCGCATTACGGTCTTGGGCGCCAACTGGAGGCGGCAGGCGATCATGAAGGGGCGCTGGCCCACCTGAAGACCGCGGTCGAGCTGTACCCGGAGTTCGGCGCGGCCTGGTACACGCTGGGCATGGCGCAGAGAAACCTCGGACGCACGGACGAGGCCCGCCAGTCACTGGCGCGGGCCCGGCAGTACGGAGCGCGCTGGCCGGCCGTGGACGATCCGCTCATGACGCGCGTCCGCGCGCTCCGTGACGATGCGACGTCACACGCGGAGCGAGGCCTGGCGCTCCAGAGACAAGGCGACGTGCCAGGCGCGATCGTCGAGTACGAGGCCGCCGTCGCCACGAGCCCCGGCCTCGGATCGGCGCACGTCAACCTCATCGCGCTGTATGCGCAGCAGCGCGACTGGGCGAATGCGAGCGCGCACTACGAGGCCGCACTTAAGACGGGCACCGCGCTGGCGGAGGCGCACTACAACTTCGGAGCCTGCCTCGCGATGCAGGGAAAGAGGGACGCGGCGGCCGAGGCCTATCGAAAGGCGCTGTCCCTCAACCCGCAATATTCCGGCGCCTGGAGCGGGCTCGGACAACTCGCTGAAATGGACGGGCGGCTTGCCGAAGCCGAGGCGTCCTACCGGAAAGCCTCCGAACAGGCGCCGGCCGACCCCTCGATCCGCTTCAACATCGCCCGCATGCTGATCGCAACGCAGCGATACCGCGAGGCCATCGTCGAGCTCCAGCCGGCAATCGCGGTGGACCACCCGGATCGGGCGCGCTTCCTGTTCGGGCTCTCCACGGCGCACGTGCTCGCCGGGGACGTCGCCGAGGGCCGCCGGTACGGGGTGGAGGCACTGGACCTGGCGAAGAGCCGTGGTCAAACGGATCTGGCGGCTGCGATTCAACGCAACCTGGAGAAACTTCCGCAGTGAACAGGCTGCTCGTGACGACGGCGCTCGCGGCGGCCGTGATGCTCTCGCGGCTGCCGGCGCCGGCGGCGACGTCACCGCCCCTGTTCGTCGACGCGACGGCGCAGACCGGCCTCGCGTTCACGCACGACAACGGCGCCACCGGGCAGTTCTACATGCCCGAGATGATGGGGACCGGCGTGGCGCTCTTCGACTACGACAACGACGGCGACCTGGACGTCTACCTTGTACAGGGCGCCACGATCGACGCGGGCGCACGCCCGGCGACGGGCAATCGCCTGTTCAGGAACGACGGCGTGGTCAACGGCGTCCCGCACTTCACCGACGTGACCGCGCGGGCCGGCGTGGGGATGGCTGGCGTGGGCATGGGCGTCGCGGTCGGCGACGTGGACAACGACGGGTGGCAGGACCTGTACGTTACGGCTTTCGGGTCCAATATCCTCTACCGCAACCGCGGCGACGGGACCTTCGAGGACGTGACGGCTCGCGCGCGTGTGGACGACCCGCGCTGGACGACCAGCGCCGCCTTCATCGATTACGATCGTGACGGCGACCAGGACCTGTTCCTCGCCAACTACGTGGCCTTCACGCAGGCTGGCAACAAGGTATGCACGGATCGCGCGGGCGCACGCGACTACTGCCCGCCCGGCGCCTACGCACCCGTGCCCACAAAGCTGTTCAGGAACGACGGCGGCATGACGTTCACCGATGTCACGGAATCCTCCGGCGTCGCGCGCGCGTACGGCGCGGGCCTCGGCATGGCCGTCGGCGACCTCGATGGCGACGGATGGCCTGACATCTACGTGGCCAACGACGCGACACCGAACCAGTTGTGGATCAACCGGCACGACGGGACGTTCGAGGATCGGGGCCTGCTCTCGGGCACGGCATTCAATGCGCTCGGACGCCCCGAAGGCAGCATGGGCATCGCGCTCGGCGATGCCGACAACGACGGCGACGAGGATCTCTTCGTCACGAACATCGCCGGCGAGTCCCATGTGCTCTACCTGAACGACGGCGCGGGCAACTTCGAGGACGCGCGCACGCGATCGGGTCTTGGCGCCGCCACGGCGGACATGACCGGCTTCGGCACCGGGTGGATCGACTACGACAACGACGGCCGGCTCGATCTGTTCGTGGCCAATGGCGCCGTCAACATCATCGAAGGCCAGCGCGGCCAGCCGGTCCCCTATCGACAGCGCAGTCAACTGTTCCACAATGAGGGTGGGGGCCGTTTCCGCGACGTCAGCCGCGAGGCCGGTCCCTTCTTCGATCGCCTGCTCGTCGGCCGCGGCGTGGCCTTCGGCGATCTGGACAACGATGGCGACGTGGACATGGTCGTCACCACGAACAACGGGCCGGCGATAGTGCTGCTGAACCAGACGTGCACGCCTGACCATCCTGCGGCCGCGGGCCAGCACTGGATCGAGCTCACCCTGCGCAGCCAGGACGGCAACCGCGTCATCACCGGCGCCCGAGTCGGCGTGATGCGCAGTGGCCAGCCCACGCTGTGGCGGCGCGCGAGGACCGATGGCAGCTACCTGTCGGCGAGCGACGGCCGCGTGCAGATTGGGCTTGGCGATCGGCCGCAAATCGATCGCGTCGTAGTCCAGTGGCCGGATGGGGTCGCTGAGTCCTTCACCGGCCTGGACGCCGACCACATGGCGACACTGCGGCGAGGGACCGGACACCAGGAGACAGACAGTCGGTGACGCGCCTCTTACGATTCCTCGCACTCTTCGCGGTGTTGGGGCCTGGGCTCGGGCTGCAGGCTGCGCAAGGCCCTGAGGCGCTCGCGGCCCGCGCGGCCGAGGGCTCGGCCGCCATGCAGGCGTCGCGCTTCGGCGATGCGGCAACCATCTACGCCGAGCTTGTCGCAGCCAGGCCAGGCGACGCCGGGTTGCTGATGAACCTCGGCATGGCGCGCTACATGGCAGGTCACCCGGCCGACGCGTTGGCCCCGTTGCAGAAGGCCGTTCGGCTCAATCCCGCCCTGGCGCCGGCGTCGCTGTTCCTCGGCGCATCGCTGTTGGACCTCGGTCGTCCGAAAGAGGCCGTGCCGCCGCTGCAGAAGGCGGTGACGGCGATGCCGGACAACGCTGACGCCCGCGAGATGCTCGCGCGGTGCCAGCTGATGCTCTCCCGTTTCTCGGCCGCCGCCGCGAGCTATCGCGCCCTGACGGGTCTGCAGCCCGAGAATCCCAAGGGCTGGTACGGCATCGCAAAGAGCTATGAGGGCGTGACAGAGGAATTGCTGGCCGTCCTGCAGCAGCAGGCGCCGGACTCGCCGCTCCTCGAGCTGCTCGTCGCGGACGTGGCAGTCACCCAGGACAAGTTTGCCGCAGCGCTCGCGATCTACCGTCGCGTGCTCGCGAATCCCCCCGTGGGCGGTCTGCACGAGGCCGTTGCCGACCTCTACGAGAGCGCCGGCAAAGCCGAATGGGCGATCGTGGAGCGGCGTAAGTCGAAGGCGCGGACTACCGCGTACTGCGCGGCGAGACCCGGTGAATGCGAGTTCCTCAACGGACGTTTTCGAGAGGCCATTGCGGCGGGCACGCGCGCCGCGACACCGGCAGGGCGTTACTGGGCGATACGCGGCGCCAACCGCCTCGCGACAGAGGCCGTGACGCACCTTGAAACGCTTCCCCCTTCCATCGAGCTCCATCTCATCAAAGCCGAGATCGCCCAGTCGCGAGGTCAGTATCCCGATGCGGTTCGTGAGGTCCGTGACGCGCTGTCGCTTGCGCCGGGCAACCCGGTGATAGAAACGGCGCTGGCCGAGGCGCTGCTGAGAGCTCACAACCTGGAGGAGGCGCTGCCGATGCTGGAGAGGCTGACGCGTTCGAGTCCGGACGATCCCGCGCTCCTCATGATGTACGGAGACGGTCTCGTGGAGCACCAGGAGCTGGACCGGGCAATTCCGGTCCTCGAGGCGGCCGTGAAGGCAGACGGCGCCTCACTGCCGGCCCAGGCCTCGCTGGGCCGCGCGTACGTCCAGGCCGGTCGCTATGCGGATGCGGTGCCGCATCTCGAGGCCGCTGCGGCCAACGACGAAAATGGGGACGTGCACCTTCAGCTCGCCCGGGCGTACCAGGCGCTGCAGCGGGCCGACGCTGCACGAAACGCGATGACCGAATATCAGAAGCGGCACCAACAGGAAGCCGCTGAGCCTCCGAGTGACAGGAAGGAAGAATCCCTGACGCCGCCAGAATGACCTCCACTCATCCCGACCCCTTCACACGCTTGAGAAGCTGCTGGGCGCGCTGGTCGTTCGGACTGCGCCGGACCGCCTCCTGAGCCCAGCGTTCGGCGTCCTGACGCCGGCCAGTGGCCGCCAGAGTGTCAGCCAGCAGATACGGGCCTTCCATGGCGTCGCCCTTGGCCTTTGCGGCGCCTTCGAATGCCTCGAGCGCAGCGTCAATTCGTCCGGACTGGCGCTCGAGCAGGCCGAGGTTCACCCAGGCGCCGACGGAACCCGGAAACGCAGTCACCTCGGCGCGGTACTCGCGTATCGCCGTGGTGCGCTGGCCGCGCTGCTCGGCCATGAGGCCCAGATTGAAATGCAGGTCCGGCTGATTTCCGCCAAGGGCGACGGCCTGCGAGAGCGCCCGCTCGGCAACGCCCATCCGATTCATCTCGAGCGCCAGCCCGCCAAGCGCGATCTGCGCCTCGGCAAAGCGCGGCGCGGCAGCCACCGCGCGCTGGAACAGATCGAAGGCCCGATCCTTCTCGCCACGCGCCTGGTGAATCGCGCCGAGGTTGAGGAGCGCTTTCAGATTGCCCGGGTCGAGCGCCAGCACGCGGTCGAATCCCGTGGCCGCTTCATCCCGATGACCCGCGGCCTGAAACGCCAGCGCCAGATCGAGCACGGCGACGCTGGAATCGGGATCGAGCGCGACGGCCCGCTTCGCCGACTTGAGGGCGCTTCCCGTGTCGTTGCGCCGGAAGTAGACGGACGTGAGCGCCACGAAGACCGCCGGGTTCTCGGGGTCCTTCCGCGCGAGGCCTTCCAGCCGGCTCGCGGCCGCGTCGAGCCGGCCGGCGTCGCGGTCGGCCTGCCCCTTCAGCAGCTCCTGCAGCAGCGGCATGCCGTCTTTGGGATCTGGCCGGGGCCCGGTGCGTCGTGCGTTCGACGAGCCGGCGCCGACGTAGCCAAGCGCCTGCAATCGCGCGAGCGCGTCGGCGTCGAGCTTGGCCGGCGCCGGCTCCTCTCCCGCCTTCTGCAGGTTCATCGACTCCAGATGGCGCGCCAGCGTCGCGGCCACGACCGGGTATTCCGCTGAGACGTCGTGCAATTCTTTTGGATCCCGCTGCAGGTCGTACAGCTCCGGCCGGGGCGCACGCACGAACTTCCAGCGTCCCGTCGAGACAGTGATGAGCTCGCTCCAGTTGTAGTGAAACCGCGGGTAGTAGGTTTCCGCGTACGACGCGGGCCCCATGAGCGCACCGGGCGGATCGGCTGGCGACGCGTCTGCACGCGACGCGGCCTCGCGCGCCATCATCGGCAGCAGGCTGATGCCGTCGAGCCCGCCCGGGACAGGCAGCGCTACGAGGTCCAGCACGGTCGGTGAGACGTCGACCAGGCGCGCCAGGCCGCGCACGCGACGCCCCTGCAGCGCCGGTGGAGGTGCGTCGAGCGCCGTCCCTGCTGGCGGCGCGATGATCAGTGGCACGTCCAGCGTCGCCCCGTAGAGAAAGATGCCGTGCGTCGGCTCGCCGTGCTCGCCGAGGGACTCGCCGTGGTCGGAGAGGTAGACGACCATCGTGTTGCGACGGAGGCCGAGCGCATCGAGCGCGTCCAGCAACCGCGCTGCCTGGGCGTCGGCGTACATGACCTCTCCGGCGTAGGCGCTGGGTGCCCTGCGGCGGTACTCCTCGGGTGGCTCGTAGGGCTCGTGCGGGTCGTAGAGGTGCACCCACAGATAGAACGGGCGCTCGGCGCGCTTCGGCTGCCGCAGCCACGCCAGCGCGGCATCCACCACGGGGCCCGCGGGACGTTCGACATCGGTCAGCGCGCGGCGCTCGAGCCCAGCGTAGTCGAACGAATCGTCGTAGGTTTCGTGACCTTGACCGATGCCCCAGCGTGAGTGGAGCACGTACGACGACACGAACCCCGCGGTGCGGTAGCCCGCGGCCTGCAGGCGCGTCGCGAGCGTGGCGATGTCCTTGCCGAGGACGAACCCGCCGTTGTCGCGAATGGTGTGATGCGGCGGATAGAGCCCCGTGAAGATCGAGGTGTGCGACGGCAGGGTCAGCGGCACCTGCGAGACGGCGTGCTCGAACACCACGCCTTCGCGCGCCAGGCGCGAGGCCGCCGTCGTCTCGAATGGCGCGCCGTACGGCGCAAGGTGGTCACGACGAAGCGTGTCGATCGTGATGACGACGACGTTGGCGTGGGAGAAGCGAGGTCCGTCGACTGGCGGCTCCTCCGGCGTGACAACTCCGCCCGGAAGAGCGACGGCTGGTGCGGCTGGTTCAGATGGGCGTGACACGAACGCGCGGTACCCCGCGATCGCGATCACGCCCACGACGGCGGCCGCGATCACGGGTGTGACCCACTTCGCCCTCACCCCACGCTCCTGCGATTCCTGTGCAACGTGGCATCGGCTGACGCGGCCATCCGCTCCACGTCGAGGCCTCCTCCAAGGAACCGATCGATGCGGTGCGCCGCTTCCTCCGGGCGCTCCACCGTCTCACCGTAGTCCACCACGAGCAGGGAGACCGAGCGGCGGCCTCGCAGCAGCCGGAGCGTCTGCTCGACGTGCGCCTGGTACTGGCGCCTGACGTGCTCGTCCTGGCTGGCGTCGGCGGGCGCGCCGCGATCGATCAGCATCTTGTTCTGCGATGCAATCACCTCGTCCAGGTTCCGCTGCATGAAGATCACCTGGTAGTTGTTCGTCTCGGGCAGCCACCGGATCAGCGACGACACGATCTTCACAGCCTTGCCGCGGGCGCCACCGAGCCACCCTGGCGGGATGCCCTTGTCGAGATCCTTCACGGCCTCGAGTTCGAAATAGCCCTTCGGATTGCTGTCGTCCGGCGTCCGCACCGAATCGGTCACCACGGAGATGCCGCCCGCCTTCAGCATCTGCATCATCATCGAGGTACCGGACCTCGGAAGGCCCGACACGATCACGACAGGCCGCCCGTACCGGAGTCGACGCAGGATTCGTACGAGAACACTCATGTCCAGATTCTCACTAGGGTACACTGAGCGCCTGCTCGAGATGACGATCGATCCGCACGGGCACCGATGCCCGCAGCCGCCACATGTCGACCCCACATGGTCATCGGGCCGTCCCGCGGCAATTCTTGCGACGCTATTCGTCCTGACGCTCGTCGGGGCGCAGCCGGCCTACGCATACGTCGGCCCCGGCGCAGGCTTCGCGCTGCTCTCGTCGTTCCTCGTGCTGTTCACGACGCTCGTTGCGGCGCTGGCCTCACTGCTCTTCTGGCCGTTCCGGATGTTGTGGCGGCGGCTGCGCGGAGGCGCTCCGCCACGTGCCCGCATCCGACGGCTCGTCATCGTCGGGTTCGACGGCCAGGATCCCGCGCTCACCGATCGGTTCATGGCGGACGGGCACCTGCCCAACTTCAAGGCACTCAAGAAGACGGGCGCGTATCGCCGGCTGCAGACGACGTTCCCCTCGGTGTCGCCCGTCGCCTGGTCGTCGTTCAGCACGGGGACGCAGCCGGGCCGCCACAACATCTTCGATTTCATCGATCGCGATCGGCGCACGTACCTCCCGGTATTGACCGGGGCGTACGTGGGACACGTCACCAAGTACTTCAAGATCGGGCGCTACCGCATCCCGCGCGAGCGGCCGGAGCTGCGCCTGCTGCGGAAGTCGCGGCCGTTCTGGGTCGTCCTCGGCGAGCACCGCATCTGGAGCACCATCCTTCGCGTGCCGATCACGTTTCCTCCGGATCGGTTCTACGGCGCGGAGCTGAGCGCGATGTCGGTGCCCGACCTGCTCGGCACGCAGGGCACGTTCCTGCTGTTCACGACGCGCCAGTCAGGCGAGCGCTTCGCCGAGGGCGGCACGCGAGTCGCCGTGGCCCTCAACGGCGACCGCATCGAGGCGACGGTGGAAGGGCCGGAGAACCCGTTCGCGGCTGATGGCCGGCCGCTGAACGTGCCATTGCGGCTCACGCTGAACCGTTCGGAAAGACAGGTGAATGTCGATACAGGCGGCGGGCGGGTCACGCTGACGGCTGGAAAGTTGAGCGACTGGGTGACTCTCCGGTTCAAGGCGGCGCCGGGCATCTCCGTCTCGGGCATCACGCGGCTGCTGGTCATCGAGATGGACGACCACTTCTCGATGTACATGTCGCCCATCAACCTCGATCCCGCCAAGCCGGCGATGCCGGTGTCGCACCCCCACTACTACTCGATGTACCTGGCGAAGAAGATCGGCCCGTTCGCCACCCTGGGCCTCGCCGAGGACACGTGGGCGCTCAACGAGGGCGTCACGGACGAGCGCGTGTTCCTGCAGCAGACCTACGACATCGATCGCGAACGGCAGGACATGTTCTTCTCGGGCCTGAGCCGTCTGCGCAAGGGCACGCTGGTCTGCGTCTTCGACGCCACCGATCGCATTCAGCACATGTTCTGGCGGTATCTCGACCCGAAGCACCCGGCACGCAAGAAGGCCCCCGACGGCTATCAGGACGCCATCCTCGATCTCTACCGGCACAACGACGCGATGGTCGGCCGCGTCATGCAGCAGCTCGGCAAAGACGACGTCCTGATGGTGGTGTCGGACCACGGCTTCAACTCGTTTCGGCGCGGCGTAAACCTCAACGCGTGGCTGCGACAGGAGGGCTATCTCGCGCTCAAGCCGGGCACCGACGGACGAGGCGACTGGCTGGCAGACGTCGACTGGTCCGCGACGAGGGCCTACTCCATCGGGCTCACGGGCATCTTCCTGAACCTGAAAGGACGCGAAGCGCAGGGCATCGTCGAGCCTGGCGGGGAGGCCGCTGCGCTGAAGGCGGAGATCGGGGGAAAACTGAGCGGCCTTCGCGATGGCGGTGAGGTCGCGATCCGCGAGGCGTTCGACACGGCGAAGCTCTACTCGGGGCCCTACGTCGAGAACGCGCCGGAGCTGCTCATGGGCTACAACGCGGGCTATCGCGTGTCGTGGAGCGGCGCCACCGGCATCGTGGCGGGCCCGGTCTTCGACGACAACACGAAGGCCTGGAGCGGCGACCATTGCATCGACCCGCGCCTGGTGCCCGGCATCTTCTTCTGCAACAGGAAAATCGAGACGGAGAACCCCGCGCTGATCGACATCGCGCCAACGGCGCTCACGTTGTTCGGCATCGAGCCGCCCGCCTACATGGACGGCCGGCCGCTGGCAGGCCTGGCATGAACCAGCGGCGGCTCGCGGTTGTGGCCGTGTGGCTGAGCGCGGTGTTGCTGCTCGCGACGTCGGCGTGTGGCCGGCATCATCGGGCCCTCGGGCGCCGGGTCGTCGTGCTGGGGTTCGACGGGCTCGACTTCCAGCTGACCAGGGATCTGCTGGCCCAGGGACGCCTGCCGAACTTCGCGAAGCTCGCCGAGCGAGGGGGTTTCAGCCAGCTGGGCACGTCAATCCCGCCACAGAGCCCCGTGGCCTGGTCGACCTTCATCACCGGCCTCGACCCGGGCGGCCACGGCATCTTCGACTTCATCCATCGTGATCCGAAGACGATGACGCCGTTCCTGTCGACCAGCCGTGCGGTGCCGCCGAGCCATTTCGTCTCCGTCGGCAAATGGCAGCTGCCGCTGACGGCGGGCCGTGTCGAGCTGCTGAGGAGGGGCCACGCTTTCTGGGAGCGGCTCGAAGAACACGGCATCGACACGACGGTGGTCCGCATGCCGGCCGACTTCCCGCCGTCGGGACACGCGACGAGGGAATTGAGCGGGATGGGCACGCCGGATCTGCTGGGCACCTACGGGACGTTCTCGTACTTCACGTCCGACCCGTTCGCCAACGGCGGTCCGGTAGCCGGCGGCACCATCGTGCCCGTCGACGTGCGCGACCACGTGGTGCGCGCCGCCCTCGAGGGTCCGGACGATCCGATGCTGAAAGAGCCCGTCAAGGTCACGGCGGAGTTCTCGGCGCACATCGACGCCTCGCGCACGTTCGCGAAGATCGTCGTCGGCGGCGAGGAGCGGCTGCTGCGCGTTGGCGAGTGGAGCGACTGGGTGCCCGTGCGGTTCAGCCTGGCCTGGGGTGATTTGCGCGCGCAGTGCCGCTTCTACCTGAAGCAGCTCTCGCCGGAGTTCGCGCTGTATGTCACGCCGTTGAACCTCGACCCACTGGCGCCCGCGTTGCCAATCTCCGCGCCGGGTGCGTACGCGGCCGATCTCGCGCGGGCCACCGGGCGCTTCTACACCCAGGGCATGCCTGAGGACACCAAGGGTCTCAAGACCGGTGTTCTGACGACAGCCGAATTCCTGGCGCAGGCGCGCCTCGCCGCCAACGAAGTCGAGCGGCAGTATGCGTGGGTGCTCGACGGGTTCACCGACGGCTTCCTGTTCTACTACTTTGGCAACGTGGACCTGGTCTCGCACATGATGTGGCGCCCGATGGACCCCGGGCATCCGGCTTACGATCCCGCCGTGGATCCGCAGTATCGGCTCGTGGTGGAGAACCTCTACGTCGAGATGGATGCCGTGGTCGGCAGAACGCTGGCGCGGCTGGGCCCGGGCGATCTGCTCGTCGTCATGTCTGACCACGGATTCACGTCGTGGCGCCGGAGCTTCAACCTCAACACCTGGCTGCGCGAGAACGGGTACCTGACGCTTCGGCCGGGCCGACGCATCGCAGGTGGCGCCACGTTCGATGACATCGACTGGTCGGCCACTCGCGCTTACGGACTGGGGCTGAACGGCCTGTACGTCAACCTGCGGGGACGCGAGTCGTCTGGTATCGTCGATCCGGCCGATCGCGATGCGCTGGTGCGCGAGATCAGCGGGAAACTGTTGCAGACGCCGGACCCACGCACGAGCGCTCCGGCGATCACGCGCGCCTTCCGTCGCGAAGATGTCTACCGGTTGTCAGCAGACCAGGACCTCGCGCCGGACATCATCGTCGGCTACGCGAAGGGCACGCGTGCATCGGACGACTCGGCACTCGGCGGTGTGTCGCCGGACGTGCTCACGGACAACCGCAGCGCATGGACCGGCGATCACTGTATGGATCCGGAGGCTGTGCCGGGCATTCTGCTGACCAGCCGGCCATTGCGACGGAAGGCGGCGAGCCTCAAGGAACTGGCGCCGGCCATCCTGGCCGAGCTCGGCATCGAGGCGTTCCCCTAGCGGTACGTAGGGCCGACCTTCAGTTCGGCCTCTCAGAGAAGGAGCACCGCATCATGTTCGGATCGAATGTGAAGCTCGACAAAGCATTGCTGGCCAAGGTCAAGCGGTATGCGGATCTTGCGGGCTATTCCTCGGCGGACGAGTTCATCACGCACGCGCTGGAGAAAGAGATCGCCCGGCTCGAAACGGCCGACAGCGACGAGGAAGTGAAGAAGCGCTTGAAGGGCCTCGGCTACATCTCCTGAGGCCCGAATGACACCGCTGAACCGCGCGCTGACGGCCGTCCTGGATGCGGTCATGGCGCCGCTGGCGTGGCTGCCTCCGATGGCAGGCCTGGTCCTGCTGTCGCTCGCGACGGCGGTCGCGGTCCTTCTGGCCTTCAAGTGGACCGCCGACCAGCCAGCACTCGCCGCGGCGAAGCAGGCCATGCAGGCCGCCATCTTCGAGATGCGCCTGTTCAACGACGACCTCGTTCTGCTGTTTCGTGCGCAGGGAGAGGTGGTGCGCCACAGCCTGACCTACCTCCGGCTCTCGCTCGCGCCAACCCTGTGGTTGATCGTGCCCATGGCCGTGCTGATGCTGCACATGGAGTTTCACTTCGGCTACTCGGGACTGGCCACCGGTGAGGCGGCACTCGTGAAGGCGAGGCTCGCTGAATCTGGCGCGAGCGCATCGGCGACACTGGCGGTACCCGATGGAATCCAGGTCGAGACGCCTGGGGTGGTGCTGCCGTCCGAGCGCGAGATCGCCTGGCGTATCAGGCCGCTGAAGACCGGCTCCTATGAGTTGCGTGTACGGATGGGCGGCACGGAGATTGGCAAGTCGCTGCTCGTCTCGGAAGCAGTCGGACGGCGCTCGCCGGTTCGGCCCGATGCGAGCCTGGCCTCTCAGCTGCTCGATCCATCGGAGCCGCCGGTGCCGTCCGGCGACGGCCTCACGTCGATCGCGATTGACTACCCGTCGCGCGAATACCGCGTCGCGGGATGGAACATCGGCTGGGTGGGCGTGTATCTCGCGCTGACCCTGGCCTTCGCGTGGGTCCTGAAAGGGGCATTCGGCGTCACGATGTGAGAGGGAGATGGCCACACCAGTGGCACAGGTCTTTAGACCTGTGCTTCAGTGATGCAGGGCACACGCGCTGCAGCTGATGAACAGGGCTGAAGCCCTGTTCCACAGGTATCACTGCTCTGTCACTGTCAGGATCTGATCGGCCGGCACCTTCTCGAGCACCTGCTTCTTCCCGCTCGGCCACGCGATCTCGATCTTGTCGATCGTCTTCACGGCGCCCAGTCCAAAGTGCACGCCGTAGTTGCTCGACGACGCGTAGCCCACGGCCGTTGTCATCTGATCGACCTGTGAGCCGATCTGCACGCGCGCGAGGATGCCGTCGCGGCTGCTCGCCTTGCCTGTCAGTCGCAGGGTGATCCAGTGGCGGCTGGCGTCGCTGACGTTGCGCAGCAGTTGCGCGCCGTCGCCGAGCACCGTGACTACGAGATCGAGCCGGCCGTCTCCGTCGAAATCGCCGACGCCGATGCCCCTGTTGGCACGCGCCACCGCGAAGTCGGGCCCCGCGAGGGCGGCGACGTCCGTGAAGTGGCCGGCGTTGTTCCGGAAGAGGCCGTTGGTCTGACGGTAGCTACTCGACTCGAACTCCTCGATCCGATCGTTGGCGTGCGAGTTCGCCGTGACCAGATCCTTGAAGCCGTCGTTGTCGAGATCGACGAACGCCGCGCCCCATCCGGCCATCCGGACGCTGCCTGCGCCGAGCCCGCTCGGGTAGGTCGCGTCGTGAAAGAACTTCCCGCCGTCGTTCTTGAAGAAGGGGAACGTCTCGCCGTTGAGGGCGGTGAGCACGATGTCCGGCCAGCCGTCGTTGTCGACGTCGCGAAAGTCCGTGCCCATGCTGGAGACGGGGCGCCCGTGCGCGGGCACGGCCACGCCGGCCAGCAGCCCGACTTCCTCGAAGGTGCCGTTGCCGCGGTTGTGGAACAGGAAGTCGGGCACGGCGTCGTTGGTGACGAAGATGTCGGTGAACCCGTCGCCATCGTAGTCCGCGAAGGCGACGCTCATGCCCTTGCCTGTCTGCGCACCGATGCCCGACTTCGCCGAGACGTCCTCGAACGTGCCGTCGTGACGGTTTCGGTAGAGCGCGTTGGCGAGACCGCGATAGTGCTTGGGATGGCAGTACACGCGCAGATCGCGCGCGCGATCGCCACAGTACTTGTTGGTCTCCGGCGTCCAGTCCACGTAGTTGACGATGAAGAGATCGAGCCAGCCGTCGTTGTCGAAATCGAGCCAGCCGGCCGCGACCGACCACGTGTAGTTCGCGATGCCGGCCTTCGCGGTCACGTCCTCGAACGTGCCGTCGCCGCGGTTGCGTAACAACTGGTTGCGCTGGACGCCCGCGACGAACAGATCTTCGTGTCCGTCGTTGTCGAAGTCGCCGGCGGCCGCGCCAGTCGTGTACCCGACGCCCCGGACGCCGGCCTTCTCGGTGACATCGCTGAAGTGAAAGTTGCCGTCGTTGTGGTAGAGCCGATTCCAGTCGGCCGGCGTCTGCTTGTTCAGGGACGGGAGCGCCGCGCCGTTCGTGAAGAAGATGTCGGGCCGGCCGTCGCCGTCGTAATCGAACACGGCGAGTCCGCCGGCCATCGTTTCGACCATGTGCTTGTCGGGGGTCGCATGCTGCTGGAGCACGAACGCCAGGCCTGAGCTGCTGGTGACGTTCTCGAACCGGATGGTGGCCTCCTGCCCGCGCAAGGGGGCCGCACGGCCCGGGAGAAGGAGAATCACCGCCCCGGCGATCGGGAAAAGGGTCGGGCCGAGGCGCATGACGTGATGATACCCTTGGCCGGGACGGCGACCGAGGCGGAATCCGGCCCAAAAACGCGCGGTTGCCCCACCGGTCCGACTTTTGTAAACTCACTTCGAAAGATGGCGCAACGCAGGCGGAAGCTGGTCAGGCCGCGGGCCGGCAACAACGACGATGTCAGGCACGCCGCGCACCTGCGGGGCCTGAATCTCGAGCGCATGTTGACCGTGGTGATGGACCGCTCCGGCCCCTTCACGAGGGCCGAGCTGACGCGCGCCACCGGCCTCTCCGCGCCGACCGTCGGCAGCCTGGCATCTCACCTCATTCGCGGCGGTCTGGTACGCGACCTCGGCGTCGGCCCCTCACGCGGAGGCCGCCGCCCGATGTTCATGGAATTCAATGCCCGCCACGGCTTCGTCGTGGGCATCGACCTCGGCCCCCGGCAGACGCGACTGGCGATCGCCGATCTGAGCGGCGCACCCGTCGCGCGTCGCGTGATGCCGACGCCGCAGGAACTCACGCCCGCGGCCTTGCTGGCACGGATCGCCAACGAGGTCCGCGTGCTCATGCGCGAGGCGCACGTCGGGCCCAACCGCCTGCTGGCCGTCGGCGCCAGCGCGCCCGGCGCCGTCGATCGCGAGCGTGGCATGGTCGTGGCGCTCGCGCCGGACCTCGAGGGCTGGTCGAAAGTACCGATGGGGGCGATTCTCAAGCGCGCCCTTCGCGCCCCGGTCGTCGTCGAGAACAACGTCAACCTCGCGATTCTCGGGGAGCGATGGCAGGGCGTCGCGCGCGGGCACGACAGCTGCGCGTTCATCTGGCTGGGCACGGGCATCGGCGCAGGGATCGTCGTCAACGGCGAACTGCACCACGGGTCCCATTACCTGGCCGGCGAGATTGCGCTCATGTGCATGGGCATGGAGTACGTCGATCAGGACTTCGGATCGCGCGGATGCCTCGAGACCCTGGCCGGGCAGCGCGCCATCCTGGCGCGATGGTCGAATCCCTCGGGAGATGGAGATGGTGGCGGCGCGGCGGCGATCTTCGAGGCCGCCGCGGGCGGCGACCGCCGGGCCATCGAGGCGCTGCGGGAAACGGCCAGGCTCATCGGCGTGGCGACAGCGAACCTGAGCGTCGTGCTCGACCCGTCGCTGATCGTGATGGGCGGGTCGCTCGTCGCGCAGGGCCCCAGCCTGGTCGAAGACGTGCGCCGGGTCGTCGGCCAGATCGTGCCGACGCCCAGTCCGATAGTCACGTCGACTCTGGGGCTCGAAGCGCCGCTGGTCGGCAGCCTGCTTATGGCCGTGACCGAGGCGCGGCTGCGCCTGCGGCAGGAGCTGCGGACGGAATCGTCCGTACGTGAAAAAGGGCGCGTCCTCGCGCGCCCTTCCTGAATCTCGACTGAGCGTCTCTAGCTGGTGACGGTGACGGGCACGGTTCTGGCGGCCACCGGCACCGCCGACGGCTCCTCGACCAGCTGCCACGCATCGGATTCCTGCAGAAGCTGCGCGGCCATCGCCGTGTGCAGCGCGTGCCCGCCGCGATGGACGACGGCGTGCGCGATCACCTGGTGCCCCAGCAGCGCGAAGTCGCCGATCAGATCCAGAATCTTGTGGCGGACGAACTCGTCCTCGAACCGCAGCGAGCTGTTCAGCACGCCGGTATCGCTGATGACAATCGCGTTGTCGAGCGAACCGCCGAGCGCCAGGCCGTTCTGCCGCAGCATTTCCACTTCCTTCAGGAAGGTGAAGGTGCGCGCGGGCGCGATGTCTTCGATGAAGCTGTCTTCGGTCACCACGATCGTCCGCGTCTGGTGGCGCAGCAGCGGGTGATCGAACCCGATGGTGTAGCTGACCTTGAAGTGGTCCGAGGGGAAGAGGGCAATCTGCTTGTCGCCGCGCGTCAGCGTGACGGGGCGCGTGACCTTCAGGTACTTGCGCGGCTCGGCGAGCGTGCGCACGCCGGCTTCCTGCACCAGGTAGATGAAGGGCGCGGAGCTGCCGTCCATGATCGGCACTTCCGGCGTGTTGAGCTCGATGAACGCGTTATCGATGCGCGTGCTCGCGAGCGCGGCCAGCAGGTGCTCGACCGTCTCGACGCGCGCCTCGCCGAGCTTCAATTGCGTCGCGTAGGCGACTGCGCCCACGTGCGACACGCGAGCCGGAATCTCGACGCCGCCCAGGTCGGTGCGGCGGAAGCGGATGCCGGTGCCGGCAGGCGCCGGCTTCAGCGAAAGGTTGACCTTCTTCCCGGAATGGAGCCCGATTCCGGCGCAGGAAAGCGATCGTTTGAGGGTGCGCTGAAGGTCCATGAGCCTCCCTGCTCACTTAAGAGCGGGCACGGACCAGATCTAGCAAACCGGGTGCCGCGACGTTACACGGCGGGGAGAATCTTATAAACATCTATGCTTCATCTATTTACGCCGATCTTCCGAGGGCATGAGGTGTCGGCATATCCAGTTTTGTGGTTGCTGAGCCACACTTCAGCCGGCCACGACCGTGGTGCCGGCACCACAGTGCATGGTTGGGTTCACGGCCACATCTTTCGTGGGGTCCCGCGAGGACTCGAGGGGACAGCCCCCATTTCACACGGCCCGGCGCACGCCGGACGCCGAGCCAAGCGCCTCAGCCAGGAACCGGCCGGTATGCGATCCCGCCATCCGGGCGACCTCCTCGGGAGTGCCCTGCGCCACGATGCGTCCGCCACCCTCGCCACCTTCCGGCCCGAGGTCGATGACGTGATCGGCCGTGCGGACGACATCGAGGTTGTGCTCGATCACGAGCACGGTGTTGCCCTGATCGACGAGCTTTCCGAGGACGTCGAGCAGTTTCTTCACGTCCTCGAAGTGCAGTCCGGTCGTGGGCTCGTCGAGGATGTACAGCGTGCGCCCGGTGCCGCGCTTCGACAGCTCGCGCGCCAGCTTCACGCGCTGCGCCTCGCCGCCCGACAGCGTCGTCGCCGACTGTCCGAGCTCGATGTAGCCGAGGCCCACTTCCTTCAGGGTGCGCAGCTTCAGCGCGATTGGCGGCACGTTCTCGAGAAGCGGGAGCGCCTGATCGACCGTCAGGTCGAGGACGTCGGCGATGGACTTGCCGCGATAGCCAATCTCGAGCGTCTCCCGGTTGTAGCGCTTGCCCTTACATTCTTCGCAAGTCACGTACACATTTGGTAGGAAGTGCATCTCGATGGCGATGACGCCATCGCCCTGGCACGCCTCGCACCGGCCGCCCTTCACGTTGAACGAGAAGCGTCCCGGCCGGAACCCCCGCTGCTTCGCCTCGGGCAGCATCGCGAACAGCTCGCGGATGAAGGTGAACAGGCCCGTGTAGGTTGCCGGGTTGCTGCGCGGCGTGCGGCCGATCGGCGACTGGTCGATCTCGATGACCTTGTCGATGAGCGGCACGCCGTCAATGGCGTCGTGTGGCCCCGGCTCGTCGGAGGCGCGGTACAGCGTCCGCGCCAGTGACTTGTAGAGAATGTCGTTCACCAGCGTGGACTTGCCCGATCCGCTCACGCCGGTCACGGCGACGAACGTGCCGAGCGGAATGCTGACGTCCACGTTCTTCAGGTTGTGCGCCCGGGCGCCGCGAATCGTGAGCTCGCCGCGCAGCGCCGGACGCCGCGACGCCGGCGCATCGATGCGGCGCTCGCCACGAAGATATGCGCCGGTCAGCGATTCGCTCGGGGACTGTCCGGTCGGGGACTGTCCCCCTTCCGATGTACGGGGGACAGTCCCCGAAGCCGCCCCCGAAGTCCCCGCGTCGCGCGGACCCAGGCCGAGCAGTTCCGCCGGTGTTCCCTGGAAGATCACGCGCCCGCCGTGCTCGCCCGCGCCCGGGCCGAGATCCACGACGTAGTCGGCCTTGCGTATCGTCTCTTCGTCGTGCTCGACGACGACGACCGTGTTGCCCAGATCGCGCAGGCGGCCGAGCGTCGCGAGCAGCGCGCGGTTGTCCCGCTGGTGCAGGCCGATCGAGGGTTCGTCGAGCACGTAAAGCACGCCGGTCAGGTTCGATCCGATCTGCGTGGCCAGGCGGATGCGCTGCCCTTCGCCGCCCGAGAGCGTGGCGGCGCTGCGCGCGATCGTCAGGTAGCCGACGCCGACATCGTGCAGGAAGCGCAGGCGGTCCTGGATCTCCTTCAGGATGCGGCCGGCGATGATCGACTCCCGGTCCGAGAGCTCGAGCGCGCCGAAGACGGCCCGCGCATCGGCGATCGGCAGGTTCACGTAGTCCGACAGCCGGCGCCCCTTCACCCTGACGGCGCGGCTCTCGGGCTTGAGACGCTCACCGTGGCACTCGGGACAGTCCCTGAGCGCGCGGTAGGGCTCCATGTCTTCCTGCAGCGTCCAGGTGGCCTCGCTGTAGCGGCGGCGCAGGTTCGGCAGGATGCCTTCGAAGTCCTTGCCGAACGGCTCGGCCGGCGCCTTCTTCTTCTTCTTCGAGGCCGCTGCCTTCCTCTCGCGCGCCGACTCGGCCGCGCCCGCCTCGCCCGACGGCCCGTACAGCAGCAGATCGCGGTGCTTCTTCGGCAGGCGGCCGAACGGCACGCCGAGCGCAATGCCGAAGGTCGCCGACAGCGACTCGAGCGCGTCGGCTATCAGCTTCTTGTCGCCGCGGGCCCAGGGCGCGATGGCGCCGTCGGCCAGCGACTTCGAGGGATCGGGCACCACGCGCGCCGGATCGAAGTCCCAGATCGCACCCAGCCCCTGGCAGGCGGGGCACGCTCCGTGCGGCGAGTTGAACGAGAACGCGCGCGGCGAGAGTTCAGGGACGCTGATGCCGCAGTTGACGCACGCCATCCGCCGCGAGAACAGCCGGTCACCCTCGTCGAGGCCGTTGATGACGACGATCTCGTTCGCGAGTTGGAGGGCGGTCTCGATCGACTCGGTGAGCCGGCGCTCGATCCCGGATCGCACGATGAGGCGATCGACCACGACTTCGATCGTGTGGTTCTTGCGGCGATCCAGCCTGATGTCGTCCTCGAGGGACCGGAACTGGCCGTCGATGCGCGCTTTCGTGAAGCCGCGCGTCCTGAGACTCTCGAGCTCCTTCTTGAACTCGCCCTTCCGCCCGCGCACGAGCGGCGCCAGCACGTTGATGCGCTCGTCCTGCGGGTAGGTCATCACGAGGTCGATGATGCGCTCGAGCGACTGGCTGGCAATCTCGCGCCCGCAGTTCGGGCAGTGCGGCACGCCGATGTTGGCAAAGAGCAGCCGCAGGTAGTCGTAGATCTCGGTAACGGTGCCGACGGTCGATCGCGGGTTGCTCGCGGTGGTCTTCTGCTCGATGGAGATGGCCGGCGACAGCCCCTCGATCAGGTCGACGTCGGGCTTCTCCATCTGCTCGAGGAACTGGCGGGCGTAGGCCGACAGCGACTCGACGTAGCGCCGCTGCCCTTCGGCGTAGATCGTGTCGAAGGCGAGCGACGACTTGCCCGACCCGGAGAGCCCCGTGATGACGACGAGGCGCTCCCTGGGTAGATCGACGTCGATGTTCCTGAGGTTGTGCACGCGGGCGCCGCGCACCGCGATCCAGTCGTGGGCCATGCCTACGTCGCGCCCCCTTTGCGATCTCTCAAACCTAGAATTGTACCTGTTTCCCGCTCGGTGGGCGCGTGTTGACTGAGGCCAGTTGGTCATCTAAAATGACCAACCGAGGTCAGAAAGTGGCACGGTACAACATGGCTGAGGCCAAGGCCCGCTTTTCCGAGCTCGTTCAGAAGGCACTCTCCGGCGAGGAGGTCATCCTCGCCCGGGACTACAAGCCGCTCCTCAAACTGGTTCCGCTCAAGGACCTGGAAGGCGAGCGCTCGCCAGGATCCGCCAGGGGCCAGGTGCACATGTCGCCCGACTTCGACGCGCCGCTCGAGGACTTCGCGGACTATCAGTAGTGCGGCTCCTGCTCGACACGCACGCCTTCCTGTGGTGGGTGGACGACAATCGCCGCCTGTCCAGAAAGGCGCGCTCGGCCATCGCCAGCCGCGAGCACACCTGTTATCTCAGCCTGGCGTCGGTCTGGGAAATGGCCATCAAGGCGAGCATGGATCGGCTCTCGCTGCCGTCAGGGGTGGATCGCTTCGTCTCAGAGCAGCTTGCGGCAAACGAGTTCGAGGCGTTGCCGATCGACCTGCGACATTCGGGAGAAGTCGCCAGGCTCCCCTTCCACCATCGCGACCCGTTCGACCGCCTGCTGGTCGCCCAGGCACTCAGCGAGGAACTGACGATCGTGTCGGCGGATCCCGTCTTCGGCAGGTATGGGGTCAGGCGGGTGTGGTGAAGTAGCCCTCTACCGGCCCCTGAGCCGGGAATGCGAGTAGCCGTAGAAGACGTACACGACCAGCCCGATCGCCAGCCAGATTCCGAACCGCTCCCACGCCTGTCGCGGCAGCCCGGCCATCACGAACAGGCACGCCGCGGTGCCCAGGATCGAAACCGCCCAGACAAACGGCACTTTGAACGGCCGCGGTCTGTCGGGCTCGGTCACGCGAAGGACGACAACGCCGATCGACACCAGCGCGAAGGCGAACAGCGTGCCGATGTTGGTAAGGTCGTACGTCTCCGCCGCATCGCCGATCAGCGACGCGAGCGCGACGACGACGCCCGTGAGCAGCGTGGTGGTGTAGGGAATCCGCGACACCGGGTGGACCCTCGCCGCCCACTGCGGCAGCAGGCCGTCGCGCGCCATCGAAAAGAAGATGCGCGGCTGGCCGTACTGGAACACGAGCAGCACCGCCGACATCGACACCGCCGCGCCCAGCGCTACGATCCAGCCGGCACGCTGGAACCCGGCAGCCTGTAATGCATACGAGAGCGGGTCGGCGGAATTGGCCAGCGATTTGTACGGCACCATGCCCGTCAGCACGGCGCCGACGATGACGTAGATGACCGTGCAGACCGCCAGGCCGCCGAGGATGCCGATCGGCAGGTTGCGCTGCGGGTTCATCGTCTCTTCCGCGGCCGTGGAGATCGCGTCGAACCCGATGTAGGCGAAGAACACGATCGCGGCGCCCTGGTGAATGCCCCTGAATCCGTTCGGCGCAAACGGCGTGTAGTTCGCGAAATTCAGGTGCGTCACGCCGACGATGATGAACAGGCCGAGCGCCAGCAGCTTGATCACCACCATCACGTTGTTCGCCGTCGTGCTCTCGCGGGCCCCCCGAAGCAACAGCCACGTGATCAACATCACGATGCTGAAGGCGGGCACGTTGAGGAGAATCGGGATGCCCCCAAGGTGCGGAGCGGTCTGCAGCAGGCCGTGCACCTGCGGGTTCGAGCTGAGGAGCGCCGTCCGGTAGCCCGTGGTCAGCCACACTGGCAGGTCGATTCCTACGCCCCGGACGAGGGTGTTGAAGTAGTCGCCCCACGAGATCGCGACGGCGACGTTGCCGACGGCATATTCCAGGATCAGATCCCATCCGATGATCCACGCCACCAGCTCGCCGAGCGTCGCGTAGGAGTAGGCGTAGGCAGAGCCCGCCTGCGGGATCATGGCAGCCAGTTCCGCGTAGCAAAGCGCCGCCAGCGCGCAGGCGGCGCCGAGCAGGAGGAACGAGAAGACGAGGGCCGGGCCCGCGCCGTAGCGGATGACGACGCCGTCGGGCCCGACCTGCCCCGCCGCGGCCGTTCCGATGGCGCCGAAGATCCCGGCCCCTATGACGGCGCCGATGGCCAGCATCACCAGGTCGCCGGCCCCGAGCACACGTTTCAGCGAGTGCGCCGTATCGGCCTCGTCCACGAGCAAGGCGGCAATCGGTTTCCTGCGGAACAGCTGCGACATGGGCGGTGATTCTATCGCGCGAAACGTCAGCGACCGCCCGAATGTGTCGGTCGGCCGAGCGCGTCGTGAAGCCAGCAGAGACGCGCCGGTGCGCGTGTTCGGGCAAATTCCTTATTTTCTGTGCGAAAGCGCGCAGGCACGTGTGTTGCCTTTCCGGGGGTGGACCGATATCAGGGTCAAGAACGGCCCTGGGGCATCTGTCTTCCGGAGAATTTCATGAAGATCGCGCGGATGTTCGGCTTCAGTACGGACCTCGCCATCGACCTCGGCACCGCTAACACCTGTGTCTACGCCCCCGGGCGCGGCATCGTCCTGAACGAACCGTCGGTGGTGGCCTACAACACGGTGCACGGCCGGATCGAGGCTGTCGGGACCGAAGCCAAGGAGATGATCGGCCGCACCCCCCAGGGGCTGGTGGCGATCAGGCCGCTTCGCGATGGCGTCATCGCCGATTTCGAGGCCGCCGAGCGCATGCTCAGCGACTTCATCCGGAAGGCCCACCCGCGGGCGGCGTGGGTCAGGCCACGGGTCATCGTCGGCGTGCCGGCTGAAATAACGCAGGTGGAGCGCCGTGCCGTGCGCGAGAGCACCCTTCGGGCCAAGGCCAGCCAGGTGTACCTCGTGGACGAGCCGGTTGCCGCCGCGGTCGGCGCCGGGCTGCCCATCACCGAGCCGACTGGCAACATGATCGTGGACATCGGTGGCGGCACCACCGACATCGCGGTCGTGTCGCTGGCGGGGATGGTCTACAGCAAGTCGGTGAGGGTCGCGGGCAACGAGCTGGACGAGGCGATCATCGAGTTCATGAAGCGCAATCACGGCCTGCTGGTGGGCGAGCGGACCGCCGAGCAGATCAAGATCGAGATCGGGTCGGCCACGCCGCTCGACAGCCCGATCTACATGGAAGTGCGCGGCCGCCACATCGCCGACGGCATCCCCAAGAGCGTCAGGGTGAGCGACGACGAGATTCGCGGCGCGCTGAAGCCCACGATCGACGTGCTCGTGCAGGCCGTGCGAGACGCGCTCGAGCGGGTGCCGCCAGAGCTCTCCGCCGACATCTACGACCGCGGCGTCGTTCTGACCGGCGGCGGCGCGCTGCTGCGCAACCTGGATCGCCGCATCGCCGAGGACACGCAGCTGCCGGTGCAGCTGGCTGAGGACCCGCTGACGTCGGTGGTGCTCGGCGCCGGCAAGATGCTGACCGACCTGCCGCTGCTCCAGAAGCTGGCGGCGTAAACGTCGCGACAAAGCGACGCGATCGTGTAATCGGGGCGTGTGACCTTTACGCGGTCACGCGCCCGCCTCCCGCAAATCATTCAAATCATTAGACATTTGCCCGCGCACCGCCGCGGGCACGCCCGTTGCTCAGCCGCGCTGAGATCCGGCCGGTTTCCAGCCGTCTCAGCACACAACGGAGCGCCCATGTTCGGAAGGTTCCTCGGCCTTGCCGCCGATCTCGCGATCGATCTCGGAACGGCGAACACCTGCGTGTTCGTCTCGGGCCGTGGCATCGTCCTGAACGAGCCATCCGTCGTGGCGTTCAACACGGCCTTGAACCGGATCGAAGCCGTGGGCAGCAAGGCGAGGGACATGATCGGGCGCACCCCGCGCGACCTGGTCGCCATCAGGCCGCTCCGCGACGGCGTCATCGCGGACTTCGAGGCCACCGAGCGGATGCTGACCGACTTCATCCGCCGCGCCACGCATCGGACCCGGTGGGTTCGGCCGCGCGTCGTGATCGGCGTGCCGGCGGAAATCACGCAAGTCGAGCGCCGGGCGGTGAAGGACAGCACGCTGCGCGCGCGGGCCGGCGAGGTCTACCTGGTGGACGAACCGGTGGCGGCCGCCATCGGGTCGGGCCTCCCCATCACCGAGCCGATCGGCAACATGATCGTCGACATCGGCGGAGGCACGACCGACATCGCCGTGATCTCGCTGGCGGGCATGGTGTATCGCAAGTCGGTCCGCATCGGCGGCGACGAGATGGATCAGGCGATCGTCGATCACATGAAGCGCCAGCACAGCCTGCTCGTCGGCGATCGAACGGCGGAGCAGGTGAAGATCATGATCGGGTCGGCGATGCCGCTCACGACGCCGATGCAGGTCGAGGTCCGCGGCCGCCACCTGATCAGCGGGCTGCCCACGCGCGTCACAGTCAACGATGGGGAAATCCGCGAAGCGCTTTCCGCGACGGTGGACACCGTCGTCCACTCGGTCCGCGACGCGCTCGAGCGCATTCCGCCCGAGCTCGCGGCCGACATCTACGACCACGGCGTCGTGATCACGGGCGGCGGGTCGATGCTGCACAACATGGCCGAGCGCCTGCGCACGGATACGGAGCTGCCCGTGCAGATGGCGGAGGACCCGCTGACGTCGGTCGTCAGGGGCGCGGGGCGGATGCTGTCGAACTTCTCGCTGCTGAAGAAGCTGGCGTCATGACGGCCGAACCGAAGTTCGGCCCTGCGTCTGTCAAGGGCTACAGCCGCACGCGCCAGGCCGTGTCGTTCGACGCGACGAAGACCTCGCCCGACGGGGCGAACGCCAGACCCACGAACCCTTCGCCCGAGGCCATGAGCTCCGGGTCACGACCGGGCGTAAGGCGGTAGAGTCCGCTCGCGCCTGCCAGCGCCTCGACCACATAGAGCAACCCGTCGGGACCGAAGGCGAGCCCCTGCGGGCGGCCAAATCCGGACCACACAACTTCCACCTCGCCGTCGAGGTGCACGCGATAGACGGAATCGCGCGAGGTGAGCGTCGGCGCGGTGACGTACAGGCACCGATCGGGCCCCATCGCCAGGTGGAAGGCCGCCACGGACGCCGGCAGCGTCGCAATCATCGTCGCCTGGCCGTTGGACCGGACGCGGAACACCGTCCCCGATCGATCGCCGACGAACAGGGTGCCGTCGGGACTGAACGCAAGGCCGCAGGCAACACCCACATCCGACACGGCGGCTTCGAACTGGCCGGACTCGTCCACCTTGTAGACGACGCCCTCGAAGCGGCTCGACACGTACAGGTGGTTGTCGGGACCGAAGATCATGGCGGTCGGGTTCACCACTCCGGTCACGAAGGACTCGCGCGTGCCATCCCGGTCGATGCGGAAAATCGACACCGGCACGGACTCTCCACGCGCGCCGCTGTAAGTCACGTAGAGGCGCCCCTCGGCGTCCACGGCGGGGTTGTCCACCTGGTGCAGGCCGCGCGCGACGACCGTGCCGATCTCCACGATGGGCGCGTCGCCGTCCGCGCCATCGACGTGAATAGCGGTGGGGCCGCTGCCGGTATCGGGCGGGACGCGGAACGTCAGCCGCGATGGCCGGGCTGACGCAAGCCGTACCGGCGTGTCGCCGAGCCGCACGTCGGGCGCTCCGCCCCGCAGGTCGAAGTCGCGTCCGTGCACGGCGACCCGCCCGCGCTCGCAGGCTGCCCGCGGTGAAACGCCGATGATCGTGCCAGCCATGAGCCCCGAGCGTAGTCCCTTCCAATTATTGACCGCAAGAGGCAGCGCGCTCATGCTTGCTCCTCATGCGGCGCCGCACGTGGCCTCTCTGGGTTGCGCTGATTCTCACCGTCGCCGTGGGCGCCGGCATCATCGCGTTCCCCACGTTCTACATCATGCCGTTCAAGCCGCAGGCGTCGCGCACGATGCTCTGGGCGCTGGCCGCGCGGACGATGGCGCCGACAGTCACCGTCGTCGCGGTGGGGCTGTCACTGGTGTGGGTCGCGCTGCTCGGCACCCGGCTGCGGCGCTGGTGGACGCGCGCGCTGGCATTGTTGGTGCTGATTCCCGTCTGTGGCGGCGCATGGTTCGCTCGGCAGAACCACTTCGAGTGGATGTTCAATCCGCTGAAGCAACCCGAGTACGTTGACGCCGCGAAAGCGAGCTTCGTCCACAACGATGACATCGTCATGGCCGTGAACATCAAGGGCACGGCCGTGGCCTATCCGATCCTGCAGCTTGGTTACCACCACATCGTCAACGACGTCGTCTCGGGAGAGCCGATCGTCGCCACGTATTGAACGCTCTGCCACACCGGTCTGGTGTGGAGCTCGGTGCTGGACGGCAGGCGGCTCACGTTCCGCCTGGCCGGCATCAACAACCAGAACTTCGTCATGCGGGACGAGCAGACGGGCACCTGGTGGCAGCAGGTGTCGGGGCTGGCGATCCAGGGGCCGCTCAAGGGCAAGCGCCTGACGCTCATTCCGCATGACGAGCTGATGTTCGCGACGTGGAAGACCGAGGAGCCCGGGGGCCGCGTCCTCAAGACCGACCCGAAGATCGTGAAGGAAGAAGACTACGAGCCGGCGGACTGGGAGGACAAGGTCGGCAAGCTCCCGGTGAAGGTCGCGAAAGCGCCTGGCGGGCCGCTCGAGCCGCGCACGCTCGTTGTGGGGATTGCGATCAAGGGCAGGAGCAAGGCGTGGCCGCACGCGAGCGTGCTCGCGTCGGGCGCCACGATCGATCAGGTGGCCGACGTCCCCATCGCCCTTGTCGTGTCGCCGGATGGACGATCGCTGCGCGTCTTCGATCGCCGCGTGAAGGATCAGACGCTCACGTTCGTTCGCGCCGGCACGGACCTCAAGGAGAGCACGCTGCTCGACCTGGAGACGATGACCGAGTGGGACTTCCAGGGCCGTGCCGTGCAGGGCGAACTGGCCGGCAGCCAGCTGACTACCGTGGACTACCTGCTGGACTACTGGTTCGACTGGAAGACGTACCACCCGGACACGGAAGTGCTGAAGCCCTGGACGCCCGTGGTGAAGAAGAAGGCAAAGAGCGAGATTCCGGCGCCGAAGGGGCCTGGCGAGAAGGAGGACGAGAAGAAGGACGAAGGACGAAAGCCGAAGGACGAAAGGAAGCCCGCGACGTAGCGCTGGCGTACGTAGGGCCGAACTTCAGTTCGGCCGCGCGCACGCCCACTGCCCTAGGTGTCGTCCAGCTCGACGTTCCAGTACAAGTAGTCCCGCCAGCTTTCCGGCGCGTGTCGCACACCGATCGTGAACCTGACCGACGGCGCGGAGTCGGGCCGGCGCGGCGTGCAGATCAGCCGCATCCCGGCCTCCTCGGGCGTACGTCCGCCCTTCCGCCGGTTGCAGGTCACGCAGCTGGTGACGATGTTCTCCCAGTCCTTGCGACCGCCCTGCGCAACCGGAATGACGTGGTCGAAGGTGAGGTCGCTGGTGGGGAACGAGTGGCCGCAGTACTGGCACCGATGCCTGTCGCGCGCATAGATGTTCGCGCGCGAGAAGGGCACGTAGTCAATGCGGCGTTTGATCCGGACGAACCGCAGCAGGCGTATCACCGACGGCAGCTTGAAGCTGACCGAAACGGAGTGCACCTCGCGGTCGTAGACCGAGATCACCTCGACCTTCCCCTGGCAGAACAAGGTGAGGGCCTTGCGCCAGTGGACGACCTTCAGCGGCTCGTACGTCGCATTGAGCAGAAGCGTCTGCTCCATGCCCAAGTATAGTGAGGGCAGCACCCCGGCGCTGTCAAGAAAGCGGCACCCCTAAAACACGTTCAAATCGAGCGTCTTTCGCCCGGCATTCACCTCCCCGTTACACAGGGGGCTTCTGGCGGCGCGGTCACGGTCCGATACACCGGGGGCATGAACGTGCGTGCACTCACGGGCATCGCGCTCGGCGCGGCGATCTCGATGGCCTCGGCGTGTGCGTCGACGGGCGTCAGGCCGCAGCCCTTCCCCACGCCTCCCGAGCGCCCCGAGTCGCCTCCTTCCGAGCATCCCCTGGCGACGCCCGGCGCGTCGCTGGGAGACGGCTTCACCATCGCAAGCGCGGCCCTGCGTCTGCAGGGACTGCCCTATCGCGTGGGGGGATCGGATCCCCACGGCTTCGATTGCAGCGGCTTCGTGCAGTACGTGTTCAGCCTGTACGGCGTGGCGCTTCCGCGCATCGTCCGGGACCAGTATCACGCCGGCCGGAAGGTGTCGCTCGACGATGTCGTGCCTGGGGACCTGGTGTTCTTCGTCACGCAGGGCGACGATGTGAGCCACGTGGGCATCGTGATCGGCGGCGATCGATTCGTACACGCGCCGAATTCGCGCGGCGTCGTCCGAATCGACAGCCTGGCGTCGGGCTACTGGGGGGAACGCGTGGCTGGTGCGCGGCGGATGGACTGGTCGGCGAACTGAGCGTTCAGGCCGCGCGCCTGTGCAGAACGCGGCGCGATGCGCGCGGGCCGAACTCGCGCACGTCGAGATCGTCGGCGGTGAACTGCGTCCTCAGGGAAGGCGCGCGTACCGGCTCGACGCGAACACCGGGCTCGATGACGGGCTGATCTGTCAGCACTTCGGTGTACCGCTGCGGGTACGACGGGAAGCTGCGGAACGTGGTCCCGCTCACGCCGCCGTACCGCTGTTCGAGTCCTTTGAAGTCGCGGGTGAGGAAGTCCAGCAACTGGGGGTCGGGCCGCGTCGACAGGTACAGCTTCGTCATCTCTACGACGTCCCGGAAGAACTCGGGGCTGTGGGAGCGGGTTGTCGTCTTGGCACCGGCACCTGGCAGGCGGCGGATGCCCTGGTGTGACGGGTCCACGTGGTAGAGCTCGTGAACGACCGTGTCGAGTTTTGCCACCCACGGCTCGGCCCCGGGGTACGAGTCCTGTTTCTGGGCTCGCGCGATGGTCTGATCACAAAATCGTGGCAGGCAGAACGAAATTAGGTAGTCGATCGTGGACGACCCCACCTCGACACGGGGCGATTTGGTCACGAACCACTCCGAGCGCCTGGTCATTGCGCCCGTGCGGCGGTCGCGCCAGAAGTAGTAGCTCGGCTCGCTCGAGGGGATGCTGATCGCGTGGCAGGTGGCATAGGCCCCCTCCGCGTCGGACCGGCCGAATCGCGCGAATACCAGCACGCGCGACATGTCGATATGCCCGAGCGCCGGCACACGCAGCACGATGTCTTGCATCAGCCACGTGAGCTGATCTGTGTAATTGATCATTCCAGCCGGCGACGGACGCTCAGCCACACGCTGAACGCAGGAGAGGGCGGCACGTTCGTCGTTCGTTATAGCGGTCGTCATATCAGGTGTCAAGATAGTGCGACACCAATTTCGCCGCGTTGATCCAGATCAATTTTCGCGCCACCTGGCGGCGGCTGCGGCTCAGGTGACGGGCTCGCTGGTTCCTCCGATTTATCGGGGGGTGACGGCGGCGGCGGCAATGGCTGAGCGTCGGGTGGCCGACCATCAGGTGACGATCTGTCGTCTGGCGGAGCCACTTGCGGCACAGCTTCAAGCTGGTCCATTGGCGGTGGCGGCGGCTCAGGCATCTCCGGCGCTTCCTCGGGCGGAGTCACCAGCCCCATGCGCCGCAGGATGATCTGCTGGCGCCGGCGGAGTCGCGGCGTCGGGTGCGCGGGACTGTGCACCCGCGGGTTGATGATCGCGCCGGCCAGCAGCGCGGCCTCCTCGGGCGACAGCGCCGCCGCTGACTTGCCGAAGTACGCGCGCGACGCGGCCTCAGCGCCGTAGATCCCGTCGCCCCACTCGATCACGTTCAGGTAGATCTCGAAGATGCGCCGCTTCGACAGCGACGCCTCCAGCCGGCGTGCAATCAGCAGCTCGCGAAGCTTCCGGATGGGGTTTTTCGACGGGGACAGATACAGGTTCTTCGCCAGTTGCTGCGTGATCGTGCTCCCGCCACGCGCGGCCTTCCCTTTCTCGAGATTCGCTTCGAACGATTCCTTCAACTGCTCGACGTCCACGCCATCGTGCGTCCAGAAGGCGTCGTCTTCAGCCACCAGCACGGCCTTGCGCAGGTTCGCCGATACGGCTTCGTACCGCACCCAGCGCTGCACGCGGCGCGGCTTGCGGCCCTGGTCGGCGGCCTCGCGCGCACGAAGTTCGATGAACGCGGTGGTCGCGGGGTTACGTGTTGCCAGCGGACGAACGTCCGGCAGCGTCAGGAAAACGTAGGCGAGAAGCGCGAAGCAGGCGGCGGCGAGGCCGATGGCGATGCTCGCGGCACGACGCCGCATGTCGCGGAATCATAAACGAGGACGAAGGGTTGCGACACGACTATCTTGCCGCTGCCGGCGTCCAACATTCAGAGGGCATTTTCGCGTCATGCAGCAGCTTCATCGTTCTGCCGTCCGGGTGCCACTGGCCGCGCTGGCGGTCCTGCTGATCGGCGCCGGCGGCGCGGCGCGCGCCGGGAACGCCAGGCTGTCAGCAATCAGGATCGACAACTTCGGCATCGTCAACGACCACTACTACCGAGGTGCGCAGCCAACCTCCGCTGACTACCCCGACCTGGCGGCGCTCGGCGTGAAGACGGTGATCGACCTCACCCGCGAGGGGCGTGCCGACGAGAAGGGCCTCGTCGAAGCCGCCGGCATGAAGTTCATGCGCATCCCGCTCACGACGACCGAGGCGCCGACCGGAGCGGACGTCGCGCAGTTCCTGTTGCTCGTGACCGATCCGGCGAATCAGCCGGTCTACGTCCACTGTCAGGGCGGACGGCATCGCACGGGAACGATGACCGCGATCTACCGGATGACTCAGGATGGCTGGACGCCGGCGCGCGCGTATGAAGAGATGAAGCAGTACCGATTCGAAGGGTTTCCAGGACACCCGGAGTTGAAGAAGTTCGTCCTCGGCTACAGGCCGTCGACGGAGCCGGTAGGAGCTCCCTTGGCGGCCGTCACGCGGTAACGCGCGGCGCCCTCAGCCTTCGTCCTTGGTCGTCCTTCGTCCTTCGTCCTTGGTCGTCCTTCGTCCTTGGTCGTCCTTCGTCCTTCGTCCTTCGTCCTTCGTCATTGCCCGCCCACGACGATCTTGATGTGCTCGCCCGCCGCTGGCTGGTCGGTGACTGCGTGGCCGTTAATGATCGCGAGCGTGGAGGCGCGAACGATCTGGCTCTGCTTCGAGGCGATCGACTGCCAGGAGTCCCCCGCCACCGTCGTGTAGAGCCCCACGACGTTTGGCCTGAGGCCCGACGCTTCGCGCGCGCTCAGCTCGCGCACGGTCTGCAGCGCAGGCGCGAACTGCCGGTCGGCCTCGGCGAACCGATCGCGTTTTGCGATGCCGGCGAGCAGGAACACGCGGCGGCCGATTGCCACGTGGAGCACGCGCGCGGTGACGCTGCCGAGCTTCGACACCGACCCCTCGTAGACCCCGAGCACGGCATCCAGCCCGTTCACCTTCGTCGCGCCGCGGCTGCGTGGCTTCCACCCCATTTTCGACATCTGACTGTCGGCGACTTCGTCGAGCGAGCGTCCCTGCACGCGCTCGATCATCTGCAGCACCATGTACTCGTCGGCTGATGGATTCTTCGCCACCACCTGCTCCTTGCCGTTGTTGATCGGCCAGTCGAGCGGAAACTCCACCGAGAGCCGCATCGACGGATGCAGGAACACGTTGTCGCGCACGATCCCGTCGTCCGGATCGTCGCCGAAGATCATGCCGTCGAGGCGCTGCAGGTAGTCGTCGCGGTTGGTCGTCCAGTCCTGGCGCGTGCCGGTCTGGCTCTTGACCGTGGCAGACACGCGTTCAACGCGTGCCTCGGGCTGGGGGTGCGTCGAGAGCCAGTTGGGGATGCCGCGCCGGTCCGTCGCCTCGTCCAGCCGCGACAGCGTCGTCAGCATGTTGGCGACGCCGTGCGGATCCCATCCCTGCTCGGCGGCATAGCCCACGCCCAGGCGGTCCGCCTCGACTTCGTCGTCTCTGCTGTATTTCAGGAAGAAGACGCCCAGCGCCGAGCTGCCGAGGCCCGTGAACGGATACGCCGAAGGCACGAAGATGCCGAGCGTGAGCAGGCCGAGCTCCGCGGCCGACTGCTTCGTGTACTGCCGCACGCTGTGGCGCGCCGTGACGTGGCCGATCTCGTGGCCCAGGACGCCGGCCAGTTCCGACTCGTCGTTGAGATAGGGCAGGATGCCGCGCGTGATGTAGACGTACCCGCCGGGCAGCGCGAACGCGTTCACGGCGGAGGCATCCACGATTGTGAACTGCCACGGCAGGCGCGGGCGCTCCGAGGCGCGCGCCAGCCGCATCCCGATGTCCGAGACGTAGCGCTGCAGCCGGTCGTCCTGGTAGGCCGGCATCTGGCGCTCGACTTCAGCGGCAGCCTGACGCCCGAGCTCCAGCTCCTGCTGCTCGGTCATCAGCGTGATTTCCTTCTTGCCGGTGGCCGGGTTGGTCGCGCAGGAGGCCGCGGCCATCCCGAGCAGGCAGACGAAGGACGCCGCGATTCGGGACGACCACCTCACGCCAGCCAGACTGTGCAACGGATGTACCAGTGCGCGGGACCCGCGCTGCGAGAAATCAGGCGTGAATCGGCGCGTTCATGATTCGTTGTGCCGCAGCGATGCCAGCGCCGGGCGTCATCGTGTGACCTGACCGGGAGACGGCGGCTTCGAGCGCCGACACGAGCAGCAGGACGTGCGTGGGCGTGGCGCCCGCGCCCATCAGCCCGATGCGCCAGATTTTCCCCGCGAGCGGACCCATGCCGGCGCCGATTTCAACGTTGAAGGTCTCTCGCAGCTCCTTGCGCACTCCGGCCTCGTCCACGCCGGACGGAATGCGTGTCGCGTTGAGCGTCCTCAGCCGCTCGCCGGCGGGCGGCAGCAGCCCGAGCCCCATCGCATCCACGGCCGAGGCGAACATCGCGTGCGACAGATCGTGCCGCGCCCACCGCGCCTCGAGCCCTTCCTCCTCGATCGCGGCCAGCGCCTCATCGAGCGCGCAGATCAGCGATGACGACATGGTGTGATGGTACTTGCGCTTCACCCAGTAGTCTTCGAGCAGGCCGAGATCGAGGTAGAAGCTGCGGCAGGCGACGCGCTTCTCGAGCGCCGCGGGCGCAAGCGCAATCGGCGCGAGGCCCGACGGCGCACCGATGCATTTCTGGGTTCCGCTGTAGCACGCATCCACCCCCCACGCGGCCATGTCGGCTTTCTGTCCGCCGAGGGAGGTGACCATGTCGGCCAGCGTCAACGCGCCGTGTGCGCGGGCGAGCGCCGCGATCTGCGCAACGGGATTCTCGACGCCCGTGGAGGTCTCCGCGTGGACGACGGCCACAAGGTCGAAGCGGCCGTCACGAAGGCGTGCTTCCACCGCGGCGGGATCGATCGCGCGGCCCCACTGGCCATCCACGCGCACGACGTCCGCGCCGTACCGTCCGCACATGTCGACCAGGCGCTCCCCGAAATAGCCGTTCACGACCACGAGTGCGCGACGGCCGGGTTCGACGAGGTTCGCGACGGCCGCCTCCATGCCGGACGTGCCCGTGCCCGACACCGCGAGCACGAGACTGCCCTCGGGCGCACGGAACACGCGTGCGAGTCGCGCGCGCACGTCGTCCATGATCGCGAGGAACTGCGGGTCGAGGTGGCCCAGGACCGGCGCGGCCAGCGCCCGCATCACGCGCGGCGTCACGAGGCTGGGGCCGGGCCCGAAAAGGAAGCGCTCTGTAGCAGGAAGCATGATGTGACAATCTCGTGGAGCTATCTCTGACACCTGTGGACCAGGACTTCAGTCCTGTCCACTAGCGCCCTTGCCCCTGACGTGCAGAACTGAAGTTCTGCTCCACATGCGAACTCACGCGGGCTGCAACAGCGCCGCGACCTGCTCGCGGATGCGCGCGGCGCCTTCCGGCGGGACGGGCAGCAGCGGCGGCCGCGGCGGGCCACCGACCAGGCCGCTCGCATCCACCGCAACCTTCAGGCCGGGGATGCTGTACACCGGTCCCACGAGCTTCGCGATCGGCATCAGCCGCGCCTGCAGCACACGCGCCTGGTCGTGACGCCCGGCGTCCACCGCGGCCTGCAGGCCTGCGCAGATGTCCGGAGCCACGTCGGCCGGCCCGATCGTCGCGCCGGATGCGCCGACCACGAGCGACGCGTACAGCGCGCTGGTGGATCCGGCGAGCACGCCGAAGCCGGGACGGCAGCCAGCCACCAGGTCTGCAATCACCGTCACATCGCCACCGCTGTCCTTGATGCCGATGATGTTCGGATGCGACGAGAGCGACGCGGCAACCTCGGTCGCAAGGTTCACGCCCGTGAAAATCGTGACGTTGTACAGGATGACCGGCACCGGTGATGCGTCCGCCACCGCACGATAGAAGTCGCCGAAGGCCTCGCCGGTCATGCTGCGCTTGTAGAAGGACGGTGTCCGGACCATCACGGCATCGGCCCCTCGCTCGGCAGCCCGCCGCGTGGCGGCGATGGTGGCCTTCGTGGACTCGCGGCCCGTGCCGGCGATGAGCCACTTCCGCTCGGGCCACACGACGCGCGCCCTCTCGATCAACCGGTCCGACTCGTCATCGTCGAGCAGCGGCGCCTCGCCGTTGCTGCCGAGCACGACCGCGCCGGCAAGCGGCGTCGTAGCGTAGTGGCGCAGGTTGCCGGCAAAGGCGTCGAGGTCCACGGTGTCGCCGCGGAATGGCGTCGTGACCGGCGCGAAGATGCCGCGGAGGACGCGATCGGAAGGCATCGAAGCGACTGTACCGGCCCCATCCGCGGGTGTCAAACCAGCGAGGGGGTGGTGTGTGACCCTGTGATTCTGCGCCTGGCAACTTTACTTTTGTGGCAGCGAGTTCAGGACGGCCTTCGCCTTCCGGAACCAGGGTCGCTCACGCCGGCGCAGGTAGTTCGGCATCGTGGCTTTCTTCGCCAGGATGCGCTCCGCCCAGGCGCGAGCCTCTTCGCTTCTGCCCGCTCCGGCAAGGAACGACGCGTAGTTGCAGTAGGTCTCCGACAGGGTCGAGGCGTCTGTCGCGCGCTTGAAGGCCGCGTCGGCTTCGGCGGGCTGGTTGTTGCGGGCGTACGCCTGTGCCAGCAAGCCGACGGCGCGGTGGAAGTCGTACTTCGGGTCCTTCGTGACGACCCGCTGCAGATCGACCACCGCGGCACCGGCATCGCCCAGTTCCAGCGCGGCGATACCCCGCCGGTAGTACGGATCGAGCGAGTCCGTCCGGGGCGAGATCACCTTGTTGTACAGCTCCCGGGCCCTGGAGAACTCGCCTTCCTCCAGATACAGATCGGCCAGCTCCTCGAGGTTTCCCACCGCGGGATTGTCGAGGATCATGGCTTCGAGCATTCGGATGCGTCGGCGGCGCGAGAAGACGTGGAGGGATCCACGCAGCAGTCCGATGTCGGGCACGACCTCGGCCACGATGTAGACCAGCGCGCCGATGCCTCCGCCGACCAGGATGATCCAGAGCCAGAAGTTGTCGGGTCGCCGGCGGACGAAATGGAGAATGGCCAGCGCCTGGAGCACGAGGCTCCACGGGTAGAAAAGCCCGATGAATCCCATCGAATGCCGGACTATAGCACTCGGTCCGCGTCGTGCTCGCCGAGCGCGACGTTGACCAGCAGCGTCACGAGGAACACGGCCCCCGCCGGCGCAAGCAGCCACGGGAACGCCGCGATCGCGCTGACGTTGGCGGCTTCCTGGAGTGAGGTACCCCAGCTCGGCACGGTGTCGGGAAGGCCCAGGCCGACGAACGAGAGCGTGGCCTCGGCGAGCACGAATGCGGGCAGCAGCAGCGCCGCCTGTCGCATGATGAATCCTCTCGTCGCCGGCAGCAGGTGCTGCAGGAGGATTCGAGTCGACGAGGCGCCGAGGGCGCGGGCCGCTTCGACGTGGCCCAGCGTGCGCTCGACGGAGACGATTGCGCGGACTCCCCGTGCAATCCATGGCGCGCCGACGACGGCGAGCAGCAGCGTGATGAGCGCGAAGACGGTCGCCACCGGAAGCACCAGGGGCAGCGCCGCGCGCAGCGTGACAACGACGTAGATCGCCGGAAGCACGGCGATAGCGTCGGCCAGGCGCATCAGCCACGTGTCGACCCAGCCGCCCCGTGCTCCGGCGAGGCCGCCAATCGTCAGTCCCAGTGCCACGGCGCCGAGCACGGCGATGATGGCGACGCCCAGCGACGCGCGGGCGCCGAAGATCAGCCGTGCGAACACGTCGCGCCCGGACGCGTCCGTGCCCGCGAGGAGCAGGGGCGTCCCGGGATCTCCAGAGTCGGCAATCAGCCGGCCGCGCGAGAACAGATGCACGGGCACCGGCGCGGTGGTGTCTATCTCGAACCGTCGCTCGAGCCTGCTCACGAGCCGCTGCGGATGGAAGCAGAGGCCGCACCACTGGCCGCCGGCGGTGAACAGCCGCAGCGGCGTCGGCGGCGCGTCGGGAAGATCGGGAAAACGCTCCGAAGGATCCTGCGGCGAGACGAACGGCGCCGCGATGGCGAGCAGCATCAGCAGCGCCAGCAGGCCGGCCGCGCCGCGCCGCGCGCTCACGCGCGCACCTCGCTGGCGACATGCACGCGCACTCGGGGATCGCTCCACGCGATCGCCATGTCGGCGAGCAGTAGCCCGACCGAGAGCACCAGCGCGCCGGCGGCTGCGCATCCGGCAACCAGCTCGAGATCGCGATGCAGCAGCGCGTCATACGTCAGCCGGCCCAGCCCCGGCCACGCGGTCACCATCTCGACGACGAACGATCCGCTGAGCAGCGCGCCGAAGACCAGGCCCGCCACCGCCGCCACCGGCTTCAGCGCGAGCCGCCACGCGTGCCTTCGCACGATCGTCGGCTCTGGAATGCCGCGCGCGCGGGCGGCGAGAATCGCCGGCTGATCGAGGGCTTCCGTCAATGCCTGCGCCTGCAGTCGCTCGAAGGTCGCGGCCAGCGGGAGCGCGAGCGCGGCCACGGGCAGCGGCAGGTGCCACAGCACGTCCGCGAGCAGGGCGACGCCCGTGACGTCCTCTGCCGACGTCATGCCGCCCGCCGGGAACCAGCCCGTTCGCGCGGCGACCAGCACCAGCGCGAGCGATCCGACAAACGGCGGCAGCGACAGGAGGACGAGCGAGGCGACGCGGATGAGGTGAGCGGCCAGCGACCGCGGGCGTGTAGCCGTGATGAAGGCGGGCGGTATGCCGAGCATGAGCGCCACGAGGAATGCGACCGTGGCCAGCAGCGCCGTGTTCAGCGCGCGCTCGGCGACGAGCGGCCCCACGGGGCGCTGGTAGAGCGCCGAAGTGCCCAGGTCGAGCCGCGCCACGCCGGCCAGCCATGCGCCCCATTGCACGAGGAGCGGTCGATCCAGGCCGATGCGATGCTGCGCCCTCGCGATCGTCGCCTGGCTGGCGCCGAATCCCATCGTCGTCTGCACCACGTCGCCGGGCGCGAGGTGCGTGACGAGGAAGGCGGCGGAGGACACGCCGACGACGAGCAGGAGCGTGGTGGCGAGACGGCGAAGCAGGCGCGCGGGCATGGCCTCGCGCGGATGATAGCCCGGGCCGACCGCCGTTGGACGGTCAGTCGCCGTCACGCGGGCCGGTCTACGATGGGGGGAGTGGTGGAGTAACAAAGGAGCGGAGATGAAGACTCAACGCCTGCTCGTCGTCCTCACCCTGGTGAACCTCGCGTTGGTGGTGTTCGCGCTCGCGCAGACACGGCCGGCCCTCGCCGCAGATATTCCGCAGGTGCTGCGTGGTCGCGCGCTGGAGATAGTGGATGCCCAGGGGCAAGTCCGGGCCAGTCTCTCAGTGCTGCCGGCAAGCACCTCGGCGCACGGCGACCGGTACCCCGAGACCGTGCTGCTCCGCCTGATTACTGAGCGCGGCCGCCCGTCCGTCAAGATCAGCACCTCGGAGGAAGCCGCCGGTGTGAGCCTTGCCGGGCCGTCGGGCACCAGGAACACTTACGTGATCCTCGAAGCAAAAGGCACCGCCAGTGCTCTGACGTTGAAGAACGAGGACGGCCGCGAGCAGACGATCAAGCCGTAGCCGCGCATCAGGCGCCGCGTCGATGGGATGGATGGTGGCGATCGATCGCCAGCGCGCCACGGTGGATTTCTTGGGCGCCGTGATGGAGTGGCGCTGATGCGGGAGGTTGACGTGCGGGTTTCACTGCTGCTGTTGGTCGCGCTGCTCGTCTCGGGTCAGCGGGACCCCGTGCCCTTCGGGGCCTGGCACAGGGCGTCGAATCGCCCCGTGATCGCGCCGCAGGGGGATGGATGGGAATCTGCCGGAACCTTCAACCCGTCCGTCATCAGGCACGACGGGCAGATCGTCATGCTCTATCGCGCGCAGGACAGCAACGGCACGTCCCGCCTGGGCTACGCCACCAGCGCCGATGGCGTCCGCTTCATCCGCCGGCCCGAGCCCATCCTGTCGCCGGAGACCGAGTACGAGAGGGGCGGTGGCCTCGAAGATCCACGCCTGGTGAAGATCGACGATACGTACTATCTCACCTACACCGGCTACAACAAGACCGACGCGCAGCTTTGTCTGGCCACATCGACGGACCTCGTGCACTGGGATCGGAAGGGTGTGATCCTGCCCGCCTACCGGGGCCGGTGGAATGTTGGGTGGACCAAGGCCGGCGCAATCGTGCCGGAGAAGATCGATGGCAAGTACTGGATGTACTTCCTCGGGACCGCCGCCGACAAGACGGACCAGATGGGCCTCGCCTACTCGCCGGACCTGGTGCACTGGACCGACGCGCTCGACGTCCCCGTGCTGCCGCGGCGGCCGGGACGGTTCGACTCGCGGGTGGTCGAGCCCGGCCCTCCACCCATCGTGACCGCTGAGGCCATCACCCTGATCTACAACGGCGCCGACGATGCGCTGGTCTACCGGACAGGGGTGGCCCGCTTCGATCGCACGGATCCGCGCCGCGTGCTGTCGCGCACGGAGACGCCGGTCTTCGCCCCGGAAGCAGACTGGGAGAAGGTCGGACAGGTCCCGAACGTCGTCTTCGTGGAAGGCATGGTCCTTCACGGCGGCCGATGGCTCTTCTACTACGGTGGCGCGGACAAGTACGTCGGAGTGGCTGAAGCGACGGCGCGGTAGAGGTCAGCGCATTCAACGGAAGTGCCCCGGCGAGCCTTGTCGCGGCGCCGTGCAGCTGAACGTCGGAGTTCGACTCTTTGAGGTCGCGGATGCGCTACGGGGCGAGGCGAATCTCGTCGGCCGCCCACAACACCTGCGGCGGCGTGACCGCCGGCGTGACGGGCGCCACGCGCGTGGAGGTCGCCACCAGCACGTGCGGCGCGACGAAGTAGATCACCGGGTTGTGCGCCAGGAAAATCTTCTGCACCTCGGTGAACTGACGCCGGCGCTCGTCCGCGTCGAGCGTGGCGGCCTGCCTGGCCATGATGGCGTCGATCTCCGCTTCCCACGGGGTGGCTGCGGACTTCTGCGCCGGGTGCCACATGTGCATGCTCCCGCGGCTCAGCCACCAGTCCAGGTTCGACGCCGGATCCGTGTCGGTCGGCACGAGGTGATGGTAGATGGCGTCGTAATCGCCTTGCTGCCACCGCTGCATCACCGAGCCGTAATCCATCGGCACGACGTCGAGCCCGATGCCGACGTGCGCGAGCTGGTCGCGCAGGAACTCCATGCCCTTCTGTGCCTCGGTCAGTCCCACCTGCACCAGCACGCTGAACCGGGCGGGATGGCCGTTTGCGTCCTCACGGAGGCCGTCGTTATTGCGATCGAGCAGGCCCAGGCCGTCCAGCAGCGCCGAGGCGCGAGCCGGATCGTAGGCCGGTGCCGCAACCCCCGTGGGCTGCCAGTCCCTGTTGGCCGGCGGAACCGGAAACGGCGACGGATCCGCCGCGCCGAGGTACACCGCATCGGCGAATCCCTGCCGCTGAACCGCGAGCGAGACCGCCTGCCGGAAGTCGTCCTGCAACAGGAAACGGCGCGATGCGTCGCGTGAGCCCAGGTTGAACCAGAGCATGTAGCGATCGTGACTGGGCCCGGCGTTGGTGAGCCGCACCCGCCCGGCGTCGGCCGCCTGCTTCACCTCGCGGTAGTCGTCCGCGCGAATCTGGTCCTGCAGCAGGTCGACTTGCCCCGATACCAGCCGCAGCGCTTCGGCGTTCCGGTCGGGCACAATCTCCAGCGTGAGGCGATCGACGTACGGCAGCGCTACGCCGCTCGTATCTCGGCGCCAGTAGCGCGGGTTGCGATCCAGGACGACACGCTGGCCCGGCGTGTAGGAGCCAAGCACGAACGGACCGAGACAGGGGATCTCCGCGGGCGGTGTCTTCAGGCCCCAGGCCTCCGCGAACTTGCCTGTCCTCCAGGCCGATTCGAGCGCGTGCTTCGGGTAGATCGGCAGCGCGTCCAGCAGCCGGACGCCCGGCGCATACGGCTGCGCCAGGGTCAGGACGACGCGCGCCGGGCCATCGGCGCGGACACCGATGGGCCGGGCGCCCACGGTGACGAGGTCGGTCATCACGCTGCCGGCACCGCCGTCGCCCGCCACCCCGAACGAGAACACCACGTCGTCGGCCGTGAAGGGCGTGCCGTCGGACCACGTGACGCCAGACCGCAGGGCGAGGGCAACGGTGAGCCCGTCGGCGCTGGTTGTCCAGCTCGAGGCGAGCCAGGGCTCGACCTGATCCGTCATCCGGTTGATCCGCACCAGCCGGGCCTGTGTCAGCAGGCTGATGAGATGCGTCGGAAATCCCTGGTTCACGTAGCGATTGAAGGTCACGGGCTCGCCGCGTACCGTCGAGGTGATCGCGCCGCCCGGCTGAGTTCTGCTTTGAGACGGTGGGGAGGGCGCCCGCCGATGCCAAACGTAGTAAAACACGACAACAATCGCGAGGACGAGCAGTACGAGGGTGCGTACACGACGCGAAGTGGTGGTCATGATCTTGGCCAACCGGCCAATGGGTTGGCCGGTCGAAATGTGCAACTACGGCTGAGTTTTTTCACACTTCGCCGCCATTCAGTGTGCAGCGGCTGCACAGTCTTCGAGCGCAGGTCAATGTACTAGCCTATCGATCGATATAGTCGACACGGTGGCAGAGGCTGCACGCTGTGTCGCTAACCCGCCTGTCATCAGCCAGTTAAGCGCGTCCCTCCTGCCGCCTCCTCATCTGTGGCACCACCCCTGCCATATATATCGGCGGGAGATTCCGGATGTCAGACCCTCAGCCCCGAGCAGCAGCCGCGCAGACGATCGGCCGCAGCGTGTCGATCGACCTGGCTGCAGAGCTTCTCGGCGTTTCCCGTCGCACGGTTTACAACCGCATCCGCGACGGGCGGCTGACGACGATCCGGACGCTCGGCGGCAGCCAGCGGGTGCTGGTGGATTCGCTCTCCCGAACGAACGCGGTCACCCTTCGTTCGCTCGTGACGGAAATCGGAGGCAGACAATGACGGAGCGGCGCTCCCAGGTCCTGGCTGCTGGCACGGTGGCAGCCCTGGTGATCGGCCTTTCGGCGGTGGTGGTGGAGGCGGCGCCCAGGGCGCGGCTGTCACGCGACCTCGCCGACGCGCTTCAGGCGCAGCGCGGTGAGGCGCGCGACGTCATCCTCCAGGCGGATCAGGCGACCGTCACCGCGGTGGCGGCGCGTCACGGCGCGACCATCAAGAAGTGGCTCGCCACGGGCGCGGTCCTGTCGGTCAGCGGCGCCTCGCTCGACGCGATGTCGAACGACGCCGCGGTCGATCATCTCTCCGGCGACACGATGGTCCGCTCGATGATGGCCGTGACGGATCCGGCCATCGGCGCCGACCAGGTCGTGGCGGGCACGCTCGCGGGCCTGGGCTCGATCACGGGCCGCGGCGTGGGCGTGGCGCTCATCGATTCGGGCGTCTTCAACCACAAGGCGCTGCAGGGCCGCCTCGTCGCCAGCTTCGATTTCACGGACGGCCAGGGCAAGGGTCTCGACGAGCTGGGGCACGGAACCCACGTGGCCGGCATCATCGGGGGCAGCGACGGGGACTTCCGCGGCGTCGCGCCGGGCGTCGCGATCGTCAGCCTGAAGGTGCTCGGCGGTGACGGCTCGGGCAGGACGAGCGACGTCATCAACGCCATCGACTTCGCGATTGCCAACAAGGGCCGCTTCGGGCTGCGGGTGATCAACCTGTCGCTGGGCCGGCCGGTGTTCGAGTCCTTCCTGGACGATCCGCTCGATCAGGCCGTGGAGCGCGCGTATCGTGCGGGTCTCGTCGTCGTCGCCTCGGCGGGCAACTACGGCAGGACGCAGGACGGCGCGGCGGTGATCGGCGGGATCACGTCGCCTGGCAACTCGCCGTACGCGCTGACCGTGGGCTCGCTCGACAGCCAGGGCACGGTGAACCGGTCCGACGATGTGGTGTCGGACTACAGCTCGCGCGGGCCGACGCTGTTCGACCGGCTGGTGAAGCCGGACATCGCGGCGCCGGGCCGGAAGATCGTGTCGCTGTATGTGCCGGGGTCCACCTTCGCGCAGAAGTATCCGGATCACCTGGTGGACGGTAACGGGAACAGGGGCCTGTTCTACCTGAGCGGGACGAGCATGGCGACGGGCGTGGTGACGGGCGCGGCGGCGCTGGTACTCGAGGCCAACCCGCAGCTGAACCCGCTGCAGGTGCGGATTGCGCTGCAGATGTCGTCGACGTTTCTGCCGGACGCCGGGCTGATTGGCGCGGGCGCGGGCGAGGTGAACGCAGCCGCGGCGGTGCAGCTGGGGAAGAACGGCCCGGGCGCTGGCGGCGTCACGACGACGATCGCCGGCGAGCCGGTTCAAGCCAGTGGGGTTGTGTCGGGATCCACAATCGTGTGGGGCAACGCTCAGACCATCGTGTGGGGAAACACGATTGTCTGGGGCAATGCGAACACCATCGTGTGGGGCAACGCCCAAACGATCGTGTGGGGAAACACGATCGTGTGGGGCAACGCGAACACCATCGTCTGGGGAAACACGATCGTTTGGGGGAATGCCTACAACACGATCGTTTGGGGAAACGCGAACACGATCGTCTGGGGTAACACGCTCGCCCAAACCATCGTTTGGGGCAATAGCCTAGACACGATCGTTTGGGGCAACGCGAACACGATCGTTTGGGGCAACACCATTGTCTGGGGCAATGCCACCATCGTCTGGGGCAACACCATCGTTTGGGGTAACTAAGCAGTTACGCTAAATTTTCGCCTGGAGAGCCAATGCAACCCATAATCGTCTGGTCCTAGGAAGCCGATACATGTCGGCATGGAGGCGTCGGCACCCTTCGGAGGTGAAGGCGCCCTTTCCTGCCGATGAGCGCCCAAAGCTCCCTCTCGCCGCGCGGACGCACCTACGTTTACGGCGTGATCGTTGCGGGCATGTTCGCCGTCGGCGCCTCCTTCGCCGAGATGCTGGCGAGGCCCGTCAGCTACGAGTGGTTTATTCTGGCGGCGCTGACTGTAATTAGTGGTTCCGCAACGGTCAGGCTTCCTTCAGTTCCCGCTTCGCTGTCAGTTTCCGAGACGTTCGTCTTCACATCGGTCCTCCTTTACGGTCCACCCGCGGGAACCCTAACGGTCGCTCTGGACGGCCTAATAATTTCGCTCTGGCTCACCAGGCGTAGAAAGGAACTGCACCGCGTATTGTTTAACATGGCGGCCCCAGCACTTTCGATTTGGGTCGCTAGTCAACTCTTTTTCGTCTTAGCTGGCCTTCGGCCACTCAGCCAACATGAAGCCAGCATCCAAGACTTCCTCGGTCCCCTGCTCATTTTCACAGTCTTGTACTTCGGTCTCAATAGCTGGCTAATAGCATTCGCAGTTGCGCTTGAAACTGGGACGTCGCCCCTAGTGGTTTGGCGGAACAACTTCTTGTGGTTGTCCCTCAACTTTCTCTGCGGGGCCTCCGTGGCTGCGCTGTTGACCGTCTACACCAGACGAGTAGAGCCAATGTACCTGGGAGCGGTCTTGCCGCTCCTTTTTGTGCTCTACATGACCTATAAGACGTCAATGGCGCGAGTCGAGGATGCGAATCGACACCTACAACAAGTCAACACGCTGTACTTGTCAACGATAGAAACGTTGGCGATGGCGATTGACGCAAAAGACCAGGTGACTCACGGGCATATCCGTAGAGTGCAAGCCTACGCCAAGGGGCTCGCAGGGGCACTCGGCGTCAGCGATACCGCGACGATTCACGCCGTGGAGGCGGCATCGCTTCTGCATGACATGGGCAAGTTGGCGATCCCAGAACACATCCTGAACAAACCCGGCCGCTTGACTGCTTCCGAGTTCGAGAAAATGAAGCTTCATGCTGCAATCGGTGCCGACATTCTTTCGGCAATTCACTTCCCCTACCCGGTTGTTCCGATTGTGCGGCACCACCATGAGAATTGGGACGGCACCGGCTACCCAGATCGCATTTCGGGCACCGACATTCCGATCGGCGCCCGAATATTGTCAGTCGTCGATTGCTTCGACGCGTTGACGTCCGACCGGCCATACCGCCCTGCACTCTCTGACCAAGAAGCGATCAACATTCTGATAGAACGTCGCGGAACGATGTACGATCCACTCGTCGTTGACACGTTTGTAAGGGTCCACGCTGAGATCGGACCGGACCCGCTTGGTTTAGTCGTCACTCCCCATGTGATTACAGAGATAGCCAAGGGAATCGGTCACCACCAGGAAATGCCGTCGGCGCCTGAGGCTGCCCCGAGCGATCATTCAGAGCGCTTGCTCATCTTCTCGTCCCTTCTGACAAATATTCCTGGGCAGGTAGGCAGCGCCGACATTGCGGAGTTGAGTTGGTTCAACCTGCGCCAGATGCTCCCAGTGTCGATATTAGGACTGTTTGGCCACGACAAGGAGCTGGATGAAGTCGTCTGCCTGGCACTTGTCGGACCCACGGGTCCACTTCATCTCCAGCTTCGGCACCCGGTGGGGCACGGCGTTTCAGGTTGGGTTGCGGCGACGAGACAACCCATTCTGAATTCGGATCCCAAGCTTGACCTAGGTTCGATTGCAGACACCCGTGGTTTGCGAAGTGCTGCATCAATGCCGCTACTCATCGATGACCAGCTCGTGGGCGTTCTGACGGTTTACTCTGAACACTCCGCGGCATATTCGGATCAACACATTAAGTTGATGGGCGTTCTCGGTCCAAGGCTCGCGAACGCAGTCTCGAGATCTAGACAATTCGATCTAGAAACAGGCGCCCACCTCTGGGACGAGGAGACCGGACTGCCAAATGGTCGCTACCTTCAGGAGTACCTTTCGGAGTCGCCAGTTCGTCAAGCGACTGGTGGCAGTTCGATCCTTCTCCTAGAACCCACGTTTCTTGCGGCGCCACTCGATGGGCATGAATCGCGACTTCGCTCAGTTGCGGAGACGGCGCGCTCCTCACTCCGCGTAGGCGATCTTGTATTTCGCCTCGACGAACATGAAATCGTATGCGTGTTGCACGGTGCTGACGCCATGACGGCTCACCTCGTCTTATTGAGGGTGGCCGATGCTCTTGAGGATGTCTTTAACAACGAGGTTACGAAGGCGGTTCGCCTTGGAATTGCATCGGCTACACCACCCATCGATGGCGTGACAGTAGATGAGCTTGTGGCCAGTGCGCGCCAGCGGATGAAACTTGTCGGTTCAGAGTTGATCACTTCGCACCCGCCGAGCTAATCTTCGCCTCACACGAGGCCTCAGATGCCTAACGTAACGACGTCAAGATCCTTGGAACAATACGTCGAGCTGGGACGGATGGGCGATGCACTGCGATGTCTCCGCGACTCGAGGGCACCAACTGGTATTGAACCCGATCTACTGCTCGCGGAAGTCTGCGTATTGGCGGGACACTCCGCTGATGCTAAGAGGCTTGCGGACTCGATCGTCAGTGGTCGTTTCACAACGCTGGAGCAGTCGTTAAGAGCCAGAACAGTCCTGGCTCAAGTCCACATCGATGCCGGCAACGCTCGGACAGCTCACGAACTGCTTGCAGAAATTGCGAACGAGTCGGAAGCCGCAAAGCTATGGAAGACCCGTTGCTGGGCGGAGCTTTGGCTTCTTAGTGCCTTAGGTGACTTCGCCTCAACATCCGAGGTCAAGAGCTTTCTCAGACAACTGCGACGACATGTAATCCAGCTTGGCGACCACCGTACCTCCATAGCCCTTCACCTCTTCGTAGCGGAAGTCGAGAGTAGGCGGGGAGTTCTCGATTCGTCTGTGGAACACGTGAAGATTGCGCGCTCGTTGCTGGAGCGAAGTCCAAACTATTGGCTTGAGGGTTTGGCTGCCATCGATGCTGTTTGCCTGGCTTACATGCGCTCGGATTCGGAGCTTGCGCACCGAGAAATCAAGGTTGCCCTCCGAGCGGCGTTTGAAGCTGGATCTGAAAAGACAAAGTTGGCGGCTATCGCCAATGCAGGAACCATCGCACTTGCTGCCGGAGACCTGGAACAAGCCGACAAAGAGTTCAGGGCTGCATTAAGGCTCTCAAAGGTCGCTCCGCGCTGGCGTTCATCTGTGATTGACGGCCTGTGTCAGTTGGACTTGGCTCGTGGCGACATTTCGGGGGCCCGAGTCCGCCTCGACGAACTCACACGTAGTTCGGCAGATGCACTTTCGTATCAATCGCTGTGGCCACGAATGACCTTCGCGCGCTTGGAACTTGCCGATGGCGCGGCTGAGAAGGCGAGGGCGATTGCCGACGCGGCCATCGTGGATGCGATCGGAGTCGGCGATAGAGAACTTGCGGTTCGCTTGCGCCTACTCCGCGCCGAAGCCGCGGCGCGTGCAGGGGACTTCGAGGCCGCTGCTGCGGACTACCAGGAGGCGGCGCTCGAACATACTGACCCGTCGCTGGAGCTGGTGGCGGAGTGCAATCGGGTGAGCAGCCTTCTGCTCGCCGCTTCCGGCGACGTCGATGCCGCCGCGCCAGGCTTCGAGCGCGGCCGGCGCGTGCTCAAGGGCATCGGCCACGCGCGGGCGGCCGCCGAGATTCAGGCGCCGGAGTCCGCTCCCCTGTCCGGCACCGTGAACGCGCGATCCAGCGAACGGGCGGACGTCACCGCGGCGCGCGCCGCCGCCCTGTTCGATCAGGCCGCGCGCGCGGACCTGCTCGGCTCCGAACTGGCGGACCTGCTATTTCGTGTTGGCGCCGTCCGCGCGCTCGCGGTCGTGGCCACGGACGGTGATGGCGGAGAGCACCTGGTGTCCGCCCGCGGATGGTCCGACGCTGAGGCGGTCGCGGCCATCGCTCTGAAACCGCCATTGCCCCGTCTGGACCTCGGATCGTGGCGCGAACGGCAGTGGAGCCTCGTAGCTGACGTTCCCTGCGATGTCACCTCCCGCAGCGCCTTCGTCGCCGTGCGCACGCTGGCGGCCTGCAGCCGCACTGTCGACCACTGGCGCAAGGCCGAGCGCGAGCGTTCGGCTTTGTGGCCGATGGACCCGGTGGACGATGCCACGCATGGCGTGTTCGCGTCCGAGTCGATGCTGGAGCTCGTCCGCACAATCCGACGGGTCGCGCAGACACCTGTGACCATCCTGCTGACCGGCGAAACGGGCACGGGCAAGGACATCCTCGCGCGACTGGTGCACGAGTACTCGCCGCGCGCCGGCAAGATGTTCGTGCCGTTCAACTGCACGGCCGTGCCGCGCGAGATGCTGGACAGCCAGCTGTTCGGCCACCGCCGTGGAGCGTTCACGGGCGCTCAGGAACAGTCACCCGGCGTGATTCGAGGCACTCAGGGCGGCACGCTGTTCCTCGACGAGATCGGCGAACTTGGCCCCGAACCGCAGGTCAAGCTCCTCCGATTCCTCGAATCGAACGAGGTCCATCCGATTGGCGAAGCGCACCCGGTGCAGGTGGACGTGCGGGTCGTCGCCGCCACCAATCGCGACATCGAGACGCTGGTAAAGGACGGCCTGTTCCGCGAAGACCTGTATTACCGGCTGAACGTCATCCGCCTGCGAGTCCCACCACTACGCGAACGGCGGGAGGAGATCCCGCAGATCGTCGAGTACTACCTCACGCGCCTCGGCCCGCAGTTCAAGAAGGGACACCTCACGGCCTCGGCCGAGACGATGGAGTACCTGCTGCTCCACCCCTGGCCGGGCAACGTGCGGCAGCTCGCCAACGAGCTGCGCCGCGCCGTCGCGATGGCCGAGCAGGACGCGGTCATTATGCCGGCCCACCTGTCGCCTGACGTCATCGCATCGCGTCGCACGATTCCCGCCGTCAACCGGGAGCTCCTGCCCACGGAATTCCTGGTCAGGCTCGATCAGCCGCTCGGCGCCGCGGAGGAGCATCTCGAGCGCGCGATGATTCATCACGCGATGACACTCGCCAACGGCCACATGGATCAGGCCGCGCAGCTCCTCGGCCTCTCGCGCAAGGGCCTCTACCTGAAACGCCAGCGCCTCGGCCTCGAGCCTGCCGGAGGGGCGAGCCCAGAGATCAGCGCGCAGAGCGGCGGCGACGAGGAGATGCCGAACTAGTCTGATCGGCAGTCGAGGACTGCCGACCGCGAAGGAAGGAAACATCCGCCGGACGCCCTCCCGCGAGATCTCGCGTTCGGCGGGCTGGCGGAGCGCCCGTCGAGAATCGCCGCGATCGCCTCGACCCTTGCGAGCAGCCAAAATTTTGACAGCGCGCGCGCAAGGTCAACCGTCCCCTTCGTTGGTGATCGTTGCGTCAACGTCAGCGACGATGCTACCGTCGTCGCCTCGCCCGGGCGAGCGGCATGCCGTTGGCACCTGATCTCTGCGTGAGATGACCGCCTGGTTCCGCAGGGAGGCAGCATGGCAGACCTCGATCTCGTTCCGCGTGTCGAGAAACTGGAAGAAACCGTGGACTCGCTCCGTGACTTGCCCGAGCGCGCGACCGGACTCGAAGTGCGGATGGGCAATGTCGAAACGCAGATTGTGCACTTGCGTGACGAGATGCACAGCGCATTTTCTGCGATGCGTGGCGACATGACCGCCACGAAGGTGGAGTTGAAGGAAGAGATTGGGGCGGTCCGAACGGAGTTGAAGGAAGGGATTGGGGCGCTCCGAACGGAGTTGAAGGGAGAGATTGGGACGCTCCGAGTGGAGCTGAAGGGAGAGATTGTAGCGGTCCGAGTGGAGATTGCCGCTCAAGGAGCGGAGTTGCGTGAGGACATCGCCGACTTGAGCCGCGACCTCTCGGCCAGAATTCTCGACGTGGGCACGCAACTCCAAGTTCAGATTGAAGCCCTTCACAGCGTGATCGCGACGACACGCGAGGGCAATCCACCCGCGAATTAGCGCTCCGGGAAGGCGTCACTCGCCCTGGACGACGAGCACCTCCTCCCTTTTGTCCTTCGTCCTACGCCCCTCCTGCCAACATCCGCCCATTCCGCCGTCCGGTTCACCAGGGACGCTTGTGGCCACGTGACCGATCCCTGGAGCCGGCGCCGGCGCCGGAAGTCTTCACCTGCCAATGCCTGCCAGCGCCTGCGCGATGTCTTTCTGCGACGGGTCGATGCGCAGCGACTGCTTGAGCGCGGCACCGGCGCCCGCCTTGTCGCCCAGCGACAGCCGGGTCAGCCCCAGGCCGTTCAGCGCCATCGTCGACTTCGGGTCGGCGGCAATGGCGCGCTCGAAATACGGCAGGGCTTCCTGCTGGCGTCCGGTCGAGACGAGCGCTCCCGCGAAGTAGAGTAGCGCGTCGCCATTCTTCGGGTCGCGCTGCACGGCGTCGCGGAACAGGCGGATCGCATCGTCGCTCCGGCCTCCGCGCATCCGAACGACTCCGAGCTTTGTCATCGCAGGGACATCCGTCGCATCGAGCTCGAGGATCCGCGCGTATCTGGCGCCGGCGGCGTCCATGTCCGATCGCAGCAGCGCGAGATCGCCGAGCCTGCGAAGCGCCTCGATCTGATCGGGTGCCAGCTTGAGCGCGCGCTCCAGGGTCGCTGCGGCCACGTCGTACTGCTTTTCCGCGATTCGCACTTCGGCCAGCGAGATCAACGGCTGCGCGGCCTTCGGGCTGCCCTGCACCGCACGCTCGAGGACGCGTGCGGCCTCCGGGTACTGACCCGTGAACCGCAGATTGTCGCCGAGCATGATTTCGTCGTCGGGCGTGAGCTCGCTGATTTTCTCGAGCTCGCGAATATCGGCGATGGCGAGATCGTGGCGCCCTGCGGCCGCATACGCGACGGCCCGCGTGCGTCTGGCCATCAGGATGCTCGGATCTTCCTCAATCACCGACGTGAGGTCCTTGATGGCCAGCTCCGGCTGGACGCGGGTCGCGGACATCGCTCGATTCAGCCGTGGCATGAACCTGATGCCGTCCTTGGGATCGCGAAGCGGGCCGCTCTGCGTGGCGCCGGGCGACCCGCTCACGTAGCCGAGCGAGCGGAGCCTTGCGGCGGACTCGGGATCGGACTCCGCTGCTGCGCTCGCGGGGACGGCCTTCTTGACCGCCGACTGCAGGCCGCGGCGCATCTGGTCTGCCAGGGCGCCCTGCTGCCCGATCAGGTTCGTCTTCTCCGAGGCATCCTGCTCGAGGTCATAGAGCTCCGCATGCGGCGCGTCGATGAACTTGTGCGTGGCCGTCCGCCAGCCGTAGAGCGGCGCCCATCCGAGTTCGAGCTGGGTATAGAACGACTCGGCGTAGGACGGCGCGTCGGGCATCTCACGCCCATCCGCCGCCGGCCGCAGCGATCGGCCTTCCAGCCCGGCGGGCGACGGCAGGCCCGAGTAGTCGAGCAGCGTCGGCAGGATATCGATGGATCGCGCGACGGTCTTCGGCACTCGGCCTGTCGAAATGCCGGGGCCCGCCATGATCCACGGGACGCGCAGCGTGCCCTCGTAGATGAAGACGCCATGGGTCACCTCGCCGTGCTCGCCGAGGCTTTCACCGTGGTCCGCGGTGACCAGGACGACGGTGCGATCGCGGGCGCCGCTCTTGTCGATAGCCTCGAGTACTCGGGCGATCTGTCGATCGACGAACGCGATCTCGCCGTCGTACGGCGCCGCCCTGAAGCGATCCGCCAGATCGCCCGGCGGCTCGTACGGGGCGTGCGGGTCGTAGTAGTGCACCCACAAGAACCAGGGCTGCGGTGTTGCCGTGGCTCCCGCGGCGGCAGACGACAGCCATTTCAGCGCAACGTCCGTCGTGGCGTCCCCGAAACGCTCCACGTAGGCCTGCCGGCGAGGGTCGTTCCCGCGCGGCAGATGGTCGTCGTACACGTCGAAGCCCCGATCGAAACCGAACCGCCGGTCGAGCGGGTACCCCGACACGAATGCCGCAGTCCGGTAGCCCGCCTGGCGAAACTCCCCCGCAGCCGTTTTCACGGAAGGCGGTAATACGAATCCTCCATTGTTGTGATAGCCGTGGCCGAGCGGGGTGTGGCCGGTCAGGATCGACGCGTGCGACGGGCCGGTCAGCGGCACGTGCGCCACGGCGGTTTCGAACCGGACGCCTCGATGCGCCAGCGCGTCGAGCGTCGATGTCGAGGCCGTCGCATAGCCGTACGCACCGAGATGATCGGCGCGGAGTGTGTCGATGGTTACCAGCAGGACGTTCGGCCTGCCGGCGGGTTTTGCGGTTGCCGGGGCCGAGTCCGCTGGGGCCTGCCGGCATCCCGCCATGCCAGCCATCCATCCCACAAGGGTTATTCGAAGAAGGAACCGCACAGATCTGGAAGCGTATTGGGACACAGAGCCGGGCTCAAGTGCCAAGAAGTAACGCAAAAACATAATTGACAGGGCTTAAAGGAAAGGTATAGAAAGCCACAACGCTGTCGTTTTCTTTCGATTGTGCCCTCGCCGAATACGTCGGTGCGGCAGGCGACAGCCGCTTTCTCGTGTACCACAAAGCCCGAGTTCTACCAGGAGGGAAGATGCGAACGAGGCACGTTGTCCTCTCGCTGCTGATAGCACTGGCCTGCACGGCGCCGTTGGGCGCCCAGTCGTTCCTCGGGGGGATTCGAGGCACGGTCGTCGATCCGCAGGGCGGTGCCGTAAAAGGCGCGGCGGTCCTGATTACCGACGAGGCGACGAACACGCCTCGCAGCGTCGACACCGACGCCGAAGGCCGGTACGAGGCGGTGAACCTCAAGCCAGGCATGTACAAGGTCGAGGTCCTCACCCCGAACTTCAAGAAATTCGAGCAGACGAGCGTCCTGGTACGCGCGGCGCAAACCGCGCTCGTGGACGTGTCGCTCGAAGTGGGCGGCGTCACTGAGACCGTGACGGTCTCGGGCGAGGCGGCCAACAACATCACGCTCGACAGCCCGGCGATCAGCCGCGGCCTCGACGAGCAGCAGCTGCACGACCTTCCGCGGAGTTCACGCGACATCCAGGATTTCCTGCTGCTGAACCCGAATGTCGTCGGCGGCAGCGGCGACACGGACATCCAGTTCCTCGGCGCCAAGACGTACGGCGTGTCGTACATCCAGGACGGCCAGGCGTCGACCAACGCCATCTTCGGCACCGTCGGCAACTCGGCCCCGGGCCTGGACGCCATCTCGGAAATCCAGGTGCTGTCGAACTCGTATAGCGCCGAGTACGGCGGCCTGGCCGGCGTCGTCGTGACGACCAAGCGCGGCGGCCTGCAGTACCGCGGCACGGCCTTCTACGACTTCAACAACAACGGCCTGAACGCGCTGACGTACAACCAGACGCTGTCCGGCGTGTCGCGAGACGATCCGAATTCCGATACACACCAGCACCGGTGGGGCGGCAGCATTGGCGGGCCGCTGTTCGGCAGCAAGCTGTTCTTCTACGGCAACTACGAGGGGTCCAACGACAAGGCCATCTACGGCGGTGGCCGCTCGACCGCCATCCCGACGCAGGCAATGCGGGCAGGCGACTTCCGGGGCACGCAGATCCATCCGAAGGATCCGCTCACCGGCGAGGAGTTCCCGGATCAAGTGATCCCGGCGGATCGGATCGATCCGTCGGCGACGAAGATCCTCAACTTCTTCTATCCGCTGCCCAACCAGGGCACGGCTGCCAGCGGTTACGGCGTCTTCCAGCAGTTCCTGCCTGAAACACGGAAGCGGCAGCGCATGGACCTGCGGCTCGACTCAGAGGCCAGCAAGAACGACTCGCTCTTCTTCCGCGGCAGCTACCAGCATCGGGACCCGGCCGGCATCACGTTCGAGGCGGGCAACACGCTGACGAACATGCCGATCCTCGACTCCCAGCTCAACACTGGATCGGTGATTGGCGGCTGGACGAGGATTCTCAGCCCGAGCATGGTCAACGAGTTTCGTGCCGGCTTCAACTACGACAACTCGAAGCGGCAAAGCAATTTCAACGCAGGCGACGTCTCGTCGCAACTGGGCATCGAAGTCGCGCCGAGCAAGGCGAACAGCCTCGGCTTCCCGTCGTTCAGCTTCACGGGCGGCACCTTCCGGCCGCTCAACATCGCTGACGCAAGCCGCAACGTCAATCGCACACTCAAGCAGGACGCCTTATCGCTCAGCGACAACCTGAGCTGGCTGAAGGGCGCGCACTCGCTGAAGTTCGGCGGTCTCTACACGCGGAACATGGCGACGGACGGATTCGGAATTGGCGTGAACAACCGCGGCCTGTATCGCTTCAACGGCGCGAAAACCGGCAACGCCTTGACCGACTTGCTGCTCGGTCTGCCGCAGAATGCTCGCGATCAGGTCACCTCGCGCGGACCGCTCGATGGCCACTCGACCGACTTTGCCGTCTATGGGCAGGACGACTGGAAAGTCGGCAAGAACCTCACGGTGTTCCTCGGCCTGCGCTACGAGATCGTCGGCATCTGGCACGAGAGCAGCGACCTCGTCGCGAACTTCATCGTCAAGGACGGCGGCCACCACGTCGTGCCGAACGACGATGTCGCGGCGAAGCTGCCTCCGGGCCTCATCGCGCTGGATCGTACGCTGACGGCCTCGGAAGCGGGGCTGCCCGACACGCTGCTGAACGTCGACAAGAACAACTTCAGCCCGCGCGTCGGCTTCTCGTACCGGCTGGACGAGGCCAACAAGAACGTGCTGCGCGGCGGCTTCGGCCTGTTCCACCCGACGGTCGCCGTCCAGGGTATCCGCGACCTGCTGGCCACCAACGAGTTCCGCTACACGACGGTCTGGGCCGGCGGCGACCTGCAGCATGGGTTCTCCCAGGGCACGCCTGATACCGATGCCACGTCGTTTGGCAACCAGGGGATCGATCCCAACCTGCAGGCGCCGGACATCTACCAGTACAACGTGACCTATGAGCGTGAGCTTGGCGGCAGCATGGGCCTGCGAGCGAGCTACATCGGGTCGACTATGAGGAAGTTGCTGGTGGATCGCGACTACAACACGATGCCGGTGAGCACGGTGCCGTTCGCCAACGACAACCCCGACGACCTGGCGCGCCTGCCGTTTGCGCCCTACGGCTTGTACATGGACATCGTGCAGAACACGGGCAGCGGGCGGTACGACAGCATGCAGCTCGAGCTGTCGCGCCGTTACAAGGGCGGCGTGGCCTTCGACGTGGCGTATACGCTGGCCCGCTCGGACAGCAACGCTCCCGACACCGGCAACAGCACGATCGGTCCGGTGCAGTTCGACCCGTACGACATCGAGAAGGATCGCGGTCCGGACCCCAACGTCGTCAAGCACCGCCTGACGGCGAACGCGACGTTTGACATCCCGTTCGGCCATGGCCGCAAGCACGGTGCGAACACGTCGCAGTGGGCCAACGCCCTGTTCGGGGGCTGGACCGTCTCGACGATCGTGCAGGCGCGGAGCGGCCAGAACCTCACGCCGTTCTTCAGCTACTACTACACGACGAGCCCGTGGAACACCGGGAAGCCCCTCGACGGCCTCGGCGCCAGCTTCTGCTGCGCCTGGCGTCCCGATCAGATCAAGGACCCCAACGTCGGCGGCACGCGCGATGCGTTCTTCGATCAGACGGCATATGCCGTCCCGGCCGAGGGCAAGCTGGGCAACGCGAAGAAAGGCAGCCTGAAGGGCCCGGGCACGTGGGTGGCGAACTTCGCCTTCTACAAGGACGTGTTCACCCACAACAATTTCCGCCTGCAGTTCTCCGCGCTGCTCGACAACGCGTTCAACCACCCGCAGTTCTTCCCGGCCTACGGGAGCGGGTTCGTCCAGCTGGACGACTTCCTGATAAATGGCGACCCGAACAACGGATCGACCGCCGTGCTGGGGGCCGACACCATAGCGAACACGGAGGGCTTCTCGCCTGGACGGGTCATACGACTCGGCATACGAGCCATGTTCTAGCCAGCGAGGGCCAGAAAGCTGGCCTTCGCTGGCGTAGCTCAGTTGCGAGCCCGACACGGGCTCGCATCGGTTCTAGCCGGCCACACTGGTCGACGGCGGATCAGCGGCGGGCGGGGCTGCGAGGGCAGTCCCGCCTGTCCTTCCCACCATGCCGAAGCTTCTCGTCGAAGAACGGCGTCGACGGATCCTCGAGCTGCTCGACACGCACGAGCGGGCGACGGTCGACGGCCTCGCCGATCAGTTCGCCGTTTCGACGGTCACCATCCGGGGCGACCTCGACGAGCTCGCGAATCGCGGCCGGCTCGTGCGCTCGCACGGCGGCGCGATCAGGCGCATCGACCAGGGCGAACAGCGCCTCTCGGTCAAGGAAACCCTGAACCACCACGAGAAGGTGCGCATCGCCCACGCGGCGATGGAACTGGTCGGCGAGAACGACACCATCATCCTCGACTCGGGCACGACGACTGCCGAGATCGCCCGCGCCCTGAAGCACCGGCCGCCGCGCGCCGTCACGGTGATCACCAACGGCCTGAACATCGCGATGCAGCTCACCGGCCTGTCGCAGGTGCGCGTGATCATGATCGGCGGGCTGCTGCGGGAGATGTCCTATTCCACCGTCGGTCCGCAGGCCGAGCAGGTGCTGAGCGGCCTCACGGCGGATCACCTGTTCCTCGGCGTCGACGGCCTGGATCCGGCGATCGGCCTGACGACACCGGACGTTCTCGAGGCGCAGCTGAACACGCTGATGATTCGGGTGTCGCGCGAAGTGACGGTCGTGGCCGACTCGAGCAAGTTCGGCAGGCGCAGCCTCTCGGTCATCGCGGGATTGGGCGACGTGGACCGCCTGATCACGGACCACCGCGCCGACCCCGCGTTCATCGGTGCCGTGCGGGCGCACGACATCGACGTCACGCTCGTCTAGCCGTCACTCTCCACGGCGCAGGCGATCGAGCAGGTTGTCCGTCGATCGCACGGCCAGCGCCATCATCGTCAGCGTCGGGTTGCTCCAGCCGCCGGACGGAAAGCTCGAGCCGTCCATCACGAAGAGGTTCGCGACGTCGTGCGTCTGCTGGAATGGCGTGAGCACGGACGTCTTCGAATCGGTGCCCATGCGCGCCGTGCCGACCTCGTGCGCGGCCCAGCGGGGCGACACGCGCCGGCGGACTCGCGTGCCTCCTGCCGCTTCCAGCATTTCCACGGCCGCATCGCCCATGTCCTCGAGCATCGCGCGGTCGTTGTCGCGGTAGTCGATCGTGATGCGCACCGCGGGGATGCCCCACGCGTCGACGACGGCGGGATCGATTTCGACCCGGTTGGCCTCGTTCGGCAGGCACTCGCCGAATCCCTGGAGATTGATGACCGTTGGCGTCTCGGCCCTGGCTGCTTTCTTGTACGCCTCTCCGTACCCCGGCGCCCCGAGGTGGAACGGCACGCTCGAACTGCCCTGGTAGCCGTACCCGCGGAGAAACCTGGGGTGAGCGGCTTCGCCCGGCAGGTTGCGGAACCGCGGCACGTAGAGCCCGTTCGGCCGTCGCGCGCCGCCCGCCGACGGCGCGGCCTTGAACTCGGTGAATTCGGCCGACGCGCCCGCATCGGTGAAGTGGACCTGCAGGTACTTCCCGAGCAGCCCGCTGGAGTTGCCGAGGCCGGCGGCGTCCTGCCGGGTCGCCGAGTTCAGCAGGATGCGGGTCGATTCGAACGTCTGCGCGCACAAGACGACGTGGCGCGCCCGGATCTCGCGCACGGCGCGGCTGGCGCGGTCCACGTACTCGACGCCGACGGCGCGCCGCGTGTCGGGGTCCATGACGACGCGGTGCACCATCGCGCCGGTGACCAGCGTCAGCTTCCCGGTGCGCCGGGCGTCGGCGACGGTGGTGAATGCCGAGTTGAAGTAGGAGTGCGTCGTGCAGCCTCGCTCGCATGGCCCGCAGTAGTGGCATTGCGCACGGCCGTTGAGCGGCGCCGTCAGGTTCGCCGACCGGCCGATCGTGACCAGCCGGCCGAGCTTCGACTTCACCCGCTCGCGCAGTGCCCGCTCGGGGCACGTCATCGGCATCGCCGGCTGGTACTGTCCGTCAGGCAGATACGGATAGCCCTCGACTTGTCCGGATACGCCGATGTAGCGCTCGACGATGTCGTAGTAGGGGGCCAGGTCCGCGTAGCCGACGGGCCAGTCGATGCCAATACCATCGCGCGACGCCGCCTTGAAATCGAGGTCGCTGAACCGGTAGGTCTGACGACCCCAGACATTGGTGCGACCGCCGAGCAACCGGATGCGGCCGACCCACGGGAAGAACTGCCCCGCGGGTGTCGTGTACGGCTCCGCGCGATCGTCGGCGTAGAACGGCGCGTTCCACTCGTCGCAGGCATACGACTCGGACTGGCGCGGGCGCTCGCGCGCCAGCGGAGCCTTCGACATGCCGTGATAGCGCAGCTCGTAGCCCTGGACGTGCTCGCGATAGTCGGCGTCCGATGCCGGACGTCCCGCCTCGAGCATCGTGACGCGCACGCCGGCCTCTGTCAGCCGCTTCGCGACCCACCCACCTGTTGCCCCGGACCCGACCACCACGACGTCCACCAGTTCCGTGTCGGCCCGCATCGAGTTCTCCACGCCAAAACAGCGTATCACTTGCGTCCCGCGCAGCGGCGTGGCACGGGTGGTATGCTGGCTCGATTCGAACCCACCGATGAGTGACGACGCGCCCAAGAGCGCCTACGAACTGGCGATGGAGCGCCTCCGCCGCAAAGACGAGCAGGCCGGCATCGTCGCCGGGCCGCTCAGCGACCAGCAGAAGGCCGAAATCGCCGAGGCACGACAATTCGCTGAAGCGCGGCTCGCCGAGCTGAAAATCCTTCACCAGTCGAAGGCCGCCGCCATCTTCGACCCGTCGATTCTCGAGCCGCTCGAACAGGAATATCGACGCGACGTGCAGCGGGTCATCGACACCAGGGAGCGAAAAATCGCCGCCATCAGGGAGCGTTCGTGAGCGAGGCGAACGAGCCCGCCCCGCCGGCGCCAGGGAGCCTGTCGCGCCTGCGGGTGATCTTCACGCTGCTCGTCGTGATCGTCCTGGGCGCGCTGCTTGCCTGGTGGTTGCGGCCCGTGCCGCGGCCGCCTGTCCAGAAGCGGTCCGCGGCATCCCCTGCGCCCGCCGCGGCGGCCCCCTCGTCAGAGCCCGCGCCCGCGACGCCGTCGACGGCATCGGAGCGCTCCGCACGCCGCGACCGCCCACGTGCGGGGTCCACGCCGGCGGCAGAGGCCGGAACAGCGCCCGCGGCCGTCCCGCGGCTGAAGGTGACCAGCGACGTCGAGGGGGCGTTTGTCTTCTTGGACCGGAAGTTCGTCGGCAAGACGCCGCTCGACACCGGCGAGATCACGCCGGGGCACCATCAGCTGAAGGTCTCGTCGGAAGGCTACGACGGCGTGTCGCAGGGCGTCGAAATCGCCGAGATGGGCGCCACCGCGGTGGAGGTATCGCTCAAGACCGTCAGGCTGAACGCGAGCGTCGACGTCGTGCACAAGCACGGCATGGGGTCATGCGAGGGCAAGCTGGTCGCGGACGTCCATGGCCTTCGCTACCAGACCAGCAATCGCGACGACGCCTTCACGGTGGCGTTCGCCGACGTGGAAACCTTCACGCTCGACTACTTGCAGAAGACGCTGCGCGTGAAGAAGCGCGGCGGCCGCACGTGGAACTTCACGACCAGGGCCGCCAACGCCGACCCGCTGCTGGTGTTCCAACGCGACGTCGACCGCGCGCGCGCCCGGCTGGCGCATTAGCCCATTCGCCGCGGAGACGCGGAGACTCCGCCGCGGAGACGCGGAGAACACGGAGAACCCAAGGGCTGCCGACGTGTCCCGCGGACGAGCTCGACCGGCAGCTACCAGCCTCGAGTGCGGGAAGCTGCCCAGTGGAACAGCTGCTCGTAGCCGCGCGCCGACGTGGTCCACGAGAAATCCGCCGTCATGTCGCGCTCGACGATCGCGCGCCAGGCGGAGCCCCCGGCCTTGAAGGCCGTGAGACCGCGGACCAGCGCGTCCCAGAAGGCATCGACCCTGTACGGGCCGAACGTAAAGCCGGTGTCACCCTCGTGCACGGTGTCGGCGAGCCCGCCGGTGGCACGCACGACAGGCACCGAGCCATAACGCATCGCGATCATCTGGCCGAGGCCGCAGGGCTCGAAGCGCGACGGCATGAGGAACAGATCGCTGCCGGCGTAGACCAGCGGCGCAAGCGCCGCGTCGTAGCGCAGGATGGCGGCCATCTTCCTCGTGTGATAGCCGGCGAGCTGGCGGAACATCGACTCGAACTCGTCGGCGCCCGATCCCAGCACGACGAACTGCGCGTCTCCGGCGATCCCGTTGAGCAGCAGGTGCACGACGTGACCGGTGATATCGAGGCCCTTCTGCGCATCGAGGCGCGTCACCATCGACACCAGCGGCGCGTCCGACACCGCCATCCCGAGTTGCTCCTGGAGCTCCCGCTTGTTCCCGGCCTTTCGCGCCGGCGAGCCGGCATCGAAGGTCGCCGCCAGGTGCGAATCGGACGAGGGATTCCACGTGTCGTAGTCGAGGCCGTTCAGGATGCCGTGGACGTCGAAGTGACGGTACTGCAGCAGGCCGTCGAGCCGCTCGCCGTATTCGGGCGTCAGGATCTCGCGCGCGTAGGTGGGGCTGACGGTGTTGATCATGGTCGCGTGGTAGATCCCGCGCGCCATGAAGTTCACCTCGTCGGGCCCTTCCTCGATCAGCCGGCGCGAGTCGATGCCGAGATAGCCGAGCACGTCGCGCGGGCCGCGTCCCTGGTGCATCAGGTTGTGAATCGTGAGCACCGTCGGCAGGTTCCGATAGCGTTCATCAGCCTGCCCCGCTGTCGACAGCCAGGCAATCGCGGGCGCGGCGTGCCAGTCGTGCGCCTGGACGACGTCGGGCCGCCAGCCAAATGCGCCAATCACCAGATCGAGCGCAGCACGGCTGAAGAACGCGAAGCGGTACGGATCGTCGCTGTAGCCGTACAGGTTCGGCCGATCGAACAGCGCGCGCTCGGCGACGAAGTAGACGGGGACCTCGGAATCGGGGAGGTTCGCGCGGAAGGCGCCTGCCGGCGCGAGGCCGCCGCCGATCGGCACGCGGAGCTGCACCGGGTCCGTCACGACGCCCCAGCGGCCCGACACCGCGGCCGCTTCGATCGCCGAGTACGCGGGCATGACGACGCGCACGTCGTGCCCGAGCGCGGCGAGCGCCTTCGGCAGCGACCCGGCGACATCGGCCAGGCCGCCGGTCTTCGCGAAGGGCGCGACCTCGGAGGCGAGCATCAGGATCCGCATGGCGTGCTAGCCTAGTCAGAAGCCCGACCGGGCGGCAAGCCTCGCGCGTGACGCGCGGCGCCGCGCGCGATCCAGCCGATCACTCGATGCCGCGACTGCCCGGCCTCATCCTCTCGACGCTGCTCGCGTGCCTCTGTGCGCAGACGGCGCGCGCGCAGCCGGCGCCGTCCGATCCTTCCTCCATCGATCGCGCGGCATTCGACCAATGGGTGGTGGCCGTCCGCCAGGAGGCGCTCGCCAGGGGGATTCGCCAGGAGACGCTGGACCACGCGTTCAACGGGCTCGAGCCGGTGCCGCAGGTCCTCGAGCGCGATCGGCAGCAGGCCGAGTTCACCCTGGACCTCGACCAGTACTTGAAGCGGCGCCTCACGCCCGAGATTCTCAGGACCGCGAAGCGCCAGGCGCAGGCGAACCACGCGCTCACGGCACGCGTCGCCAGGAGCTACGGCGTCGAGCCCCGTTTCCAGATCGCCGTCTGGGGCCTCGAGTCGAACTTCGGACGCTTTGCCGGCGTCCGGCCGAGCGTGCCGACGCTGGCCACGCTCGCCTTCGACGGCCGGCGCGCGGGGCTCTTCCGCGGCGAGCTCCTCGATGCGCTGACGATCGTGGACCAGGGCGGGATCGAGCTCGACACGCTGAAGGGCTCCTGGGCCGGCGCGCTCGGCCAGGTCCAGTTCCTGCCCTCGAGCTACCTGTCGTGGGCGGTGGACTTCGACGAGGATGGCAAGCGCGATATCTGGGGATCGCTGCCCGACGTCCTGGCGTCGATCGCCAACTACCTGCGCGGGCATGGCTGGCGGAACGGCGTGCCCTACGGCTACCGCGTGACGGTGCCGGAGTCGGCAACGACCCAGGTGGCCGCCGTCGCTCAGCGTGGGAGCGGCTGCCGTGCCGTGCGCGATCTGTCCGAGCCGCGCACGCTCGAGGAATGGAAGGCCATGGGCATCATCCTGAAGGGCGGCCAGCCCCTGCCCCGCTCCACGCACCCGGCATCGCTGCTTCGCATCGACACGCGGTCGTGGCTCGTCACCGAGAATTACGAAGCGCTGCTCGCCTACAACTGCGCGCACACCTACGCGCTCAGTGTTGTGGCACTGGCCGAGCGCCTGCCGAGACACTAGATGCACAGGACTGACTAGATGCACAGGACTAAAGTCCTGTGCCACAGGTGTCACGTGTCCCCACAGTGCCCTGTCAGGTGTCCCCACAGCTGTTCTGTCAGGTGTCCCTGCAGGGGTCGGGCAGGTGTCCATGCACCTGTGGAGCAGAACTTCAGTTCTGCTCGTCGCCTGCAGTGCAATAATTCGGGAATGCGTGTTGCCGCTATCGCGCTGCTCGGAGCCGCCATCACGACCTGTGCGGCATCTCCCCTGCCGCATCGCGCGGCCGACGTTCCGAAGGGATTCATTTCCCTCCTCAATGGACGCGACCTGACCGGCTGGCACGGGCGCGGGCATGTCGATCCGCGCAGCGTGTGGGCGCTGTCGGCCCCGGCCCAGGAGGCCCAGCGCGCAAAAGACCGGCCGGAGTTCGAGAAGCACTGGCGGGTCGAGGACGGCGCCCTCGTGAACGATGGCGAGGGGCCCTACGCGACGACCGATCGCGAGTTCCGTGACGTCGAGCTGCGGCTCGAGTACCGCACCGTCGCCAAGGCGGACAGCGGCGTCTACCTTCGCGGCAACCCGCAGGTCCAGATCTGGGACACGACCGAGGCCGGCGGCAAGTGGGATCGCGGGGCGCAGTTCGGCTCGGGCGGCCTCTTCAACAACTCGCCCGGCGCGCCCGGCAAGGATCCGCTCGTGAAGGCCGACCGCCCCTTCGGCCAGTGGAACTCGCTGCGCATCGTCCAGGTGGGCGAGCGCACCTGGGTCTGGCTGAACGAGCAGCCCGTGGTCGACGGCGCGCGAATGGAGAACTTCTGGGATCGCGCGCTGCCGTTGTGGCCCAAGGGACCGATTCAGCTCCAGACGCACGGCGGCGAGATCCGCTGGCGCAACATCATGGCCCGCGATATCGAGTGGGATGAGGGGCGCCGGTTGCTCGAGTCACGCGATCGCGAAGGCTTCCAGCCCGTCTTCAACGGCAAGGACTGGACCGGGTGGGCCGGTCCCGTCGACAACTACGAGATCGTCGACGGCACGATCAAGTGCAAGCCCGAGCAGGGCGGCACAATCTTCACGAAGAAGGAATACGGCGACTTCGCCGCGCGCCTGGAGATCCGGCTCCCTCCGGGCGGGAACAACGGGCTGGCCATCCGGTATCCGGGCGACGGCGACACGGCCTACGTCGGCATGTGCGAGATCCAGACGCTCGACAACGACGACCCGCAGTACGCGGCGCTCGATCGACGGCAGTACCACGGATCGATCTACGGGATGATCCCGGCCGCGCGCGGCTACCTGCGTCCAGTCGGTGAGTGGAACTTCGAAGAAGTGACCGTAACAGGCTCGCGCATCGCCGTCGAGCTCAACGGCACTCGCATCGTCGATGGCGACGTGTCGAAGGTGACCGAGTTCATGGACAACAAGGAACACCCGGGCAAGGACCGGACCTCAGGCCACTTCGGCTTCGCGGGTCACAATGATCCGGTCGCGTACCGCAATGTCTCGATCAGGGAGATTCGCTAGCGCTCAGTGCGTCGAGGCGGGGCGATCCAGTCGTGGCCGCTCGTCACGGTTCGCCAGGGTCCACGCCGTGGCCAGAATCGTGCGCGACACGCGCTGCAGCTTGTCGAAGTCGATGCGGGTGACCTCGTCCGACGGCTCGTGGTAGTCGCGGTGCAGCCCGGTGAAGTAGAACGCCACCGGAATTCCCTTCCGCGCATACTCGTAGTGATCGCTGCGCTCGTAAATGCGCTCCGGGTCATCCGGCTTGTCGTACTTGTAGTTGAGCGAGAGTCCCAGGAAGGTGCGATCGACCTCCGCGCACGTGTCCCCGAAATCCTGACTGAGCTTCCGGGAGCCGACGATGTACACCTCGTCGGGGCCCGAGAGCACGGCATCCTCCTGGCTCGTGTCGTCAGCGGGCCTCGACCGGCCAATCATGTCGACGTTGAGCTGCGCGACGATGTGGTCGAGCGGCACGGTGGGGAACGCCGTGAAGTACTTCGCGCCCCAGCTCCCCCACTCCTCGCCGGTGTGCCAGACGAAGAGCAGCGAGCGACGCGGGCGCGGGCCGGCGGCGACGGCCTCGGCCATCGACAGCAGCGCCACCACGCCCGACCCGTCATCGTCCGCGCCGTTGTAGATGTCGTCGCCACCCGGCTGACGCGGGCCGACCATTTGCGGCGGCGGGTTGCGTCCCAGGTGATCGAGGTGCGCGCCGAGGGCGACGTACTCGTGCCTGAGCACCGGGTCGCTGCCTTCGATCACGGCGACCACGTTCATCGTGTCTTCGAGCGTCCTGGTGGCGGCCAGGTTCAACGACAGGAGCTTCCCAGGTTTGAAGGCAAACGACTCTCCGGGGTCTCGCGCGGTCGCGCGCTGCGCGATGCGCGCGCCGTCCTCCTGCTCGCCGCGGAACAGGTCGGCAACCAGGCTCGGCGCGGCGACGATGGCCGGCATCGACTCGGCCGCCGCCAGGCGGTCGAGCTCGAGCGAGCCCCGCGACGCCAGGTCTTTCGCGCGCGTCCAGGCCGCAAGGCCCTGGAACGAGGCCACGGTCACGACGCCCCGGGCGCCCAGCGACCTCGCGTTCTCCTGCGCCGTCGTGTAATCGCTCCGGGCGAGATCGAGATTCGCCGGGCCGTGCAGCACGACGAGCATCCTGCCGTTGACGTCGAGGCCGGCGTAGGGATCGACCTTGCGCGATGGAATTCGCCAGCCCTGCCCGACGTAGACCGGTTCGCCCGCCGCAGTGCCGGCGGATGCGACGAGGAAGTCGTCGCCGTACTTGTAGTGCCGATCGCCAAGCGCGACCGTCGAGTGTTCGGGATCGACCGTCGTGCGACGAATTGCCAGGTGCTGGAAATAGGTGCCCGTGTCGCCGGCCGGCATCGCGCCGATTCGATCCAGCGTCGACGCGATGTATTCGGCCGCGGCACGGAACCCCGGTGAAAGGGCGTCACGTCCTTCGAGCGCGTCGGAAGCGACGAAGTTCAGGTGACGTCGCAGCCCGGCGATCGTGATGGCGTCGGTTGGACCAAAAACTGCGGCGCCGGGCGCCGAGGCGGCGGAAACAGCACCAACGAGCAGGAGGAGGGTGACTGCCAGGCGCGCAATCGACGACCGAAGCATGTCACATCATCATCCCACAGGCGGCGAGCTCCGCGCCTTGACCCTGTTTAAAGCCGTGTGAAAGACTGGGGACGGCGCAGCGCTCCACACCAGCCGTTCTCCTCTCAGCCCAGGTAATGTCACGAGCCCTGAGGGTCACAATCGGCGTCCTGGCAGGCCTCGGCCTCCTGGTTCTGGCCAGTTCCTACTTCGTCAGCGAGACGCTGAACGACTGGTTCGAGCGCGATCTGTCCGGCCGCGCCGAACTGGCGCTCGCCGGCGCGCGCGAGCAACTGGCCGCCGACTGGTCCGGGACTTCGTCCACGCGCATGACGGCGCTGCTCACCGCGGTCGCGCACGACGAGCGCCTCCTCGCGGTGGCGGCCTGCGGCAAGGATGGCTCCTTGCTGGCGACGACTTCGGACTGGCCCATGGAGGTGCCATGCACGTCGGTGTCGCGGCGTGTCCGGCCCGTCACCGATGCGCCGGCGTCCGAGTGGACGCGGTGGCACTCGGTCGTCGAGATCGAAGGCGGCCCCGTGCACCTGAGCGCGCTGCCGCTCATCGACGAAGGGAAGCCGCTCGGCTTCGTGATGCTGCTGCACGACTTCGGTTTCGCCGAGCGGAGAGAATCCCAGATTCAGCGGCTGCTCGTCGGCACATTCGCCATGCTGGCGCTGGCCGCATCGGTACTGACGGTCGTCATCCGCCGCGCGTCGTGGCGGGGCTGGACGAGCGAGCTGCGGCGCGTGCTGCACGGCGGGCTGCAGAAGCCCGAGTTTCAGCCGCTGATGAGCGACGTGCGCGATCTCATCGATCGCATCAGCGCCGAGCGCGAGCTGGAAGGCAGCGGCGGCGTCTGGACGCCGGAACGGCTGAAGGAATCCCTGCGGCATCGTCTGTTCGGCGAACGCGTGGTCGTCGTGGCGAATCGGGAGCCGTACATCCACGTGCGCGGCGAAAACGGCACGATCGAATTACTCCACCCGGCCAGCGGCCTGGTCACGGCGCTCGAGCCCGTCATGCGCGCCTGCTCGGGCGTCTGGGTGGCGCACGGCGCGGGGTCGGCCGATCGCGACATGGTGGACAGCAAGGATCGGCTGGCCGTCCCCCCGGACGCACCCGCCTATCAGCTGCGCCGCATCTGGCTGACGCCTGAAGAGGAACAGGGCTACTACTACGGGCTCGCCAACGAGGGCCTGTGGCCGCTCTGCCACATCGCCCACACGCGGCCGATCTTCAGGACGTCGGATTGGGAGCAGTACCGCGCGGTCAACGAGCGCTTCGCGCAGGCCGCCTGCGAGGAAGTGGACTCCGAGGACGCGATCGTGCTCGTGCAGGACTACCACTTCGCGCTCGTGCCGAAGCTGATCCGAGAACGGCTGCCGCGCGCGACGATCCTCACTTTCTGGCACATCCCGTGGCCCAACAGCGAGCAGCTCGCGATCTGCCCGTGGACCGAAGAAATCCTCGAGGGGCTGCTCGGCAGCAGCATCCTCGGCTTCCACACGCAGTTCCACTGCAATAACTTCTTCGACTCGGTCGATCGCCATCTCGAGGCCAGGCTCGATCGCGAGTTCCACGCGGTGGTCTTCCGCGGGGCGCGCACGCAGGTCCGCCCGTACCCGATCTCGATCGACTGGCCGAATCGATGGGCGTTGTCGGCCCCGCCGGCCGCCGAGTGCCGTCGCGAGATCTTCGCGGAGCTCAACCTGCGGGACGATGCGCTGCTCGGCGTGGGCGTCGACCGGCTGGACTACACGAAGGGCATCGAGGAGCGCATGCTGGCCGTCGAGCGGCTGCTCGAGCGGTTCCCCGAATATCGCGGCCGCTTCACCTTCGTGCAGCTGGCCGCGCCGAGCCGGTCGGTCATCCCGCAGTACCGCGCGCTCGGCGATCGCGTGGAGGCACTCGTCGCGCGCATCAACGAGCGGTTCGGGACGAACAGCTATCGCCCGGTGATCCTGCGCCGCTCGCACCATGAGCCGCCGCGCGTGTTCCGCTTCCTCAAGGCCGCGCATCTCACGTACGTGAGCAGCCTCCACGACGGCATGAACCTCGTCGCCAAGGAGTTCGTCGCGGCCAGGGAAGACGAACAGGGAGTGCTGGTCCTCAGCTCCTTCACGGGCGCCGCGCGAGAGTTGCCCGAGTCGCTCATCGTGAACCCGTACGATCTCGACGAAGCGAGCGGCGCGCTCGCGGCCGCGCTGACGATGCCCGCCGCCGAACAGCGGCTTCGCATGCGGGCGATGCGCAGCTTCGTCGCCGAGTTCAACGTCTATCGCTGGGCGGCGCGCATGCTCCGCGACGCCGAGCGTCTGCGGCGGCGCGAGCGAATGGCGGGACGGTTCGACGGCAGCGAGGACACCCAGCCGGAAATGGCGTTTATCGGAACGGAGACACGTTGAACCGGAACGCCGCGGCACGACGACGATGAGGACTACGGATGCGCTATCTGTTCGGGTCGGCTGGCACGCGCGAGCTGACCGCCCTGCTCACCAGCACTCCCCTGTTTGCGTTTGATTTCGACGGCACGCTCGCCCCTCTCTCGGAACAGCCCGCCAGGTCCGCGCTCCGCGCGACGACACGGCGGCTGATCACGCGGCTGGCGAAGACGCACCGCGTCGTCGTCATCTCCGGACGGTCGCGCGCGGACCTCGAGCCGCGATTCCGCGGCGTCCCCGTGGCGGGCATCGCCGGCAATCACGGCATCGAGCCGTTCGGCGAGACCGCGGCGGTCGCAAGTCTCGTGGCCGGATGGCGGAAGAGCCTCGCCAACCATCTGTCGGACCTGCCCGGCGTCTGGGTCGAAGACAAGCGGTACTCGCTGACGGTGGACTACCGGCACGCGCCGGACCTGCAGGCCACCGAATCCGCGATTCACCACGCGGCGCGCCACCTGCCGCGCGCGCGCCTGCTCGGCGGCCGCCATGCCGACTTCAACCTGACGCCCGACGGGGCGCCGAACAAGGGCACGGCGCTCCGGCGATACATGACGATGTTCAGGCGCCGGGCCGCGTTGTACGTCGGCGACGATCGCACCGACGAAGACGTCTTCTCGCTCGGCCTCCCGCGGGTGATGGGCGTCCGCGTTGGGCAGCGACGCGGCTCATCTGCACGGTTCTTCATGCGGGAGCAGCGGGAAATCGACCGCCTGCTGACGATGATTCTCGACGGGGTTGAGAAGCTCGGCCAATAATTGGCCCGGATGTCGGCACCGTCCGTCTCGGGCCTCGGTCGCGTGTGGCACCGGCTGTCGCCCATCGTCGGCCTCGCGTTGTTCGTTGCCGCCGTCGCCGTGCTGGGCCGCGAGATGCGGCACATGCCGCCCGCGAAGCTGGCATTTGCGCTGAAGCAGTTTCCGCCCGGCGCCATCGGCCTGGCGATGGTCTTCACGGCGCTCAACTACCTCATCCTCACCGGCTACGACCAGCTCGCGTTCCTCTATATCCGCCGACCGATAGCACGTTGGCAGATCGCGATGGCGTCGTTCGTGGGTTACGCCATCGCGAACAATGTCGGCTTCGCGCTGCTCTCGGGCACGTCGGCCCGCTACCGCTTCTACTCGCGCTGGGGCCTCAGCGGCCAGGAGATCTCGCGCGTCGTGCTCTTCTACTCGGGCACGTTCTGGCTCGGCCTGCTCGTTCTCGGCGGATGGACGCTCGCAAGAGGCCCGGCCCTGGGGCTCGAGACGTTCGTCCCGATGTGGCTCGCGCGGGCGACCGGCTGGGTTCTGCTGACGACGGCGCTCGCGTACCCCGTGGTGGCGATCTTCAGGCGGCGGCCGCTGAACATCGCCGGCATGCAGATCGCGATGCCATCCCTCACCCTCGTCACGGGCCAGTTCGTGCTGTCCGCCCTCGACTGGAGCCTGGCCGCCGCCGTGCTCTTCTCGCTGCTGCCGGAACCGCGGCCGGACTTCGTCCTGTTCGTGGGGTCGTTCCTCGCCGCGCAGCTCATCGCGTTGGTCAGCCACGTGCCGGGCGGCCTCGGCGTGTTCGAGTCGCTGATGATCCTGATGCTGCAGCTGCCGGCCGAGGACGTGCTGCCGGCGCTGGCGCTCTTCCGCGTCGTCTATTACCTGGTGCCGCTCGCCGTCGCGCTCGTGGTCCTCACGATCGACGAGTTCTACCAGCGGCGCCACCTCGTTGGCCAGTGGGGCAACGCGTTCGGCACGCTCACGACGTCCGTGACGCCGAAGCTGCTCGCGGTGTTCATGATGCTCGGCGGCGCCGTGCTGATGTTCTCCGGCGCGACGCCAACCTCGGCAGGCCGGCTTGCCTGGGTCAACGCGCTCGTGCCGCTGCCCGTTATCGAGGTGTCCCATTTCGTCGGCAGTCTCGTGGGCTTCGGGCTGCTGGTGGTCGCGTGGGGCCTGGCGCGCCGGCTGGACGCCGCGTATCTGCTCGGCGCCGGCGGCCTCGTCGTGGGCATCGCGACCTCGTTGCTGAAAGGGGCCGACTACGAGGAGGCGCTGGTATTGGCCGCGCTGCTCGTGGCGCTCGTGGCGAGCCGCGATGAGTTCGACCGCAAGGCCGCGCTCTTCGACATTCCCTACTCCACCGGATGGATAGTCTCGGCAGTCGCCGTGGTGGGCGCGTCGATTGGCCTCGGGCTGTTCGCGTTCAGGCACGTAGAGTACTCGAGCGACTTGTGGTGGCGCTTCGAGGTCGATCAGGATGCGCCGCGCTTCCTCAGAGCGAGCGTCGGCGTGCTGATCGCGCTCGCGCTGGTCGGCGTGCAACGGCTGATGCGGCCGGCTCGACGTGTTCTGCAGCTTCCCGGCCCCGACGAGCTCACCGACGCCGGCCGCGTGGTGGCGGCACAGCCCAGGACGTCGGCCAACCTCGTGTTCCTTCGCGACAAGGCGCTGCTCTGGAACGAGGCGCGCACGGCGTTCCTGATGTACGGCATCCAGAGCCGCACGTGGGTGGCGCTCGGCGACCCGGTGGGCCCTGAAGGCGCGGCCGAGCCGCTCGTAAGGGCCTTCCTCGAAGAGTGCGACGACTATCAGGGCCTCCCGGTGTTCTACGAGTCGTCCAGACAGTGGCTGCACGTCTACGCCGACTTCGGACTGACCTTCGCGAAGCTTGGCGAGGAAGCGCGCGTGTTCCTGCCGCACTTCGCGCTCGAAGGCAGCGGCCACAAGAAGCTGCGCACGACGCTGAGCCGCCTGCAGCGCGAAGCGGCCACGCTGCGCATCGTCGAGCCGCCCGAGGTCACCTCGCTGATGCCGGAGCTGCGCGCGGTATCGAACGCGTGGCTGACCGACAAGACCGCAGCGGAGAAAGGGTTCTCGCTCGGCTTCTTCGCCGAGGAGTACGTCGAGAGGTTCCCGGTCGCGATCCTCGAGGTGCGCGGCCGCATCGAGGCGTTCGCCACGCTCTGGCTGAGCCCGCTGAAGCAGGAAGTCTCCGTGGACCTGATCCGCTTCAGGCCGTCGGCGCCAAACGGCGTGATGGATGGGCTGTTCGCCTGGCTGTTCGCGTGGGCGAAGCAGGAAGGCTATCAGTGGTTCAACCTGGGCATGGCGCCGCTGTCGGGCCTCGAGGCCTCGCCGGTGTCGCCGCTCTGGGCGAAGGTGGGCCGCTTCGTCTACGGCCACGGCGAATCGTTCTACAACTTCCAGGGGCTGCGCGCCTACAAGGAGAAGTTCGATCCGGTCTGGGAGCCGCGGTACCTCGCCTATCCCGGCGGCCTCGCGCTGCCTCGCGTCGTCACCGACGTCTCGGCGCTCATCGCCGGTGGCTACCGGCGAATCTTCACGAAGCCGTAGTCCAGGTCCCAGCCTGAATGTGCCGCCAGTCCAACGCCTGCCAGTGTCACCGGTCGGTCGAGACACCCGATGCCAGCATTCGCTCGGACGCGGCACGGAGTGTCGCGGTTTCCGAACAAGCCGACCAGCTCACCTGGAATTGCGTCGGGCGGCGCAGCAGGCCACGAACGACTGGCGCGATGTGCTGGTGGCTGCAGGTCTAGCTGATGAACACTGGCGGCAGACTCTAGCTGCCGCTGGGTACTCTGTGCCCGGCAATGAGACGCCGTGACAGTGGTCGATCGCACCGCTCTATCTAACTACCTGACGTCCGTCCCGTCACATCGCTTTCAAAGAGGGCAAAGGACCCGACACGCGAAGTTCCGTAGGACCCGACCGCGTCAGTCCCCGAGGTTCAGGCACACGAGCTTGAGGTTCGTCATTTCCTCAATCGCGAACCGTACGCCTTCGCGCCCGACGCCGCTCATGCGGTTGCCGCCGTACGGCATGTGATCGACGCGGAAGATCGAGGTGTCGTTCACCATCACGCCGCCGACGTCGAGCGCTGCCACGGCCCTGAACGCTTTCTTGAGATCGTTCGTGTAGATCCCGGCCTGCAGGCCGTATGGCGAATCGGCGAGCATCGCCAGCCCGTCCTCGAAGCTGCGATACCTGACGACGGAGACGAGCGGCGCGAAGGCTTCGCGGCACATCACCTTCATGTCGGGCCGCGTGTCCGTGAGGACGACCGGCCACAGCATCCGCCCTTCGCGCCTTACGTCCGTGAGTGCGCGAGCGCCTTCGGCGAGCGCTTCGCGAATCCACGTCTCCGCGCGATCGGCCGCCTCGTCTGAAATCATCGGGCCGACGTCGCAATCGCGATCCAGCGGATTGCCGATCTTCAACGCGCGGGTCGCGGCGACGAAGCGCTCGAGGAACGCGTCGGCGATCGCGTCGTGGACGTAGAGGCGCTGCAGGCTGATGCAGACCTGGCCGGAGTTGGCAAACGCGGACATCACCGTCCGCGGAACGGCCTGATCGAGGCTGGCGTCCGGCTCCACGATGGTGCCCGAATTGTTGCCGAGTTCGAGGGTGACGCGCTTGAGACCGGCGACTTTCAGGATATGCGCGCCGACGGGCGGGCTGCCGGTGAAGGAGACCTTGGCGGGCCCTGGATGCCGCACCAGCGCATCCCCCGTCACTTCGCCGGGGCCGTGCACGAGCTGCATGACGCCGTCGGGCAGGCCTGCGTCGTGAAAGCACTCGGCCATGAGGATCGCGGTGAGCGGTGTCTCTTCTGCCGGCTTCAGCACCAGCGTGTTCCCGGCGGCGAGCGCGGGGCCCACCTTGTGCGCCACCAGATTCAGCGGAAAGTTGAAGGGCGTGATCGCCGACACGACGCCGAGCGGCGCACGGATGTAGAAGCCGATGCGTCCCTCGCCGAATGCTGACGCATCCATCGGCACCGTCTCGCCGTGGATCCGTTTCGCCTCCTCGCCCGCGAACGTGAACGTCTCGACACTCCGGGCCACTTCGCCGGCCGCGTACTTCCAGGCCTTTCCCGCTTCGCGGGCGATGAGCGTGGTGAACTCCTCGCTGCGGGCACGGATGCGTTCGGCGGCGCCGAGCAGGATGGCCGATCGACGGTGGGCAGGTGTTCCCGCCCAGGCGGGAAACGCCCGCTGGGCGCGGCCGATGGCGGCATCGACGTCGCCGGCCTCGGCAACCGGCAGCGTGCGGATGGTCTCGCCGGTGAACTTGTCGATCACCTCGAGGACGGGCACGTCAGACCTCGGAGGCGTCCGGCACGGCCACGCGGCGTCCGGGAGCCATCTCGCCCTCCCAGCGCGACCCGTCGTCGGTGTGGATGCCAAACAGGTCGAGCATGCGCGTGACGGTGTGATCGACCAGGTCGAGGATCGAGCGCGGGTGCGAGTAGAAGGCCGGAAGCGGAGGGGCGATGATGGCCCCCATGCGCGTGAGGCGCAGCATGTTGCGCAGGTGGATCTCGTGGAACGGTGACTCGCGCACGCAGAGCACCAGGCGCCGCCGCTCTTTCATCACCACGTCGGCCGCGCGCGGGATCAGGCTGTCGCCGGTGCCGTGGGCGATCTCGCCAAGCGTCTTGACGCTGCACGGGAGGACAATCATGCCCATCGTGAGGAACGATCCGCTCGACGGCGACGCGCCCTGGTCGTTCGACGCGTACACGGCCGTCGCCAGGCCCTGCACGTGCTCGACCGAGAAGTCGGTCTCGTGCACCAGCGTTCGAGCGCCCCAGCGGCTGAGGATCAGATGCGACTCAACATCCGTCTGGCGCAGGCGCTCGAGCAGCCGGATGGCGAATATGGACCCGCTGGCGCCGGTGATACCGACGATGAGGCGGCGGGGAGGGGGCGGCATGGCTTCAGCCAGTGTGTCGCGCGACCGGCTCCCCAGTCAACGCACCCTGCGCACCCTGCGCACCCTGCGCACCCTGCGCACCCTGCGCACCCTGCGCACCCTGCGCACCCTGCGCACCCTGCGCACCCTGCGCACCCTGCGCACCTTGCGCACCTTGCGCACCTTGCGCACCTTGCGCACCTTGCGCACCCCACGCACCTTTCGCACCTGATTACAATGTCGCATGCGCCTCGGTTCGGACGTCCTGCTGGCCTCCACCCGCCTGCGCGGCATGCGCGTCGGCGTCGTCGCCAACCCCGCCTCCATCGACCAGGACTTCACGCACATCGTCGATCGGGTCGCGAAGACCGAAGGCGTGACGCTCGGGGCGATTTTCGGGCCTCAGCATGGCTTCAATGCCGACCTGCAGGACAACATGATCGAGACGGGGCACGCCGAGGATCGCGGGCGCCGCGTGCCGATCTACTCGCTCTACAGCGAGACGCGGGAGCCGACCGCCGGGATGCTGGCGGGACTCGACGCGCTGGTCATCGACATGCAGGACATCGGCGCGCGCATCTACACCTTCGTCTACACGATGGCCAACTGCCTGCGCGCCGCCGCGCGTCACGGTGTGAAGGTCTTCGTCTGCGACCGCCCGAATCCCATCGGCGGCACCGAGGTTGAGGGCGCGCTCCTTCGCAGTGGGTTCGAGTCGTTCGTCGGGCAGTTCGCGATCCCCATGCGCCACGGCATGACCATCGGCGAGCTGGCGCGGTTGTTCAACGAGCACTTCGGCATCGGCGCCACGCTCGAGGTGGTGGCCATGAAGGGTTGGGTGCGCGGGCAGTACTGGGACCAGACGGGGGTACCGTGGGTGATGCCGTCGCCGAACATCCCGACGCTCGATACGGCCGTCGTGTATCCGGGCACGGTGTTGTTCGAAGGCACGATGCTCTCGGAAGGGCGCGGGACGACCAGGCCGTTCGAGCTGGTGGGCGTGCCTGGAGTCGATCCCGACGCGTTCGCAATGAGGATGAACGCGCTGAAGCTGGACGGCGTGTACTTCCGCCCCGCGGCGTTCGAGCCGACCTTCCAGAAGCATGCGAAGACGCCGTGCGGCGGCTGCCAGATTCACGTTACCGAGCGCACGCGGTTCCGGCCCGTCGCGGTGGGCGCGGCGCTGCTGCGGGAGTTCCGCGGCATGGCGCCCGACCGGTTCGCGTGGCGTCAGCCTCCGTACGAATACGAGCACGAGAAGCAGCCGATCGACATCCTCTCAGGCTCGCCGGCGCTTCGGGAGCAGGTGGACGCGCAGGTGCCCCTGGCCGACATCGTCGCCAGCTGGCGCGACGACGAGGCGGCATT
>Ga0207701_10000073_pt1 | contig 86165 bp, 66 predicted proteins | sample KBSSwiSSwithPhiX_FD_184294 | JGI IMG/M metagenome (GOLD analysis project Ga0207701, IMG submission 184294) | Switchgrass rhizosphere bulk soil microbial communities from Kellogg Biological Station, Michigan, USA, with PhiX - S5 (SPAdes) (version 2) | ecosystem: Environmental > Terrestrial >...
GGTCAACGGAACCGTCACGAAACGCGCCGTCAACGGTTCGGTTGGCAACGGCGGACCGCCGCTTCGGATCTCCTCGCGCAGCGGTTCTATCCGCATCAACGTCGGACGATAGTCGATCAGGTCACCCATCTCGACCCAACCGTACGGTGAGACGGCGTTCGAGATGCGCGATGCGAACGGTACGTGTTGGTGTTCGCCGAACCGTCGTAACATCACCGAACACAACGGCCGACGTGCTGGTATTGGCCGAAAGCCTCGCAGCCGTCGATTCGGATCACTGACGCAAATTGACCAATTCGCCAACGACTGTTCGCAACTCGTGTCGGTTCACCGTCTCGACGATGTCGTACCAGGCCTCATTGACGGTGTCGGGATATCGGGAGCCCAACACAGCTCCGGCGATTGACGCGACCGAATCGCTGTCTCCACCAAGGTCGGCGGCGAGAAGGATGGCTTGCTCCGCTGAACCCATCACGGTTGCGAGGCCTAGCGCCAGCGGCACGACAGCGAGGGCGTGAGTGGAAGGACACTGCGCCGCGACTTCCGCCCACCGAGGTTCGGGAGCGGAACTTACATCGTCGTGGACCTCTCGAAGCGTTCGAGCCAGGCTGACAGACCGATCGCCAGGCCACCGGCGTTCTGCCTCCGCCGCCGCGGATTCCGCGAACGCGATGATGTCATCGGCCGACCACGCTTCGATTGCTGCTGACACGGCTGCGGCGACTGCGGCTGCGGCCGCAATCGCAATCGAGCCACCGTGTGTCGGAATCGAGGCTTCACGTGCGCCGTTGACGAGATCCTCCAAACGAGCGGGGCGAAAGAGGATACCAACCGGGCTTACGCGAATGGCGGCTCCGCATCCGTCGTGGCGGGTCGCAATCCTCGCGGGATCACCCGCCTGATGAAACTCCCAAAGGGACTTCACGCCGGGATGAACGCATTTCCGACAGTGCAGCATTTCACGGCCGATACTTGTGTGCTCGACGCGGCCGTGATCGCCAATGATTGCGCGCGCGACAGCTATCGTCCGTTCGGTGTCGTCTGTCGTTTCTCCGACTTGCCATTCGCGTTTCCGATTGCCGACATATCGGGGAATGACGGACCCGGGCAACCCTTCGAAGCCGCTGACGCCGCACGGGTACCATCGGAACACGTCGGAGTGCGACAGCAGTTCCGTCTGTTTCCCGACTGCATCGCCAGTCGCGATTCCTTTGAGGCAGCCTGCCACTCGTTCGGCCACCGTCAGTATCAATGGGGACAACATTAGTTCCCCGGCGCGATCACCTGGGGCATGGGCGATTATGACGTTGACGGCGGTTACGCATGCGCGCGACGCGCCGACCGTCCGTTAGCGGACGATCAGCGGCCGCATCATGTCATGCTCCTCATGCTCGAGGATGTGGCAATGCCACACGTACTCGTGTCCACCGGTCCGCGGGCTGGGAGGCACAACGAACGGAGTAGCCGGCAGGTCGAATCTCATGATCACGGTCGTGCATTCGCCTGGATTCATCCTCACCGTCTCTTTCCAACCGCGCTCATTGAGATCCGGCGGTCTGGGAGGTCCGAGCGTTCGCAAACTTACCGGATGGATCTTCTGGCGCGACACAACTTGTACGTTCACGAGGTGAAAGTGAATCGGATGCGTGTCACCTGACAGGTTGAAAATGCGCCACGCCTCGATCGCACCCGCAACCGGCGTCTCCGTCGGCGGATCTTCGTAATTCCTCGCAAAGGTTCCCTCGTAAAGGGGTTCGGCGGTCCCCAGGCGCTGAATCAACCTGCCAAACTCGTCAAAGTCTTCGTTCAGCGTCAGGTTTCGAACCGGCACGCCTGGTGGCAGCTCCGTCACGCCTTCAGGAACCAGCAGCGGCGGATCGACCGGAGGCAGTCTCAGCGGTGCGTGCGGGTCCTGCGCGCCGACGCGGGGTCCAACGACCATCTGCAGCAGCGTCCGCGTGTTCGGTCCGAAACCGGGCACCGGACGAGGGGAAATCTCCCGCGAATCGGTATCGAAATCAGCAGCAGAATCCCCGGAGGGAAACGGCGCAGGCGCGTCGTTGTAGAGAATCAGAATCGATCCTGCTGGCACATCCGAGAAATCGACGATGAGATCGGCCCGTTCTGCAGGAGCCAGCAGCAGCGTTGCGTCCTTGCGGCCATCCAGTAGCACGGCTTGCGGCAGAAACCCTCCTTCGGTGGCAATCTGCACGAATGGTGGACCAGCCTGTCGCAGGTTGGGCTCGGTCGAATCCGGAAACGTCGTTCCCTGGGCATACAAGAGCCTCAGCGTGCAGAAGCGGGCGTTGCACGCGTTCAGCACACGCAGTCGGTACCTTCGCTGCTCGACGTGTGCGGTCGGATAAACCAGGCCGTTCACGAGCATCGTGTCGCCGAAGAACTCAGGGACGCACGACGGGTACGGCAGCAACTCCGTCGTGGGGCCGAGATCTGCCGGATCGTATTCGCTCGGATACCAGAGATCGCCGGGCGAACCCCACTCATCTGCAACCGACTTGAAGATCTTGTCCTGAATGACAATCGGGATCTCATGCGACGGGATCGCTCCGGATGCGATCAACGCCGCCTCGCTGAGATCGCGGATGATGTAGGCGGACGCCAGACCTGCGTAGGCGTTCAATCGCGTAATCCCCAGCGCGTGATCGTGGTACCAGACCATCCGGGCGCTCTGGTCGTTCGGATAGTAGTAATTGAAGCTGCCCGCTGGCGGCACTCCCATATCGGGCACGGAGATCGCGCTCGGTCCGTACGAACCATCTGCACCGAACCACGAGAAGGGTCCCCCGTCACTGAGCCAGGGCGTCAGGCCGCCGTGCAGGTGAAGCGCGATTCGGTTCTGCGCCAACTCCGCCCCGGAAAGCGACGTGTCAACGGGCAGCGGGTGCACGGGCGGCAGATAGTTCGTCAACGTCAGCCGAACAGGCGTCCCTCGGTTCGCGACAATCACTGGTCCGAGATGGCGATGCACCCCGGTCGTCGCATCGGCATAGCCCCATAACTTGGTCGGTTTAGGCAGGTCGGGATGCAACTGCTGCGCGTACTCTCCTGCGTTCAGCTGGAAGTAGTCCGCTCCCAGGAACGGAATGGAATTGGCGACGGGAATCCCTGTGCCGAGCCCCGGCAACGGTTGGATGAATTTCCGCAGCCGCGGGCTTTGCGCCTGCGCAAGTACTCGCTGCCAGGGGACTATCGCCGCAATGCCGGTGGCGGCCGCGTAGCGGAGAAACTCTCGTCGGGTGGAGTTCATGCGTCCTCCCAATCGGTTGTGACCTGTATCAAAGCGACGTGAGCACGGCAACACCGACTATCGAGTCACGGCAGCGCGGAGCGCGCCGCCGTGTTCTGCGGGAAAACATAACGACGTGGGGGAGCTTCCCGTCGGGTGCCCGCATGGCAAACAGCACGCCATCGACAACGTCAATGACATGCTGTGAGCGCGCCGGCAGATGCAAGGCGACGTAGGAAGTCAGCGCTGGGGAAGATTCGCTGCGCGCGGACGCCCACTGGTCAACACTACGAGCGGCTCCTGCCCGATCCCTTCCGCCTGCGGTAGTTCGCGAGCTTCTCGATGACGGCGCAGACCGCGCCCGTGTCTTCCATCGGATCGTTCGCCGTTGCGGACAGATAGAGCGGCGCGGTCGCGGCGAAGAGCGGCGTCGGACAACCATTCGCCTTCGCGAAGTCGGCAATCACATTCATGTCCTTCTGCCACACCGCGAGCTTCATCGTGACATCCGACGAATAGTCGCCCTTCACCATCATCGGGCCGCGAACCTGGAACATGCGCGAGTTGCCGGCGCCGTCGGTGAGCACCTTATAGGACAGCGCCGGGTCGAGGCCCGACTTCATCGCGAGTACCATGGCCTCCGCCGCCGCGACGTTGTGAATCGCAACGAGCAGGTTGGCTGCGAACTTCATCTTCGATCCATTGCCGAACGGCCCGACGTAGTAGTTGACGCGGGAAAACCCTTCGAGGATGGGCACGATCGAGCGGCACACGCCGGCATCACCGCTCGTATACACCGCGATGTCCTTGGTGCGTGCCTGCGCACCCGTGCCGCTCAATGGGCAGTCGAGCAGCGTCGCGCCGCGGCGTGCGAGGGCGGCTCGCGCCTGTTCCTTCGCGTCGATGGGCAGTGTGCTCGTCTCGATGACCACCACCTTGCGTCCGAATTGCGCGAGCTCAGTGGCAACCTGAATCAGCGCGTTCGCCGACGGAAGCGATGTGATGATGGTCGTCGCCGCCTCCGCGACGCCGCGGACGTCATTGACGGATTCGCCGCCCTCGCGCTTCAGCCGCCGCGCGGCCTCCGGCAGCACGTCGTAGCCGACGACACGATATCCAGCTCGTACGAGGTTGGCCGCCATCGCCGATCCCATGATGCCGAGACCGATGACGCCGACCGGCTCGCGCCGGGTCTTCTTACTTTTTGGCGGCGAGCGTCGGGCGCGCGTAGAAGTAGCCATCGTCTTCCTCGAGGGCAATGGGCGCGTTGAACACCGCGCTGACGTGGTCCGAGGTGAGGATCTCGCGTTTCGGGCCGGCCGCAGCAATGCGGCCGTGGCTGACGAGAACGATGCGTTGAATCTCGGGGACGATTTCCTCGATGTGATGCGTGATCAGGATGATCGTGGTTCCGGCACGCGCCACATGTCTCACGCGCTCGGTGAAATCGTGACGCGCCACCATGTCGAGTCCCGTGGTCGGCTCATCGAGCACCAACGCGCGCGGCGCGGTGACGAGCGCCCGTGCGAGCAGCACGCGCCGCGCTTCGCCGGTCGACATCTCGTCCAGGCGACGCTTCGCCAGGTGCGCCACACCCATGCGCGCCAACGCCTCGGTCGCGCGGCTGCGCATCTCGGGCGTCACGGCGCCGTAGCGAAGAATCCCCTGCGTCGCGAGGAAACCTGACAACACGGCGGCTTCCCCGGTGACACGCCCTTCGTTGTTGCCCAACACGAATCGATGGTGCAGGTCGGCGGAAATGATCCCGAGCTGAGCCCGCAAGTCGAAGACGTTCCAGCGGCTTTCACCGAAGACGAGCACCGACGGCGAGCCGTCTTCGTGCCGCAGCGGCCGATCGTCGTGGGTCAGAAGGCTGACGAGCGCGGACTTCCCCGCGCCGTTCGGACCGATGATGGCGGTATGTTCGCCTTCGGCGATGGTGAGCGTCAGGCTGTCGAGGATGCGGTGGTCGCTCTTCACGACCGTCGCGTCGCGCAGCTCGAGGACGGGGGTCACGCCGGAAGCGGCTCGCCCTTCGTCTCTTTCGCAGCCGGCAGCACGAACACGCCGATGACGAAAGCAGCGGCCGTGAGGGCCACCGGCACGCCGAGCGAACCATAGCGCTGGATGCCGGCGCCGACGAGAAACACCATCGCCACGCCGACGAACCGTCCGACCGAGCTGGTGAACCCGATCGCGCTGCCGCGGCACTCGGTCGTGTACTGCTCGGGAATCCACAGGGTATACAGCGCGAAATTGGCGCCGCCGAGCCCGAGGACGAAGATCAGGAAGAAGAACGGCATCAACGCGTTCTCCATGTAGAACACACGGCCGAAGCCGACCCCGATGCCGATGAACATCAGGACGAAATACATCGCCATCGCCGGACGACGACCAACACGTTCTGCGAGCACCGGCGCAAGCAGGCATCCGATGATCGTGCCGACGGAAAGGACCGCCCCCGCATACGATGCGAACCGCGCGGCCTCGGCAGCGGTGTGTCCCTGGCGCAAGGCGATTTGCGTCACCGCTGTCGGGACGTAGATCGATCCGGCCCACAGGCCGATGATCGAGACCGTGAAGAGCAGCGACATCGTGATCGTCCGCCTCGAGAACCGTTTGCTGAAGAGCGCGGCAAAGGAATCACGCATGCGCGGGCGCGCCGCGGGGTTTTCGAACTTCGCCTTCCACGCGGCGGACTCGTGGACGCCGCTCTGAATCCAGCCCACGAGCAACGCCGGCGTCCCGCCGAGCATGAACATCCAGCGCCATCCGAAGTTCGCGCCGATGAAGTAATTGGCGAGTGCGGCGAGGAAGAATCCGAAGTAGTACCCGGTGTGCATGTATCCCGCGCCCATCTTGCGACGATCTTCCGGCCACTCCTCCGCGATGAAGGTGCCACCGATCGGCTGCTCGCCACCGAGCCCGATGCCGCAAAACACGCGGAGCACCGCAAGCTGCCATACGTTCTGTACGAGGCCGCAGGCGAAGGTGAAAACGGAGTACATCAGGATCGTCATCATCAGCGCCTTCACGCGTCCGAAGCGATCCGCGATTGGCCCCCACACCATCGACATGCCCCATCCGGCGAGGAACAGCGCGAACAGGACGCTGCCGTAGAACCCGATGTTGCCCGGCGTCGCCGCGATCCCGGATTTCGGCAGCAGCTCGGTCAACGCGGGAACGAGCACCAGCGAGTAGATGAAGGCGTCCATGCCGTCGAGACACCATCCGCCCCACGCCGCCCAGAAGCCTTTGATCTGGTTGGAATTCAGTTTGGTCCGAGTCGCCAGGCGCGGCGCAGCCGTCGCGGTCGCGGGAGTGGCAGCCATGCGGGTCCTTTGCTGTGAGGTGCAGAAACCGAGGAATCTTACTGGGGAAAATCCCAAACCCCAAACCCCAAATCCCAAGACCCAACTCGAATCACGAGCCACGGAGACACAGAGACTTAGAGAATTCTTGTTCTCTGTGTCTCCGAGTCTCTATGGCTCTGTCTGGTCCTTCCAACTGGGATTTGGAATTTGGAATTTGGGATTTGGGATTTCAAGAACGGGCGGGATGTTCGGCTCTCTGGGCGGTGGATGCCCAGAGAGCCGTGACGTAAACGCTCTAGCTAGAAGGTCAGACGGAAGCCGAACTGTGCCGTTCGTACCTGCGCCGAGGTGTGCTGCAGGAACTGACTCGTCGTGCTCTCCTGCGTGCCGATACCCCAGTTCGGACGATTGAACACGTTGAACACTTCCGCGATGCCGTCGATCGACACGCGGCCGCCCAGCGGAATTCTCTGCTGGAATCGGACGTCGGTCCGGTTCTGCGTCGGCGCGAGCAGATCGTTGCGCGGAACGATCGTGCCGTCCGGACGCAGGCGCTGGCTGAAGTTCGCGCCGGCTCCCCGCACGTCACCACCGTAGGTGTGCGGCAGGCGGATTCCCGCAGCGAAGAAGTGCAGCGCGCTCACCTGGAAACCGCCGCCGACCTGCCAGATGCCATTCAGCACCATGCGATGGCGCTGGTCGTCAGCCGAAATGCCCCACTCGCCGCCAAGGTCCCTCGCGGTTTCGAAGGGCACCGGTTCCAAACCGCTGAATGGATGCGTGTCGGCGTTATAGAGCCGCGACAGCGTGTAGGTCGCTGAACCCTGCCAGCGATTGCTGAAGCGCTTGGTCAGCGAGGTCTGCAGCGCGTGGTAGGCCGACCGTCCGAGGTGCGTGTTCATCGAGACCACACCCCAGTCCGGATACGGCCGCCGCGTGCGGTCCGCAAACGGATAGTTGGCACCGGTCGCCGGGTTGAAGGTCAAGTTGATGTTGTCGACGACGTCCTTCTCGTGATCGCCTTTGCTGTAGACGTAGTCAACGGTGAACGCCGTGACCGAGCCAATCTGGTGCTGGACACCGACCGACGTCTGGAACGTGCGCGGCAGGTGGACGTACTTCGGCAGGCCAACGAACTCCTGCAGGTCGCGCGTCAGACACGGCGCGGCGCCCGTGTAGTTGACCGCCTTCCATGCGTTGAACGCCGCAGCGTTGCCCGAGCAGAGACGCGACTGCGCCTGTTCGAAGTTCGGCAGCGGCTGGCCGCCGGTCGGATTGGCCGCGAAATCCGGCCGCCCGTCGTTGGTGTACTGGATGACTACGACCTGACGGTTGCCGGTGGCGAACGACTGATCGGCGCCGAGTGCGTCGCCGTAATAGAGGCCCGATCCGCCGCGGAGAGCGGTCGTGTCGCTCAGTTTGTAGTTGAAGCCGACGCGCGGCTGGAAGTTCGTCTTGTCAGCGGGACGCCCGGCCTGCTGGAACGGCAGCACTTCGATATCGTTGGCGAACGCGCCAAGCTCGAGGTCGTACCGGAGACCGAGGTTCAATGTCAGCCGGTTGCTGATCGCCCAGTCGTCCTGCACCCAGCCCGCGGCCTTCTTCGAATAGAGATGCACGTTGAAGTCGCCGACGCCGATCGAGTACGTGCTGACCCACGGTGAAATCGCCGCGAGATTCCAGGTGTCCACATTGAATGGATCCGGGAACCAGGCCTGCATCTGCGCGGGCGTGGGAATCGACGTTCCGCCCGCAGGGGTGACGTTGGCGCGCATGTCGCCGCTGCACTGCCGGCAGTTCGCCTGAATCTGATGGCGGTTCAGGAATTCGCCGCCAAGGCGGAGGTCGTGACGCCCTTTCGCGTCGTACGAGTAGGTGAAGTCGTCACGTGCACTCCACACCCACTGATCCTGGTGACGCGGGTAGTTCTGATTGGGCGCGATGGCAAAACCGGTAAAGGCGATCCGCGGCGAACCGACCGTGATGCCGTTCACCTTCTGCCAGTGGTTCGACCACGTCGTGAGGTTCTGATTCGCGAGACCGAAAACCGCCTGGCCAACCTTCACCTCGTTGACGGCACGGTTGCTCAGCACCGTTGTCAACTGGCCGAGCGACTCGCGGTTGTACTCTTTGTTGGTACCGGTCGAGCCCGAGAAGCCGGTGTTGCCGGCGCCGAAGGGTTCGAAGATTTCCGCACGCGAGAACTTGCCCATCACACGGGCCCGGGAGGACAGCTGGTAGTCCAGACGAACGCCGCCCTTCTTCTGCGTGTTCTTGCCCGTGAGAGGGACGTTGAACACGGGGTACGGCGAGTTGAAGATGCTCTCCCGAGGCTCGCGCTCATATTCGTAGTTTCCGAAGTAGTGCAGCTTGTCCCTGATGATCGGACCGCCGAGCGTCGTGCTGTACTGCTGGTTGTCAACTTTTTCGACCGTTTTGAGCACGGGGTTCTCGGCGTTCATCCAATCGCTGTTGCGGAAATTTCCGCGGAACAGGCCCGACACCTGATTGCTCCCCGACTTGGTGATCGCGTTCACCTGCACACCCGTAGACCGGCCCATCGTCGCGTCGAACCGGTTGGCGACGAACTGGAACTCGGCGATCGAGTCCTGGCTGAACTTCGCCTGGCCGCCGGTGCCGATGTCGGCCGACACCTGCTGGCCGTCCACGTTCAGCTGGAACTCACGCGCCTCGCCGTTGTTTCGATCGGGCAACGGAATCTGCGCGGCGGTGCCAGTCGCGCCGGCCTGCGTACGGCTCCCCGGGGCCAGCAGCGCGAGCGCCATCCAGTTGCGGCCGTTGACCGGCAGCTCCTGAACCTGGCGGCCGTCGATGTTGCCACCGAGCGATGAGTTCTTAAGGTCGATAAGTGGCGCTTCGCCCGTAACCGTGACGGTTTCCTGGACGGTCGATGGCGCCATTTGCAGATTCAGCGTAGCGGTCTGCCCGACGAGCATCTGGACGTCGCTCCGCATGGCGGTCGCGAAACCCTGGAGCTCGCTCGTGACCCTGTAATTGCCGATTCGCACTGGGATGCGATAAATGCCGCGTTCGTCGGTGACGCCGACAAACGTGTTACCCGTCGCTTCGTTGGAAGCAGTAACGGTGACGCCCGGCAACACCGCGCCGGTCGAATCAGTTACGGTGCCGGTCAAAACCGCTTCCTGCGCGAACGCCGCGACAGGGAGCAGGAGGATGACACCGATTGCAAGTACCCGCCTGGCCAAACCCGAATTCATGCCTTCTCCTTCCGTGTAGAACGTAGGCCGTGCCCGTATAGACGTGCTTATCGGGCGTTCGAAACTACCGCCTCAACCGGTGTTAAGTCAAGGAAAACGTTGATGTTGTCGCTGTAACGCCATCACGGTTTCGAGATCATGCTGCGCATCTTTGTTAGTGGGATCTCGCTGCACGGATCGACGTAGCAGCTCCGCAGCTTCCTCGAGGTCACCCTTTGACGCGAGAGCGGCCCCGAGATGCCACAGTGTCTGCGCCGACTCGGGGTCGAGTTGCAGCGATCGACGGAATTCGGCTATCGCCTGGTCGATGAGCCCGCGCGACGCGTAGCCAATCCCGAGGTCGTTGTGCACGCTCGCCGTGTCCGGGACGACCGCGCCCAGGTACGCGCTGCCGGCTATGCGGCGGCCGTTATCGGCCGCCGCACGGACGCGGGCACCTTCTTCCGGCGTCGCTGCATAGGCGCTGTTCAACAGTGCCAAGTACAGGTCGAGTCCCTCGACGACGCGAACGGGGGCGCCGTTGTCGAAACAGCGCGGGCACCACTCCGCGACGGCTCCGAGATTCACCACGGAACCAGGGACGGACTCTCCGAGATTGAGCAGCGACCGGACGCCAAATTCCTGCACCGGACGGTCGTCGGTCACCGGAACGGCGTCTCGGGTCGCGTTGGCAAGCGTGGTTGACGAGCCAACAAACATCCCGACGATTTCGCGAGGCGTGCCGAGATCGACGCGCGCCAGGTCCGCTCGGACGGGTGCACGCTGTGTCAACCTCGCAAACAACTGATTGGGATCGACCTCGATCCGATTGTTCGCGCCGACCAAGATCAGGTCTGCCTGGGCTCCGGACAACAGCACTGACTGTGGAAACGCGTCCACGAACGATCGAATCATTGAGAGCGTCGTGGCGGTCGGCACCTGATAGGCCGGCAGCCACTGGCTCACGAATCCATCGGGGCGCAAGCGCGTTCGCGCCAGCTGATAGAACTCCTCTGAGTAGAGCGACGCCACGCCGGCATAGCCGATCGGCGGCGGTTCGAGCGCGATCAGATCGTAGGAGGCCGGCGGCTGCATCAGCAGGTGGTGGCGGCCGTCATTCAGGTACACGGTGACGCGCGGATCGCGGAGCACGTTGCTGTTGGTGGCCTCGAACCACGACGAATGCTCGAGGACGTTGCGCGAGAGATCGGCAACCTCAACCCGCTGGATGGATGGGTGGAGCGTGGCCGCGTGCGTCGTGTTCCCAACGCCGAACCCGATGACGAGGACGCGAGCGGGGTTGTCGATCATCAGCAACGGCACGTGCGCAAGGGCGCGCATGTAGCGCTGCGAGAGCGGCCAGGTCGCCGACATGGCGTGGCCGTTCGTCATCAATCGACGTCCTTTGCCCGTTGTCTCGGTGATGGTGATGACCTCGTTGATACCTTCGCTCTCATTGAGCACGCGCTCGTTCGGTGCGGGCTGCGGCAGCGCGCGGGCACGAATGAAGTCGGAGGGCAGCAGGAACCATGCGGCGAGTGCGGCAACTGCAACGGCGGCTGCGCCCAGGCCCACTCGACTTCCGCCGACCGGCTCCCGACTTCCGGCCCCGACGGCAGTCCGCAGGCGGGAGCCGGTCGCCCGAACGGCGATGTAGAGGGGAACAAGTACCGCCGCAGCGACGAGCATCAGGACCGTCGTGCTCGTTTGCAGTCCGAAACGCGGCAACAGGACGAACCCCGCGACAAGGCTGCCGGCGACCGCGCCCACCGTGTTCGCCAGATAGAGCATGCCGGCACGGCGGCCAACTGACTGTTCCGTCCGCTGGATCAGCGCATTGGCGAGCGGAAATGCGAATCCCATGAACAGCGCCGGCACTCCGACTTCCAACAGCATGGGGCGCAGGTTGAACCAGAGCTCGGTCAGCGACGATGGCGACGCGAGTTGGTCGGTGCTCGCGGCCCCACCAAACGCACGGAGGGCATCCGACACGGTGCGGTCGATGGCACTCGAGTCGGCGCTCCACATGCCGGCGAGCGTGAAGACGATAAACAGCGACTGAACGGCAATCAGCAGCGAGCCGGAATCGTTCACTCGACGCTGCAAGAGCGCAGCGATGAGCGAGCCCACCCCCATTCCGACGAGGACGACCGTCAGCAGCAACGCGAATACGGCACGGAAGGCGCCGAGCATGATGGAGAAATGTCGGAACCAGAGGATCTCCATGCCGAGGCCCGCAAATCCGGAGAGCGCGAGGGCGATGGCGACCGGAACGATTACTCCGCCGTCCGGGATTCGGGATTCGGCATTCGGGATTCGCGATTCGCGTTTTCCCTTTTTTGGGATTTGGGGCTTGGGATTTGGGATTTGGGATCTACCTAACGCAATCGCTCCAACACCGGCGAGGGCGTTCAAGGCGACGGCGATCAACTGCGTCTTCTGCAGACCCCACGCCGGCACGAGCGCAAAGTCCGTGAGAAAGCAGCCGGCGGCAGCGCCGGCGGTATTCACCGCATAGAGCAGCGCGATCCGCCGCGACTCGAATTGCACCTCCGCCCGAACGAGATAGCGAATCAGCAGCGTCAGCGTGCCGCCCATCAACAGCGTGATCGGCGTGAGCAGCGTCAGCGCAATCGCGAGGCGTGCGGCATAGGAACCGGGTGTGAGCACGTACCACCCGTTTTCGCCCACCTGATACGACGTCGCCAGGACGGAAAGACGATCGAGGTGCGGCAGCGCGAGCGCGATTGCTCCTCCCATCGCGGCAATCACGAGTTCGAAGTACCCGTACGCGAGCAGCGGAGTCGAAGGCGCGATCGCGTACCGTCGATCCGCCCAGCGGCCGACGAGGTAACTGCCAGCGCCAAGACCGAGCATGAAGACGGCAACGATGACCGATGCGGAATAGACCGTGTTGCCGAAGATGTTGCCGAACACGCGGACCCAGACGACCTGGTAAATCAGTCCGCTGATGCCGGAGAGGAAGAAGAGAACGTAGAGCAAAAACTAAGAATACAGCCACGAGCCGCGGAGCGCGGCTTGTCCGACCACGAAACCGGATCTCGCGTAAATACACCTTCAAAACGCGGTTTCATTTACACGTGAAGATTGGGACTTGTAGCGTAGAATTCCCGGCCATGCCACCCCTCACCGACGCTCGGGCCAACAGGTTTGCCGCGTTTGCGGCCGCTGCGGCGTGTGTGGGACTGGTTGCCTCGACGTTCGCGCAGGGCGGCGCCGGCGGCGGTTGGTCGTCGAAAACGCCGCTTGGGGTCCTGCGCGCCGAAGTCGCTGCAGCATTTGCCGGCGGCAAGCTGTACGCGATTGCCGGCGGACTGCCGATGGCGGAGTCGTCGACACTCGTTCAGGAGTACGACCCTAGGAGCGATCGCTGGCGCGAGCGCGCAGCGCTGCCGATGCCGCTGAGCCATGTCGGTGTCGCGGCGTTGAACGGAAAGGTGTACGCGGTCGGCGGGTTCCAGAAGAATGTCCACCTCTATGCCCAGCCGTACGCATTCGAATACGACCCCGCCAAAAACACGTGGCGCGCTCTACCGTGGATGAAGTCTGCGCGCGGTTCGGTGGGCGTCGCGGTTGTAGCGGGCAAACTCCACGCAATCGGCGGACGCGGCGTGGACCGCGTGACGGTCGGCACGCACGAAGTGTTCGATCCGGCGACGGGTAAATGGACGGAAGCCGCGCCGCTGGCGCAGCCGCGCGATCACGCGCCGACCGTCGCCGCCGACGGGAAGATTCACGTGCTCGGCGGCCGCTTCGACGCCACCGCCGACAACACGGACGTCCACTCGGTTTACGATCCAGCGACCAATGCGTGGTCGTCTGGGCCGTTTCTGCCCCAGCCGCGCAGCGGCGGCGCCGCGGTGTTCTATCACGATCGCATTCTGCTGATGGGCGGCGAATGCAACGGCGGAAAGCCGTTCGCCCAGAACGAAGCGTACGACCCGAAGACGATGAAGTGGACGCCGATGGCGCCGATGCCCGCTGGACGACACGGGTTCTATGCCGTATCGGATGGTCAGGCGGTGTACGTCGCAGGCGGCAGTCCGAACTGTGGTGGTGGCACGTCGGAGACGTTGATGCTCTTCACGCTTCCGGCGACACCATCCACTAATTGAAGGAGAATCCCATGCGCAATCGTCGTGATTTCGTCAAGACTCTTGCGGCGGCCACGGCTGGTGGGTTCGTCGCGCAGCGCGGTTTCGCGTGGGCGCAGCAAGGCGCGGCGCCGAAGCGGCGCGAGGTCTCCATCGGCCGCAAGCGCATCAAGGTGATCGATGCACACGCGCATCTGAACATCGCGGAGGTGGCCGGTGTCGTCAAAGGAACACCGTTCGAGCGGCAGGCAACGACGACGGGCGACGGGATTATCGGTCCGGCGCGTATCGAGTGGATGGACCGCGACGGCATCGATGTCGCCCTGCTGACGCAGCAGGGCGCCTTTTGGTACGGCGTCCAGGACCGCGGCCTCGCACGCGACATCGTCAAGGCGCAGAACGAAGGCACCGCGGCGGTTGTCGCGAAGTACCCCGACCGCTTCATCGGCATGGCATCGATGCCCTTGCAGTTTCCCGATCTCGCGGCGGAGGCGCTCGAGGACGGCATCAAGCGCCTTGGCTTCAAGGGAGGCGGTATCTCCGCGGGTTGGGCCGGCGCCAAGAACCTGACCGACCCCGAATACGACGTCTTCTGGTCGAAGGTGCAGGAGCTCGGCGCGTTCATGTTCATGCATCCCGGCGGCACGAATGGCAACGGCGACCCGCACTTCGGCGGCAGGGGCGCGCTGCCGAATACCATCGGCAACCCGCTCGAGACGACGATCTTCTTCTCCCGCTTGATCTATGAGGGGACGCTCGACAAGTTCCCGAACATCAAGATCTGCGGCGCGCATGGGGGCGGCTATCTGCCGTCGTACCTCGGACGCACCGACGCGCAGTGCCGCCGCCAGGACGATGTCTGTACCGGGAAGAAGCGGCCTGTTGAGGAGTACTTCCGGACGCAATTGATGGCCGACATCATGGTGTTCCGTGAAGAGGGATTGCGGCATCTGGTTGCCGAACTGGGCACCGGACAACTCGTCTACGGCACCGACATGCCATTCGGCTGGCCGGTGACGCCGGACTTCATCCTGAATGCGCGCTTCCTCAATGACGGGCAGAAGGAAGCCATTCTCGGTGGCAACTTGATTAAGCTGTTGAAACTTTCACCAAACACCACAGCATGAACACCTGTGGCGCAAGCCGTTATGGTTTGCGCGTCAGGGCAAGCATAGAGGCCGCCCCACGGGTGAATGGGGAACGTGAGATGCAGAATCGCAGGGACTTTCTGAAATCCATCGCTGCCGCCGCAGCCGGCGCGGGCGTCGCGGGGCGCTTCGCGTACGACGTGCTCGCGCAGGGTGCGGCCGGCGGGCGCCGCCAGATTTCGATCGGCGGTAAACGTATCAGGGTCATCGATGCACATGCGCATCTCAGCATCCGCGCCGTTTCCGACGTGGTGAAGGGCACGCCCTTCGAACGCAACGGGAACGCCGCCGCGAATCAGGTCATCGGACCCGACCGCATCAAGGCGATGGACGCGCTCGGCATCGACATGGCGGTGCTGACGCAGCAGGGAGCGTGGTGGTACGGCGTTCCCGATCGGGATCTCGCGCGCGCAATCGTGAGAACGATGAACGAAGGCACCGCGGCGGTGGTGAAGCAATATCCCGATCGGTTCGTCGGCATGGCGGCATTCCCGATACAGTTTCCCGATCTGGCCGCCGAAGCGCTCGAGGACGGCGTCAAGCGGCTCGGACTGAAAGGCGGCGGCATTTCCGCCGGCTTCATTCCCGACAAGGAATTCTCGGCGCCTGAGTACGACGTGTTCTGGGCCAAGGCCCAGGAGCTTGGCGTTCTGCTCTTCATGCATCCCGGCGGCGATACCGGCGCGGAAGCGCATCTGCGCGGGAAGGGCAACCTTGGCAACACCATCGGCAACCCTCTCGAGACGACGATCTTCCTGTCGCACTTGATTTATGAGGGCACGCTCGACAAGTTCCCGGGCGTGAAGATCTGCTGCGCGCACGCCGGCGGCTTCCTGCCGTCGTACATGGGACGCACCGACGGCGCGTGCGTGCGCCAGCCCGATGCCTGCAGCTCGAAGAAGCGTCCGGTGGACGAATACTTCAAGACCCAGATCATGGCCGACTCGATGATCTTCAGAGACGACGGACTCCGTCACATGATTGCGGAGATGGGCGTCGGACAGATCGTGTACGGCACGGACATGCCGTTCCCGTGGCCGATCAATCCGGATACGATCCTGAACAACCGGCTGCTGAATAACGCCGAGAAAGAAGCCATTCTCGGCGGGAACCTGGTGAAGCTGCTGAAGCTGTCGCCGACGGCAACCGCGTAACCACGAAGGGCACGAAACACAACGAAGGGCACGAAGATGCAGAACAGAAGAGACTTCTTCAAGACCATCGCCGGCGCGGCCGCTGGCGCGTACGTTGCCGGACGCCAGCTTCCGGCGCTCGCGCAGCGCGGCGGCGGTGGCGGACGCGGCGGCGCCGCTGCTGTTCCGCCAGGCCCGCGCAAGCAGATCTCGATCGGCGGCAAGCGCGTCACGGTCATCGACGTCCACTCGCACTGCACCGTCGACGGCGTGGCAGAGGTCGTGAAGGGCACACCGTTCGAACGACAGGCAGGCGGCCGCGCGCTCGGTGCGGATCGGATCGCGCTCATCGACAGCGAAGGGATCGACATCCAGGTCCTGACGATCAACGGCTACTGGTGGTGGGAGGTGCAGGACCGCGACCTCGCCAACCGCATTGTCCGTGCACAGAACGAGGGGCTCGCGCGGTGGGTGTCCGATCACAAGGACCGGTTCGTGGCGCTGTCGTCGGTGTCACTGCAGTTCCCCGAACTGGCGGCCGAGCAGCTCGATTACGGCGTCAAGCAGCTCGGATTGCGCGGCGCGACGATCGGCGGCCACGTCAACGGCCAGTCGCTCTCGGATCCGAAGTTCGATCCGTTCTGGGCAAAGGCGAACGAGCTGGGCGTGATCGTCTTCATGCATCCCGGCGGCGCCGACAACATCATCAAGGAAGACGCGTGGAAGGCGCGCGGCGACATCGGCAACATCATCGGCAACCCGCTCGAGACGACGTATTTCCTGACCCGCCTGATCTTCGACGGCACCTTCGACAAATTCCCGAACCTGAAGGTGTGCGGCGCGCATGGCGGCGGCTATCTGCCGTCGTACTTCCAGCGGACCGAAGTGGCGTGCGACGTTCGGGGGAACGCGATGTGCGCGAACAAGAAGCATCCGCGCGAGTACCTCCGGACCAACATCATGGCCGACACAATGGTGCTGACCGACGAAGGCCTGCGGCACCTCGTCGCGGAGATGGGCATCAGTCAGGTGGTCTACGGGACCGACAACCCGCTCAACTGGCCGGTGCCGGTCGAAATGATCGTCAACCACTCGACGCTGACCAACGACCAGAAAATCCAGATTCTGAGCGGCAACCTGATGAAGCTGCTGCGAATCAACACCGCGGCGACGGCATAGCCACGACCCCGTGGAGCGAGCCTTTATGGCTCGCTCCGTGATATAGAGGTCTCGCGGGAGCGCGCGAGTACGTCTCGAAATCGCAGAGCAATTACCGTCTCTTCAATATTGGTGGCGCTGCTCGCAGTGGCAGCTACCTACAGCTATGCCCAGTACGACGGCGGCTTCTTTCGCGCCTTCGGCGGGCTCCGCGGCGAGCAGGGAGATCCTGCCGAGCTTCCTCCCGCCCAGTGGCCCGACCGCAACTTCACCGCGTGCCACATCCTCTATACGAGCGTGCGGCGTGAACCAAGCGGCGCGGGTTGGCGGACCGATTACCCGTGGGGAGAACGTCACCTGCTGATGCGTCTCTCCGAGCTGACGAAGACACGCGTCAGCCGGTCGGCTCCCAACATTCCGCACTCATGGCTCGTGCGCCTCACCGACGATGCACTCTTCGGCTGTCCGTACCTGATGGCCTCTGACGTCGGCACGATCGGACTCTCGGACATGGAAGCCGCGCGGTTGCGCCTCTATCTGGAGAAGGGCGGCTTCATGTGGGTGGACGACTTCTGGGGCGATGCCGCGTGGGAGCAGTGGGAGCGCGAGTTCGCGAAGGTGTTGCCGCCGCCCGACTACGTCATCGAAGACGTGCCGCTGAGCGATCCAATCTTCCACTCGATGTTCGAGGTCAAGCGCGTGCCGCAGGTCTCGAATATCCGCTTCTGGCGGACGACGGGAGGCGCGAGCACCTCCGAGCGCGGCGCCGAATCCGCCGTCGTCCACTTCCGCGCCGTTCGTGACAAGCACCGCCGCATCGTTGCGGTGATGACGCACAACACCGACATCTCGGACTCGTGGGAACGCGAAGCCGATGACCCGCGCTTCTTCCAGCAGTTTGCGCCGGATGGCTACGCGCTCGGCATCAACGTCGTCATGTATGCGCTGACGCATTGATGGCGGCGCGTAAGGTTTCAGGTGTAGGTATCAGGCGTGGTCCAGGTGTCAGGCTGATACCTAGATCACGCCCGACACCTGAGACCTGATACCTGGCTTGCGTCAGAAGGTGACGCGGAATCCGAGCTGTGCGCTGCGGTTCTGACCGGTACTTGGCTTACCGTAGTTCGCCGCGCTCTCCTGCGACACCAGCGTGTAGTTCTCCATGTTGAACGCGTTGAACACTTCGGCGATCAGATCGATCGAGTTCCGGCCGCCGAGCGGGATCCGCTGCTGCAAGCGGATGTCGGTCTTGTTCTGACTCGGCTGCATGAAGCTGTTGCGCGCCACGAGGGTTCCGTCCGGCCGCAGCCGTGCTGATCCGCCCTGACCGACGTTGCGCAGATCGCGGCCGTCGTTCGTGGTCGATCGGATGCCGGCGCCGAAGTAGTGAACCGCGCTCAGCTGCAGACCGTACGCAATTTCCCAGATGCCGTTGAACACGAACCGATGGCGCTGATCGTCCTGCCCGTAGGTGAAGTTGTTGCCGAGATCCGCCGCCACTTGGAACGGAACGATGTTCAGCCCGCTGAACGGCTGGTTCTCCGCGTCCCACAGCCACGACAACGTGTAGGTGGCGGAGGCCTGCCAGTGCTGCGCCATCCGCTTGGTGAATGCGGTCTGCAGCGCTTCGTACCGCGACCGCGTATTGTGCGGAATCATCGACATCGTGCCGTATTGCGGGTACGGCAGGAGCGCACGGCCCGGGCCCGACGTCGCGTACGGATAATTCACGCCGGTCGCCGGGTTATAGGCGAGATTGATGTTGTCCAGGGTGTCTTTCTCGTGATCGCCCTTGCGGTAGATGTAGTCGGCCTGCACCTGGGTGACGGCGCCGAACTGATGCTGGAACCCGATGGACGTTGTCCACGCACGCGCCATCTGCATGTACTGATCGGGCGCGGGCATCTCCTGGGTCGTGAGCAGCAGGCAGGGCGCATTGCCTGCGTAGTTACTTGCCCGCCACGCATTGAAGTTGGCCGCCTGCGCCGCCGAGTGGCAGAACAGGTTCTGTGCCTGCTCGTAGGTCGGCAGCGGCTGCCCGTTGAGCGGGTTGGCCGTAAAGTCCGCCCGCCCATCGTTGGCCAACTGGATGCGCGAGAGCTGCGTGTTGTACTTCGGCCAGAAGGCGTCGACCGTCAACGCGTCGGCGAAGTAGACGCCGGAGCCGCCGCGGATCACCGTCCGGTCGTTGAGCTGATAGGCGAAGCCGACGCGCGGCTGCAGGTTGTTCGTGTCGTTCGGCCGGCCGGCGCGATAGAACGGCTCGAAGCCGAGATCGTTGGCCCACGCGTTGATGCTCAGGTCGTACCGTAACCCGAGGTTGAGCACCAGCCGAGTCGTCACGCGCCAGTCATCCTGCGCCCAGCCGGCATACTTCGGCTGGCCGTACTGATTCGGGAACTGACCGATGCCAATCGTGTACATCCTCGTGTATGGCGACATGGCCGCGAAGTTCCACGTGTCCGCGTTGAACGGATCGGGGAAAAACGACTGCAGCACATCCGCGGGGACGGTGCCGTTGCGCGCATCGACGTTGCCGCCGCACATCGCGCAGTTCTCGCTGTCCTCGAAGTGGCGGACGAACTCGCCCCCCAGCTTCAGGTCATGGTGGCCCTTCGCGTCGTAGGACGTCGTGAAGTCATCACGGATCTGCCACACCTTCTGATCGCGATGCCGCGGCGCATTCTGGTTGGCGTTGACAGAAAAGCCCGTGAACGCGAGGCGCGGATACCCGTTGGTCACGCGCGGCGCCTGCCAGTGTTTCGACCAGGTGACGAGCGTGTTGTTCGCGAAGCCGTAGTGGCTGTAGCCGCCGCGAATTTCGTTCAGCATTCGGTTGCTCAGCACCTGCGTGAACTGTCCGATGTATTCCTGGTTGCGTTCGTCCGTATCAATCGTCGATGCGGGATGGACCGTGGAGGAGCCGGCGCCGAACGGGTCGTAGCTCTTCTGCCCGGACGCCTTCCCCATGATGCGGGTCTTCGAGGAGAGCTGGTAGTCGACGCGGATCCCCTGCAGATGCCGCGTGCTCTTGTCCGCGAGCGAGATGTTGAACTTGGGGTACGGAGTGGTCCAGACGCTCGTCTTCGGCGATCGCTCGTACTCGAAATTGCCGAAGAAGTGGAGCTTGTCCCTGACGATCGGACCGCCGACCGCGGTGCTGTACTGCTGAATGCTGACCGGCACCACGCGTTGCGCGACCGGGTCCTCCGAGTTGAAGCGGCTGCTCTGGAAGTTGCTCCGGAACAATCCGCTCAGCAGATTGGTGCCCGACTTGGTGATGGCGTTCACCTGCACGCCGGTCGAGCGTCCCTGCGTGGCGTCGAACTGGTTGGTGACGAACTGAAACTCCGCAATCGAGTCCTGGCTGAAGCGAGGCTGATTGCCGGCTCCGAGCTCGGAGCCAACCTGCTGGCCGTCCAGATTGAGCTGGAATTCGCGCTGCTCGCCGCCATTCCGATCCGGCAGGGGGGCCGAGGCGTTGGTCGAAGACGTGCGGCTGCCGGGCGCCAGCAGCGCCAGCGCCATCCAGTTGCGGCCGGCGACGGGCAGTTCCTGCACTTGCTTCGGATCGATGTTGCCGCCTAGCTTCGATGTCGTCGTCTCGATGAGCGGAGCCTCGCCCGTGACGGTGACCGTTTCCTGCAACGTGGATGGAGCCATCTGCAGATTGATGGTCGCTGTCTGCCCGACGAGCAGATTGATGCCCGTACGGTTCACGGTACTGAAGCCGGTCAGCGTAGCGGTGACGCGGTAAGTGCCGACGCGCGCTGGGATCCGGTACACGCCGCTGCCATCCGTGACGCTCTCGAACGTGTTGCCCGTCCCTTCGTTGACAGCCTGGACGGTGACGCCCGGCAGCACGCCGCCGGTGGAATCCGTAATGACGCCTGTCAGGACCGCGTCCTGAGCGAAGGCAATGGCGGGCAGCGCCAGGATGGCACTGAGAAGGATCAACCGCCTGACTACACTCGACCTCATATGACCTCCTCCCCAGCCGGGGGGATGACCAGCAAGCACAGCTTTCTTCCGTGAACGGACCGCCCCACGTAGCTGGCGGCCAAGGATCGGGAGACGAGAAAGCCTAAGAAACGGAACGGGATACCGCCTGCGACAGACAGGCTGGCGCGATTCTAGGGCGGGGTCGGAGTCGTGTCAAACAGTGTCGACCCTGGTCAACCTCCAACCCCCAACTTCCAACGTCCAAGGACACCTTGGACGTTGGCCGTTGGAAGTTGGCAGTTTGCTACGTCAGAAGGTCAGACGGAAACCGAGCTGCACCGTCCGCGGCGCGTACGACAAGTTGGTCGACTGCTGCGGCTTGAGGAACGTGCCGCTTGTCTCGACCAGATCGTAGGCACCGTAGTTCTTTCGATTAAACAGATTGAACACTTCCAGGCTGCCGGCGAGGTTCGCACGGCCGCCGAGTGGAATCCGCTGCAGCAACCGCATCTCCACGCGGTGGATCGGCTCGCCGACAAAGCTGTTGCGCGGGATGATGCTGCCTGCCGGCCCTTGCGGATCGCTCGCGCTGCGCAGGCGATCGATGCTCGTAATCTGCAGGCCTCTGGCGTCGCAGCCGCAGAGGATCTGATCGCGGAGCCCGGAGCCGTAGAAGTAAATGCCGCTCACCTGCAGGCCGTGACCCACATCGTAGATGCCGTTCAGCACGACGCGGTGCCGCTGATCGGTTGCCGCCAGCGAGCGCTCGCCACCGAGATCTGACGGCACGGTGCCGGTGTACTGCTGCAATCCCGAGAGCGGCCGCGCATCGCGGTCATACAGCCAGCCGAGCGTATACGTCGCGCTCGCCTGCCACCGGTTCGACAGCCGCTTGGTGAGGCTGCTCTGAACACCGTAGTAGTCGGAGCTGCCCGTGTGCGGAATCGCGCCGACCACACCGAACATCGGATACGCGCGGTGTGCGACGTCCGAGTACGGATACGGGACGCCGGTCGCAGGATTGAACGTCAGGTTGATGTTGTCCTGGATCGACTTCTCGTTGCGGCTGTTGGTCTGCACGTAGTCGACCTGCAGCGCCGTCGTCGTGCCGAACTGCTGTGCGACGCCGATCGATGACTGCCAGCTGTGCGTCACGTGCGAATAGTCTGGAATCGGCGCCATCTCCTGCAGATCGCGCAGCAGACACGGCGCCGGGCCCGAGAAGTTGGAGGCCGCCCATGCGGTGTAGGCCGCGTTGTCCGGTCGGCCACCCCCGGCGTTGCAGAACCGCGTCAGCGCCTGGTCGTAGGTCGGCAGCGGACCGTTGAACGGGTTGGCGACGAAGTCTGGCCGCACCGGCGTGTTGTCCACGGCGATCACGGCAATCGTCAGCGGACTCATCGGCCACAGTACGTTCGTGTTCAGCTCGTCGTTGTAGTAGAGACCCGCGCCGCCGCGCAGCACCGTACGATCGGTGAGCGTATAGGCAAAGCCGAGGCGCGGCTGAATGTTATTCGCGTCCTGCGGACGGTCGGCCAACTCGAACGGCAGGAACGTCACGTTCTGCGCGAACGCATTCCAGATCAGGTCGTAGCGGAGACCGAGGTTGAGCGTCAGCTTCTCGCCCACCTTCCAGTCGTCCTGCGCCCAGGTCGCGTACTTCCACATCTTGACGGGTGTAAGGAAGTTCGACGAATCGGAAACGCCGACTGAATACCGGGTTGCAACGGCGCCGAGCGCGGGATCCGCGAGCCGCCAGGTGTCCGCATTGAACGGATTCGGCAACAGCGCCTGGATCACGTCGTCCGGCAGCCGGCTGCGGTTGACGGTCGCCGTGCCGCCACACTGGTTGCAGTTGCGCGTGTTGTCAAGGAGGTGGAGGAACTCGCCGCCTGCCTTGAGGTCATGGTGTCCGCCGACATCGTACGAAAACGTGAAGTCGTCGTGGAGCGTATACGTGCTCTGGTCGCGGTACCGCGGAATGTTCGCGTTTCGGTTGCTGCGGAAGCCGACGAAGGTCAGATTTGGACCGCCGTTGGTGATCCCGTTGGCCGCCTGCCAGTGGTTCGACCATGACGTGAGGCTCGACTGATTGATGCCGTACGCCGCATAGCCGACGCGGACGGCGTTCACCGCCCGGTTGCTCAGCACCTGCGTGAACTCGCCGAGCACATCGGTCGAGTGCTCTTCGTTTCGTGCCGTCGCCGCCGGGTAATTCGAATTACCGGTGCCGAACGGATCGAGAAGGTTCGAATGATTGACCTTCCCCATCAGCCGCATCTTCGACGACACCTCATGATCGACGCGGGCGCCGGCGAGGTGAACGTGGTGCGTACCCTCGAGGTTGGTGTTGAAGGCAGGGTACTGCGGGAAGCTCCAGATCGAGGTCAGTGGCTGGTGCTCGTACTCGTAGTTGCCGAAGTAGTGCAGCTTGTTCTGCACGATCGGACCGCCGATGGTGCCGCTGTACTGCTGGTTCTTGTACGGCAGCTTCGTCCCGAGCACGGGGTCGTCAGCGTTCCACCGGCTGTCGCGGAAATTGCCGACGAACGTCCCTGTCATGTTGTTCGTGCCCGACTTGGTGACGGCGTTGACCTGAACGCCGGAAGAACGCCCCTGCGTCGCATCGAACCGGTTCGAAATGAACTGGAACTCGGCGATCGCATCCTGGCTGTACCGGGCCTGGTTGCCAGTCCCAAGGTTCGCGGTGACCTGCAAGCCATCCACGTTCAGCTGGAACTCGCGGACGTCGCCACGATCCTGCACGGGCAGCGCGCCCTGCGCATTGGTCCGGTTGCCGGGCGCAAGCAGCGCCAGCGACATCCAGTTTCGACCGGCGGTCGGCAGGTCCTGCACCTGCCGCGGGTCGATGTTGCCGCCCAACTCCGATGACTGGGTTTCGATGAGCGGCGCTTCCCCAGTCACGGTCACGGTCTCCTGCAGGGCGGAAGGCGCCATCTGCAGGTTCAGGCTGATCGTCTGACCGACGAGCAGCTGGACTCCGGTACGCATGACGTCACCGAATCCAGCAAGGTTTGCGTTGATCTTATAAACGCCGACGCGGACCGGAATACGGTAGACACCTGCCGCGTCCGTGACGGTTTCGTAATTGTTACCAGTGGCTTCGTTGACCGCCGTGACGGTCACACCGGGCAGTACGGCGCCCGTTGAATCAGTGATGGTACCGGTGAGAACGGCGTCCTGCGCGAACGCCATGGCGGGGAGCGCCAGAACGGCGCAGAGAAGAACCAATCCCCGGACGAACGACTTCATAGAACCTCCCTGGACTCACTCGTCTCCGACGACGAAGAACCCGGACGAAATTGCCCGAACGTACAGCGAAAGCGAACCTACGGTGTAACCAGCAGGCAATGTTATGGGGGTCAATCCGGTCGCGTCAAATTGCGGCGTGGGCTATACTTCCGGCCACTTTCCCGGGTGCCACGGAGGGTGCGATGCGACCACGTTCCCTGGACGAATTCCTGACCAAGAACCGGGTCCCCTACACGACGTTCCGCCATGCTCCGGCGTTCACCGCCATGCACGCGGCCGCCATCTCGCACGTACCTGGACGCTCATGGGCCAAGACCATCGTCTGCGTTGCTGACGGCGAAGTCGTCCTCGCCGTGGTGCCGGCACATTACACAATTGAGTTCGACAAGCTGCGCGCGCTCACCGGCGCCGCGGCGCTTCGGCTTGCGACCGAACGCGAGATCGCAGAGCTCTACCCGGATTGCGAAGAAGGCGCGATGCCGCCGTTCGGTGACCTGTACCTGCAGCGTGTGTTCGTCGAAGCGTGTTTCGTGGGCGATCCGGAAATGGTGTTCAATGCCGGCACACACACGGACTGCATCAGGATGCATTACGGCGACTTCGTCGATATCGCCAAGCCCATCGTCGGCCGCTTCAGCTCACCGCGCCGCGAAAGCTAGACGACGTTCTCCGGCGATACATTCTTTTGTCGTTAGAATGATCGCAGGTGAAGCGTCCGCCCTCCGACAACTCCGATTCGGATCCGCCGCAGGCCACACCAGAACAGGATAGCGACATCTCCTGGCAACAGCGTGTCCTGGTGTTCATCGCGGATCTCCGCGGCGCGCTGTCGAGCGGCGAGCTTCACGACGCGATCGTCAAGAAGCTGCCCGTCATGCTTGGTGTGGACCGGCTCTGGATCGAAACCAATATCGGCGGCCGACGGAAGGTCATCGTCGCCCCGGCCATGTCGCAGTCAGCCACGGCGCACCCGCTGACAGATGGGCCCGGCGAATGGGCAACGTTTCCCCTGCGAACCGGTGACACGCTCCTCGGTGTCATCGGTATTCCGATCGAGGATCGAGCGCTGTCGGCTGCCTCAAAACGGGCGCTCACCGTGCTGGCGCCGCTGCTGGCGGACCGGCTGCAGACCGCGCACGCCATCGAGCAGCTGCGCGAGCTGAGCACCGTTGATTCCGTAACTGGCTGCTCGACGCGACCCGACGGGCTCGAACGGCTCCGCGCGGAATTGAAGCGCGCGCATCGTTCCAATCAGCAGGTCGCGGTGCTGATGCTCGATCTCGACTTCTTCAAGAGCGTCAACGACCGGTACGGGCATCAGTGCGGTGATGCAGTGCTGGCGAACATCGGCCACACGATCATGCAGACGCTTCGTGTCAGCGACGTCCGCGCACGATGGGGCGGCGAGGAATTTCTGGTGGCGTTGCCCGAGAGCGGCCTGGATCAGGCCAAGCGCGTGGCGGCGGCGCTTTCCAAGAAAATCGCGGGTACGGTGACCGAGTGCGAATCGGCACGCATTCAGCTCACCACGAGCATCGGCATCACGATCGCGATGCCGGGCGAAGAAGACGTGGATGCGGCGCTGGCGCGCGCCGATGCGGCGCTCTATCGCGCCAAAGCCGACGGGCGCAACTGCGTGCGCGTGGTGCTCGCCGACCACGATGACGGCGATTCGGCAACAGGGCGCCCGTCTGGGGCGCTTCCATTCCGCGATCGAAGAGACCCGAACCAGCCCGATCGACGCCAGCCACCAGGACCGGGCCGGCGCTCAACCGACTTTCCGAAGAACAGGCGCTCCTCGCCTACGAATTTCTTAGATGCTGACGTGGCGCGGGTCCGCGCCACCCTTGCCTGAGCAACCGCCCCTCGACATCCGTCCAGCGCCGGTTCAGCGCCTCTGCGCCGCTAAACCGCTCGACCTGTACGACGGCGTCAGGATGATCGATGACGAGCTCGTAACCGCTGCCGTCGTCGGCCGCCCTGACCTCGCACCGGATGACGCTGTCCGCCCGACTGAAAAAACACACCACGTCCTCACTATCGGCACGGTCAAACCGGGCAATAGGGGGCAAAACCGGGGCGATGGTGCCCCGGTGCTATAGGGTAAATGGCAGATCGATGGTCAACCGTGGCCCCATCGCCGATTGGACCACGGACACCTGCCCATCGGGCGCGGTCCCTATCAACCGCATCGCCGCGACGGCGACGTCAAGCGCCGACTCGGGTGTGGCAAGCGGCCCCGCGGAACGTGCCGGTTGACCCGCCGTCGGTCGAAGGACTTCACGCAGCGTCTCAGCGCGCTCGTCCGACACGTGATGGACGAGACACGGCACGTCATGAAGCCCGGCCGCACGTGCGGCAGCGAGCCGCCTCTGCCCGGTGATGGTCTTGTAGATGCCGTTATTGCGCTGCACCACGAGCGGTTCGAGCACGCCGTAGCGTTTGATCGACTCGACGAGCTCCGGCAATACGTCGGCAGGCGCGTCGCTCACGTCGATGACGTGGACCGCGACGTACTGCACGGTGATCGTCGGTGACGTGGCATCGAGCTGTTCAACGTAATGCGCATCCGCCCGCATGCGAAACGCGGGCGGCAACCCTTCTCGGAAACCGCGAGCGGTGTCCGGTGGAGGATCTGTTTCGTTGAAGGAGCTGAACGAGTCGGAGGAACCGGAGGAGGAGACGAGATGGTTGCGATCGGACACTCACGAACCCCAGATATACGATTGTTGTCGACAGCGATGCGAGTTGTTGAAGTGTAACTGATGTTGATTGCCGGCAATAGCGATTAGTGGTTGGCGAGAAAATAATCCTCGCCGATCAAATGACCAACTGTCAGCGCGTCGCGGGCACGCGCGGAACATCGCTGAGTGCCCATGCGGTGAGCGTCGTGCCAGCAGGAACGAGCACGTGTTGGCGTCCATCGAGCATGTACGTGATCGGCGACGTTCCGTGAAGCGCGGAGCCCATTTGAAAATGCCAGAGTAGCTTCCCCGTGTGCGAATCGATGGCGAGGAAATTGCCCTCTGCGTCGCCGGTGAATGCCAGGCCTGATGCGGTCGTGAGCACGCCAGATGTGGACGGACTGATATACGGGAACTCCCACTTCCGCTCTCCAGTGGCCGGATCGATGGCGCGCAACGCGCCCCATGCACGCATATCGGGGCCGGTCGCGCGCTGACCTGCACCACCTGTGTACCGCTCGCCCGGCACGTACTCCTGCTTCCATGCGTAGTAGGTCGCACACACTTCACGGGCGTTGACGAAGAACAGACGCTGCGCCGGATCGTAAGAGGCGGGCCAGAAATTGGTTGCGCCGGTCACGTCCGGGCATGTCAACGTCCCTTTTTCATCGGGCACATACCCGGGCAGGATCACGGGTCGCCCGTCAGCCCCTATTTCCTTCGCCCAGGTCGTAACGACATAGGGCTTTCCGACGATGAGCGTTCCGTTCGTACGGTCGAGCGTGTAAAAGAACCCGTTTCGATTCGCGAGCATGACGACCTTACGCGGCTGACCCGCTATCGTAAGGTCCGCGAGAATCGGCACCTCCGTCGCGTCCCAATCGTGTAGGTCGTGCGGTGTGAACTGGTAATGCCACCGCAGCTTTCCGCTGTCGGCGTCGAGTGCCACGAGCGAGTCGCTGTACAGGTTGTCTCCCTTGCGGCTCTCGCTGTGGTAGTCGGGTCCGGGATTGCCGATGCCGTAGTACAGCACGTTCAGTTCCGGATCGTACGCGCCCGTCACCCACACACTGGCGCCGCCGCGTTGCCACGAATCGCCTGCCCACGTGTCGTTGCCCGGCTCACCCGGGCCGGGAATCGTGTAGAACCGCCACGCACGGGCGCCGGTCTTCGCGTCGTACGCATCGATGAAACCGCGGATGCCGTACTCACCTCCCGCGACGCCGACGATGACTTTGTCCTTCACCACGAGCGGAGCAATGGTTGACGCGTACCCTTTTGAAAAGTCCTCGAGGGTTGAGTCCCACGCGACCGTGCCCGTCTTGGTGTTGAGCGCAACGAGATGCGCGTCGAGCGTCGTCATGAAAAGGCGATCGCCAAGCACGGCGAAACCTCTGTTCACGAGGCCGCAGCACGCGGTGAGGCTGCCGGTGGGCGGCAGCTCGCGTTTGTAGCGCCAGATCTCGCGGCCGGTCCGGGCGTCGATAGCCCACGCGACGTTCAGCGGTCCCGTGACGTACAGGACATTGTCGCGCAGCAGCGGCGTCGTCTCGAATCGGCCCGCCGTGTCCGTCTGAAATACCCATTGCGGTAACAGACGGTTCACGTTGGCAGACGTAATCTGAGTGAGCGGGCTATGTCGTTGGTTGGTGTAGCTGCCGCCGAACATCAACCAGCGGGATCCGTCCGCAGGAAGCCCGCCGAGCAGCTCCTGTGCGGTGACGAGCGGTGACGGCGCGTTCTGCGCGGCGAGCGTCGCCACACAGGCCACAGCGATGATCCCGACCGCGATTCGTACAGACGTTCGTCGGTTCATAGAAGCTCCTCAGCGGGCGTTTGACGGCGCCTGGCTCGTGCCCTGGAGACTCTCGAGATATGCGAGCAGATCGTCGAGGTCGGCGTCGGACAACTTGTCGGGCCCGAACACCGGCATCGCCGATTTCTTTTCATTGCTCACTGAACGCATGTCTTCGCGCAGGTAACCCTGGATACGCTCGCGAGTATCCATCACCTGAACCGAGAACTGGTCTTCGTTCTTCTTGACGCCCTGAATCTGCTGGCCGTTCGGGGTTGTCAACGTCACTGGCTCATAGCCGGTTCTGACGCTCCCCATCGTGCCGCGAATCTGACGCGCCATCGCGGCTCGCGCGCGTGCAGCGCCGATGCGGGTGAGGTCGGGCCCCAGATTCCCTCCGCGATCGCCAATGCGGTGACATCCGATGCAGGTGGTCGCGAACACGTGCTCTCCGCTGGTCGCATTACCGGGACCCGGTGCCGCGCCAGTCGTCGGCGAGATCGTCTTCAGGTAGGCAAGGATGCGCCAGATGTCCATGTCGGATGTGCGCGGAGCCGGATGCGCGGGCATCTCCGTGTTCGGCACGCCGTTGCGAATCGTGCGGAAGAGCGCCGCATCCGTACGTCCGCGCGCCCAGACCTGCGAGATGTCCGGTCCGCGAATGCCGCGCGCGTCCATGCCGTGGCAATCGGCGCAGCGCACGCGGTAGGCGCCCATGCCGGCCGTAATCGCGTCGGCATTCCCCTCCAGCGGGTTTTTGGTCGGAGGATCTGCGGGAATCTTGAGGTAAACGTCCTGGGCGAGCAGATTGACGGCCGCTACGATGACAACGACCAGTACGAAGTAGATCGACCTCATAGCGGCGCGGATTATACGTCTTTGGAGGGGCGGGTCTTAAGACCCGCCCCTCCACTCTGCGATCTAGTTCACGACGACGTCGCCGTCGACTTTCGGGAGCGACGACGGGGGCGGTACTGCGGGCTTGGCCGCCGGAGCGGGTGTATGTGCCGCCGGCTTTCCGAGCCTCGCCTTCATCAATTCCTCTGCGCCGGCAAACAACTGCTCCTTGGTGATCTTCGCCGCATCGACATCCGCGAGAATCGCACGCTGCGCTTTGTACTCGCGGTTTTCGATGCCCGCCTTGCTCTGCAACATGCGCCACGCCTTGCGCCGCTCGACGCAGAAGAGCACGAGCTGCCGCGAGAGCGCGCGGAACTCGATCTTGCCGTTCGCTTCCTGCACCTTGATGTAGACGCCGAAGTCGGGCACGAACGAGCGGTGATCCTTCACGAGATACCGTCGGTAGACGACGTCCTGCTGCGTGATCCGGACGAGCATGTTCTCGAGTGAGATCAGCTTCGCCGCATCCTCCAGCTTGATCTTCTTGAGGTGGTTGCGGAAGCGCGCCTCCGTCGCGCACCAGTGCGCCACGGTGTAGCGGTACGGCTCGTTGGTCGACTTGAACTTCGCCTCGTACCAGTCCATGTCGATCGACGGGTTGCCCTTGACGTCGAGCGCCTCCGGATACGTCTCGCCGAGGCGCGGATTGAAGACGAACTCGGGGGCGCCGCGCGAATCACGCACGCGCTGCGCCTGCGTGAGCGCCATGTCGTCGGCCACTCCGTGCTCGGGCTGACACGTGGTGAAGCACTGGAAGAACGCCGTGCCGCGGTACTCGAGGCCGTCGAGAATCGCGCGGTAGAGCTTCGGCGCATTGGCGATCGAGACCTGCGCCACAAACGGCGATCCGTGGCCGGCCAGGAACGTTTCCGCGACGGTCTTCTTCTCGACGTTCTTCCCCTGCGTCGCGGTGCCGAACATGTTCATGTCGTTGCCGCCGAGCATCGGCGTGGAATCCGAGTTCTGGCCACCGGTGTTCGAGTACACCTGGGTGTCCAGCATCACGGCTTTGACGTTCGGCCGATTCTGCAGGATCACCTTCGACATGTTCTGGTAGCCGATGTCGCCCATGCCGCCGTCGCCGCCGACCACCCATGCCTTCGGCAGCTCGATGATTTCCTGGTCGGTCATGACGGCGTCGCTGAAGTGCACGTACTCGTAGTACTCGCGCGGTGTGATGACGTCGTTCTCGCGCGTCATGAGCGCGTCGAGGAGGCGCTCCGGGATCACCGAGCGGCGGCCATGATCGACGATGAAGCTCTCGCCGAGCAGCCAGCCGACGGTGATGCCGTCCTGGAACAGTGAATTCATCCAGGGGTATGGATGCGGGTTGTTCGGTGGCGTCGAGCCGTACACCGTGTTGCAGCCCGTGTGCGCCGCCATCGCCATGACAGACATGCCGTTGGCGGCGCGGCCGTCGATCGCCTGCAGGTTTTTGTGCAGGAACGCTTCGTGCCGCAGCACCGCCGTGATCGCGCCCACGACGTCCTTATCGGAGATCGGCCCGTGCGCTGCCATGCGCGAGCGCGTGTCCTTGTCGTCCTCGCCGCCAAGGCCCATGAGCAGATGCGCGACGGCCTGCTTGAAGAGCTCGTATTCGTCCTGGCTGCGCGCCTTCAGCTCCGCGAGCCTCTGTTCGCCGGCCGCCTCGAGTTCGTCGGCCTTCCGCCGGAAGCGATCGGCTTTCGCGTGGTAGATCGGCCGCATGTACGCCTCGGTCACGGCCGCGCACGCGCGGAGAATGCTCTTCTCGCCACAGCCGGCGCACGCGCCGTCTCCCGAGACCAGTGCGTCGTAGTTGCGGCGCACCATCAGCATGTTGCGGAGCGTGGCCGTCTTCGAATCCTGCGGACGCGTGTCGTTGTAGAGGCCGAGGTACTTCGGCGACGTGTCGGGCAGCAGGTTGAGGAACGCCGTGCCGCTTTCGTGTTCGGCGTTGACCTCCTCGGTCTCCTGCACCATGCGGAGCGCCTGGTGCTCGCCGCACGCCGTGACGCAGGCCGCGCATCCCTTGCACAGGTCCGACACGAAGATCGAGAAGATGCCGCCGGATCCGGGTTTCTTCTTCTCCGGCGTCGCGAAGATCGCGTTCGCCTTGTGGAACGCCATCGGCACCTTGTCGATGACGCTGAAAAACTCCTCCTTCGCCTTCGGCGAGAAGCCGTTCACCGCGTGCGTCACGTCCTTGATGAACGTCTGCGCCGGCGTCTTGTCGTTCTTCGCGACCGCCTCGCGCAACCGCTCGCGGGTCTGCTTGCTGATCTCCGGCAGCAGCTGCAACATCTTCTGACGCTCGTCGCCGTCGCTGACGTAATTCGAGACGGCGGTGTAGAGAATCGTGTCGAGATCCTGCGAGCAGTTCGGCAGCGCGGTATCCGGGCAGACGGCGATGCACTCCATGCACTGCGTGCAGTTCTCGGGGATGTAGAGCGGGGTCTCGCGGCGTGCGACGTACTTCGACGCCGTGTCACCGCTGCCGGCAGCCATGATGCCGAGCGCGGCGTACGCATTGGCCGGCTGGTTATAGCCAAGCTTGGCCCTGAACATGGCGTCGAACTCGGCCACGCGCGTCAGCGGTGTACGTGCCGGCTGCTCTGGCGGCGGTTCGATCGTCCGGCAGCCGGTACCGCATCCTTCGTGCGCGGCGATGCTTTCCGGCATGACGATTGGCAGCAGCGCCTTGCCGCGCAACGTCGATCGATCGGCGGCCTCGAGTGCGCCGACATTGATTTCGCGCACCAGCTCAAACCCCTTCGTCATGACCTCCATGTTGGAGTTGACGACGGCGTCGCCGAGCTTGCCGAACTTCTTGACGTACTGCTTGTGGACGGCATCGTGGAACTGCTCGGGGGTGATGCCGAACTCCTGCAGCATCGGCGAGACGAAGAAGAACGCGCCGAGGAACGCGTTCCCCTGCATGCGCAGCTGCAGGTCGCCGCGATCGGTGGCCTCGCGAGCAATCTTGAAGCCCGGCAGCGTGAAGACCCGAATCTTCTTGTCGATGATCTGCTTGCGCGCCCAGAGCGGCAGCCGCTCCCACGCGGCCTCACCTTCCTCATCCGACTCCCAAACCAAGCTTCCGCCTTCGGACATGCCGTCGAGTGGATTGGTGTGGGTGAAGGCTTTCGGGTCGCAGCAGAGGACGACGTTGACGTGCCGGAGATCGCAGTTCACGCGGATGCGCTCGGGCGCCGCGATCATGAAGTACGACGTCGGCGCGCCCTTTTTCTCCGATCCGTATTTCGGATTGGCGCTGACGTGGATGATCTCTTTCGGGTTGCCGAACTCGTCGACGACCTTGTCGCGCTCATAGAGCAGGTCGTTGAGGTCGCCAATGATGGCACCGAGATTCTTACCCGTCGTGATCGCGCCCCAGCCGCCGACCGAGTGGAAGCGGACCGCGATCGCCTTGTCCGGGAGCAGTGACGGCGTGTCGTCGGACTTCACCTCGTAGGGATGATCGATGCCGAGCACGATGAACGACGCGCCGTCGGACGCGCGCCTGCCATCCTTGCGGGCGCGGCGGCCCGTCGCATACTCGTACGCGCCGATGCTGTGCTCCGGCCTGAAATCGCGAGAGCCGAGCCCGTAGACGCCCGCGAACAGCCGCGGCATCTGTTCCGCGCTGATCTTCGGTATCCCGTCGACACCCTGCAGCGCCTTGTTGAGTGCGGTGCGGATGTCGCGCCCCATCGGGTTGTCGCCCGCCATCGGCTCGTCCGTCCGCTCGAGGATGATGACGTTCTTCTTTCCCGCCAGCGCCTTGACAACGGCTGCCTCGGGGAACGGACGGAAGACGTTGATGTGGACCGATCCGACGCTCGCGTTCTCACGCTGGCGCAGGTAATCCACTGCGGCCTCGATGTTCTCCGCCGCGGAACCGAGCGAGACGAAGACTGTCTCGGCGTCGTCACACATGTACTGGCTGACCAGGCCGTAATAGCGGCCGGTGAGCGCGGCAAAATCCTTGTACGCAGCCTCGAAGAAGTCGAGAATCGGCTCGACGAAGTTGTCGCGGCGCGCGACCACGCCCTGCATGTAGTGCTCCTGGTTCTGCACCGGGCCCAGCAGGACGGGATTGGTCAGGTCGATCATCTTCGGCACGCGACGCCGGGTTGGGCCGAACAGCACCCGCTGGCTCTCCGTCGGGCACTCGATGACGTCTTCCGGCGCGCCGAGGTACTCGCGAATCAACTGCGCTTCGTGCTTGTAGAAGGTCCGCTCGAGATGCGTCGTGAGGAAGCCGTCCATCACGTTCATCGCCGGCGTGAGACTGAGCTCGGTTACGCGGCGCACAATCAACGACTGGTCGGCAGCCTGCTGCGCGTCTTTCCCGAACGCGATGATCCAGCCCGTGTCGAGCGCGCCGTACACGTCGTCATGACCGCAGTGCACGTTGAGCGCATGCTTGGTCAACGCGCGCGCGCCGACTTCGAGGACCATCGTCGAACATTTGCCGGGCGCGTGGTAATACTGCTCGACGCCGTAGACCACGCCCTGCCCTGACGTGTAGTTGACGACGCGCTTGCCGCACACTGAATGCGCGATGGCGCCGCCCTGCGCGGCATGCTCGCCTTCGGCCTCGACGGCGATGGTATTGCCGCCGAAGACATTCAGCTTGCCTTCCGCGAATGCCTGCTGATACAGCTCGCCGCCTTCGGTCGATGGCGTGATTGGATAAAAGATGCCGGCATCAGCGATGCGGGCTTCGGTGTGATAGGAAACGAGCTGGTTGCCGTTGGCGGTGACGCGGATCCCGGGGAAACGAGGCTTTTGCTTCATGGAACGCCCTCCGCGCTCACCCGGAGGTGGCGTGGACTTTTTCGCGCGTGAGTTAACGCCCTTTGACTTCGGTAGATTGCGGCGATTCTATCTCGTTATCGGATGATTCGGAGTCATCCGATTTCGGAATCGATGACATCAGAGCGCGATATCCAAATCGCCTGGTCGGTGCGAGGCGGATCGCGATCGGTGCAATAGGTGCGAGGGGTGCAAATAGGTGCAGACGGGGAGCTCTATTGCCGCTCGCGAAGGTACCCAATGATCACAGGCGCACATTCGATCATTTACAGCAAAAACGCTGACGCGGACCGCGCGTTTCTCCGGGACGTGTTTGCGCTGCCGAACGTCGACGTTGGCCATGGATGGCTGATCTTTGGATTGCCGCCGGCAGAAGTCGCTGTCCATCCGGCTGAGAAGAACAACATCCACGAGCTCTACTTCATGTGCGACGACATCGACGCCTTCGTCGCCCGCATGAAGGCTCAATTCATCGACTGCGATCCGGTGAAGGACGCAGGCTGGGGCTTGCTGACGCACATCACGCTGCCCGGTGGCGGCAAACTTGGCGTCTACCAGCCGCGCCACGCTCGTCCGCCGGCAGCTCAGACGCCATAGCGAGATGCCAACTGCTGAATCAGCGAGTGTCGGGGGAATGGTCCGTTCTTGTTCATCGTGCCGCCGCGTCTGATCTTCTCGTTCCACAGGTGAATGCAGTAGCTGGCCTGAAATGGATCGAGGCCGTCACGGAATGTGTCGTCCCAGGCGCAACGCCAGAGGGAGAAATGGATCGGGTGGAAGTAGTAGTACGGCTTGGCGAGTTTGAGCAAACGATGATGCTTGAGAATCTTCGTAATGCCGACAGGACCGGCGGGCTCGCCCCATTCGATGCGATTCCTGCGATTGCCGAGCACGTACTTACGGAACAACTTTCGTCGCCTGTCAGCGGCGGTATCGTACGGCGTTGGCCGATTCGGTTCCTTGCCGACATCGGCCAGCGCACGCGAGATCTCGTGCCCTTTGGGAAAGCGCATCACCGCAGGGTTGGCCTTCGAGCAATCTTCTCTCCCGATCACAATCGGATCGTCGAACCGCAGCGGTCTCAGACACACCACATCCAGGTCAATCCAGTACCCGCCGTGAGCGAACAACAGTTCGTGGCGAAACCAATCCGAGAACGCCGACAGTGAACCTTTGATCGTAAAGATGCAGTCTCGCGGAATGATCGACGCCGCATCCTTCAGGATGACCCCGCGCGGTACATCGCCCACATCTGAATAGACGTACAGATGGTAGTCATGCCCGTTCGCAAGGAACGACTGCATCGACAACAGCTCAATTTTGGATAACCGCTCCCCAATCCAGAGCGATTGGATCGTGGTGTCGTGTTCCATCTCAACGCTGATACGGTCAATACCGACCACTGTCGGGGAGACGGATCCTACTACCGCGAGATATGCGGCGAGCGATCTTGCCGCTCCACGAAGTCGCTGGCTTACTTGGCTGAAGCCGCCGGCGCGGCGAAAACGCTCGCGGCGGCACGCTGAGTCGCGGTCACCCATGGACCGGGCCAGGCGCCGATGCCGACCACGCCGACGATGCAGATCAGAATCGCAAGGCCGAGAAGCGGCGAGACCTTGATGCGTCCGGTTCGTACGGGCTCCTCGATGTACATCCGCCTCGCGACCAGCAGGTAGTAGTAGAGCGCGACGACGGTCAGCACAGCCCCGAGAAACACCAGGCCATACATCCCGCGATCGATTGCCGCGAGAAAGACATACAGCTTCGCCCAGAAGCCCGCGACGAACGGAATGCCCCCGAGCGAAAGCAGGAAGACCAGCATCGCCAGCGCGAGCAGCGGCGAGCGCTGCGCAAGACCTTTGTAGGCGTCGATTTCCTCTGAGTTCTCCGAGCGAGCCACCGCCTCGACCACGAAGAACGCACCCATGTTTCCGAACAGATATGCGATCAGATAGAACAGCACCATCGCGATGCCGTTGGCGGTCAGCGCCGCAAGGCCAACCAGCATGTAGCCGATGTGCGCAATGCCCGAATAGGCCAGCAGCCGTTTGATGTTGTGCTGCGGGATGGCCATCAGGTTGCCGGTGATGATCGTCATGCCCGCGACAGCCGCGACGACCGGCATCCACACGAGCGCCGCGGCGCCGACGCCTTCCACGTAGAGGCGGATGATGGCGATGAAGCCCGCCGCCTTCGGCGCCACCGCCAGCCAGGCGACAAATGGCGTGCTCGCCGCCTCGTAGGCATCGGGCGCCCACATGTGGAACGGGAACGCGGCAATCTTGAAGCCGAGGCCGGCCAGCAGCAGCGTCATCCCGAGCAGCATCATCGGATCGTTGCTCTGCAGCGCACCTGGAATCGCGGCAAGCTCCGTGCTGCCCGTGACGCCGAAGATGAACGACATGCCGTAGACGATGATCGCCGACGAGGCGGTGCCGACGAGGAAGAACTTCAGGGCCGCTTCAGGAGCGGCGTCCCCGCGTTTGACGAAGCCGGTCAGCACGTAGAGCGGAATCGACATCAGCTCGAAGGCGACAAACAGCAGGATCAGTTCGCGGGCCGACGCGAGCACGAGCATGCCCAGCACCGACGCGATCAGGACGAAGTGATATTCCCCTGCACGGCGCTCGAACACACGCTGACCGAGCGTGAGCGATGCGAGCACACTGAGCGCGGCAGCAGATAGAAACAACTCCTTCGAGAAGATCGCCAGGCTGTCATTGACGAACGATCCGCCGAAGAGCGATTGACCTTCGCGCGCCATGAACGTCAAGCCGAGCGTGACGAGGAGGCCAATCAGCGTCAGCCATCCGATGATCTGGCCGGAGTCGCGTTGGCGAATCAGGCCGACGACGAGCACGATGACGGCGAGGACGAAAAGCGCGACCTCGGGCACCATCGGCATGCCGGGATCGAACGTCATCGCACGACCCCGGCGATGGCATTCGCGACCTTTGGCAGGCTCGCGATGAGCGGCGTCGTCGCCGTATCGATGGTGCTGATCGCAATAGACGGCGCCACCCCGAAGATGACGAGCGTCGCGACCAGTATGCCGAGTGCCGCCCATTCAGGTCCCTGGGCGTCTGGCAGATGCGCGAAGTGCGGATCCGGACTCTGGGTGCTCCAGAAAATCTGCTTCGTGACGCGAAGCACGTAGACGGCCGTGAGGAATGCGCCGATGACGCCGGGGAACAGCCACCACGGATGCGCGGAGCTCCAGGCGCCGAGGAAGGTCAGGAACTCGGCGACAAATCCGGCAGTCGCCGGCAATCCGAGTGACGACAGGCCCGCGATGGTAAATGCGGTCGCAATGCCCGGCATCATCGTGCCGAAGCCGCCCATCGTGAAGATCGCGCGCGAATGCGCTTTCTCATAGACGAGACCGACCAGGGCAAAGAACAGGCCGGTCATGATGCCGTGCGCGAACATCTGGAACACGGATCCGTTCAGCCCGGTGACGGTCAGCGTCGCGGCGCCGAGCATCACGACGCCCATGTGCGAGACCGACGAATACGCGATCACGTACTTGAGGTCGGTCTGCGCCATCGCGCTCAGCGCGCCGTACACGATGTTGACGCAGGCAATGGTGCCGACCAGCAGCGCCCAGTACACCGTCGCGTCAGGCAGCAGGCCCATGCCGAGACGCACGACGCCGTAGGCGCCGAGCTTCATCAGTACGCCTGCATGCAGCATCGACACCGCGGTCGGCGCCGACGCGTGTCCATCAGGGGACCACGTGTGCAGCGGCCAGATGCCCGCCAGGATACCGAACCCGATGTAGAAGGCGAGGAACACCCACTTCTGCACCGTCGGATCGAACTTCATCTGCTGCAGCGCGAGGAAGTTGAACGTGTGGCCGCCTTCGGCATAGAGCGCGAGGATGCCGACGAGGATGAACGCCGATCCAAAGAGGAGATACAGCGTCAGCTTCATCGCGGCGTACTCTTTGGTGCCAACGCCGGTGCGTCCCATCGCCGTTCCGAAGATCCCCTGCGGCTTGACGAAGCCGGACGATCCCCAGATGCCGATGAGCAGATACATCGGCAGCACGGCAATCTCGTAGAACAGAAAGAAGACGAAGAGATCGAGCGACACGAACACGCCGTAGACGCCGGTAACCAGCAGCAGGAGCAGCGCGTAGAACTCCTGACCGCGCTCCTTGACGGTCCACGATGCGAAGACGCCGCCGAAAATGATGATCGACGTGAGCAGCGCGAGCAGCGCGCTCATCCCGTCGATGGCGAGGATGTAGTTGATGCCGAGCGAGGGGACCAGCGCGAGCTGCTCCTGAAACTGGAAGCCCGCCGCGCCGCGGTCATATGCGTAGTACACCCAGAGCGACGCAATCAGCGAAATGGACGCGCCGATCAGCGCCGTCAGCCGAACCAGCAGCGGCCGATGGCGCGCGAAGAACATGATGACGATGGCGCTCACAAAGGGCGCCCACGTCATGATCGAGAGCAGTGGCAGGCCCTTCATCAGAACACCAGCCTCATGAGAAGGACCAGCACCAGCACGCCGGTCGCGACGCCGTAGACGTAATCCTGCGGCTTGCCTGTTTGAATGCCGCGCAGCTCGTCGCCAGCCTGCACGGTCCAGTCGCTCAGCAGGTTCAACACGCCGTCAACGATGTAGCGGTCGAACCAGCCGACGACGCGTGAGAAGCCGAGAAGAACGAAGTCGTAGACCGCTTCGAACAGATCGTCAATCCAGAACTTCCTGAGCGCCGCGGATCGAATCGGTCCAAATGCGGATGCCAGGCTGGCCGCACTGACGGTGCGGGTTTGATAGGTGAGCCACGCGAGCAGGATGCCGGCGAGGCCGGCCCCCACGGCGGCGGGTGTCAGCCAGCCTGGAGGCAGCGCCTCCGCATTGGCGGCGGCATGCTCCCCGCCGACGAAGAATCCCGCCGTCGCTGCGCCGCCGAGCGTCGTATAGACGCCGACGGCCATCGTCATCAGTGCCAGCACCCAGAGCGGCAGCAGCATCGTCGCCGGCGGCTCGTGGGCATGCGGCGCGTCGTGGACATGCGCCGCCTCAACGACCGCTTCGTTGTGCAGATGCGCGTGCGCCACCCGCGGCGCCGTACTCGCGGGGTCGGACACGACCCGGCCTACGGTACCGTGAGCCGGCCCATGCCCCAACTGCGCGTGGGCCACATTGGCCAGCGGCGCGGGCGTACCGAAGAACGCGAGGAAGACCACGCGGAACATGTAGAACGCCGTGAGAAACGCCACCAACATCAGCACCGCGAACGGCCCCGGCAGTCCACCCATCCACACCGCGCCGAGAATCTCTTCTTTCGAGAGGAACCCACCGAAGAGTGGGACGCCCGCGAGCGACAGCGTGCCGACGACGAAGAGGAGCGCGGTCTGCGGCATCTTGCGGGCAAGGCCGCCCATGCGAGGCAGATCGTTGCTGCCGACCGCGTGAATGACGGCGCCCGCGCCAAGGAAGAGCAGCGCCTTGAACAAACCGTGCGTCAGCAGATGGAGGAAGCCGGCGGCCGCGACGCCGGCGCCGATGGCGGTCATCATGTAGCCAAGCTGGGACACCGTCGAGTACGCCAGCACGCGTTTGATGTCGTCCTGCACACACGCCAGCACCGCGGCGAGCAGCGCCGTAAACGCGCCAATCCACGCGACAATCGCGAGCACGTTCGGTGTCAGCGCAAACAGCCAATCCGTCCTGACCAGCAGATACACGCCGGCAGTGACCATCGTGGCCGCATGAATCAGCGCCGAGACGGGCGTTGGCCCTTCCATGGCGTCCGGCAACCAGACGTGGAACGGGAACTGGGCAGACTTGCCCATCGCGCCCATGTAGATCGCAAACGTGATGATCGAGAGACCAGCGACCGGAATCGCCGCGGAGGTCGCCATCATGCGCAGTTGCTGCAGATCAAACGTGCCGGTCAGCCGCCACAACATCACGATCCCGATCAGCAGACCGACGTCGCCAGCCTTGGTAATCCAGAACGCCTTGACCGCCGCGCGTGCGGCGGACGGCCGCTGGTACCAGTAGCCAATCAGCAGATAGGAACAGAGGCCGACCAGCTCCCAGCACATGAACAGCTGGAGGAGATTTGGTGAGAGCGCGAGGCCGATCATCGAGAACGCGAACAGCGACTGATAGGCGTAGTAGCGCCCCAACGCTGGCGCGGGCTCGTCGTGGAGGTAGCCGAGCGAATAGAACTGCACGAGGAACGATACGAGCGTCACCAGGCACAGCATGACGCTGGACTGCGCGTCCAGCAGCACGCCGACATCGGCGATCGTGACGCCGCCGGAGGGCAGCCACGGCCACACCACACGCGCAACTTGTTCGGCCCCGTGGATCCAGGCGATCACCGCTGCAACGAACGCGGCGGCGGCACAGGTCGTCGAAAACCACGCCGCGGGCCGCCCGAGGCGGCGAAATGGCGCGATGATGGCCAGCACCAGGAACGAAAAGGCCGGCAGCAGGAGCGCGAGCAACGCATGGAGTGCAGAGTCCGTCAGTACGCCAGTCATCAGCCCTTGAGGAGGTCCAGGTGATCCGCCATCACGGTGCGGCGGACGCGAAACAGAAGAATGACGATGGCCAGGCCGAGCGCCGCCTCCGTCACGGTGATGCAGATGGTGAAGACGGTGAAGATCATCCCGGACACCGCGGCGGTGTAGCGGCTGAACGCGACCAGGTTGATGTTGACGGCGTTCATCATCAGCTCGATGCCGAGCAGGATGCCGATGGTGTTGCGCCGCGTCATCACGCCGAACAGACCAATTGAGAACACGGTCGCCGACAGCAGGAGATAGGGCTGGAGTCCCATCAGTCCTCAGGCCTCGCGAAATAAATGGCGCCGAGCATCCCGGCCAGCATCAGCACGGCCAGCAGCTCGAAGGGCAGCACGTAGCGCGTCAGCACGGTCTCGCCAATGAGGCGCGTCAGATCGCCCGGCATCTCGGGACGCGAGACGGGCAACGCACGCTTGCCGAGCACGACAACCATGAAGCCGAGGAAGACGGCGGACACGAGCGCGCCGCCGCCGATGCGCATGTTCGTCTGCGTCAGGCGCTCGCCGACCAGCCGCTCCGTCACGACAATCGCGAAGACGACGATGGTGATGATGCCGCCGGCGTAGAGCAGCAGCTGCACGGCGGCGAGGAACTCGGCATCGAGGAGCAGGAAAATGCCGGCCGTCCCCGTCAGTGCGAGCGCAAGCCAGAGCACGGCATGAAAGAGGTTCTTCGACAGGACAACGGCGAGCGCCGAGCCGACGAGGATCACCGAGAGCGCGGCGAAGGCGATCTGCTCGGTCATACGCCGGTGGCCTCCGGGGTCGCGGCGGGCGCGGCGGCCGGTGTTGCCGCGGGTTTGGCGTGAGCCGGCGCGGGCGCCTTGGGAGGCGTCTGCATGTCGCGCAGCCGATTCCCCGTTGCCCACGACTGCTCGTACTGCAGACCGATCGCGTGGAGGCGATCCTTGTCGAGCAGCATCTCGCGCCGGTCCGCGGTCGGCATGTCGAACGACTTCATCATCACAATGGCGTCGGTCGGGCACACCTGCACGCACAGCTCGCAGAATTCGCAGGCGTAGAGTTCCAGCGTGAACGTCTTCGCGTAGTTCCGCTTCTCGCTCTTCAGCATCTCGACTTTGATGACTGCGGGCGGACAGACGTACTCGCACAGGCGGCAGCCGATGCAGTTCTCCTCGCCTGTCTCCTTGTCGTAGGTCAGCGCGAGCAACCCGCGATAGCGGCTCGGATACTGGCGCTCCTTGTCCGGGTAATGGACCGTCACCGGTTTGCGGAACAGGTTCTTCAGCGTGGCGCCCATCGCGCGCAGCACCGCACGGACGATGGTCGTAATCTCCGTCCCTTCGTAATGGGAGGGTGGTGCGACGGTGCGGGGGCGAATGTCAGAAGCCACTGGTCCTCCACACCACAACGACCGCCGTCGTGATCAGCAGACCAAGCGTCGCCGGCAGCAGCGCTTTCCACGACAGCGCCAGGATCTGATCGACGCGGATGCGGACGAAGCTCCAGCGGATCCATGTCACGACGAGGAAGATGAACATCGCCTTGAGCAGGAACCAGATCGGCCCGAGGTACTCGGGACCGGGACCCGACCACGCGCCGAAGAAGAGCAGTGCACCCAGGAACGACGAGCCAATCATGTGCGCGTACTCACCGAGCTGAATCAACGCGAACTTCATCCCCGAGTACTCGACGCGGAAGCCCGCGACGAGCTCCGATTCGGCTTCGAGGATGTCGAACGGCACGCGGTTCTCCGCCGCCAGCGTCGACACGATGAACATGATGAAGGCGAGCTGGCCGATCACCGGATAGAAGATGAACCAGTTCAACAGACTGCCCTGCTGCACGGCGGCGATGTCGGACATCTTCAGCGATCCGGCGAGCAGCACGGGGACGAGCGCCGAGAAAATGAACGGCAGATCGTAGGAGATGATCTGATTCACCGCGCGCATCGCGGATAGCAGCGCGTACTTGTTGTTCGACCCCCAGCCGGCCATGAACAGCCCGACGATTTCCATGGCGGACACCGCGAGGAAAAACAGGATGCCGATGTTGACATCGGCGACCCCGAGCCCCGGCGCAAACGGGATGGTCGCGAAAATCAACATGCACGGGATGAGGAACACGATCGGCGCGAGGTTGTAAATGCGCCGATCGGCCGCCGTCGGCACCACGTCTTCCTTCATCATGAGCTTCAAAGCGTCGGCAATCGGCTGCAGCAATCCATGCGGGCCGACGCGGTACGGCCCAATGCGCGACTGCATGCGCGCGGCGAACTTCCGCTCGAGCAGCGTGACGTATGTGACCAGGCCGATGACCACGTTGAGCACGATGAACGGCGCGATGAGCAGCGTCAGCCAGGCAGGAAGCGCCGCCATCATCGGTCCACCTCTCCGAACACCGGATCGACGGAACCCATGATCGCGACGACGTCGGCGACCTTATGCCCGGGAATGATGTGCGGCAGGATCGCCAGGTTCGAGAACGAGGCGCCGCGCCATTTCATCCGATACGGCTTCGCGCTGCCGTCGGAAATCATGTAGGTGCCGACCTCGCCACGCGGCCCCTCGACCCGTGTGTACGCTTCGCCCTTCGGGATTCGAATCTGCGCAACGGATTTCAACGCCGGCCGCGACGAGATCGGTCCCGCCGGAAGCTTGTCGAGAGCCTGCCGGACGATCGCGATCGCCTGACGGAACTCGGCCATCCGAACGCGATACCGCGCATAGCAATCGCCATCGGTCTCGACCGGCACGCGGAAGTCAAAGTCCTCGTACGAGGAGTACGGCGCGTTGCGCCGCAGGTCGAAGTTGACGCCAGAGCCGCGAAGCAGCGGGCCCGCGATGCCAACGTCCTCCGCAAGCTCCCGCGAGACGATCCCGACGCCTTTCGCTCGCGCCAGGAAGAAGGCGTTGTGCTCGAGCATCTGCTGGTATTCGTCCACGCGACTATCAATGAGATCGATCGTCTCGCGGCACTTCTGCGCCCAGCCGTCCGGGATGTCGTACCGCGTGCCGCCCACCTGGAAGAAACCGTAAAGAAGGCGGGCGCCGACGAGCGCTTCGAACAGATCGAGAATCAGCTCCCGCTCGCGGATGCAGTAGAGAAAGATCGTTGCGCCGCCGCCGAGCGCGCCGCCCATGTCCATGCACCACGTCCCGAGCCAGAGCAGGTGCGAGGCGATGCGCTGGAGCTCGGCACAGATGACGCGCAGGTATTGCGCACGTTTCGGCACCTCGATCTTCCCGATCTCTTCCGCGGCGAGCACGTAGGCAAACTCGCTCGTCATCGCGGCTACGTAGTCGGTTTTCGACGCGATGCTCGGGTACTGCGCGTAAGTCAGCGTCTCCGAGAGCTTTTCGTGGCAGCGGTGGAGATAACCGATTACCGCGTCAACGGCGACGACGGTCTCCCCTTCGAGCGTCACGATCGCGCGAAACACGCCATGGGCCGACGGGTGCTGCGGCCCCATGTTCATGGTCAGGCGCTCGGGGCCCGACCAGTCCATTTCTACGCGCGAGACGGTTGATTCATCGAGCATCAGGCGCGTCCTTATCTATACGGCGGGTGCGGCGTGTCGACCGCATACGACTTCAGGAGCGGGTAGCCCTCCCAGGTGTCCTCGAGCAGGATGCGCCGGAGGTCGGGATGGTTTTCGAAGCGGATGCCGAACATGTCGAAGCATTCACGCTCCATCCAGTTGGCGCCGCGGTACACCGGTGTGAGCGACGAGCAGGCCGTGACGCCAGGGCCGAGCCGCGTCTTCAGCACGAGCGAGACGTTGTCGTCCAGGTTGTCCACCTTCGCGACCACCTCGAGCCCCTGCTCCTTCCAGTCCACAGCCGTGAGAAACGAAAAAAAGCGGCAGCCAAGCGTCTCTTTGGCGAAGCGGCCAAGCTCCTCCCACCGATCGGGCGGAACGGTGACCGACATCACCGGGGCGGATGCCACGTCGACCCCGAACCTGGATGCGAGCGCTGCGCGCGTCTCCTCTGCGGTCACGTTACCGGTCCGTCCGTACTGATGTCGTTGATCGCAGCCACAAGGCTCCGAGCGCGATTCGGGGGGCCGCGACATCGGAGCGGCCCCGCTCCAATTGGAACCACGTCACCACTAGTCCACCTTCGGGTTCGGGGGCGCCTTCCTGCCCGTCTTGTTGAAGTGCGAGATCTGGTCCTGGAGCAGCAGCAGTCCGTTCAACAGCGACTCGGGCGGCGGAGGACAGCCCGGCACATACACGTCGACGGGGATCACGCGATCGACTCCCTTGACCACGTGGTAGCCGTGGCGGAACGGACCGCCGGAGTTGGCGCATGAACCCATCGATACCGCCCACTTCGGGTCCGGCATCTGGTCGTAGATGCGCAGCAGCATCGGCGCCATCTTGATGGTCACCGTCCCTGACACGATCATCAGGTCGGAGTGCCGCGGCGAGGCCCATGGCACCATGCCGAGACGCTCGACGTCGAAGCGTGACGCGAAGGTCGCCATCATCTCGATGGCGCAGCACGCCAGCCCGAACGTCACCGGCCACACCGACGACTTGCGCGCCCAGTTCAGGAACGCATCAGCCGCCGTCGTCACGACGAAACCGCCAGGAAAGCTATGGATTCCCTCGGTAATCGACTCGAAGAGCGCCGAATGCTTGTCGCCTTCGGGGCGCGTTTTATGAAGCTCCTCCCACTCCTGGAGGTCCTTGAAGTTTCTCCAGATCGGCGCGGGAACTACCGGGACCGGCGGATCTAATGGCATGACCTTCCCAAATTACGCCTGCCCGCTCCGTTGTCGCGGCCAGCGGAATCGCGGTCGAAGGGCTGTCGTACGTGGTAGTCCATCAGTTGAAACACGCCACCTAATGCCATTCGAGAATGTGCTCGCGATACGCGTACACCCATCCAAGACCGAGAATCGCGAGGAACAGGACCATGGTGAGAATCCCGTGGACGCCGAGCGTGCGCAGCACGAGCACCCAGGGAAAGAGGAAAACGGCGAGCGCGTCAAAGACGATGAAGACGAGCGCGACGAGATAGAAGCCGACCGGGAACTGCACCCACGCGCCGCCGATCGGCTCGGCGCCGCATTCATAGGTATTGAGCTTGGATGGAAAGGGGCGCCGAGGGCTCAATACCCACGCCATCCCGAGCGACACCACCGCGAATGCGACGATGAAGCCAAGGTACACGACGACAGACAGATAGCCGCTCATGGTTCCTGACGGGCGGATCTATCTGTCCGCCGCTTGCACTGACTGATTGGGTGGATTTAGAAGCCCGACCCTTCGGGATTATTTCGTTTTACTCGAAAAACCCGGCGGAGTATAGCACAGCAGGAAAACCCACATCCCAAAGCCCAAACCCCAAATCCGAAAGCCAATTGCGCGAAATTCGCACGATGTTGTTGTCGCGACTTGGGACTCGGGATTTGGGATTTGGGATTTGGAATTTGGGATCTGGGTTTTGCTACTGCACAGCCCAGATCTTGTCGAGTGTCTTCTCGAACGGATAGACGTGCACCATCCAGCCGAAGAGCTGCGGGAAGAAGCGGCCGCCCGCGGCGGTGCACGCCTCCGCCGTCACGATCGAGCCGTCGGGACCAAACTTCTTCCAATCGGCGCTCGCGGCGTCGCCGCGGCGAGGGAGACAGATGTTGATGTGCGCGTGCCATCGGGCGACGCTGAGCGGCACGCGCGCGTCGAGATCGATCTCGGTCGCGTCGGCCGGCGCCGTATACATCGCGCCTACCAGCGCGTATCCGTCAGCTGACCTTGCGTACAGGAGCGAGGTCGGTTGATCCGCCGTGAACCGGAACGTCTCCGAGAACCCCTTCCAATAGTTCGTGAAGTGGAAGATGGCCTGCGGTATCTCGGGATGGAAGATCTCGTATCCGTTCCGTTCGGCCACGCGGTAATCGCGGTAGCGCCCGAGCGCCACGCGCAGCGACGTCACGATGGCGTCCGCACGCTGGCGGTCGCCGGGTCGCTCGGGGCGCTGCGGCGACAGCCGGAGGTGCGGGGTCGCGCTGTGCATGTGGTGACCGGACATCGAACCGACGATTGCATCCTGTGCACGCGCCTGCCCGTCATCTTCGGGAGCTCGCGCGCCGGACCGCTGCCCGGCGGCACCAAGGTGCAGTGACGCAACAGCGATGCAGGCGGACAGGAAAATCACCCAGCGCACGCCTGCGATCTTACGTCGCTTCTTGCTAGGGCGTTCGACCATCGAGATAAACCGCGCGTTGGTCCTTGCAAGCTCTGCATACAGATCACATTGCACTCTTGTAATCAGTGATCTACGCTCCGGCCTAATTTGGGGGCGCAATGTCAGAAACTCCCATCTCGCTGAAAGTTCCCCCGCGATGCGAGCGCTGCAATACGCCCGGACGCGTCCACCTCGAAGAATTAGAGAATCGCACCGGCGTGTTCTTACACTGGCGCTGCCATGCCTGCGATGCCGTATGGCCGGTAAGACGCGGGGATGCGGTCTCGACCTCTGAGCTGCAACACATCCGGCGCTCGGCATAGTTCGCACTAAATAAAAAAGGCGGGCCTGAAGGCCCGCCTCTACGACCGATTCGATCGACCTATCGGAACGACTCCATAATCTCGTCGAGCGCCGCCTTCGAAGGCCGCGTCTTCGCATCCGGCAGAAACGCCAGCGGTTCGTCGACGATGCCGAGCATATCGACGAAGCTCTGCTTGTCTGGCTCGATGTAGAGCACACCCGTCGCGTACTCGCCGCGGCGCGACGTCTCGTGCAGCATCTGCAACGCCTTGCCCTTGTCGGTCGGGTGGTAATCCTCGGTCATCTTCGTCAGCACGATCTTCGACCCGTTGTGCAGCGTCACCGCCGTCGTCGTCCCGGGGTCGTACTCGACGTTGATTTCCTCGAAGTACGGCACGAAACCGACTTCCGAGAGCGGCTCGTCGTGGTCTTTCACGTACGCATAGCTCTTGGTCGACCCCTCGTGATCGTTGAACGTCACGCAGGGCGAGAGGACGTCGATCATGCACGTGCCGCGATGGCTGATGGCGGCCTTGAGAATGGCCTTGAGCTGCTTCGGGTCGCCTGAGAACGAGCGTGCGACCAACGACGCGCCAAGCTCGATCGCGAGCGCGCAGGTGTCGATCGGCGGCAGATCGTTGATGACACCGGACTTCAACGTCGAACCGAGGTCGGCGGTCGGCGAGAACTGTCCCTTCGTCAGACCGTAGCAGCCGTTGTCTTCGATGACGTAGACGATGGGCAGGTTGCGGCGCATCAGGTGCACGAACTGACCGATCCCGATCGCGCCGGTGTCGCCGTCGCCGCTGATGCCGATGGCAATCATCTTCCGGTTCGCGACGACCGCGCCGGTGGCGAGTGACGGCATGCGGCCATGGACGGAGTTGAAGCCATGTGACTGGTTCAGAAAGTACGCTGGGCTCTTGCTCGAGCAGCCGATGCCCGACAGCTTGATGACCTGATCCGGCTGCACGCCGAGCTCGAAAAACGAATCGATGATGCGCTCGGTGATCGCGTTGTGGCCGCAACCCGCGCAGAGCGTTGTCTTCGCGCCGCGATACGCGGTCGATTCGAGGCCGATGATGTTGACCTTCTTGCCGGACGGCGGTGGCGTTGCGACTGTGGACATCAGAGTCGACCCTCTTGTTTGAGCAGTTCCGTGGTGAGCGAGCGCCCGTCAATCGGCAGCCCGTAGTAATGGCGGATGCTGCGCAGCTTCGCGACCTGCTGCGGATTGCATTCGAGTTTGATCAGGCTCCACATCTGCCCGTCGCGGTTCTGATCGACGACGTAGACGCGGTCGTGGGCGTCGATGAAGTCGAACACCTCCTGGCCGAACGGATAGCCGCGCAACCGGAAATACGACGTATCGATCTTCTGCTCGTTCTTCAACTGATCGCGCGACTCGATGAGCGCCCAGTGCGTCGTTCCGTAGGCGATGATGCCGATGCCGCCCTTCGCCGCCGGATCGACGTCGGGCTTCGGAACCAGCGTTCGCGCCGTGTCGAATTTCTTCGTCAGCCGATCGAGGTTGTTCGTATAGTCGTCGGCGCGCTCGCTGTACAACGCCTTGTCGTTGTGACCCGAACCGCGCGTGAAGAACGCGGGTCCGCCGTCGCCGGGGACCGTGCGGTACGGAATCCCGTCGCCGTCGACGTCGCGATAGCGCGCGAACTCGCCGAGCTGCTTGAGTTTGTCTGCATCCAGCCGCTTGCCGCGATCGAACGGCTTGGTCGGATAGTCGAACGGCTTCGACATCCAGGTATTCATGCCCAGGTCAAGATCGGACATCACGAAGACCGGCGTCTGGAGTCGCTCGGCGATATCGAACGCGTCCATCGCCATCGTGTAGCACTCGTTGACCGAGGCCGGCAGCAGCATCGGGTGCTTGGTATCGCCGTGCGACAGCACCGCGGTTGACAGGATGTCCTGCTGGCCGGTGCGCGTCGGAAGGCCGGTTGACGGCCCCGCGCGCTGAATGTCGAAAACGACCGCGGGCACTTCGGCGTAGTAGCCGAGCCCCGTGAACTCCGCCATCAACGACATGCCGGGGCCGGCGGTGGACGTCATCGCCCGCGCACCCATCCAGCCGGCGCCAATCACCATGCCGAGCGCGGCAATCTCGTCTTCCGCCTGGATCACGGCGTAGGTGGCCTTTCCGGTGTCGGGATCCTTGCGGTACTTCTTGAGATAGTCGATGAGGGACTCGCAGAGTGACGACGAGGGCGTAATCGGGTACCAGCCGACGAAGGTGACGCCGGCCATCATGCAGCCGATCGCGGCAGCGGCGTTCCCCTCGATCAGAACCATCCCCTCGGTCTTCCCTTCCATCGGTTCGACTACGAAGGGGTCGCGCTTCGGCAGGTTGGCGTCGGCGTAGTCGAAGCCAGCCTTGAGCGCGTTCATATTGAGATCGATTGCCTTCTGTTTCTTTCCGAGCTGCTTTCTGAGTGCCTGCTCCATCTGCGCCATGTCGATCGACAACAGGCGCGACAGCACACCGTCGTAGATCATGTTGCGCACCAGGCGCCGCAGCTTGGCGTCGTGGGTGACGGGGGCAATCAGCTTGTCGAAGGGAACAGGATAGAAAATCAGGTCGGTGCGCAGTTCGTTGAGCTTCAGCGGCTCGTCATAGACGACGGCCGCGCCGGGCGACAGCGTCATCACATCTTCTTTGGCGGTCTCCGAGTTCATCGCGACGAGGAAGTCGACCTCTTTCTTCCGCGCGATGTACCCCTTCGAGCTTGCCCGCACGGTGTACCACGTCGGCAGGCCGGCGATGTTCGACGGGAACATGTTCTTGCCTGAGACGGGCACTCCCATCTGAAAGATGGAGCGAAGCAGGACGAGGTTGGCGGTCTGGCTGCCGGAGCCGTTGACGGTAGCGACCTGAATGGCGAAATCGTTGACGATTCGCTCGGCACTCGCAGCGGTGCCGGTTTCCTGTTCGACTGGAGCAGTTACGGACATCTATCGGTACGTCCTTCCATAGCAATGCTGGCGTGGTTCCCCAATCCCTTTATTTTGTGAGGAGATTGCGGAAATTCGTGTGGTAGAAACCTTCAAATTTTATCGGGCCCGACCGCGGCCGTGCAAGTACAGTAGAGTCGCCAGCTTCAATCATTCCTCTCTGGTCTGGTATCCGGGGTTCCTATGGTTGCCCGTGTCGGCGGAGTTTTGCTTCTGGTATTGCTGTGCACCAGCGGTGTGCCGGCCATCAACTCGGTGCCACCGCCTGCCGGTCGGCCGCCGATTCCACCGCTGACCGGCGGCCTCGAGATCGAAGATATCCGCGGATGGTTCGCCAACATTTATCCGTGGAAATACGAGCCGAACGTCTCGACTGTCTTTCCGGTGCGATCGCTCTGGAGCCGCCCGAACGATTATCAGTCCCCCGCCGACATCGCCCGGCAAAACGCGCTGCTCGAGGAGTATGGGTCTGGTGCCGATGTGCTCCAGTACAGCGCCAACCCCGAGGCGCCGGATCACAATCAGTGGCTGCGCACCTATTTCACCAACGGTGACCGTCCGTTCTTCGTCGCATACGAACACATCTACGGCACGCGGCTGATCCCCGACAACGGCGCGAAGGACATGAACATCCCTTACAACCGTATTGTCTTCAAGAACGACATCGATGCCATCTATCGCAACGTCATCGTCCCGTTCCAGCAGCGCTACGTTACCGATCGCGGCCGCGCGGTGATCTATTTGTGGGCAGCCAGCGCGATGTACGGCGACTTCGCATCACTGCTCGACGAAGTACGCGCGGAGTATCCCGTTGCATTCATCGGTTCCGTCGGCTTGATGCAGCTGCCGAGCGACGCCGCGGCGCTGAAAAATCTCAGCGCGCTCGACGGCTTCATGGACTATGGCCTCTACGCGCGGAGCTACGACCGGATGACGACGACGTACTTCGCGAACTCGGGTAAGTGGAGGCAGATCATTCGCGGGTTCCAGGCGGTCACCGGACGGAAATACTTGTTCATCCCGACGTTTCAGGCGGCCTTCGACAATTCGAAGTACACCGAGGGGGTTCCGCCGATGTATCCGGTGGACCGTGCCGAAATCCTGCACCACGCCCAGAACATCAAACAGGAGTTCGGCACCGCGTTCGATCCGCTGGGACCGTTCGTGGTGTTCAGCGAACTGGTGGAAGGCGCCGCAGTCATCGAGTCTCAGTGCATCTCGGACACGCTCGATAAGCGCGATCGCTGGGTCGGCTGCGGCACCGGCCGGCTCGAAATCCTGAAGGAGTACTTCGGCAATTAGCGTTCGGGAATCGTGAGCGAGGCTTCGCCTGGATTTGGCAGCGGCAGGAGCGCCGAAGCTGGCGCATTGTTGCCGAGCCGCGGCAGCCGATACAGCTTCCACTTTCCGAAGTCGATCACGCGTTGCGGGTCGGGCAGGCTCTCGAGCCACGTGACGAATTGCGGTTCCAGATCCGGCCTGGCGACGATGTAGAGAGCCGCGCGCTGGCGGAACGGCACGAACGCCTCGGGCCGATGATCCGCAAGCGCGTTGCGAAGCGGGGCAAAATACGGCGGCGCGTAGCCGCTGTACCCATTGACGACGCGATAGTCACCCAGGACCGCGAGGTACTGCGCATCCGCATTGCCGTAACCGGCGCTGATTGGCAGGTCGAGCACCTGAGCACCCGGCGGAATGTACAAGGGCAGCGCGGAGGGCACCTGCATCGCCTGGCCGACGAACCACCCTTCGGCGACGATAACGACCGCAAGCGGAACGATCACCCAGCGCATGCGCCGGCGCGTGGCCAGCCACGCCGCACCAAAGCCGGCGCACACGGCGAGCGATAGCGTCGCAGGCAGCCATGCGCGCGAAGGTACGCGGATGCTCTGCACGCCAGGAATGCGCATCAGCAGCCAGTACGGGCCATAGCCCGGCGGCACACGAACTCCCGCCCACCGCACTTCGGGTCCAAGCGTGAAGGTCCACAGGACGATCGCGGCCGCAAGGTAACCGAGCACGACGTGGCGCCAGGCACGATGCTCGCGCGACCGGAGCGCTGCCGCGACGGCAACGGCGACGAGCGCGATGATGCCGAATCCCGGAAACAGTGATTGTTCGTAGAACGTATTCGGCAGCCAGCCAACCCAGAGCACCGCGCGCTGGCTGATCCCTGCGAGCGATTGGATGCTGGCGCTTTGCGAGACGATTTCGGGGTAATCACGGAACAGACCGTATGCCGCCTGCCGAAGGTGATAGCCGATCAGGAGCGGCAGCACAGGCAGTGTCGCGACCCCTCCGGTGACGGCGATCGCAGCCCATCGACGAGCGTCGGCGCGCTTGAAGAACCAGATTGCCCACACCGCGATCAGAATCGGAAAGAAGACGAGCATGTACGCGTTCGACATCGTCACGCTGAGCCAGCCGACGGCGAACCAGACGAGATCGCGCATGGCGCCGCTCTTCACGTAGCGGTGCAGCCCGTAAAGCGCCAGCGGCATGCCGAACGCCATGAGCATTTGGATATGCGAGGCGTGCTCACCGGTAAACGGCGCGAAGGCGAACGCGAGTCCCCCGATGAACGCGCCGAGTGACGACCCCGTCAGCTCGCGCACGAGCGCGAAGGCGGCGAGCCCGTTCAGCGGAAGCGTCAGCAGCTGCAGCGCGTTGTAGGCGAGGACGGGATTGCCGCTGATCCAGACGATCGGAGACGTGAGCGGATAGGCGCCGAGCAGATGCTCCGTGAACGCCGTGACACCCGAGAGCGGCGCAAACGCGGGAAAGTTCCACCAGTCCGTGGTCAGCGGCAGGTGCTTCGCGTTCCACGCCAGGATCGACGTATTCAGCAGCGGATCGCCGAGATCGCCGAACAGGTGGGTCGTCAGTACCGGAAGCAGATTGTGAAAGAGCAGCGCGGTGATGAGGACGTAGCAAATCGCCGCGAGCAGCATGGATAGGGACTGGGGACTGGGGACTGGGGACTGGGGATTAGGGACTTTGGATTTCTCCCAGTCCCTAGTCCCCAGTCCCCAGTCCCTAGTCCCTAGTTCGTCGCGTTGGTCGGGAAGTTCGCGACGCGACGCGCGGCGCCCGACAGCTCGAGGATGTGCATCCCCGTGTTGGCGCGATCGACGATGTAGACGTAACCGCGATCGTCAACTTCCACGTTGTTCGTCTGAATCGCGATCTTGCAGCGCTCGTCGGCGCCGCGGCCAACACACCGCTTGTCGGTCTTCGCCGTGACCGGCGGGATGTAATACGCGATTTCCTTCGGGTTGAACGGATCGCGGACGTCGAGCGCGCGAATGCCCGCGTTGAAATACGCCACGAAGAGCACACGACCGTAGTAGATCGGCGTCATGTTCTCGTTGGTCGAGTGCGTGCCGAACCGGCCGCCGCGTGAACAGAAGTTGCCGCTCGTTTCCGGCACCGTCCACGACGACACAGGGATCATGCTCTTCTCGAAGGTCGCATCGACGACGCGCACCAGCTGCCGCGCCTCGAGGCATTCGTTTGCCGTCGTCTCGCCCACGGTCACGATGAAATCGCGCATGCCCTGGTTGGTGGGCGGCGCGAAGCCCTCGGCGGCAGCGTGCGTACCCGCGGCCGTGTTCGTGAGCACCTGCTGCCAGTTCTGTTTGCCGTATTCGGGCAGCATCATGTGCAACATCGGAAACGCGGTGTGCGCGCCGACGTCGATCGGCAGATCGAGCTGACCAATCACGGGATACCGCAGGTTCGCCTCCGTCGGTTCCTTCGGCCCCTCGAGGAGCTTCTTGCGATCGACGATCTGCACGACCCCGTAACGCCCGGTTCCGTACCCGAAGTACACGCGGTTCGCCTTCACGATCGAGATCGGTCCGTGCACTTCCGTCGGCACCGGATTCACGGTCGCGCCCGGCTGCTGCCCTGGCAGACCGAAGTCACGGATGAACACCGGATGCGTCGGATCGCTCAAGTCGTAAATCTTCGTCATGCGAGCCGTCCGCCATGCCGGATCGCCGCCGACCAGATAGGCGATGCCGGTCTCGCACTCCCACCAGCTCTTATGCGTGTCCTTCAATCCACCGACGATTTGCGTGATACGCGTCGGCTTTTCGGGGGTGGTCACGTCCCAGAGCTCGTGTCCCGACGTGCCGAGTGAGCGAAGCAGGTAGACCTTACTCTTGTCCGCTTTCGGCAGCTCCGCGCCAGTGCACGTGCGCACCATCTGCGCCTGGCCAGGCCCCTGCGCTTCGCCGCCACCGGGAATGTGAGCGATGTATTTCGGTTGACGCGGATTGGTGACGTCAACAACCGACGTCCCGTTGTCTTCCATCTTGCCCGTCAGCGTGTTGGGCATCGAGCCGGCGTGGTGGCCGATGTACGCGATATACCGGTTGCCCTGCTTCTGGATCACCGGCTGGTAGGCGCTGCGCGCCTGCAGGTCGTTGGAGCCGAGAAGCGTCATGTCGCGCGATTCGGCGGTGCGTTGCTGCTGCGCCACCGTGGTCACCGCACACACCGCGACAACCCCGAGGACCGCTGTAACCGTCAGGTGCCACCTTCTCATGTCGCTTCCTTCCTTCCTGAAGGCTCAACCATCGGAGCCTTGCATCCCTGCGTGGCCCGTTTTAGAGGGAATTGCGTCCGGAGTCAAGGTTTTAAGGTGTGCTACTCTCCGCGCCACCAGCGACAAACCACGGAGGCACGAAGCGCACGGAGATTTGATTTTCTCCGTGTTCTCCCATGTCTTCGTGGTTTGTGACGTAGAGGAGGGCTCGATGATTTCGCGCGCGCTCACGACCGTCGTATTCGGCGCATTGCTCGCACTGCCCGTCACCGCCTTCGCGCAGGAGGCGACGCTCAGCGGCACCGTGATGGATTCCACCAGCAGCGTGCTGCCGGGTGTCACGATCACCGCGGTACATCAGGCGACGGGGAACCGATTCGTTGCCGTCACTGACGGCCGCGGCGGCTTCCGTTTACCCGTCCGCATCGGCGAGTACGTCGTCACCGCGGAACTGCAAGGATTCACGACCGTGACGCGTGCAGGCGTCCAGTTGCTCGTCGGCCAGAACGCGGTCCTCAGTCTGCAGATGGGACCGTCGACGCTGCAGGAAACGGTGACGGTGACGGCCGAAGCGCCGCTGCTCGACATGGCAGACTCGAGCCTGGGCGGCAACATCGATCCAAAACAGATGTCCGAGCTGCCGGTACAGGGACGCGACTGGATGTCGCTGGCGCTGCTCGCGCCGGGCAATCGCACGACGGCAATGGGCGGTGCGCCGGTCCAGGACCGCACGGCGGGTCGCGACCTCCGCGAGTTCCAGCTCAATCTCGACGGTCAGCAGGTGACCGGCCAGCTCGGGCCTGGCGGCCAGCCGCGCTACAGCCGCGACTCGATCGCCGAGTTCCAGTTCATCTCCAATCGGTTTGATGCGACGCAGGGTCGCTCGTCGGGCGTGCAGGTGAACGCGATCACCAAGTCAGGGACGAACCTCTTGAGCGGCATGTTCAGCGGGTACTTCCGCAACTCGAAATGGAATGCCGAGGACCCAGTCCTGAACCGCGTCGTGCCGTTCAAGAACCAGCAGTACAGCATGACGCTGGGCGGCCCCATCATCAAGGATCGCCTTCACTTCTTCGGCAGCTACGAGTACGAGCACGAGCCGCGCTCGACGTTCTCGCTGACGGCATGGCCGGCGTTCAACATCGAGCTCTCGGGCGTGAGATCCGTGAAACTGGGAAGCGCGCGCTTCGATTACGAGCTGTCATCACAGAGCCGCCTGATGTTGAAGGGCAATCTCACCAAGTCGTGGCAGCCGTTTGACGACCTCGGCGCGAACCATCCTGCGGGCACGGGCTCGACCGACCAATTCACCGACGCGCTGGTCGGTCAGTGGACGCGCGTCATCGGAACGCGTTCCACGAATCAGGTGCAGCTGGGGTACGCAGGGTTCGGTTTCAAGAACGCGAACCTGACGTCGTGGTCACACCACTGGCGCGCGGCGGACGGCATCAACACCGGCTCACCGCGTATCACCTTCACGGGCTTTTCGATCGCCGGCAATACAAACTACCCGCGGTACCAGCTCCAGGACGTCTGGTCCGCCCGAGACGACTACAACCTGTCGTACGAGGCCAAGGGCCGTCACGATCTGAAGGCTGGCGGCGAGTTCCTGTGGGACAAGAAGGTCTCGTTCAACTGCGCCAACTGCATGGGCATCATCGACGCGCGTAACGGCTCGGTGCCCGCCAACATCGAAGCGCTCTTCCCGGATCCATGGAACGCCGACACGTGGAATCTCGCGGCGATCTCACCCAACGTGCGGACCTACACGATTGGCGTCGGCCAGAACAAACTTCCGTTCAATCAGCCGAAGTACGCCGCGTGGGTGCAGGATGACTGGCACCTCACGCAGAAGCTCACGCTCAACCTTGGGGCACGCTACGACCTGATTTGGGATCCATTTGCGAACTGGGTGGGACTCGAGCCGTGGATGAAGGCCGACCGTCCTCAGGACACGGACAACATTCAGCCGCGTCTCGGTTTCGCGTACACGCTGAACGACCGGACAGTCATTCGTGGTGGCACGGGCAAGTACTACGCCGACGTGATCGCGAGCAACTGGACGATGCCGAGCCGCTCACTGTCGGTCGCGTTCCTGCAGTACACCAATGATGGGCGACCGGACTTTGCCGCCAACCCGCTGAACGGCGGTCCGCTGCCAACCTACGCCCAGGCGCTGCCACGATTCTGCTACGTCAGCAACGTCGCCGGCTGTCTGGATCGCGCGGCCACGGAACAGGCGCCGCAGGCGGAGTACTCACACCTGACGCACGACTGGCAGACCTCAATCGGATTCCAGCGGCAGATCGGCTCCGACATGGCGATCGAATCGGACTACGTCTACACGCGGGGCCGCGACGAGAAAGTGCTGCAGGACAACGCGAACATCACCTTCAACCCGGCGACCGGCGCTCCCTATCCGTTCTCCAACCGCGCGACGCGCGCGTTTCCGACGTGGGGCGTCGTCGGCCAACAGATGTTCACCGGCTGGTCGAACTATCACGGTCTGCAGTCGGTGTTCACCAAGCGCTTTACGCATCGCTGGCAGGGATCGCTGACCTACACGCTCTCGGCGCTGCGCGACGGCGACCCCGCGCCGCTCAGCGGCATCACGCAGGTGAGCTTCCCGGTCGCAGCCGACTTCGGCGGAGAGTACGGTCTCGCCGTCACGGACCAGCGCCATCGTCTGGTGTTCAACGGCATCTGGCAGGTTATCGGTGGCTTGCAGGTGAGCGGCATCTATTTCTACGGATCCGGCGAGCGGCAGGCCACCAGCTACGGCGGCGACCTCCGCGGTATCGGCGCCACCGGCAGCGCGCGGCTGCGACCGGACGGCACGATCGTTCCGCGCAACAACTTCGTTGGCGATCCGGTGCACCGAGTCGACATGCGGCTTCAGCAGTCGATCAGATTTGGTAGCCGGCGTTCAGGCGACCTGATCGCAGAAATCTTCAACCTGTTCGACCGCGCCAATTACGGGTCGTATACGGTGCAGGAAAGCAGCCCGCGGTACCGGCTGCCGAATTCGAGCTCCAACCTCGCTTACGCGCCCCGGACGTTGCAGTTGGGATTCAGGCTCACTTTCTAGATCCGGTCGTTCGGAGCGTTCGGAGCGTTCGGGTCGTTCAGCATCGTTCGGATCGTTCACGAAGCGTCGAACGGTCCGAGCGATCCGAACGCCCGATGGATTGGGCAGCCCGTCCATTTAGGTGTTGGAATGCAGATTGCGGGGCCACGCTGTTTGTGTGCGCCGTTGAGGTCGGCGCACGAACGACGGGGTGGCTTACATGCAGACGAGACGACTTCTGACGCTCGTAATACTCTCTTTAATACTTAGTCTCCCCACCTTCGCACGCGCCCAGCAGCCCACAGACGATTACTCATCGGCGCTGATCGGCGATGCATTCGCGCGAGTCGCGGCCAACGATTTCGCGACAACGGCAGAGCCCATTGATACGGGCGCCGTCGCGGCCGCGCAGGGGCCGGAACCGAATCCGACGCCTGCGCACACGGGGTTCCGCGCCTTGGTCAGCGAAACGTGGGGCGACTTCAAAATGTTTCCGCGACGGAAATCGACCTGGGTGATTCTCGGCATCGGCGCCGGTGGGGCGCTGCTGGCTCATCCGGCCGATGACAATCTCAACGCACATCTGGTCGGGAAGAAATCAGCGGACCGGCTCTGGAAAGCCGGAAATATCGTCGGCTCTGCGCCTACGCAGATCGGCGTGTCCGTTGGGCTCTACGTGATCGGCCGCTATATCGTGCCGCAGGATCCGGATCAGCCGATTACCGAAGGGGCGTCACCGAGAACGAACAAATGGTCGCACATGGGCCTCGACCTGCTGCGCGCGCAGATCGTGTCGCAAACGTTCGTTCACGCGATCAAGTACAGCGTCCGCCGCGACCGTCCGACTGGCGAATGCTGCTCCTTTCCGTCAGGTCACGCCGCGACCGCCTTTGCGATGGCCTCGGTGATCGAGCGCCACCTCGGCTATCGCATGTCGATTCCAGCGATGGCGATTGCCACCTATGTCGGGACGTCGCGGTTGCACGATAACCGGCACTTCCTGAGCGATGTGGTCTTCGGTGCGGCGCTCGGCACTGCAACGGGGTGGACCGTCGTGGGACGCCACGGTCGCAGTAGCTATGCGCTCGCGCCGGTGGCGGTCCCGGGCGGCTTCGCGTTTCAGATCTCGCACGTCGATCGCGACCGCAACGCGGGACGCTAGTCCGTGAGCGGCAAAGCCCTCGGCACCTGCGCGGGTGTACTGGCGGCCGTCGGGTTCTATGCGCTGCCGCCTGGCAGCCATCAGGACCAGGCGGCCGACCATCTCTCGCCTTCTGCGTCCATCGCCGCGCGACTTCGCGACGACGCGCTCAGTCGCGCGCGGACGCGCATCGGCGATTTCAACCGTGACGCGCTGGTCGCCGAGCCTCGCGACCCGAAAGAGGTGTTGACGCGCGATGAGGTGAGCTGCACCTTCGTGCGGCACGCGCCGGGTGGCACATCGTTGAAGTTCGACTGCACGCTCGACGACGGCGAAGTGATCCGGGTGAAGTACGCGCATCAGCCAGAAATCCACGCGGAGGTCGCGGCCACACGGCTGCTCGCCGCGCTCGGCTACGCCTCCGATCACGTCTACATGGTTCACCGTGTCCATTGCCGCGGCTGTCCCCTGAATCCATTCGTGACGACGCAGTTGCTCGACGCGATCGGCCTGGACGGCGACGAGACCAGTCGCGCAACCAGCAACGATCAACGCGACTTCGAGTGGGTGGCGGTCGAACGGAAATTCGACGCAGCGCCCATTGAAGACGAACGGAGGGAGGGGTGGGCCTGGTGGGAGTTGAAGATGGTGCAGGCGCCGCGGGTGGAGCTCGATGCGCTGCGCCTGCTCGCGGTGTTTCTCGCGCACTGGGACAACAAGGCGGATAACCAGCGGTTGGTCTGCATGAACCAATCGCTCGAGGAGGAAGAACCGCAGGCCTGCCGCGACTCCGTGCTGATGATCCAGGATGTCGGCGCCACGTTCGGACCGACGAAAGTGAACCTTTCGCAATGGCGCCACGTGCCGCTCTGGGCTGATCGCGCGACGTGCACCGTGTCGATGCACGCGATGCCATATCGCGGGGCGACCTTCGGCGACGCGCAGATCTCCGACGAGGCGAGAGTCCGCGTCGGCAGCGAGCTCGCCGCGTTCAGCGACGCCGATCTGCGGAAGTGGTTCGCGGACGCGCGCTTTCCGCAGTTCTACGAAAACACCGACGATGGAAAGGATCTCGACGCCTGGGTCTCCGCCTATCGCGACCGGGTGAGTCAGATTCTCACTGCCGGTCCTTGCCCGCCGTAGCCGTGGCGGAGGCGGGCGCAGTGAGATGAATGACCCCGGCATCCACGCTCGCGCCGGTGCGGCTGATCGACTGAAAGTAGGCCTCGTCGCCGGCAATCTCCCACAACATGAACGAGTAGTCGGTGTCGAAGCCGGTGGCGGTGACCGTCGAGGCGCGGATGTCGCGCGGACGCAGTGACCCGCCCGCGCCCGAGATGAAGTATGTGACGCCGTTCAGCGGCTTGGTCCGCTCGTAAAAGTGTTCGTGACCCGACAACACGAACGGCACGTGGTGCTTGACGAGCAGCGGTTCGAGGCTGCTGCGCGTCCATGTCGCCCACAGTGAGTAGCGGCCGGACGTATAGATTGGCCGGTGGAATACGGCAATCTTCCAACGGGCGTCGGACTTTCCCATCTCGCGATCGAGCCACTGACGCTGCGTGCGATCCACGTTCTCCGTGTCGATCATGAAGAACTGCACGTCGTTGTCGCCGAGCCGCGCGAGCAGCGGCGGCTTCGGCTTGAACGTGTAGTACCGCTGGCCACCCATGTGGAACGGCTCGTACTTCGGCTGATTGGGCTCGTCGTGGTTGCCGATGACCGCGTAGAAGTCGATGCCGTCTTCGAGGAGTGGCTTGTAGGGCAGCTCGAACTTGCGCCGGTAGTCATCCGCGGTGGCGCCGTCGTAGATGTTGTCCCCGAGCATGACGACGAAGTCGAAGGGAAACTCCTCGCGGAAGGCCTGCATCTGCTTCGAGACCTCGTGCTGCCATCTGTCGCCGCGTCCCATATCGCCGAGCGCGGCAAACCGATACGATCCGGGCTTCTTCGGCAGCCGCAGTACCTCTTTCGGCGGCGGGACCGTGATGGCGGGCGTTGACGGATGAAACTGCGCCTCGTCGGCCTCGCGGTCGCGGCAGGCGCCCACGAGCGACGCCGCGGTGAGCAGCGTGATGGCGCACAGGCGAGCGATTCGACCGGGCAGGCTCATGCGGGCATTCGTCACCGACGCAACGGCAATGCCACTGTAGAATCTCAACCTCCAACGTCCAACTGCCAACTTCCAAGGGATTCACCTGAGTAGTTTGGAAGGTGGCAGTTGGAATTTGGACGTTTCGAGGAGGAAGACATGCGACGTCTCCACATCATCGCGATATGCATCGGCTTGTCGCTCGTCGCGCTTGCCGCGCAGGCGCCGGCGCCGCAACAAGCGCCCGCAGCGCCGCAGGCGCCCGCCGGACCACCGCCGCCGGACACGGCCATGCTGCGGCAGCAATACGAGCAGTGGCGGAAAGAGTTCAAGACCTGGGGCAAATGGGCGCCCGTCGGCCAGGAGAGCAAGGGAACGACGAGCCTGATCACGCCTGAGAAAGTGCAGAGCGCGATGAGGCTGGTGAAAAGCGGCATCGTCGTGTCTTTGGCGCACGCCGAGCCGCAGCAGGTTGCCGCCGACGTCGGCCCGAACGGCCTCTTCAAGCGCACGACGCTCGGCATCACCGAGGGCGGCACGACGGACAACTATCAGGTGAGCTTTCACGGCCAGACCGTCGCGCACATCGACACGTGGTGTCACTTCTTCGAGAACGGGCAGATGTACAACGGCGTGTCCGTGCAGGGGAATCTGAGCGCCGAGACCGGATGCGCCAAGGGCGGCATCATGAACTGGAAAGACGGCATCACGACGCGTGCAGTGCTCTACGACATCGCGCAGTTAAAGGGGGTGGACTGGGTCGATCCTGCGATGCCGATTCGCCGTGCGGATCTCGAGGCATGGGAAAAGAAGGCTGGTGTGAAGATCGGTCCCGGCGACATCCCGCTGCTCTACATCGGACGCTGGAAGCGGCGCGCGGCCGTCGCGCCGATCAACCTGCCCGTCGCGGGCTATTACCCCGACACGCTTCCCTGGATGCACGAGCGGCTGCCCGCATTCATTGGCCACGATTTCAACATCGACTGGAATCCGCGCCCGGGATGGGAAGGCATGCGCAACCCGATTCACGTGGCGGTGCTGAACTGGATGGGCATCAACATCGTCGAATGCCTGGATCTCGAGCAGGCGGTCCAGACCGCGCGTCGGCTGAATCGCTACGAGTTCGCGATCACGTTCGCGCCGTTGCCGGTGGAGGGTGGAACGGGATCGCCAGTGAATCCGATCGCGATCTTCTAACGCGGAAGGTATTAGGTATCTGGTTTCAGGCGTGGTCTAGGCACAGGCTGATACCTGGACCACCCCTGAAACCTGAAACCTGATACCTGCTCAGTTCTCGAGTTGATAGATCTCACGCCGCCCTTTGACGATGAGATCGTGATAGCCCTTCATCGCTTCCTGAAAGCGCGGATCGGCCATCGACTTGCGCGCCAGTTCGGCATGCTCTTCAATGCTCTTCACTTCCGTTTCGGCGACGACGGTCCAGTAACGTTCGGCGCACACATCGGTCATGATGCGCATGTTGCCCATGCCCGCATCCTTGGCGAGCTTGCTGAGCGCGGTGAATTTCTGAACCATCTGACGCACCTGACCCGGCTTGCAGTACATGATGTCGCGTACTAGAAACATGATTCCCTCCTCGGCGCGTAACCTTAGTTCGCCGGAGACGCACGAGCAAGCACGACTTTGGTCGCATGCCGACGCACCTGACGATTGACGTTGGCATCGACGGACAGACTACTGGCCTTGTGTATACATCTCAGGGCACGCCGGCGCATGCGACATTCGTGCTCGCGCACGGCGCTGGCGCTGGACAGCAGAGCGCATTCATCACCGACTTCGCGCGAGGGCTGACCGAACGCGGCATCGACGTCCTCACGTTCAACTTCCTCTACACCGAGCAGCGTCGTCGCGTTCCGGATCGCACCGAGAAACTCGACGCCTGTTATCGCGCCGCGGTCATCGCAGCCCGGCACCATCTCGACCGATCTGCGGTGTTCATCGGAGGCAAGTCGATGGGCGGCCGCATCGCAACGCATCTTGCGGCGGCCGATGACCCCGACGCGCTCGGCATCCGTGGTGTCGTGGCACTCGGCTATCCGCTGCATCCGCCCGGCAAGCCGCAGCAGCTGCGCGCCGCGCATCTGTCGCGCATCCGCGTGCCGATGTTGATCGTGCAGGGAGAGCGTGATCCGTTCGGCACGCCCGCTGAACTTCAGCCTGTGCTCGACGCGATTGCGGGGGACGTTACGCTGCACGTGGTCGAGAACGGCGACCATTCGCTGGCGCCTTCACGTCAGAAGGACAGAGTCGCGGCCGCTTACGTCGAGCTTCATCAACACGTCGCCGACTGGATTCGTTCCCAGAACGAAAGGGGTGACAGCTCGTCGCCGCCACCCCAAGAACGAAGAACGATCTGAACGACCCGAACGGTCCGAACGATTAGAAGGCCAACCTGAAGCCCAATTGAACCGACCGTGACGCGTACGCGACGTCAGCGTTATAGACCGGCGTTGCGTACAGCGTGCTGTCAACGTCGGTGGTGAACGAACCGTAGTTGGCGTGATCGAACAGGTTGAACACCTCGAGAATGCCGTCGAGCGATCGGCGGCCGCCCAGCGTGATGCGCTGCTGGAACCGTGCATCCACACGATGCAGCGGCGTACCGACGAAACTATTACGAGGAATGATCGACCCGTCGTCGCGGCGGCGCGTGCCCGCGGTTTGACCCGTGTCGCGAGCCTGGCAGGAGCCGCAGGTCACGGCGTTCCGCATGCCGGACCCATAGAAGTACAAACCGCTCAACTGGAAGCCGTGTCCGACGTCCCAGATGCCGTTAAGCACCGCGCGATAACGCTGGTCAGTTGCCGCGTAGGTGTACTCACCCTCGACGTCCGGCCGCAGCTTGAAGGTGATCGGCCTGCACTGCGCGTTGCCGTCCGGCCCCTTCACCGTTTGACATGGCGGTCCCGTCGAATCTTTCACCGCGCCGAGCGTCCAGTTGCCGGAGAGCTGCCACCGGTTGCTGAAGCGCTTGTCGAAGGACGCAACCAGCGCATGCCAGTTCGACCATCCCTGCATGTACTCGCCGTTGACGTACCCCCATTCGGGGTAAACGCGCGTGCCGATGTTGGTGAACGGAATGTTGTCGCCCGTGACCGGGTCGTAGGTCAGGTTCTGATTGTTGGTCACTTCTTCCTGACGCTGCCCCGTGTATTGGTAGCTCAACTCGAACGCCAGGTTCGACGCGATCTGGCGTGACACACCGACCATCGCCTGATGGCTGTACGTGTCGTCGTGGATCGTCGTCGGGATCTCCGACGTGATCTCGCGACGGATGCAACCCGTCGCCAGCGGCGCCGCCGCTGTGCAGAGCTGCGCGCGCGCCTGCTCCTGAGTCGGGAACGCGCCGCCCCACGGATTCATCGCGAAGTCGGCGCGGCCGTCGAAGGCGACCTCCGGGATGATGGTCTGGATGTTCAGGTTCGACTGATGCGCGGCGTCGTTTTCGAGCTGCGTGTAGTACTTGCCGTACCCGCCACGCAGCACGGTGCGATCGTTGAACTGGTACGCGAGACCGACGCGCGGCGCGATCCAATCGAGCTGATGCGGCCGGTCGCCGGACATCCATGGGGTGAGCTCTTTCTTTTCGCCCATGATCCCCAGGTCCGCATCCCAGCGAATCCCGAGATTCAGCGTCAGGCGCTGGCTCACCTTCCAGTCGTCCTGATACCAGGTCGCCCACGCGTGACGATCGTTGAGCAACCGGAAGTTGCCCACCGATTGACGATAGCGGACCGAGATGGGGCTGAGCGCGTTGTAGTTCCACGTTGACCAGTTGAACGGGTCGGGGAACATCGTGGCCAGCTGCGCCGCGGTCGGCCGCCGTGCCGCTCCGCCGGCATTGGCCTGCAGCGAGCCGTTACAGAAGCTGCACCAGTAGAAGTGGAAGTTGTGCTCGAGGAACTCGCCGCCCATCCGCACGTCGTGGCGACCCTTCGCGTCGAATGCCATCGTGAAGTCGTCGCGCGCCTGAATCGTACGCTGGCCGATGATCTGCGGCAGGTTCGTCGCCGTCCCGATGTTGTAGCCGGTCAGCTGGATACGTGGTGAGCCGCCGAGCGTCGCACTGTTGCCGGCACCTGCCACCGCCCCCTTCGGCATCGTGTGGCTGCTGATGACTGGGTACTTACCGCCGGGGAAGTTCGGCGCCGGCCCACCGTTGTAGGAGGCAAGACCCGCAATGTCCCAGTCGTACATGTAGACGCCGCCCTTGAGCTCGTTCACCTTGTTGTTCGAAAGGACGTGCGTCAGCTGATCCCAGTACTGCGTCGAGGTGCGCCACCACTGCGATGCACCAGACGGATGCGTGGTCGCGCCGCCGGCGCCGCGCAGCGGGACGAACTGCGTGTAGCCGTTTACGCGCGCCGACATGTGCGTCTTCGGCGTGAACTGGAAATCCGTCTTGATGCCGGCGGTGTTCTGCGTGCGGATGCCGCTCAGGTCGCTGTTGAACGCCGGAAACGGCCCGGTGTACACCGCCGTCTGCGGTTCTCGCTCGTACTCGTAGTTGGCGAAGTAGTGAATCCGATCGCGCTTGATCGGGCCGCCAAACGTCACGCTGTACTGCTGATTCGAGAACGGCACGACGCGATCGGTGACGTGATCCTTCGCGGCCCAATCCGAATCGCGGAAATAGCCGGAGAACGTGCCGGACGAGGTGTTGGTGCCGGACTTGGTGACGGCGTTCACCACGACACCCATCGAGCGGCCCTGTGTGGCGTCGAAGCGGTTGGTGATGAACTCGAACTCCGCGATCGAGTCACGGCTGAATCGCGGCTGGCCGAAGCCGGCGCCCGCGACGCTGTTGGTCACCTGCTGCCCGTCCATGTTGATCTGAAAGGCCACTTGCGATCGTGGGATCGGCGTTTCACCACCGGTGTTGGCGCGGCTGCCCGGTGCGAGGAGCGTCAGGTCGAGCCAGTTGCGGCCGTTGAGCGGCAGCTCCTGCATCTGGCGCTGGTCGATGTTGGCAGCAGCCGTCGACATCGACGTGTTGATGAGCGGCGCCTCGCCAGTAACGGTGAGCGTCTCCTGCACCGTGGATGGCTGCATCTGGATGTTGACGGTCGCAAGCTGGCCGACCTGCATCTGCAGGCCGGTGCGTGTGACGGTCGCAAAGCCTGAAAGTTCGGCGGAGACGCGATATGTGCCGATGCGCAGCGGAAGGCGGAAGCGGCCCTCGCCATCGGTCACTGCGACGAACGTGTTGCCGGACTCTTCGTTGGTGGCCGTCAACGTCACACCCGGCAGGACGCCGCCCGTCGAATCGGTGATCGTGCCGGTCACCGTGGCTTCCTGGGCGAACAGCGCGCCAGGCAGCGCGAAGAGGATTGCGAGCGCAAATACCCAGAGGAGCTGTCGCTGAGTCACGGGTGCCTCCTTGAACGCGTTTTCGCCGAAAGAGAGCCCGCCGCCGAAGTCCTGTGGTGAGAAGTGGTGCCCTGTATATGCCCCGCGGCAGCGGGTGTCAACTAGGCAAAATCGTCCATATACTCGTTCAATCATGAGCGCCGAACATGAACTCGACGTCCTGTTGCGAACGATGGGGCAGATCCGTGTCGGCTTTCAAATCATCGGCTTCGATTGGCGCTACGTCTATGTGAACGCCGCCGCCGCGGCACACGGGCGCCGCACCGTCGCCGACCTCCAGGGCCGAACGATGATGGAGCTGTATCCGGGTGTCGAACAGACGGATATGTTCGGTATCCTGCGCCGCTGCATGGAAGAGCGGGTGGCGGATGAATTCGACAACCTGTTCGTCTTTCCAGACGGTCGATCGCGCTGGTTCGAGATTCGCGTGGATCCGGTTCCGGAGGGGATCTGCGTCTATTCGATCGACATCCACGAGCGAAAGCTCTGGCAATTCGAAGTCGAGAGCCGCGCCGAAGCACTCGGCATGAGCCCGCCGCCGCGACGGAGCTGGCGTTCATTTGTCGGCGATTTCGACACGGAGACCCAATGAAGACGCGAAAGATCTGGGTGTTGGTGATCGTCGCGGTGATGACGCTGCCTTCGGTCGGCGCACTTCGCGACCCGCGGGCGCAGACGATCTATCGCGGGAAGCATGCTCGCCGCCAAACTTGACCGCGACCCCTTTCCGCTTCCCCCTTCCCCCTCGCCCCTTCTAAGATTGCGCCCATGCCGAGATACACCTTCCGTCTCAACGGCCAGTCCGTATCGGTTGACAGCTGGGATCCGGCGCAGCCGCTGCTCTATGCGCTTCGCGGACCCTTGGCCCTGCACGGCGCAAAATTCGGCTGCGGCCTCGGGCAGTGCGGCGCATGCACCGTGATCGTGGACAAGACGGCGACCCGGTCGTGTCAGCTGCCCGTCAGTCGCGCCGCGGGCCGCGACATCACCACGCTTGAAGGCATCGGCACACCAGAGAAGCCGGACGCTGTGCAGGCCGCGTTCATCGCCGAACAGGCCGCGCAGTGCGGCTACTGCACCAACGGCATGATCATGGCCGCGAAGGCGCTGCTCGCGCGAACGTCAAAGCCGACGATCGAGCAGATCAAGCAGGCGCTCGACGGAAACCTCTGTCGATGCGGCACGCACACGCGCATCGTTCGCGCTGTCCAACGCGCGTCGCAGCAGGTGTAGCCATGGAGAAACGTGAAGGCATTTCACGACGCGACCTGTTGAGGGCGGGCGGCGCCATTGTCGTCAGCTTCGCCTTCCCGCTCACCGCGCGTGACGCATTCGCGCAAGCCTCACCGCGCGCCGGTGTCAGGCCCGTCGATTCAGGTGAAGTCGACGGCCTGCTGGCGATTCATGCCGACGGATCCGTCACGCTCTACACGAGCAAGGTCGATGTCGGCACCGGCATCCGCATCGCCTTCGCGCAGATGGCCGCCGAACAACTTGGCGTCTCGCCATCACGCGTCACCGTCGTCGAGGGCGACACGGCAACCTGCCCGGATCAGGGTGGGACCGGCGGCAGCACGGGCCTCGTTCGTGGCGGTGTCGAGATTCAGGCGGCCGCAGCGACCGCGCGCCGAGCGTTGCTCGAGATGGGCGCGACGCGACTGAACCGCCCTGTCGCTGAACTCACCATCGCGGACGGCGAAGTTCACCCGCGCTCGGGCGGCACGGGCGTCGGTATCGGCTCGCTGATTGGCGATCGCCTCTTCTCGCTGAGAGTCGATCGCAACGCGCCGCTCATTCCCGCCTCGCAGCACGTCGCGATCGGGAAACCACTGCTGCGACCCGACGTCCCGGCAAAGTGCACCGGCCGGCACGTCTACGTGCAGGACTTCACGCTGCCCGGCATGCTGCACGGCCGCATCGTGCGGCCGCCGTCGATGGACGCCACACTCGTCTCCGTCGACGAGAGCTCGCTGCGTGGCATTCCCGACGTACGCGTCGTGCGCGTCCAAAACTTTCTCGCCGTGGTGGCGAAGGACGAATGGGCAGCCGTCCGCGCGGCGACCACGATCAAGGCGTCGTGGACCGAACAGACGACGCTGCCTGGACACGAAGGGCTGGATCACTTCTCGCGCACGGCTCCGCTCGAGCGCGATCAGGAAATCCTCAATCGCGGCAACGCCGCCGACGTCTCACGCCGCGCCGCAAAGACGATGTCGGCGACCTACTTCTGGCCGTTCCAGAGTCACGCCTCGCTTGGACCATCGTGTGCCGTCGCGGACGTGCGTGCGGACGGCACCGCCACCGTGTGGACGGCGTCGCAGGGCGTGCACGGACTGCGCGGCAACCTGTCAAAGGTGTTCGGCATCCCGCCCGAGAAACTGCGGGTCGTCTTCCTCGACGGCTCGGGGTCGTACGGCACCAACGGCGGCGATCACGTTGCCGCCGATGCACTGCTGCTGTCGAAGACGATCGGTCAGCCCGTCCGCGTGCAATGGATGCGTCATGACGAGCACGGCTGGGATCCGAAAGGTCCGCAGCAGCTGCTCGACGTTCGGGCCGCGCTCGATACCGACGGCCGCATCGTCGCCTGGGAGACCGACATGTGGGTGCCGAATGCGGCACCCGGCGCCCGCGCGCTGCTGTCGGCCGAAGCAGCCGGGCTCCAGCAGGAGCATGGCACCGGCTCCGGCGCCATTACCCAGAACGGCGATCCTCCGTACGCGGTCGACAACGTTCGCGTCGTCGCGCATCTGATCAAGGACACACCGCTGCAGCTCTCGAACCTGCGTGCGCCCGGCAAGATCGCCAATGTCTTTGCCGTCGAAGGATTCACCGACGAGATCGCCGCAGCTCAGCGGATCGACGCGGTCGAGTTCCGCCTCAAGCGACTCTCCGATCCGCGCGCAGTTGATGCGATTACCCGAACCGCAGCGGCCTTCAAGTGGGACGCCCGGCCGTCGCCCAACCCGCGCGCGAGGCAAGGGAACGTCCTCGTTGGTCGCGGCATCGCCTACATGCGCTACAAGCAGATGGAGAACTACGTCGCGATGGCGATGGAAGTGGCGGTCAGTCCCGCGACGGGACAGATCCAGGTGCGCCGAGTCACGTGCGCGCATGACTGCGGCCTGGTTGTCAATCCTGACGGATTACGCAATCAGGTCGAAGGGTGCATCGTGCAGACGCTCAGCCGCGCGCTGCACGAAGAAGTGAAGTTCGATCGATCGCGCGTGACAAGCGTCGACTGGACGACGTATCCGATCCTGCGATTCCCCGAAGCTCCGGCCGTGGATGTGATCCTGATCGATCGTCCCAACGAGCCGCTTGTGGGAGCTGGAGAGGCAGCGACAGCTCCGGTGGCGGCCGCGCTGGCCAATGCCGTGTTCGACGCGACGGGGGCAAGATTGCGAACGGTACCGTTCACGCCCGCGCGCGTGAAAGCGGCGCTGGGGCGGACCTGAAGGTCCGCCTCTACGTCACTTCGCCTCGGTCGAGTCGCGGTTGTTTTCGCAGATGTCCTCGATCAACTCGCTGTCCGGCTGCAGGTTGAACAGGACGGTCACGGTAAACGGCTCCGTATGGCGGAGCCGAAAAGAATCAGGCACGCAGCCAGGCAGCCGATCAGGCTGCGCATCTCAGCCAACGCTACTGACCGGGAGCGCGATACGTGACGGACTTCTTCGCCGCCTGGTCGACTTCTTCCGGTGTCAGGAGCGGTGTTGTCGTTGTGCCGACGAGGCCACTGGCATTGACGGCCAGGGCGACAGCGGCGGCACTCACGTTGTCCGGCGCGTCGACAATCACGAACACATCCTTGTCGCCGAAGGCAAAGTAGAACGCCTCGACTTTGCCACCGAAAGCGGCGGTCATCTGCTCGACTGCCTTTCGACGGCCAGTTCCGCCCTCTTTCAGAAGACCCTTGACGCCCTCAGGCTTGTAGTTGGCTTGGATAAGGAATTTAGGCATCGTTTTACTCCGTTGATACTTTGCGTCGCGCCTGCCACCTCGCACGCAGCGCCGCGCGATCCACCTCCGAGCCGCGGAGGTATACCTTGCTGATCTTTCGCGTATTCGAAATCCGCTCGAGCGGATTGGCGTCGAGGACGATGAAGTCGGCGTTCTTCCCGACAGCCACCAGACCAGTGCTGTCGATCCCCGCCATTGCCGCCGAGTCGCGCGTCGCCGCCACAATCACCTCGGACGGCGTCATCCCCATGGCCACCATGCTTTCGAGATCGAGGTGATCGAAGAAACCGATCCAGAACCGCGTCTGACCGGTATCGGTGCCGTTGACGATGGTCATGCCGGCGGATCGCAGCTTCATCGCGCTTCGCGCTTCGGACTCGAAGCTGCGGCGCGCACGGGCGACCTCGTTGGTGGACATCTTCTTCAAGGGGTTGCCCCAGTGCTCTTCGATGTCGTGCGGCGAATACGCCGCCTGCAGCAGCGGATCGTCGAGCCACTCGGGGCGCGTGCCGCCCTGCGTGTTCATCCACCCCGTGATGAGCGACGGTGTCATCCACATCTTCGGATGATCGTTTCTCGCGATGCGATCCTTGACGATCGACACGAGCTCGTCGTCAGCCTCCTCACCGCCGCGCGCCGGCACGTGCAGCCATCCTTCGACGCCGGCCCGCATTAACTCCTTCGCATTCGCCAGCGTGACGTTGTGGACGCCTACGGGCACGTTGCTTTTGTGCGCCTCTTCGACAACGGCTCGATAGAGCGGCGGCGTCAACGTCTTCTTGGTGCCGCCGCGATCGTCGACCCACATCTTGATGAACAGCGGCTTCATCGCGACGTAGTCGCGAACGGCCGCCCGAGCTTCGTCAACCGTCGAGACCGGATACGAGACGTCCATCCTCGATGGATGCCCCTGCGCGCCCGATCCCGGCCATGCGAGCCCAGGTCCAGCCGTCCTGAACAACGCGGCACCGGGGACGACTTCATCGCGCACGCGCAGCGGCACGTCACCCCAGTTGGTACGCCCTCCATGCATATCCGAGCGGCTGACGAGATCGCCCACACCGACCACCGCACCGACGCCGTTGTAGGCCAGCAGTTGCAGGTGGTCGACGAGGTTGTCGCGCGTGTACATCTCCTTCGACATGGTTCCTTCGGCCACGTTCTGGAAGCCGATGTGCCCGTGGAGATCGACCATCGTCGGCATGACGGTCTTGCCGGTGAGATCGACGCGCGCGGCGCCGGCCGGGACCTGCACTTCGCCGCGGCGCCCGATGGCTGTGAAGTGATCGTTGTCGACGATGAATACGGAATCGTCGATGGGCGCGCTGCCGTCGCCGGTGATGAGGCGCGCTCCCTCGAACGCGGTGATACCCGTGGCTTGCGGTGGCTGGCGTTCGACCTGCCCCGAGCACGCCGATGTGAGGAACAGAGACGCGATGACGAGGCGAGCGAATGAACGCATGTTCGCGTCTGATCAGATCGTAGAGGCGGACCTGAAGGTCCGCCTCTACAGGTGAGCGTTTACTGAAGAAGTGCCGTCGTGTTCCGCTTCGGCACGAAGCCGACCGGAATCTTCGCCGTTTCCTTCATCGTCTTCACGTCGACGACGGAGACGTCGTTGGTCACGGGGTTGGCGACGTACGCGGTCTTGCCGTCGGGCGTCAGCGTCACCCAGCCCGCGCCTTTGCCGGTCAACTCAGCGCTCCCCAACAACTTCAGATCGGGCAGCGAGTACGAGTAGAGGTAGTTGTTGATGCGGCTGCAGACGACGAGCGTCTTGCCGTCGGAGGTCACGGCCATGCCGTGCGACGGATCGGAGCCTTCGGGCACTTCCTTCTTTCCCGGCGGCAGCGGCGGGTTCTTGATGCGCTGGACTTCCTTGTGCGTCGCAAAGTCGACGACAGCGAAGCCGTTGAGGCCGCTCATCTGCACGAAGATCCACTTCGTCGAGCCGTCCGGATTGGCCGCAAATGCCATCGGCCGCACGCCGAGATCCATGTCGAGCGTCCAGGCAGGCGACTCCGTCGCCGTGTCGATGACGTTGACGCTCTTGCCGACGATCGATCCGGCAACGACGTACTTGCCGTCGGGCGTGACGTACGGATTGTGGATGGTGCCCTTGGTCGGAATGGTCTTCACCCTCGTCATCGTGGCTGTATCGATCACGTCCACGCCGCCGGGCTCTTGAATGATGCCGACGTACACGCGTTTGCCATCCTTGCCGACTGCCATGTTGTTTGGATGGCCGCTCAACTTGGCGCGTTTGATGACTTTCAGCGTCTTCGCATCGACGGCGTCGAGCGTGCTTTCGGCCTCGTCGCTGATATAGATGCGGCTGCCGTCGGGTGCCGCGCCGACACCGTGATTGACCTCGATGCCTTCGATCACGCCAACGACCTTGTTGGTCGCCGGATCGATGACGTGCACGTTGTCACCGGCGCTGTTGGTCTGGATGATCCGGACTTTCCTGTTGCCGTGGTCCTGGGCAGTAAGGCCCATCGTGCACAAAAAGATCGCGGCGGTGACCGCGATACACCGACGAATGGTCTGTCTATTCATCATGATCGTCAGCCTTTCAGTTGGTGCCGGTCGTCTGTCCCATCACCCAGTTCCGGAGCGTCTGCCACTCAGGATCGTTCTGCGAGGCGAAGTGCTTGCCGCCGTTGTGATAGAAGTCGCCGCCCGCGTCCTCGGCAAGCGGATGGATCAGGAGCTTGCTCTTGACGCTGCCCGGCACGACGACGCGTCGTATGACGTCAAAATTCTTTCGCGACTCTTCCTCGGTCCACGTGGTGGCGCCTGGGTCGAGCGGCTGCAAGCGGAGCGGCGTGCCCTGGCCGTGGCACGCAACGCAGCGCGCATGACCCGGTCGCTTTTTGAGAAAGATTGGCTGGACCTTGGTCTTGAAATACTCGTAGTCCAACGAAGGCCTTGCAGGAGCGGCGGGCTGCTGTCCCGACGCGCCCACGGTCAATAAAGCCAAACACCCGAAGGTCAATGCAGCGACGGTCCTGAACACGACGCCCTCCTTCGAAAATTACGGAATAGGGCCCCTACGATACATCAAGGCGGGGTGCAGCGCATCGCGGCGTTCGCCACGTCACGGTAGACGCGGTGGCAATTGGCGCAGGCGTCGGAAATCACGTTGGTCGCCTCACTTACGGCGTCCTGGCTGCGCATCTGCGACGCCCGGTAGGCGGCGCGGCCCGCGTCGACGACCCCCTGGACGTACCTTTTCCAGTCATCGCGATCGACCGGCGCGGGCTTGCCGTTCTCGCAGCGGCGCGGTTGCATCAGCAGCGGGCCGATGTCGGCGATGGAAATCGCCGCCGCATCGACGACCTGCCACGGCGAATACACGTCGCCATATCTGTTGGTGGTCGTCGCGGCATCGGCACGCGCCACGCCGCCCTTCGACCCGGCGCCGGGGTCTTTCGTCTGTACGTCGAACAGCACGTTCGAGCTCGGGAAGAGGATCCCGCGCATCACCTGATTGACCGTGCCGGTCGCCGGGAACGCGAGTGCTGGCGCCGCCGACGTCACGGCCGCGGGAGGGTTGGACGCTGCAATCGCGATCTGCTTGAGCACTGCCGCTGCCGGCGCGAGCTCGGTTCTTCCGGCCGGAAACTTGTTTGCCTGCAGAACAAACGCCACCAGGTCGGCGACCTGCTGCGGCTCCAGCGTTCCGGGCGCGTCTGCGGGCATCGTCGCGTTGATCTTGTCGAAGACATCCGAGAGTGGCTCGCTGCCGTGCGCGCCGAGGAACATGTCACCAGCCAGTGGCGGACCGGCCGCACCTTCGAGCCGCTCACCGTGGCAGAGCGCGCACCGCATGTCGAAGATCGCTTTTCCGCGCACGGCCTGCGCGTCGGTATAGACGCCGTCTTTCACCGTACGTGCTTGCTGCGCCCGCAGCGACACCACGGCAAGGAAAACCAGTACTGCGACGCCGACGCTCTTCACTTCTGTTCTTCGCGCTCGAGGACAGTGGCTTTCGGATCCTCCACGTTGCGCGTGCGATCCGGCGGCGCAAGCTTGCCCGCCTCCTGCAGCCGTGCGTTTCTCAGCGTGGTGAAGGCATCGGCGTTGTTTTCGTTGCAGGCGTATTCGAGCATCGGACCTTTGATTTGGTGCAACGGCATCTCGACGGTCCACGGCCGTGTCCACGTCATCGGATCGTCAACGGTGTAGGTGTGGACGATGGTGTCGTCAGCCGTCCGCGTGAACCGCTCCGTGAGGTGGAACGTCGGTGTCACGCTCACCGCGGGCGGGGTCCCGGGAGATCCCATGAACGTGCGCTTCGGGTTGAAGTTGGTCGTGTCGACGACGAGTGTGTCGCCTTCCCAGTGTCCTCGCGAGTCCCCGGCGTACAGCGGAACGGTGCCATGCGGCTGGTCGAGCGAAATCACGCGGCGCTCGCTGTTCCACTCGTAAATCATCACGATGTAGTTCTTCGACTGCACGATCTGGTAATTGCTGCCATACGGCGCCGTCACGGCGGGCACCGCACGTTCGTGAAAGACGCACCACACGGTGCCGCGATCGTCACGCCACGTACGCGCCAGCGGACCACCGGCGCGCTGCGCCGCCACGCGCGCCGCTTCGCGCTTCTGCGCTTCGGGGGTCATCGGCGGGATTCGACCGTCGGCAGGATCGATCACCAGCGAGGTACGCAGGTTCGGCTTGGCGCCCGTCTGCACGGGCGTCGCGCCGAAGTCGGTGTTGACGTAATGGACGACCTGATTCTCCGACCCGGCGACCGCCTTGTTGAACGCCTCGATCGCTTCCTTCTCCGTGTAGAACGGTTTGTTGGCCAGCTCCTTCGGCCGCTCGTACGGGGTGTAGGTGAGGTTCGTCCAGTAGCCCTGGAAATCGGGCTGCCCGTCCGGCGTGCGCGGAACTTTGTACGTGCTTTTCTGTCCCTGCGCGCCAACGCCCGCAGCGAATGCAGCCAACAGCGCGGCAACCAGCAGATTACGCATCGTCGTCTTCTGGCCGGTCCAAAAGGACCCGCCCTCCCTATTTTTTCTGATACTTGCCGTACACGAGATCGCCGACGAACTCCTCGCACTTGAAGTCGCCAAGCTGCATGTTCGGCTCGACGCGGCGATAGAGCGGCATGCGGATCGTCCACGGTCGCGTGTACACGTTCGGATCCTCGATCGTCGCTTCGTACTCCAGATGATCGGGCCCGGTGCGTCGAATGCGTTCGACGACATGCAGGCCGTCGGTGTGATAGTTCCCCGCGCGATCGAGAAAGCGCACATGCACCGCGCCCTCCTCGTCCAGCGCGCCGACGGTGCCGCCCATGAACCCCCGGGAATCGATGACGAGCGTCTCGCCGTCCCATTTGCCGTTCGACCACCCCATCCAGGTGTCGGCCGGCGGCCGGGCAGTCCCGTTGACATAGATCGTCCGGACCGCGCTGGCGAACTCCGACATGATCAGGATGTTGTCGGTCGACTGCACGATCTGTACGGGGTACGGCATGTACATCACGCGCGGGACGCCTGGGAGATAACACTTCACTTCGGCGTCCTCGCGCAGCGCGTTGGCTGCGTACTTCCGTTTCGTCGCCAGCGCGTCGGGTTTATACGGAATCGGGCCGTCGACGACGACACCTGCGCCGGGAGGAACTGCGTATGCGGCGCCGAGCTGCAGCACCGGACCTGCGGCCGCTTCATGCGCTTCGAGATCCCAGTTGGCGGTGTTGAGCGCCTGCCAGACCCCGTTGAGATCCGGCTGGCCACTCGCCGTGCGCGGAGCTCTGTAGGTTGGCGGACCTGACACCGTCCGCCCCGTTTGTGCCTGCGCAGACGCGGCGGCCGCACACGCGGTTGCCAATACGAGCGCGAGCGTCGCGCGAATCACTTCAGATTGCCTTTGGCCTTTGCGGTCGCCTCGGCGCCTTCGTTGGCGAGCCAGAACTCCTGTCCGTCAGCCTTTTCGTACTTCACGCCCGCGACCTGAAAGGTGGTCTCGTCGCGCGCGCCGTAGCCGTGAACGATGAGCTCCTCGCCAATCTTCAGCGAGTCCTTCGTAATGCCGTTGCGAATGAGGCCATTCGGCGGGCCGCCTTCAATGCCCCACTTCTGGGTCATTCCGTCGGACGCTTTGACGTCGATCCAGATCCATGCGTGCGGGTTGACGAGTTCAACTTTCGAGATGGTGCCCCGGAGTACCAGCGGTTTGTCTTCGCTGAATACCGTATTCCACGAATGATGTGCCAGCGCCGTCGTGGCGCCCAGCGCGAGGATGACACCTATTAGTACGGTCGTCGATCGGGCCTGCATAATTTGGCACTCCTTACTCTTCGCCGAGACTCTAGCATGTGATCTTCGGGCCGCCCAAAGGCGGCCCTTCAGCCGGCCCGCACAGAACCTTTGCGTTATATTACCGGCCACCATGAACCAACTCGTCTGGAAGATTTGCGGCGGCACGTTTGTCCTTCTCGTCTTTCTGGCGCTTCCGGCATCAGCCCAGATCTCGACGGCACAACTCAGTGGCAAGGTCACCGATACCAGCAACGCAGTACTACCCGGCGCGACGGTTACGCTGACCCAGACCGACACTGGCGCAGTTCGCAGCGTCGTCAGCGACGCGGACGGCTCTTATACCGTTTCGAATCTTTCCCCGGGTCCGTACCGACTGGAAATCGCGCTGCAGGGTTTCCGTACCTACGTACAGACCGGCATCGTCCTGCAAGTCGCCGCGACGCCGACCATCAACGTGTCACTCGCGCTCGGCGACGTGCAGGAGACGATCACCGTCCAAGCCGAAGCGCCGCTCGTTGACGTGAAGAGCGCCGGCGTCAGCGAAGTGGTCGACAGCGAACGGATCGTCGAACTCCCGCTGCAAGGACGAGATGTGACGGCTTTGCTCGTGCTCGCCGGTGCATCGGTGAACACGGGAAGTCCCAACAGCCGAAGCTTCGCCGGCGGCGCGAACGTCGCAGTCGCCGGTGGGCTGCCGTTCGGCGTCGCCTACCTGCTCGACGGCGCCATGCACAACGACTCGCAGAACAACGCAAACCTGCCGTTGCCGTTTCCCGATGCGCTGCAGGAATTCCGCGTCGCGACCACCGGACTGACGGCGCAGAACGGCATGCACTCAGGCGCATCCGTCAATGCCATCACCAAGTCCGGGGCCAACACGTTCTCGGGCAACCTGTTCGAATTCAATCGCGATCGCCGCTTCAACGCGATCGACCCGTTCGCGCGCGTGGTCAACGGCAAACAGGTCGACGACGGACTGTCGCGGAACCAGTGGGGCGGAACAACCGGCGGACCGATCGTGCGTGACAAGCTGTTCTTCTTCGGTGGGTACCAAGGGACGAACCAGCATCAGAATCCGCAGAGCAATATTGCGTTCGTGCCGACCGACGCGATGCTGCGCGGCGACTTCCGGGACTTTGCGTCTGCCGAGTGCAACGGAGGCACGCCCGTCACGCTGCGTGCGCCGTACGTGGGCAACCAGGTCAATCCGTCGCAGTTCAGCCCCGCGGCGTTGAAGCTGGTGTCATATCTGCCGAAAGCCGACGATCAGAAGTGCGGCCAGGTGACGTTCGGGATCCCGTGGGATCGCAAGATGGGTCAGGCGATCGGACGCGTCGACTATCAGTTCAGCCAGCAGCATTCGTTCTTCGGTCGCTACATGGCGACGTTCGACACATCGCCGTCGCCATACGCGACGACCGGCAACGTCCTGACGCTGGCGGGCAGCACCACGCCGTCGCTGCCGGGTGCGGGCGTCGACAACCTGGCGCAGTCGGCCACGGGCGGCATGACGACGGTGCTCGGCGCGAATTTCGTCAATGCCGTGCGGGTCGCGTTCAACCGCACGTCCATTCATCGCGGGACTCCGCCGTTTTTCGACCCCGTCGATCTCGGCGTGAAGAACTTCTACAGCTATCGCGACGACGAGACGGTGATCGCCGTGAACGGCGGATTCAACCTGTCGGCAGCGACGTCTACGACTGGTGTGTTCTGGACCAACGGGTTTCAGGTGGCCGATGACCTCACACTCATCAAGGGCCGCCATCAGTTCGGATTCGGCGCCAACGTCGCCTACTGGAAGTCCTATCAGACGTCGCACGCGCGATCGGGCGGCAGCTGGATGTTCAACGGGACGATCACGGGTCGCGGCCTCGCGGACCTGATGGTCGGTGCCGTCGGCAGCCTCGAGCACGGCGTGCCGAATCTGCTGGTGATGGACATGCCGTACTTCGGCATTTACGGTCAGGATGCGTGGCGCGTCGGCGATCGCGTCACCTTCAATTACGGCGTCCGCTGGGAACCGTACCTCGGCCAGCAGATGCTCTACGGTGGCGCGAGCACCTTCGATCACGACAACTTCGTGAAAAACGTGAAGAGCCAGGTGTTCGTGAACGCTCCCGCCGGCCTGCTGTATCCCGGCGATCCGGGATTCCCTGACGGCAAGAGCGGCTACAACGTGAAGTGGAAGGACGTCTCGCCGCGTCTCGGCCTGGCGTGGGACGTCACGGGCGACGGCCGTCTCGCGTTCCGGACGTCATACGGTTTGACCTATGACTTCCCGAGCGGCGACTACATGAACATCAACGCGTCGGCGCCGCCCTGGGGCAATCGCTCGCTCATCACCACGACCGTGTTCGACGACCCGTACTCGGTCGTCGGCGGCAACCCGCATCCGATTGCCACCAACAGGAATACGAATTACCCGGCGTTCGGCGCCTTCGGCGTCATGGATCCCGACATCAACCCGCCGCGGGTGCAGTCGTGGAACGTCACGCTCGAAAAGCAGCTCGGCACGAACTGGTCGGTCACCGCGAACTACCTCGGACGCTACTCCGATCATCTGTGGGCGGAGCTCGCGATCAACCCTGGCGTCTTCATGGGCCTCGGACCGTGCACGCTGAACGGCGTCGCGCAACCGGTGTGCAGCACGATCGCGAACCTGAATCAGCGCCGCAAGTTCACGCTGGAAAATCCGACGCAGGGTGCGCTGCTCGGCTTCGTGGACGAACACAACGATGTGGGTTGGCAGAAGTACAACGGCCTGCGGTTCACCGGGACGCGGCGTTCGGCCGCGGGCCTGACGCTGAGCGGCAACTATACGTACTCAATCTGCAGCGGCACCGCGACGCCGGGCAGCTTCCCGCAGATCGCCAGCGGGTATACGAACCCCGACAATCCCGACATGGACAAGGGGCACTGCGATCAGGACCGCACGCACCTGGGGAACATCACCGCCGGCTACCAGACGCCGGAACTTGGCAACAAGACGCTGCGTATTCTCGCCTCCAACTGGCGGGCGACCGGCATCTACACCTTCCGCTCGGGACAGTGGCTGAACGTCACCACCGGCGTCGACAACGCGCTGAACGGCCAGCTGCAGCAGCGGCCGAACAAGCTGTCGGACGACTTCTACGGTTCGAAGACGCTGAACAACTATCTCAATCGCGCGGCGTTCGGCTCACCGGCGCCGGGAACGTTCGGCAATCTCGAGTACCGCGCCGTGGAAGGGCCCGCATTCTGGCAGATCGACGCGGCGTTCTCGCGCCTGATCGATCTCGGATCGACGCGGAACCTCGAGCTCCGCATCGAGGCGTTCAACCTGACCAATCACTTCAACTGGGGGAACCCGCCGACCAATCTCGCGCAGGCGCAGTTCGGTCGCATTCAGACCAACGGCGGCTTCCAGCGGATTATGCAGTTTGGAGTGAAATACTCCTTCTAAGTCGTTCGGATCGTTCGGATCGTTCGGGTCGTTCGACCTGTTCGATCCGTTCGATGGATCCGGACGCCCTCGCCCGCCGTCACGACGTCATCGCCTCGCCGCGGACGCGGCGTGCGCTACAATCCGCCGCAATTGCAACCCGATGACGCGTAACGCGCCAGTCATACCTGTTCAGGAGGAAGTTCTATGAAGGCGATGATGTTGCGAGTGCTGGCGGTCGTCGTCGTTCTTACCCCAGCGGTGGTCTTCACCCAGGGCGCGAAGAGCAAGCCGACCACTGCGACCTACATCACGAAAGAGGAGATCGATCTCGTCAACAAAGAGGGACAAGGCACCGACCGGAATATCAGGACCGTCGACATCGGCCACGAGAATTTCTCCGTCGGTATCATTCATCGCGGCAAGACAGTCGACGGGGTGCAGGTCGCCGCGGCCGGCGGAGCGGCGGCGAACGCCGCGGCCGCGCCGGCTCCCACGCCCTGCGGCCGACAGATGGCCGCGCCGCCCGGCGGCGGAACGGCCGGCGGCATCACTCACGATTCACAAACCGAAGGCTATTACATCGTTTCCGGCGCCGGAACGATGTTCACCGACGGCTACATCGTCAACGGACGGCACAATCCTTCGCCGGACCTCAATGGACCGACGTGCGGCGGGATGGCGTACAACGTAGTCAAGAAACAAGTGAAGGCTGGCGACATCATCATCATTCCTGCGGGTGTCGTGCACGGATGGGTCGACATCCCCGAGCACGTGGATTATCTGAGCTTCCGGCCGTCGCCTGGCATTCTGACGGCGGGCTATGTGCATCCAGTGCTCAAGAGGTAAGCAGCTGCATCCACCGGATCGCGATGAGGAAACGCCGATGCCGAATTGTTCGCTCGCTGCGCTCTGTGTCGCGTGCATTACCGTTCTAACCGCCGCAAACGCATCGGCCCAATCGCTGGTAACCGACAAGAAGGACGTCACGGGCTTTGCGGCGCGAAAGATGATCGAGACCTGTCTCGCGCAGGCTGCGCGCGACCGTTACCCGATTGCGCTGGCGGTCGTTGATTCCGCAGGCTATCTGCTGTCGTATCAGTCGACGGACGGGGCCACGGGCAACACAGGCGTGACCGCGCAGTTGAAGGCGAAGACCGCCGCCAAATTTCGCCGCACCACCGGCGAGCTGTACGAACGCGTCAACAAGCAGATCAACCGCGCCCCCGAGTGGATGGGCGACTTCCCGATTCCCGGTGGCTTTCCCATCGTTGTTCAGGGTGAAGTTGTCGGCGCCATCGGCGCCGGGGCCGCGGGTTTATCGGGCGGCAGGGACGAGGATTGCGCGCAGAACGCCATCACGTCCGTGTTCGGCGACGGCAAGAGATTGCCGCCGGCAAGCGCGCAGCCGCTGCTCGCGACGCGCAAGGTCATCACCACCGCCGCCGCGCGCTCGCTCGTCGATGCGTGTGTGAGCTACGCGAGTGAGAAAAAGTACACCGCGCTCGGTATCGCGGTGGTGGACCCCGATGGAACCCTCTTGTCGTTCCAGGGGACCGAAGGCGCAAGTCAGACGGCGCTCGAGACGGCCGAATTGAAGGCGAAGACGGCCGCGCATTGGCGGCGCCCGACCATCGACCTGTGGGAACGCGTGAACAAGCAAATCAATCGCGCTCCAGAATGGACGGGCGACTTCGCGCAGCCCGGTGGGTTTCCGATCTTCATCGGCAACGAGATGGTCGGTGCGATCGGCGCAGGCGGAGGCATCGGGAACCAGGACGACGAATGTGCTCAAGCGGCAATCAAAGCGGTATTCCCAACCGCCGCCACCAGCCGAACGCCTTAACGCCGCCGGCCGCGAAGATGTGGGTTCAGGCTCCGCCCAGCAGCAGCCACTGCAGATGCTGGACGCCTCGGATGCGAGCGTTCGATACTGCGCTTCCTTCCCTAATTGGCGAACTCGAACGCGTACGGCGTCTGATACTCCACCATCAACAGGCGCCTCGGCTCGCCGTCTTCACTGACGCGGCTTCCGAGATCGACGCCGAGATACGCGGAGATGGGCCCGACGATGCGCTCGTCGAGGGCGAGACGGAAATACGGAGAGAATCGCGAATGCGGTGTCCGGCAGGAACCGGCGCGCGATGAAGTCGGATTTGCCACCATGTTCGACGAGCGCCTGGTGGTCAATTTCGTCGATCACCCCATTCCCCGCGACCACCACCGGTTCGACGACATTCCGAAAAGGTGCCGGCAGGAAGCATCAGATCCTCGGCATCCCGCCGGACAGCAGAACCCTTGTCGTCCATCGGGCTGTTTGCCGGCGATCGCAAATCGGTGGATCCGTTGGTCACGCCGCGCTAAGGTAGCACAGCAAAAAGGAGGCGGTATGAGAGGACGGCTGTGGATTCTCGTCGTTGGTCTGCTGCTGACCATGGTACGTGTGCCGGGCGTAGCGCAGGAAGCGGAACCGGATGCCCGGACAGTGCTGCAGGCTGCGGTGCGCGCGATGGGCGCCGACAACGTGAAGTCGATCACCTACTCAGGCACGACCGGGTACGTGGCCACACCCGGCCAGAACTACGCGCCCTCGAGCGACTGGCCCGCCAATCAGATCGTCAGCTACACGCGAACGATCGATTACGACGCCAAATCGTCGAAGCTCGATTACACCTTGCGGCAGGGCACCGGCCAGGGTGGACCTGCGGGCGGAGGAAACGCGCCAACCGTCACGAACCCGCTCGTTGGCGACCAGCGGACGCAGCAGTTCGTCAACGGCAACGTCGCATGGAACATGAACGGCACCACGGTGGTGCCAGCGCCCGCCGACGCCGAGCAACGGCAGCTCGAGGTCTGGCTGACGCCGCATGGCTGCCTCAAGGCCGCGCTGATGCCCGGGGCAAATCCGATCGTCATCACACGCAACGAGCAGGGCAAAGGCCGCATCCGCGCGGTGTCGTTCATGGCCCTCGGCAAATATCGTGTGCAATGCGCGATCAACGACAGGAACCTCGTGGAGCGGATTCAGACGTACTTCGCGAACCCGGTCGTCGGCGACCTCTATTACGAGCTGGTACTCACCAACTACAAGGACTTCGGGAACGGACTGATGTTCCCCTCGACCTTCCACCAGCATCACGATCTCGATGACGACCTCGAAGGCGAAGGGGTGAACGTCAGCGGCGGGCACAATTCGTTCGGCCTCACCATCGCCAACGTGCAGATCAATCCGCCGAACGCGGCGGCTGCGGTGCCAGACGCGGCACGCAACGCGACGGCTCAACCGGTCCGCGTCGAGTCGTCGAAGGTGGCGGACGGTTTCTGGTACGTCGGCGGCGGCACGCACGCAAGCATGGCCGTCGAGTTCCGCGACTTCGTCACGGTGATCGAGGCGCCGCTGAACGAGGACCGTTCGCTGGCGGTGATCGCCGAGGTCAAGAAGCTCATCCCGAACAAGCCGATTCGTTATCTGGTGAGCACGCATCACCACTGGGATCATCTCGGCGGCGTCCGCACCTACGTCGCGCAGGAGGGCGTGACGATCGTCCTGCAGGAGAACAACCACTCGTACTACGCCGAGGTCCTCACGGTGAAGCCGTGGGTCATCAAGCCGGATCGCCTCTCGCTGGCGCCGCCCGAGGAAGTGGCCGAGGGCTACACGTTCGAGAAGGTCGGCCAGAAGTACGTGCTCAGCGACGGGACGAAGGTCATGGAGATCTACAACGTCCAGGGTCTCGCGCATGCTCAGGGCATGCTGATGGCCTATATGCCGAAGGAGCGGATCGTCGTCGAAGCCGATCTGTTCACGCCGCCTGCGCAGGGCGCGGCGCTGCCGACGATGGTGGCGCCATCGGCGCGAACCTTCTACAACAACGTGCAGCGGCTGAAGCTCGACGTGCAGACCATCGCGCCGATCCATGGCGGCCGCACGTATCCGTGGGCGGATTTCGCGAAGTACGTCAGCGCAGCGGCCACGAATTAGAAGGAACGCCGGCGTTACGAACACGGAAACACGGAGGACACGGAGATCACACTTTTTGGTCTCCGTGTTCTTCGTGCCTCCGTGGTTTGTACGCGTTATATTCTCAGCCGTCTGTAGGGGCCGACCTTACGGTCGGCCCCTACGTCGAGGAGGTGCTGTATGCGGTCCCTGCGGTTTGGAGCGGCGGTCGCCTTCGTCACAGTGGCCTTCCTGTCAGGCGCGGCTGCGTCGGCACATCACAGCCGGGCCGGCTACGACCAGGCGAAGGACAAGCTCACCACGATCAACGGCGTCGTCGCGGAAGTCATCTGGCGAAATCCGCATGTCTATCTGACATGGGATTCAAAGGATGAAAGAGGAACGGTCGTCCGGTGGACCGGGGAATTCTCTTCGCCGGCAACCATGCTGAGCGAAGGCCTCAGTCGAGACACGTTCAAGCCTGGCGATCCGCTGACATTCACGTTCATGCCGACCAAGGCCGGAACACCGCAGGGACTGGTCATCCGCATCGTGCGGCCGGACGGCAAGGTCGTCATCGATCTTTCTGAGCGGCGCGGGCTGCTCGAGCAATAAGCCATGCACACGCGACACCTCGTCCCGATCCTCGTATTCGCATGCGCGTTCTCGCAGGCACAGTCGGCGCGCGCGCAGGCTCCGGCATCTGATTCAGCGAAGCCCGCCGAGATTGCGTCGGTTCCACCTCCGGCAGGGTGGAAGTCGTGTCCCAGATGCCAGAACGAAACGGACCGAAAACAGGCCAACGTTCAATACAAGGTGGACGGCCACAAGTTCAGTCCGCGCGATCTCTCCGGAGTCTGGGGCAACCAGGGTGTCGGCACCGCGTTCCGGACTCCGCCTCCGTTCACGCCGTCGGGGCAGGAGCGATTCAACGCGACACTCGGCGAGAAGAACGCCGCGGGAGAACCGCTTCACTCGAAAGACACGTCGGGTGAAGGCACGGGTTCTCAAATCAACTGCGATCCCAAAGGGTGGCCTCGCCTGCACACGTACAACTACGGGTTCGAATTCGTGATGCTGCCCGACCGCGTGCTGCAGTTCTTCGAGATCACCCATACGTGGCGGACGATCTGGACCGACGGCCGCAAACTGCCGTCGCCTGCGCCAGAGCCGCGCTGGATGGGCTGGAATGTCGGACGCTGGGAAGGCGATACATTCGTCGTCGAATCGACGGGGTACGACGATCGATCGTGGCTGACCGACACGATGCCCGACGGCGGCTGGCCGCACAGCGATGAGATGCGCATCGTCGAACGGTGGCGCAGGGTGAACTACGGGACGCTCGAAGTGCAGATGACCGTGACCGATCCGAAGACGTACACGCAGCCGTGGGTGACGGCGAAGGCCACGATTCCTCTCATGCCTGGCGCCGAGCTCTGGGAGGATTTCTGCGTGCCGTCCGACTACAACGCGTTCAACACCGACGTGTTTCTGCCGGTCGCCACAGGACAGAAGTAGAGGGCGGGACGTAGAGGCGGACCTTCAGGTCCGCCTTCGCGCGACGCGCGCTGTGGCTACGGCTGGTTGACGCTTGGAGTCGTACTCTGTG
>Ga0207701_10000074_pt1 | contig 86134 bp, 80 predicted proteins | sample KBSSwiSSwithPhiX_FD_184294 | JGI IMG/M metagenome (GOLD analysis project Ga0207701, IMG submission 184294) | Switchgrass rhizosphere bulk soil microbial communities from Kellogg Biological Station, Michigan, USA, with PhiX - S5 (SPAdes) (version 2) | ecosystem: Environmental > Terrestrial >...
AGCAACTGATATGGATAGACGCAAAGCCGGGATGCTCGCCTTACTCCTTTTTACAGCCGTTGCTGTGGTACATGTAATCCATTGGGAGATCGTTAAGGTTTCTCCGGCGATACTATCAGTTTTAAGATGGGTATTCATTGCTTCCCTTGCTCTTTATGCATGGTTTCGAAAATCGCTAACGGCCTGGATCATGTTATCAATGGTGTTGGGTATCCAGGTTGGATATGAACACCCGGCATTTTCTCAAAACCTGGCTTTCCTGCGACAAATATTTTTAAACCTGGTAAAGGCCATCGTAGCGCCACTTTTGTTTTCGACACTGGTGGTAGGAATCGCCGGTCATTCAAACCTTAAACAGGTTGGAAGATTGGGGTGGAAATCACTTCTGTATTTTGAAATAGTTACAACCATTGCCTTAATCATTGGGCTGATTGCAATTAATATTTCCCAGGCCGGCGTTGGTATCGTTAAGCCTGAGATAATGGAAAAACTTCCGGATACCAAGCCGCTTACGTGGGCCGAGCATATTATTGATATTTTTCCTTCCAATTTTATTAAAGCGATCTATGACGGCAAAGTATTGCAGATCGTTGTGTTTTCCGTTTTGTTTGCGATAGGTCTTGCTATGCTGAAAGAAGAAAGAAAACGGCCCATGCTCAGGGCCTGTGAAAGCTTGTCTGAAGCAATGTTTAAATTTACCAACATCATCATGTATTTTGCCCCGATAGGCATCGGGGCAGCTATGGCAGTGACGGTGGGTCACCTGGGGATCAACGTACTTGAAAATTTGCTGAAACTGGTAATCACTTTATATGTTTCTTTAATCATTTTCCTTTTTGGCGTATTATTACCGGTGGCAAAAATGATCAGGATCCCGGTGAATAAGTTCATCCAGGCAATCAGGGAGCCTGTTTCAATTGCCTTCGCCACTACGAGTTCTGATTCAGCTCTTCCAAAAGCCATGGAAAACATGGAAAAGTTTGGTGTACCGAGAAAGATCGTATCATTTGTCATTCCCACTGGTTATACTTTTAATCTTGACGGAACTACATTGTATCTATCTTTAGCTTCGGTATTTGTTGCCCAGGCTGCGGACATCCATTTGAGCATAGGTAGCCAGGTTGCGATGGGACTGATATTAATGCTGACCAGTAAAGGCGTAGCCGCTGTTCCGCGGGCTTCGTTGATCATACTGATTGCAACTGCCGACCAATTTCATTTACCGTTATGGCCGATAGCCGCCATTTTCGGTATTGACGAACTGATGGATATGGCCCGCACATCTGTAAATGTAGTTGGCAATACGCTTGCCAGTTGCGTTGTCGCAAGATGGGAGGGGGAATTTGATGATGCGAAAGCAATGGCATTTAATGAAAAGGAAGCTGGTGCGATAATTGAAAAATAAAAGTGTACTATTTATTATGACGCAGTTTTTGGATATCTATTTGTTGTCGGGCGGATTTATTGACCGGTTTATTAACTGGATCATTGACTATGGTGGTTTTTATCTTCTGCTGTTGGTCGTATTTGCTGAGACCGGTCTGTTTATTGGCTTCTTTTTCCCCGGTGATTCATTGTTGTTTGCCGCCGGGGTATATATGAATAAACTTACGAACGAGCTGTTCAGGGACAACGTTCCGGATGATGCACACGTACCAATATATCAATGGCTTGTTATCATTATTTTGGTCATGACAGCATCGGTATTAGGCAACGTGGTTGGCTATTGGTTTGGCAAAAAAACGGGGCCCCTGCTATTCGAAAAAAAGGACACTTTTATATTCAAGCGAAAACATTTAATGCGGGCCAGAGAGTTTTACGAAAAGTATGGGAAAGCAACCATCTTCCTTGCTAAATTCCTGCCGATCATCCGCACGTTTGCACCAATTGTTGCCGGAATTGTCAAAATGAATCCTGCTCATTTTGTTTTTTACAATATTATAGGCAGTGTAGCATGGGTAGGCTCGATGATGCTCGGTGGATATTTTTTGAACAGTTGGGTACAACGTGAATTCGGCTTCAGCCTGCAGGATTATATTGAGCCTATCACAATCGTCATTATCCTTATTACTACGTTGCCAGTTTTGTATAAATTGTTTTTTGCAAAAGAAACTGTTGTTACCACCACCAAGGATTCGAATGTAAATTCCTGACGAGTTATGCAGCCTTCCAAAACCGGTTCTGTATTCACCATTGCAGTGGTCGTTGCTGCCCTGGGTTATTTTGTTGACATCTATGACTTGTTGCTGTTTGCCATAATACGGATCGAGAGCCTGGGAGACCTGGGATTGACACCCAATCAAATCACGATCGACGGTGAAGGGATTTTGCAATGGCAGATGTGGGGATTGTTGATAGGGGGCATCATCTGGGGAGTGATGGGCGACAAAAAAGGCAGATTGAGTGTATTATTTGGCTCTATTGTTTTGTATTCTATTGCCAACATTGCAAACGGTTTTGTTGATACGGTCGGCCAATATAAATTAATAAGATTTATTGCCGGGCTCGGTCTCGCGGGTGAATTGGGAGCCGGAATAACGCTTGTTTCAGAGCTCACAGCAAAGGAAAAAAGGGGCATTGCTACTTCGCTGGTTGCAGGAATAGGACTTACAGGTGCGGTAGTCGCTTTTATAATGAAAGAAAATTTTCATTGGCGAACCTGTTATTTCATAGGGGGCGGGCTTGGGCTGTTATTATTGATACTTCGTATTTCAGTTTTTGAATCGGGAATGTTTCACCAGGTTAAAACCATGGAGGTACAAAGGGGAAATTTTTTCATGTTGTTCAATAACAGGGATCGCTTAAAAAGGTACATTGTCAGCGTGCTGATCGGGCTCCCTACCTGGTTTGTAATTGGCGTGCTCGTCGCTTTCTCAAGCGAATTCGCAAAATGGTTTGGTATTAAGGAGGCTATTGATCCCGGCAAAGCGATTATGTATGCCTATGCGGCAATATCGTTGGGGGATATAGCCGTCGGCTTCGTAAGTCAATGGTTTAGGAGCCGCAAAAAAGCCTTGTATCTTTTCTTTTCGATAACTGCTGTCTTTATGGTGTTGTTTTTTACAACACAATGGAATGGTACTGCATCAAGAATGTATTGGATATGTGCAGGGCTTGGGTTCGGTACCGGGTTCTGGGCCATCTTTGTTACTATGGCCGCCGAACAATTTGGAACTAACCTTAGGGCAACAACTGCTACTACAGTGCCAAATATGGTAAGAGGGATGTTGGCGATTTTTATTCTTCCCCTGTTTCAATGGCTGAGGAGCATCGACGGCGTCGGATATGTAAAGGGAGGAATTTATGCGGCAATTATTATCATGAGTATTACGATTGTGGCTATCGCATTATCGCGTGAAACCTTTGGCAAAGATCTCAACTTCGTTGAAAGGTAAAAAGGCCTAATTATTAATTATTGAAATTATTTTTTTCCTGATCATTTCTTCCGGCAATACTTCCATGCAAGCGTGATCGCCCCTGTAACACGGTTTGTTTCCAAATACAGAACAGGGTCGGCAATACAAATCTATTTGTACAGCATTTTCATCCGGCTGTCCCCAGCCATAAAAGCCTGCGAACGGGTGCGTGGCGCCCCACACCGATACGACAGGAACGCCGTAAAGAGAAGCTAAATGCATGTTAGCAGAGTCCATACTGAGCATAAGGTCCATATTGCTGATAATGGCAAGCTCATCACCGAAAGAAAACTTACCTGTAAGATTGATGACGCCTTTAAATTCCTTTTCCCACTCATTCAATGCAATTGCCTCCTCCTTTCCTCCTCCCAATAAAAAAACCTGGCAATCAACCCTGTTTGAAATGTCTTTGATGATCGTTTTAAGTTTTTCAACGGGGTACATTTTTGTCTTGTGTTTTGCAAAAGGCGCAAAACAAATCTTCATTTTATGTGGTACAAACAATGATGAAACAGTTGCAGGTAACTCTTGTTTTGTAAAAGCTTTTTGTGCCGTGTTTAACACCACCGGGAATTCCAGGGAGTTAAACACATCGGCATATCGTTGAAAACTGGTTTTTAAGGGTATCAGTTTTTTATCCACTTTAGTTGTCAATTGTCTTTTTTCTTTGCGTCCTTTATCGATCGTGCCGGATCTAACACCCGCCATTTTAAAGAGGAAACGGATCAACTTTGAACGCAGAACATTATGAAGATCTGCGACAGCATCGAATTGATAATTCATTCGCAGATCTCTGAAGAGTTTGACCACTCCTTGTATTCCCGTATGTCTCCCTTTAATTTCAACAGGAAATACCGAGGTTCGTGGTAAAGCTTCAAAAAGCGGCGCAAACAATTGCCGCGTAAGAACCGTCAATTGTATTTGGGGATTTTGCTGTAGCAGTTGCTGTAAAACCGGGATCGTCATGGCCACATCACCCATTGCAGACAGACGAATTACAAGAATATGCTTAGGCTTCATGCGCCTGCGAGGTTTGCTGCTGGTATAGGACGGGATTCAGAGATGGATCGTTGTACATTTTCATTTGCTTGTATACTTTCATATACTTCTTGCCTTGTTCTATATCCCTGATCAATTCATCGAGGGCACGGGACAGGTCATTGCGCTGTTCGAGCAATGTGCCAAGCTTTTGGCCACAGGTGATTTTATGTTCTTCAGTTGCATCCAGGCGGTTGGCCTCAATATCCATATGAAAGATCTTTAATGCCAATATGGAAAGACGATCTATTGCCCATGCAGGGCTTTCGGTATTGATGGATGCGCCGGGTTGCGGAGCAACATCTTTGTACTTGTCAAGAAAATAGCTGTCAATATATTCGACGACATCCGTTCTTTCCTGGTTGGAACTGTCGATTCTTCTTTTAATGGCAAGCGCTTCTTTGGGCTCTATCGCCGGGTTGCGAATTATATCTTCCAGGTGCCATTGAACATTATCTATCCAATTTTTAAGATATAGTAAGTGTTCAAGTTTATCCTTGTGATAGGGGTTGTTGATGGGCGCATCAACACTATCCATGACATGATATCGATAAATGCTTTCTTCAAAAACCGACTGGCAAAGCGAACTAATCATAAATATTCTTTTGGCCTAAACTACCCGGGCAAAATCATCATCAGGCAAAGATACACACCCGGGTGTTTAGGAAAGAAATCAGAAAGCGATCAACGTAAATGATCAACCTTTAAAAATAATCCGCCAGATCTTTCCCTTTTCCGAATCGGAAATGTATAATGATCCGTCGGGTCCCTGTGCTAATCCCATTGGCCTGTATACCGCCTGGTCCGGTTCCGTAATGACATCCACGCCGGGGAAACCCTGGGCAAACATTTCCCAATCACCCGAAGGCACTCCATTATTCATAGGCACAAACAAGACGAAATATCCGCCTTGTCTTAACGGAGCCCTGTTCCATGAACCATGAAATGCGATAAATGCGCCATTTTTATATCTGTCCGGGAATTGGTCACCTGTATAAAACAACAGCGAATTCGGAGCCCAATGACCCGGGAAAGCCATGATTGGACCTTCGACTCCATCGCAACGTCCCGTTGTAGTTCCATCACCGCCATACTCAGGTGCCAAAACTTTTTTGCCCTGCATTTGATCATAGTAACAGTATGGCCATCCGAAATCGTCTCCCTGGTTTACCCTGAAGAACTCTTCTGCCGGAAGTTCAGCACTCATTGAATCCGTATACAGTTGCGGAAATAAAAATGAAAGCTGGTCACGTCCATGCTGCATGACATATAATTCATTTACTGAGTTGTTCCAGTCAATTCCTACAACGTTTCTTAAGCCTGTGGCATAGCGAGTGCCCTGGTCCTGCGATTGATTTAGCTGATCAGCCTTAAATTGCCAGATACCGCCGGCATTTGTTAAGATGGGGCAGGGATCCTGTCCTAATGAGCCCGGCACCCTGTCGTTGACCTGGCAGGAATTGGACGGCGCACCAATGTTTACATAAATGTTTTTATCGTTGTCCAGCGTGATCGATTTTGAAGAATGCTCGGCGCCTCTTGTGAGCCCGCTTGCTATTATTTCCGGGGACGTCGTGTTGTCTATTTCATTATTGGCATTTAGCGTATACCGGTATATTGCATCATCAGACGTGGCATAAAGGTATCCGTCTTTGATAGCAATGCCCGTGCCCGCAAAATTTCCGAAACCAGTTTCGGTCTCTGTTCTGCCATCATTATCGGTGTCTTTTAAAACCAAAATGCCATTACCATTTTTGAGTTCAGCTAATTTTATATAAATGTCACCGTTTGTGTTGACGGCAAGATGTCTCGCTCTCCCCGTTGCATCAGCAACTGATATACCCCGGAAGCCATCCGGCAGGGTGAGTCCGCCGTTATCAGTATCAGGAGTGAGGCCGGATATTTCCGCTCCGCCAAGATCTTCTTTATGGCATCCTCCAAAAAAAATGATCGATAAAGAAATCATCATGCCGATAAACAATGATGACGCAATTGATTTAGTTTTCATAATCCTATCTGTTTAATAAAGAATATGCTTCACATTAATCCGGAAGTCAAAATACGTGCCCCTTTGAACGGGTATTTTGGCGAATTAAAAAGTGTGGAAATAAGTGTACAGAACGCGGGTGAAAATGAAATGTGGCGTCAACAATTACTCAGAAAAAAAATATTAAGAAGGGCAACCTTTTCTTTTAGGATAACGATGGCAAGCGCCGGTGTTGTAGGTTGGATGTTTGATGTTCGAGGTTTGATGTTCGACGTTTGTCCGAAGGGCTCCCGCCAGAAGTTCGACGATAAAGATTAGATGTTGATGCCAGCCAGCATCCAGTATCCTGCATCCCGCATCCAGCATCCAGTATCCAGCATCCAGCATCTAGTATCCAACATCCATCACCTAAAAAAACGCCGCAAACTTCTGCCACCATGATTCTTTCTTCTTTGGGTAAAAAAGCGGGTACGCAGTATACGCCTGGATTTCGTGAAGAATTTCAAGTTCCAGTAATGATTTCTCTTCAGGAGATAATTGGGCATCTTTTTCCGTGCACGAAAGCCACGCCTGTATTTGTCGCGTTTCAGCGGGCATGGCTTTGCCAGCGAGATATCTTTCAAGTTTGCTATGTAGAATTTCAGTTTTCATCAGGTTAATTTTTATAGTAAGACAAAATATTTGTAAGAGAAAGCCGGTTGGTAAGCGAGTGAAATATCCATTTGATATGTTCAAGCGTAGTCTGGCCTTCCGTTTTGTTCATCATATTAGTTTGCTGCCTGATTAATTCAGATGGTTTATTAATGATCCTGATCTTGCATACAGGGTTCCTGGCTGCCTGCAATGATTCGACACTGAATTCTTTTGACAACCAGGCTTCGATACAGGGAGCCTCATGCACGTCCGCAAGTTTATTGTTCAGGCTCTTTACTACCTGCTTTCTCACTTCTGCGTATAAATGGCTGGAGATAGAAAATGTTACCGGGAGTTCGTGTCTTTTTTCCCAAATAGAGATAAAGATGTCACGTACAATTATTCGGGCGGCTTCGGGGGAATGAAGTTTTTTAAGGCAATAAAGATAGAGGCTACACCAATAGCGGTGGTAAAGTTCTTCGAATGCGTCGGTGTCGTTCACACTCAGGTGATCAATCAGCGCTTGATCTTCAATCACGATCCTGCTCATAGGGGGCGAAATTTAGTAGTTAACAATTCAGAATATTGGAATTGTTTTTTCGCAGGAAATTAAAGATTCTAAAGATCGTTTCTCAGAGGAATGGGAATTGTCAGCGTGTGCTTTTCGCAGGAATTAATTGGAGGAAATGTTTAATCTGATGGCTAAACTAAACAACTTCCTGTAAGGGTGCAAGGTTTTAAAAAGAAAAATTGTTCACATAGGAGTATTACGATGCATTGGTACAAACCCTTATTGATAAAGCAAATGGTTATCGTTATCATCAACTTATAAAAATCTGAATTTAAAACGTCTTAAAATATCTTTTCATTTTAACAGTCTATAAGTAGGAATACTATTCGTGGTGATCATGACTAAATTATTTCGCTAAGTTCAAGCCAGCGCAATTCTTTTTCATCAATCAGCTGGTTTACTACGCCAATGCGTATTGAAAGGTCCTGCAGGTCCTGGTAGGGCGTGTTTTTACTATTAAGTCTTTCTGTGATCGTTGCTTTCTCAATATTTAATTCGTCAATCTCCTTTTGTAATTGTTCAAACTCTCTTTTTTCCTTGAATGACGGACTTCTTTTTCCGGCGCTTTCCTTCTGACTTTTTTTGACGGGCAAGGATTCTTCTTTTGCTGCTTGCGTTACCTCTTCGTTAGGACTGGTTTGGTTGCTGTCCCTTGCTGATTCGCGATACAGACTATAGTTACCCGGGAAATCTTTGATTATCCCATCACCTTCAAACACAAAAAGATGGTCAACGAGCCGGTCCATGAAATAACGGTCGTGGCTTACGACAACGAGGCATCCCTGGAATTCGCTTAAAAAATTCTCGAGCACTCCAAGGGTGGGCAAATCAAGATCATTGGTTGGTTCATCTAAAATCAGAAAATTGGGATTGCGAAATAATATCGAAAGTAAATGCAAACGTCTTTTTTCTCCGCCGCTCAGCAGGCTGAGAGGCGTGTAATGCTTTTCGGGATCAAATAAAAACAGTTGGAGAAATTGGGCGGCACTTAGGGAACCACCAGAAGCCAATGGAAAATTCTCTGCAATATTTTTCACAAATTCTATAACCCTCATATCCTCTTTGATCACCAATCCCTGCTGTGAATAATTTCCAAATACAACGGTGTCGCCGATATTGACTTTGCCGCTGTCGGGTTCCTCAAGTTCCTGGAGGATGTTTATGAAAGTGGATTTGCCGACTCCATTTTTACCGATAATGCCAATGCGTTCTCCCTTCTTAAAAGTGTAGTCAAAACCTTTAATGATAATTTTTTCACCAAACCGCTTATATACTTTCTTCAGTTCAATGATTTTTCCACCAAGACGGCTCATCTTCATTTGTAACTCCAGCTGCTGATCTTCTATTCTTTGCTTAGCTTTTTTTTCGACTTCATAAAAACGATCCTGCCTGCTCTTACTTTTCGTCGTTCGTGCTTGTGGTTGTCTTCGCATCCATTCGAGTTCCTTTCGATAAGTATTTTTTGCTTTGTCAATACTTGCGGCCTCACTTTCCAGCCTGGCCGCTTTTTTCTCAAGGTAATTTTGATAATCGCCTTTATAAACATACAGGTTGCTGCCATCCAGCTCCCAGATCTCATTGCAAACGGCATCCAGGAAGTACCGGTCATGAGTTACCATTAATAATGTAACATTCTCTTTATTTAAATAATGTTCCAGCCACTCCACCATTGTTACGTCAAGATGATTGGTAGGTTCATCCATGATCAGGAACACGTGCTTATGTTCAAATCCGATATCGATCAACGTTTTTGCAAGTGCCACTCTCTTTCGCTGGCCACCGCTAAGTTTATTGATCGGTTCGTGCAAGTGGTGAATATCCAACCTGCCCAATATTTGTTTCACTTTTGCATCAAAGTCCCAGGCCCCCAGCTCATCCATTTTTACAATAATTGCATTTAATTGTATCGGATTTGTTTCTTCGCTCAGCGCTTCAAATTCTTTGATTGCATTAATCACGGGATGGTTATGAAAAAAAATGTTATCCAGGATGGATTTTGATTCTTCGAAAATGGGTTCCTGCTCAAAGAGCGCCACGTCTACATCTTTATTGATCCAAACGGTGCCGTCATCCGGAAATTCCTGCCCCGCTAAAATCTTTAACAGCGTTGATTTCCCGGAACCATTCCGGGCCACCAAGGCGATTTTGTCGCCTTCTTCGATATGAAAAGAAATATTGTGAAAAAGTGGTTTGACACCATAGCTTTTAGACAAGTTTTCGACTGAGACATAATGCATGACGCAAAGATAACCCCCGTTAAATTTTCAATGATTACTTGTTTGCAATTGAATATGAACGTATTTCGACTAAATGATCATTTATGGCACAGTTTTTCTCTATGATGATTATAAATGGTTTTCTATGTCTACTCATTTAGTTGAATGCATACAAAAGGAAATGGGCTTTCTGCCGCTCCAGAAAATTGATCCGAATATCCAGGAGACAAAGGAGAGGTCGATTACTGCCAAACAACGTCTCGCACAGGCAGCGATCCCGACTGTATTAGCCGGATTTTTCGCTTCGACAAGGACAGACGACGGATGTAAGCAAATTTTGACAGGTGCGACCTCCGAAAATTGGGTGAATCTAATCTTTCAGGATAACAAACTCAATGTTGTGGAAAAAGTTGCTCAATACGCGGGTTTGTCGCTTAATGAAACCGCCCTGGCAATGGAAGATATTGCACGTGAAGCAGAGATTGTTATTCGGAGGGAGATTGGAGAAAAACCCACTATTGAAAAATTAAGATCTTATATGAGGTCCCAAAGGCATCATATACTTGTTCATTTGCCTGCGGCATTGCAGTTGGGAGACTTGTTCCATGACAATGCTATGGACGACCGGACCAATAAAATGGAGGGACCTGTATCTAATTTTATGCACAATATCGAAAATCGATTGTCTGGAGGAGGTCCGCGACAGCCCGATTTGTTAACGGGACACGAGAAAAATTCCAAGGCAGATTGATAAAACAATCGCGATAACAATCCATAGTTGTTTCTTTTCCCAATTGTGCACCCGGGCGGAATGGCGTAGAAAGTGTTCTATTTTCTCTGCAGTTGGTTCATGATGCTTCAGTTTCTGTAGCCGGCCCGTGATTTGTAACATCATTTGATAGGGCAAGACCCGTGCACATTGAAGACTAATCAATATAATATCTTTATTGATATCAGGGTCATTAAAGGCATTCAATGTCTCAACGGTGGCATCGGAGAGAACATTTTGCATATAATCAAACAAGCCACGATGATCCATCCGGTGCATGTCAAGTCTTGATACATAACGGTCCAACTCCAATACCTGTTTCAAGACACTTACCGGTGTGGTTGTCTCATGTTTAATTCTTTTACCGACACTTTGAGCATACCACCGTTGCTGCAGGTAATGTTCTTTCCTTACAGGGTTACTTAAAACCTCGTATGCTTCTTTTATTTGTGTAAACCGGGCTTTAGCATACAGATCTCCATTACTTTTATCGGGATGAAATTGATGTGCGAGGCGACGGAATGCCTTCTTGATTTCATCGCCGCCAGCCCCGGGCTTTATTTCTAAAATGCTATAATAATCCTTCACTTGCAAGGCAGGTAAAAAATAATAAGACCGGTTAACACGAGCGGAAATTACTTGAGATATTTTGAAAAAAATTCGAGGGTGCGTTGCCACGCAAGTTTGGCCGCAGCTTCATTGTACCTTGATGGTGCCGTATCATTGTGAAAAGCATGTTGTGCTCCGGGATACATGTACAATTCATAGGTGATCTTGTTATTTTTCAATGCCTCCTCGAAGGCTGCAATCCCCGCATTTACTCCCTGGTCATTTTCCGCATAATGAAGTTGAAGAGCTGCTTTTATTTTCGGTACATCTTCCGCTTTCGGCTGACGCCCATAGAAGGGAACTGCGGCTTTCAGGGAAGGAACGTTTACAGCAAGGCTATTTGCCATGGCGCCTCCCCAGCAAAAGCCAACACATCCCGTTATTCCGTTAAAATCTTTGCGTTTGGGTAAATAATCGAATACTTTAATAAAGTTTTGCAAATTGTCTTCCGGCTTTAATTCCTGGAATTTGGCGCGGGCTTCATCTTCATTGGCCGGTGTACCACCTAATGGTGAAAGTGCATTGGGAGCAATCGCAAGATAACCGGCTGTAGCAGCGCGCCGCGTCACATCCTCTATATGTGCGTTCAACCCGCGGTTTTCATGGATAACGACTACTGATGCGTATTTTTTTTCTTCTTTCGGTCTTGCCACATAAGCCTGCATATCTCCATTTACCCCGGGATAAGTTACGCGTTCGGTAAATAAATCTTCGTCGGAAGTAATAGCTGCATGGGCCTGGTTTACCTCGATCATCGGCAGCACTGCCATTGCAGCAGTAACGCTGCCTGTCAGGAGTACCAGCCTTCTTAAAAATTCAGTCCGGGTGAGCGGTTTATGAGTGTATTCGTCATAGAGATTAATAATTCGCTGATCCATATAACAATGTTTTAGAAATGTCAAGTTACGTATTAAAGGTGTTAAAAAAATTAGCCAAAAATTTTCACAACAATCTATCGTAAAGCTGTGCTGTGCAACCACATGGCATATTAATGGCTTCTACTATGCAACAATCCAATCTGCTGGGAGAAATTTCGCGCAGATCTTACCATGAAAACAATTAAACTCTTACACATGAAACGCTTTTTAACGACGATTGCCCTGGCATCATCCTTATTCCTGATTGGTGCAGTTAGAAATTCAGCATCGGCCCAGGGCTTCGGTGTTGACATTAGTTATCAAACCTTTTATGACGAATTGAGTCCCTACGGTCGATGGGTTGATGTTCCTGAATACGGCTACGTGTGGGCACCTGAGCTTGGTCCCGATTTTCAGCCATACAGAACGGGTGGGCATTGGGTTTGGTCCGATGACTACGACTGGATGTGGGTGTCTGACTATTCGTGGGGATGGGCGCCTTTTCACTATGGACGCTGGTTTTATGATCCATTTTACGGATGGATGTGGGTTCCGGGTTATGACTGGTCGCCCGGTTGGGTTTCCTGGCGAACAGGTGGAGATTACTATGGATGGGCTCCGCTGGGTCCTGGTATCAGTATAGGAATAGGATTTTCAAATTACAATCCACCATATAACTATTGGTCATTTGCACCGCGCCGTTATATCAATTCATCCCACCTCAATAGCTATTGTGTAGACAGGTCAAGGAATGTCACCATCATCAACAACACTACTATTATTAATAATTATGGAAGCAGAAAAAATGTCTTTGTTAGTGGCGGCCCGCAACGATATGAAGTTGAAAGATTCACAGGCCGAATTCGTCCGGTGACCTTCAGGGATGTTAAAAGGCCGGGTGAAAGGGAATTTCGAAATAACCAGGTGAGGCTTTACCGTCCACAAATCAGCCGCCAGGCTAGCCGGGACATTGCACCGCGTACATTTGATCGCTACCAGAACACCAGGATAAACAACGCAAATCGAATTGACGACAGAAACAATGATCAGCGTCCCAACGTGTTCGATCGTGGTGCGAACAGAACCGATCGTGAAGTGACCCGGTCAAATGACGAGCAACGTGAAATTTTAGAGCGAAATCGTAGAAATATTTTTGACCGCGATATTAACAACAGGACTAATCGTGAAGTGAACCGGTCAAATGACGAGCAACGGGAAATCATGGAGCGAAATCGTAGAAATATTTTTGACCGCGATATTAACAACGGGACTAATCGTGAGGTGAACCGGTCAACCGATCAACAAGAGAAAACTATTGATCGTAATCGGCGAAACGTTTTTGACCGGGACAGGAATATTGCAGAGCGTAATTCAACAGAACAGCCCAGCAACGATAACAGGCAAAGACCAAATGTTTTTGACAGGAACGCCAACAGAAATTCACAAAGCCGCGAAAACGAATTCAGGAGATTGGAACAACAAAGAAGTAACGACCAGCAACCGGGCGGCAGATTTGAAAGAAGGGAGATTCAGCAAAGAAGGGTAGAGCCGGCTCCTCAAAACAATCGCACGGAGATTAGAACCGAAAATCGGCCACAAAGGGAATATGCTCCACAGCAAGATAGGCAAGCCAGGCAATTTCAGCGTTTTGAAAACAGGAGAGTTGAACAACAGAGCAATGGTAATGGAGGTCGGGGGAGGTTTGAGCGTAATAATAGGTAAACGGTTTTTTACAAAGGCGGAAAGACCCTTCGGGGTCTTTTTTATTTGGAATAACTGTGAGAAAAGAGGAAACGGGACTGCCCGCATTTTCTGAAATTAGTAAAAATCTTAACCTTCCGGTTTCTAAATATAATTTTCCTGAAAATAGGCAGCCTATTTGCAGTACAGACTATAAATTCATTTTATGCGCTATATAATTGTTGCATGTATGCTATTGGTAGTTAGTTCGTGCAAAGAAAAAAAGCCTGAAGTTGAGACTAATCCCGAGACTGTTAATGAGAGCAACCCCGTTATTGCCGATGTGGTTGAGAATAAATCGGCAACCGATAGTGTTCCGAAAAATATCCAGGTTGATAGTGTAATACAGCTAGATTTTGCAAAGGATAGTAGCACCGTTACTGCAAAAGGCCATTTAGACAAAAAGGGCGATCCCGTAATTTGCTATCTGCCGGTTAAAAAAGGTAAACACCTTACCGCCAGTTTGATTCCGGAAAATTCAAAAGCAAATATTCGATTTAGCAAGATCCATTTACCCAATGGAAAAACAGACGGTCCTTTCAGTCCAAACCTGAAGTATGATTTGGCGCAACAAGGCACTTATAAAATCTATATCGCACCTAACCGAATGGCTGGTGATCCGGTTTCAACAGATTTCCTTTTAAAAGTGAAAGTTGAATAAAAATCATAAGCCCCCTGGACAGCACACGAGCCGTGACGACGGCCCTTTCAGATCACTATTGTTTTTTCTTTCGTAGTCGCATAATATAACCTCCGCCAGGAGCCATATTAATTTTCAATTTCGCCTGTTTGCTTATGTCGGCAGCGAATAATTTATAATCAGACGGATACCTGTCAGCGTTAATCCCATCTTCACATATTGTTGCCGTGTATATTCCGTCATCTAGAAAGGAAAGATCGAAAACAAGTTCTCTTCCCGTCCAGTCAGTCATTGCCCCGATAAACCAATCACTGCCTTTTTTTCTAGCCGTAACAATATAATCACCGACTTTTCCATCCATGACTATTGTGGTATCCCAGGTTGTCGGGATACTCCCGATCAATTCCATGAAAGAAGGCTCCAGTAATCCCTGTGAAGGATTGCCTGAAAAAATCTGTATGGGGCTTTCATAAACCACAAACATTGCCGCCTGGTGGCACCGTGTCCCGGGCGCCATCACTTTATCGCCGATGGGCCGGAATGTTTTTGAGGTTGCATTGTCCAGGATTCCCGGTTCATAATCCATAGGCCCGGATACCATCCGGATGAAAGGTAGCAAGACGTTGTGCTCCGGAGTTGCTTTGTCGCTCCAGATATTGTATTCAGACCCCAGGACAGCTTCCCGGGTCACCGAGTTTGGCCAGGTTCGATTAAATCCTGACGGCTTGAAAGCACCATGGTACATGATCATTAATTTATGGCGTGCACAAGCTTCGGCAATTCGGAAATAAAAATTCACCATCTTCTGATCGTCACGATCCATAAAATCGGTCATTATGAAATCGACCCCCCATTTATTAAATTGCTCCAGGGCTGGTTCCAATTGTCGGTCAAGCGTCATAGCGAGCGTCCACATACTGAGCTTTATGTTTTTTTCTTTTGCATAGGCCGCAATCTCATCCATGTTAATGGCTGGATTGATCTTAAAAAGATCTTTATTGTCGCTCCATCCTGCATCCATCATAATGCGTTCAAAGCCGAATTGTTTTGCAAAATCAATATAGTATTTGTAAGTCGCAGTGTTAACGCCGGATTTGAAAGGCACGTTGAAAAGATTTACCCCGATGATCCATTCATCTGTCCCCTTTCCGGGTTTGATCCATGACACGTCCTTTACCCGCGAAGGTGACGCCAGCCTGTAAACGAGGTCGTTCGCGGGAAGCTCCTTGTCCGAAGCAGCAATTAAAAGTACTCTCCAGGGAAAGCTACGCGTACCTTTTGTCCTTGCTAAATAATTAGCCCTTGTTGTCACAATTGCCTGCGGAAATTCACCCTCCGCAATGATTTCTGCCAGCGGGTAAGGAGCAAATTTTCCCGAAAGAGAATTGTTCCCGGTCCCACTAATAAACATGCCCGGGTAGTCTTCAAGGTCTGATTCAGTAATTGCGATTTTCGGACCCGTTGCCGGGGCTATTAGTACCGGGGTGAAACATAAAATGTTTTGACTGAGGCTGTCAACCGGTTTGTACTTATATGGCTCTTCGAAGCTTGTGTGATACATATCCGCATTGTCTCGCTTAACAACCTCAGGATAATAAACCTGGTTTGATCCGGGAAAATTAAAAATTGATGTTTCATCCCTGATAACGATGCTGTCCTTGAAATGCGATTGTATACGGTACGCAACGCCATCATTATACACTCTGAAAACAACAGTGAATGGCGTATTCAGGCGAATAAGCAGCTCGTTATAGACATCAGGGATATTGACCCGTTTTTCCGGCACAGGCGATATGATGACTGATTTGTTAAACCGGGTGGTTGTTTTTTTGAAATCAAGGTTTTGAGAAACAGCGGTTCCGTTTTCCAATGTTAAATTGATAATGGAAGGGAGTAGTATTATGCTGTTGTCATAACTTATGGAATAGGTTAATTGTTCCCTGGCTTCAACAATGAGTTTGATTTTTCCGTCCGGAGATAGAATTTCTTTTTTATTAACTGCATAACATAAGGCATTAATCAGGAGAAAGGTTAACGCAGTCAGAAGTTTTTGCATACTGAAATAATTGATAAGTGAAAATAAGGAATGTTCTTATGCTATTATTTCTGGCACAACGGCCCGGTGGAAATTGGAATACAGCAAAAAAATAACTGGTCTTTTAACCGAAAAAAGGCTTAACTGTTGACAGATTAAAAAGTCTGAGTTCCATGAACCGGGTAGTCGGGATATGATGCAGGTTGTTTGCTAGTTTCTGAACTCCTGGCTGATCATCAGGCCATAGAAGCCGCCGTCTACAATTCCTATTCCAAGGCGACCAAATGCAGGATGCAAAATATTAGCTCTATGTCCCGGCGAATGCATCAGGTTGGTGTGGGCTATCTCTAGTGTTTGAGCTAAAGCAAGATTTTCACCCGCTTTGGAGAATTGGACTTTGGCATCCCTCATCCGGTCGAAGGGTGATTTGCCATCGGGACTTTCATGAGCAAAGTACCCTTTGGCAAACATATCTTTCGAGTGCGCCCTTGCTACAATGGTTAATTCAGGATCATTTTTCAAAGGCTTCAATCCAATTTTCACTCTTTCTTTATTTACTAACTCAAGCATTTGAAGTTCAAGAAAGGGCCGGACTTTTGGGTTTTCATAAGTGAAGCCGAGTGGAACTTTCTCATTTGACCTTGGATTTACAGTCAGGCTGTTCATCGTATGCCGAACCGCTTCATCGAAAACGGGCGCCAGTTTTTTGTTTGCCCATTCAGACTGCATCGCAAGTCTCGTAGCCAGTTTGCTTTCACGGGTTTCGCTGTTGATACTTTTTCTTAGAGGCAATGCCAGCAGTAGGGCTGACACAACAATTGCTATAATCCAGCCATTGATGGCACCGGGAACAATGCCAAGGAATCTATTTATAAAATTGACCCGACTTTCTTCCGGAAGCATGCGAATAATCGCTCTTGTCAACAGGTTAAACAATAAACTTGTGAGCACAAGAGTAACCAGGAAAGAAACGGGCAAAAGCCAAATCCCGAAGTTGGCGAGGCCTTCAAGAAAGTTTTTCGTGTAGCCATACATGAAATAGGCAGAAACGATACTTGCGGCCCAACTCAGCAAGTTCAAAGAGCCATGAATAAACCCCCGACGATAGCCTGCCCAAATTGTTAGAAGAAAGATCAGAGTTATTACACCGTCCACCCAATTCATGTACGAAGTTTGAAAAGTAAAAACAAATAGTATGCCTCCCGGTCTATCACTGACATTGGTAAGTTTTAAACCAAAAAATACGTGGCGCTAGTATAAGTGAAACGTTAAAGTTCCCCGCTATCCATTCAAACACAGCTGTTAAATTTCAATGCTTACAGTTTTGCAGTAAAATGTATTCGATGCAATGTCAATGGCATTTTGTTTCCAGCGCCTGGCATGCTGTTTTTTTACATGGTTCTGCGCGGGAATCCGAATGTCACTTGCCGAGGAAACAGACCCGATGTTAAGGTCGGCATATATTTGCGACCAACTTTTTTATTGTGTTTTTACGATAAAAATTATCGACGGTCCTTAAGCTATTGTTGTAGTGTGGATTACAAAAGTATATTGGGTTGAGCCAAAGGTTTTGACTCTAGTAATTTCCCCTCGGAACACTTATTATTTATCCGAATATGTATTATTTTGTTCCCAGTCCGACCTAGCAAAATTGCCGACCCCATGGGATACAATTCTCATTTATTACAGGCCCGCCGGTTCCACCTTAAGATCAGCTTTACCAAAGCAGTCGAAATTCTCAAACTAATACAGGGTAACGTGATTGCGATTCTGCATAGGGTCAAGAATATTGGCGTGACCGATTTCATGGATGATTATGAAAAAAGTAAGCTGGGAATTTTTAATCACCTTAATTTTTTTCAAATCCTGACTGGGCTGGTTGTCGTATTCATCGGAATATTCCAGCACAAGATACCCGTGATTGGATGGCTAATGGCCTGTCTTCCGCCTACAGCAAGCATATTTGTTTTGTATCTGAACCGTCGGTTCAAGTACCAGGAAGCGCTGATCGTTTATTTTATTTTTTACCCGGTTTTAACCTGTTTCAGTTACATCAACGGAATAGACTTCGGCATTGAGCTTTCCTTTATTTTGTATGGCATCCTGGCAGTTTTTTTTATAAAGGATATAGGGTACATGCTTTTTTCTATTGGCTGCTCCATGATCAGTTTTTTTATTTTGGCGGTGGTGCTAACCCGTTACCCTTATCAATTAGAGCATCTGAATTTTGTCGCTTATCTTTTTAACCAGGGGATCGCAATCATCTATATTTTTTATGGCCTGTTTCTCATAAAAAAAGAAAACGCGAATTACCAGGCAAACATATTGGTCAAGAATACTGAGCTGCAAGCTTACAATGAAGAAATTCAAAAACAATCACAGGAATTAAAACAATTGAACAGTCTGAAAAACAAATTGTTTTCTGTTATATCGCATGACCTTAAGGCCCCCATGTATGCTTTGCGTAACCTGTTTGATGACATTCAGAAACAAAACATGCCGGCCGAAGATGTAAAGGCGCTGATCCCTGACATAAAAAACGATCTGAACTACACCGTTGGCCTCATGGACAATTTGCTTCAGTGGTCAAAAAGCCAGATGCAGGCAAGTACAGTACACCCGCAAGTCGTACATATCAGCGAAGAAATTGATGACGTCATCCATGTATTGTGCTTGCAGGCCCAGGCTAAAAAAATTCGCATTGAGAATCAGTCCAAACCTGGCGCCACCGCATGGGCCGATAAGGACATGATCAATCTTGTAATTCGTAACCTGGTTTCGAATGCCATTAAATTCTCACCGGTCGGCGGAACGATCATCGTCGGCGCCCAGGAACAATTTGATTTCGTGGAAACGTACGTGCAAGACAACGGAAAAGGTATCAGCCACGATCAAATTAAAAAGATCGAAGCACAGGAATTCTATTCCACTAATGGCACAGGGCAGGAGCAGGGCACGGGCCTGGGATTGATGCTTTGTAAGGAATTTCTACTAAAGAATAAGGGTCAGCTTCGTATTGAAAGCGTGCCTGGCAAGGGTAGTATTTTTTCTTTTTCTCTTCCCAAGTCTTAATAAACTTCCTTCAAAAACACATTACCAATCGGGAAAAAATCCATCACATTCGCAAAGTGTCTATTTTTTTCCCACTTTTCGCGCTACCATGAGCACAATTACGCAGGCAAGACCAATCAGGATAAACGCCCACCACATTCCGGCTTTAAATACAGTTTCAATGACACCGCACCCTGCAAACCAAGTTGCAAAAAGTAGAAGAAGCATAACATGAGTCTTTCCCATCGTTGTATATATTTAACGTACAGGCTAATAAATTCAACTACTATACCATTATTTGACATATGAGGTTGCCCGGGCTGCATTTTGCTAAGTGAGGTTATTACGATGGCCGCGGTTCTAAAATAACCTTTTGACAAACCCTTTGAGATATTGGTTTTTTGTTTTAGTTTCGCCCTGACTTACTCTATTATCCGTTACCTGCGTTATTCCGTTACCCCCTCCTGTTGAAGACCTCAGCCAATCAATGATGACTACCACGAATTCGTATGCTGAGAAAATTAACTATACTTGTCTTACAGGGTTTCCTTTGGCATTCTACATATGCGCAGTCATTCACCGTCGATGACCTTTTAACCCTGTCTTCATTGTCACCCAAGCGTTTTGATAATTTCATGCATGACAAAGGATTTATTTCCGGCGGCAGGACTTTGCAAAACGAGGCGATGGCACTTACTTTTTTGGGTAAAACAAATGTCAAAGCTGAGGATACGGTCATCCACAGCCGAACAGTTAACCTGTACAAGGTGAACAACACTTACTGTTTTTCATTCCGCACGTCTTCCTGGAAAGAATTTCTCGAAGGAAAACAATGGTTGAAAAAATCAGACTTCTTTTATCCGGAGTGCAGGGATACCAGCGCAGTTTGCCCTTTACTGTTCCAAAGAAGGAATGTTACGATCGAAACTGCGGCTTCTGTTGAAGAAGGCGATTCCGTTTACTCGTTTCTTCTGAAGAAAAGAGAATTGCCCATCATTTCACGTTTTGCCGAGGACCTGCTAAAGTTTGATTCACATGAATACCTGGTCGCCTTTTTTGGAGAGCAGAATGTAAAAAAGGATATCTATTATTTTTCGGATAAAGAAATGAAGCATTGTTCTGTTTTATTTGGAAACAGTAACAGGCAGGTGGTTTTTGTTTGGAGGGATGAAGACAACCTGAGTGATCTTTCGTACATCCTTATTAGCGGTATTTTGCCTACTGAAACGGGACTCCCGTTCAACGACAATATCGGGCGTAATAAATGGGACTTTAAAAGTGGCATCTATTCGGGGATGAGTATCCGCGAACTGCTGGAGCTAAACGAAAATGATTTCCAATTTTATGGCGTCAATTCCGAGTTTTCGATGATGATTGAACCGGAAAGCAAGGGAAATATTAATTTTAAGAAAACAGGAATAATGCTGAGTAGCCTTGACGGAGCAGGCTCACCGTTGCTGAGTAAAACCACGATCAGCGCGGAAGAAGCTGTAGAGAACCACCTTGCATTGCACGTGTTTTATATCATGTTGTCACCGTAATAAATCGGTTGTGTTCGATGTCGGTCGATGACTGGAAACGATCATTCCACTTTGGTAATTTTTAGAACGTTGGTAGGCAGGTGCAGGTGAATAGGAGTACTACCCGTGCTTACCACGATTTCCCCTGGATTTAAAAAACCACGTTCTTTAAGAATAACGATCTGGTCGAAGAAAATATCGTCGAGGCTGTCTTCTTCATCATAATAGAAAGCCCTTACTCCCCAACTTAAACTTAACTGATTAACCAGGTAACGCCTTTTCGTAAAAATATATAACGGCGATTTTGGCCTGTAGCTGCTCAGCATAAAAGCCGTATAACCGCTTTGTGTCATTCCGATGAGTGCGTTCGCCGAAATATCGCTGGCGATTTTGCAGGCGTTATAGCAGATAGCATCACTTAAAAAGGAAGGAGAGTGAGCCTGTGGGCGAAGATCCTGTTCACGATTATACCGGTATTCGGTTCTTTCTACCTCGATAATAATTTTTTTCATCGTTTCCACCACTAATGTTGGATGCTGGCCTGTCGCTGTTTCGCCACTTAACATGACCGCATCAGCGCCTTCAATGACAGCATTTGCAACATCCGTTATCTCGCTCCTGTTTGGTTTTACCCGGTCGATCATGCTTTCCATCATCTGGGTAGCTACAATGACCGGTTTACCCCGGTGGATACATTTGCGAATTATGTCGCGCTGAGCCATCGGCACTTTTTCAATTGGAAGCTCAACCCCAAGGTCACCGCGTGCTACCATCACACCATCGGATTCGACAATGATATTTCGAAGATCGGCCAGGGCAGACGGCATTTCGATCTTAGCCATAACTTTAACTGGGCTATCCTTGGCCACCAGCATCTTTTTCAGATTAACAATATCCTCTGCTTTCCGGACAAAAGACAATGCTACCCAATCTAATTCCTGCTGTACGATGAATTCAAAATCTTCCATGTCTTTTTCCGTCATCGAAGGAAGCGAAATGGCCGTGTCCGGCAAATTGACTCCTTTTTTTGGAAGAAGTATGCCACCGTAAGTTACCGACACTTTTACGTCGCCCGAAGGCGTTATTGACTTGACGACAACTTCGAGTTTTCCATCATCTATAAGTATTTTTTCACCCTCGTTGACGTCTTTGTGCAGGTCCGGATAGGAGACATAAATGCGGTCTTTGGTACCAATTACTTTTTCTTTCGAAGTGAATGTGAGTATTTCACCAGGCTCAATTTTCATTGCTCCATTCTCGATTTCACCGACCCTAAGCTTGGGTCCCTGCAGATCGCCAAGTATAGCGATGTTGTAAGGTTCCGTTTTATTTATCCTTCGTATGTGCTCAATAATTGCTGCTTTGCCTTCGTGTGTGCCATGAGAAAAATTCAATCGGAAGACATTAACGCCAGCTTTCACCAGTTCCAATAATTTATCGTAAGTGTCGCACGCAGGGCCAACGGTGGCAACGATCTTGGTTCGATGGTAGGTATGTTCCAGCCCTGCATCCTTATCCATTTCTGTGTGAAAGTATTTTTCCGCGTTTTTAGCCATGATTATAAGGATTAAGTGGATTTATTAAAAGATCCTGGTTAACAGAAATGAAGATTGATCAGGAGGCAAGAATCTTAACGATCTTCATCCATTCCTGTCCTATTTTTTGTTTTTCTTTCACTGCCTTGTCAAGCGGTGTGTAATGTATTTTATTGTTGATTACGCCCACCATAACATTTTTTCTCCCTACCAACAAACTTTCAACCGCATAATAACCCATGTGGCTGGCAACAAGCCGGTCTTCACAGGTGGGCGAACCGCCTCTCTGAATGTGACCAAGTACACATATCCTGACATCGGCAGACGGTAATCGTTTCTTGATGATATCTGCAAGACCAGCGGCACCCCCGGCTTCATCAAAGCCTTCCGCTACCACGATCAGGTTCACCAGTTTTTTTCGTTTTTCCTTTTCCGTCAGGGATGTGATGATAGACTCCAGATCCGTTTTAGTTTCCGGGATCAGGATATTTTCTGCGCCCGTAGCAATACCGCTGTGTAATGCAATATAACCCGCATCGCGTCCCATCACTTCAACAATGAAGAGACGATCGTGAGCGTCCATCGTGTCCCTGATTTTATCTATCGCGGCGATTGCTGTGTTGACCGCCGTGTCAAAGCCGATAGTCACATCGGTGCCAGCCATATCTTTATCAATAGTGCCCGGCAAGCCAACGCAGGGGATATCAAACTCGCTGCTGAATTTTTGCGCCCCGCGAAAGCTACCATCGCCACCGATAATCACTAATCCGTCGATACCTCTTTTACTCAAATTTGCATAGGCGGCCTTTCGCCCCTCATATTCCAGGAACTCTTTGCAACGTGCCGTTTTAAGAATCGTACCCCCCCTTTGAATGATGTTGGCTACTGACCTTGATTCCATTTTAAAAATATCATCTTCAAGCATTCCCTGGTAGCCCCGCATGATGCCGTAAACTTCAAGGCCATGATGGATGCCCGTGCGGACAACTGCCCTGATTGCCGCATTCATACCCGGCGCATCACCTCCCGATGTGAGAACTCCGATCCTGGTAACCATGTTAGACATTGAAATAGTGTATAGCTATTGGATAAAAATATCTATTCTAAGGCAGAAATCGTTAATTTTTTCAATTGTGTAAAGCCAAAAATAAAGAAATTGTTTCGATTACGTGTAATTGTAACACTTTGATCAAATCCCTAACCAAATAAGTGTTAGTTCTCTAATATTTTGTATAGAATGGCAATATGCAAAAACCCGGCATCTCCTATTAATTAAGTTCAGGTATGGGTCACACGTGTAACGAAAGGAAAAGAAGAACCTAAGATTATTTACTATACTCAATTGCTTATTGCGTAAATGCAGGCCTTTTCTGTAATTCTGTTTTAACTTCATGCGATGAATGTATTGGTTACAGGCGCTAATGGGTTTCTTGGATATTATCTCATTCAACGTTTGTTAGAAAAAGATTTTGATGTAATTGCTACTGGCAAAGGTTCATGCAGACTTCCTTTTACTAATCACGCACGGTTTACCTATACGGAAATGGATTTTACTGATCCGTATTCTGTTCATGATGTATTTGAAAAATATCGTCCTGCAATAGTGATACATGGCGGTGCAATGACCAAACCTGATGAATGTGAACTGAATCAATGGCAGGCTTACCTTGTCAACGTGGAAGGTACTGTCACCGTTTTGTTGAATGCCGCGGAATATGAAAGCTATTTTATTTTTTTATCAACGGACTTCATTTTTGATGGTGAAAACGGAATGTATAAAGAAACGGATACACCGAACCCTGTTAACTATTACGGCCGGACCAAGCTCGAAGCAGAGGAAGCGGTTAAGGAATATGACTTTGATTGGTCCATCGTGCGTACCGTCCTTGTATATGGGAAACCGGTACGGAGCAGGTCCAACATACTCACTATTGTAAAAGAAAAGTTAGAAAAAGGTGAAGCGTATAGTGTACTGGATGACCAGGTAAGAACACCGACTTATGTGGAAGACCTGGCAGCAGGCATCCTTCAAATGGTGGAAAAGCGGGCAGGCGGAGTATATCATTTATCCGGAAAGGATATAATGACACCTTACCTAATGGCGTGCAAAGCGGCGGACCATCTCGGGCTTGACAAAGGATTAATTAAGCGCGTGACTGCTGCGGATTTTTCGCAACCAGCCAGGAGACCTTTACGTACAGGGTTTGATATTTCTAAGGCCAGGACTGATCTGGACTTTGAACCCGTTTCATTTGAGGAAGGTTTGAGAAGAATGTTTTCCTGAATTATTCCTGGTGAGATTTCGCAAAAGCTTTTTCACCGGCAAGAATGGCTACCGGTAATTCGTTTTCCCGTGGCGGGAGAGGGCAATTATATTTTCCTTTCACATAAGCACAATAAGGATTATAGGCCTTATTGAAATCAATAATCACTTTGTTGTCCACGATGTCTTCTATCACCAGGTCAATGTACCTGCCTGCAGCATAAGTTTCGTCGCCCGATGTGAGGTCAGAGAACGGCAGAAAAAGATGATGTTGGTACTCCTCGGTATTCATCAGGCTTTGCGACTGATATACGTTCAATGTGAGTATGGTGTCGTGTAGCATAAACCGTAATGTCCCATACACCCGGAATGTTTTTTTGATGGGACCGGACGTTTCCATCGCGAACCAATTAAAATTATTTGTTCTTTTAAAATTGGCGACTACCCGGTAATCTGCGTCGACAGGAAAAAAACTTAAGAATTGTTTGTCATCCCCGGTTACGACTTCGTGTTTTTCTACATAATTAGCGAGGTAACTATTCATTGAATCTTTGTAACTATCCTGGCTATGGCCACATATAAATGCCGGCAATAGAACACAGGTGAATAGTTTTTTCATTAAGCGAAAATACAAAATCGTTTTCCTGTTTTCCCGCAAAAGCTTTTAGTCTTTTACTGCGTCGCCAGCGGAAGGTAAACTTCGGCCATCATGCAGCGTGCGCTGCCTCCGCCATTTGTTTCGATCGTTGTAAGGGGCGAATGGATGATCCGGTTGTATGTGCCCAGTTCTTCCACTTGCCCGTTGGTGAGCGACTCAAAGGCCTGCGTTGACATTATGAGCAACTTCTCACCATTTTTGTTCTCCACCTGTAACATGTTACCCGCGAAATGATCCACCTGGTGAAGCGTAATCGGGATAATTTTCTTTTTGCTATCAATGATGGTTTCGGCAACCAATTTGTTTTGCAGGGGATCAGAAACAGACTCGAGGCATATTACCACATATTTATCGGCAACGCACATCAGGACATTGGTGTGATAAATTGCATACCCATTGCCATCTGTTGCATTGAATACGACCGGTGTATATTTCATCCTCGTACAAAAATCCGTGAGCACTTTTTCATCAGTGCGTGGCGAGATACAGGCATAAGCAATCCTGTTTTCCCTGTCAAGGACCATGCTGCCTGTTCCTTCCAGGAATTCATTCTTTGCTTCGTAGTTACTGAGATCGACTTTCTTGTTTACGACAAATTTTTCTTGAATCCTTTCCAGCACATGCTTTTTTCTTTCGGCCCTTCGATTAGTTGCAAACATAGGGTAAAGCATTAGGGTGCCGTCTGAATGAAATGAAATCCAGTTATTCGGAAAAATAGAATCGGGAGTGTGCGGTATCGGCGTGTCTTCGATAACCGTAATATCTACGCCATTGTCTTGTAAAATGGCTACGAAGTCATCAAACTCCTGCCGGGCCATCTGCTGTATATTGTGCTCGTAGCTTTGTACCTGGAATGCGTTATTAACGGCAGTTTCAGCGTTGTACCCAAAATTTACCGGGCGTATCATCAGAATATGTGAGGTGGTTTGCATGGTCACAGTTGCTTTGAAAATTTACTTAAGACGGCCATCATAGATCATCTCTCAGGAGCGGCATGCTCATGCAATGAAAGCCTCCTCTTGCACGCGATAGCTCGGCTGAAGGCATAGTGATCAGGGTATCTTTCATATGTCGCGGATCAATTTCACCTTTTTCCAGCTTGCTAACCAGCTCATGAGCATGAATTATCTTGAAGCCGGCTTCTTTGAAAGCTTCCACGGTCTTATCATTTCGATCATATCCCAATACAACTCCTTCCTTTAACGCAAGCAGGTTGCAGGAGTCGGTCCATTGCTCCCTCGCGTCGTAAGGAAATTCATTATTGCCTGAATAAATAAATTCGACTCTTTCGTCACTCTTTAAGTCGTTTTCACTAACGTCTGCCAGCAATTCTTCGAGGTTGTCGAAATGAACCGGATTTGAAATGTCCTTCTTTTGGAATTGCGTAATCCTGATCTTGTCATCCTTTTTACTTCCTTCAAGTACTCTTTGTACAGGGTCGGCATCTGCCATCGTTATGGCTTTTTTAGAGAATGCGCCCAGCAATACCCACACATTTCTTTTTACCTGTGTAAAGATGGTATCAATATGCATGTAATCCCTTTTCTTGGGAATTTTGATCACGGTGATTTTTTTTACAATTCCTTTTTCGAACAAAACCGTGATGCATTGATGCGCCGCTTCCATAGTGGTTCGCTCGCTGATTCCCACCAGTAAATGATCTTTGGTCACAACCATAATATCTCCTCCCTCCAGCGTAACTTTTTTATCGTCGCCTTCACGGGGAAGCAGAAAATGGTGTGAAGTGTCAGAAAGCTCAATGACCTTGTCCCGGTACCCGGCAAAAATGGGGTGGTTATAAAAAATGTATTTGGCCAGCAATGCTTCGCGTGTTCTCGCTTTTCTTGCAGGCTTGTTGAGCAGGATATGATCGTTGATTACGATGCCGATGTCACGAGTGAAAATGAAATTCGGAATAGGAGGGAACAGCATTTCTTTTTCATTGAATGTGCCGCTTATAAACACTTTGGCAAGTTGCCTTCCGTCGATCGCAATCAACTTGTCCTGCAGTTCATACGAACAGTTCTCAATGGCGCAAACCGACGCTACGAGCTTTAATTTAATTTCATGGTTTTCCAGTAGTTCGCCAAGCAGCCATTGCAGTTCAACTACTTTATCTGATTTAAAGAATTCGTCATAATCCGGTTTATAGAAATTAAAATCATTTGCGCTGTCATCAATCTCTCCAAGCCTGCCTTTGATTTTATCGGGATCCAAAAAGTAGAGGAGCAACTTGGTATAATAATCATATTCTTTGCGCCGGATGGTTTCCAAGTGCACGATGTCCTCGAACAGCCAGTCCTGTGCCTTGGAAGGAACAACTTTTCCTAAACCGCTGTCAGGGCTGTGTATAAGCACTCTGCGCAGCGTTCCAATTTCAGACGTAACATTGATATTATTGTTTTCTTTAGCCATACATTAATTGATAGAAAAGCACAGACATATAAAATCTGCAAGAGATAATTCAGGTCAGTGAAGCCGGCAAATTTGTCGATGCCGCAAGAAATGAAAGCTGCGCATGAACATGCATTTGCCCCTGCAAAGGTAACCGAAAGAGTACAAGTCAAAAAGATACCGAAACGGCGTTGAACCCGCTATTTAAACTGCAACTCACCCTTTACGCATGCGGCATTATTGGTGTGCAGCCAGGATTGGAACAGGGCTGTGAAATGCAAGTTTCTTTGTGTGGCTGGTGCTGAATATGCTGTTGATAAATTTGTGATGTTTCGGCATGATGACGAGCATATCTATGCTTCTGCCTTTTACGAATTCTTCGACGGCCTCGTAAAAATCATTGATCCCTATAAAATAAAATTCAGGATTGAACTCGGCAAACATTTTTTGCATTTTAGCCCGTTCATCAAGGTATTCTTCAGTTAGCGAAACATAATGCTCATGGTCTACGTTAATAATATGCAGTTTTGCTTCAAATACTTCCAATATCGTTTTTATCGCCAGCACCGGTGTGGTTTCCACCACGTTTTTGAAGTCTGACGTAAGGGCGATATTACTGATTCCATTAAATTTTGAATGTTGTGGAATAATCATTACCGGGCATACGCTCTGCTCGGCCATTTTAACCGTATTGCTGCCCAATAATAATTGCTTCCATTCTTCCTTCTCGGTTATTCCCATGATGATCAATTCTGCTGTTTTCTGATAAGCTAATCTTCCCAGGCAATCAAGCAGATCGGTACCGAGCTCCTTTACGAGTTCAATATTTTTCACTCCCTTCTCTTCCATTTCTGCTTTCAGGCTCTCGAGATAGCTGGCCGCGGTGAGCCCGTCGCCCTCATGTTTGAACATATTATAAAGGATAACGTGGCTTTCAGGTTTACCACCGAGCATATCTGCTGCATAACGGACAGCGTTTAAAGATGTTTCAGAAAAATCAACGGGAATAATATAATCTTTCATAAATGCAAATTTTAGTTAACGTGAGGCAAAGAAACAGAAAATAAAAAGATACGCAAAGAAGACAAATTAATTGGTTTCCATTTTCTAAGATAAGGCCTCCCGGGTGCTAAATCAAAAATTCGTAATTTGAAGGTGTGCAGGCGACGGCAGCAGTCTCTAAAATGTAATCGTTAATTTTGTAAAATGAAGTCCAACGAAATGCTTATTGGCCCGGTCGCTCCAGTAGGGCAGGCATCCTGGTTTAGTACTGATTACCGGTTTCATACTCTGTATCCTTCGTTCCTGCAACCCTTATCTAAAAATCATTGGACACCCTTAAATGTTGCCCGCAAAGCGGCGATGTTTCTTGCTGAAAAAGGTGCCAGGATCCTGGACATTGGAAGTGGCCTGGGAAAGTTTTGTCTCGCTGCCGCATATTATTGCCCGCATGCCTATTATGTCGGAATCGAGCAAAGAAAGGACCTGGCAGAATACGCGGAAGCTGCCCGTCGGACGTTAGGCTTAAAAAACGTATCTTTCATACATGGCAACATTACTGAACTTGATTTTAGCCAGTACGATCATTTTTATTTCTACAATTCATTTTATGAGAATATAGCCCCGATCGGAAAAATAGATGAAAAGATTCCGTATTCTGTTGAACGCTACAATCACTACCAGTACTTTATGTACCGCCAGCTTGCACAAAAGCCGCCTGGTACAAGAGTAGCTACTTATTATGGAAGAGAAGATCAAATGCCGCGCGTCTATCACATCGGCGGCAGCGAATTGAACGACACGTTGAAATATTGGGTGAAGGAATAAACATCATTGGAAAAGCCACCAAATCCACAATCATATGGCCAGAACTTTGGATGAATACCGCCACAAGCTCATTGATAAGATCTTGTTAGCAGAATCGTCTAGGGATGTCCTGCGATTTAGCGATACTGCCCTTCGCAGCCTTAATGAACACGACGTTCATAGCTACATTATCGTCCGGTTTATTGACAAGACCCTGATGAACCTCGAAGAAGTTTCGGCTCTTCGTATCGGGGAAAAACAACAGAGCAATATCAAATCTGCCATAGATCATTTTGTACATGTTCGCAGGAAATATCAGAACAACACGGTTTCTTAGTTTATGTAATAACCGGGTTTGATTTTTTTCAAACTCGCCTCCTGGGCTTAAAATATCATAGTAGATAAATCGCCACGGGCATTTATCTCGATCAGGACCTGCCCGGCCAACAGGTATATTAAATAAAACGCGGGAGATAATAACGTGTTTATTGACCTTCCTTTTTACCAAACAATTTTTTCAGGAAGCCCTTCTTTTTTTTAGGTTCATCAGCAGGAGAGCCGATAGGCTTGTTATCGGTTTTTTTCTTTGTATCCGGAGCATTAATGTTTAAGCTATCTTTTTTTGCAGGTTTTTCTTCTTCTATCACCGGTTTTGATTCGGGACCAATGTAATCATTACTGATATTATAATCCTGTTCGGTGCCCACACCCTGGTCTTCACCTTCTCCAGCCGGGTTAGGATCAATTTCAATCGGCAACAGGTCAGCACTATTGATCTGGTCGTTGTAGTCGGCAGGCTGTACAAACCGGGCTTCACGGTCGATCCCCAATGTTTTATCGGCGTATATTTTTTTGAAAAAAGCTTCCCATATAGGCCGGGCCACTGAACCGCCATAATAAGCGGAACTTTCAAGTGTGATAAACCTGTCATCGCATCCTACCCATGTTCCGGCCATTAATTGCGGAGTGTATCCAATAAACCAAAAATCTGCGTTAGAGTTGGTTGTACCGGTCTTACCTCCCATTTCCGCAGCCCCTAATCTTGCTCTTAAGCCGGCTGCGGTTCCCTGGTCAACCGTACCCTGCATCATGCGTGTCATATTATAAGCCGATAACTCACTGACGGCTTCCTTTCGGTTGACGCTATAGTCAAAACGCTTGATCACGTTTCCGTTCCGGTCTTCGATGCGGCTGATAAAATAAGGTTTGGTGGAAAAGCCTCTCCCCGGAAAAACGGAATAACCCCACATCATTTCGAACAGCGAAAGATCGCATGATCCCAGCGCAATAGAAGGATACGCCTCCACTTTGGTGGGTATATTGACACGCGCCAGGAAGTCAGCAAATTGTTTCGCGCCAACCTGCTTCATAATGTATGCCGTCGCGCAGTTTCTTGACCAGGCAAGGGCGGAAGCCATCGTCATGGTCCTGCCGGTACAACTTTTAGATGTAGCCGGAACGAGCTGTTTGTTACCAAAATCCTGCTGCTGGTCTATCACTTCCGTTTCGGCATTAAACCCACGTTCTTCAATCGCCTGCAGGTACAACAATGGTTTGATCGTAGATCCAACCTGCCGTTGGGTTTTCAGGTTAGCATGATCATATTTATATGTCTTGAAGTTGATTCCACCAACCCACGCTTTAACTTCACCAGTGATTGGGTCCATAACCATGAACGATGTTTGCATCATCTGGCGATGATATTTGATGGAGTCATAAGGAGTCATAATAGTATCTTTCTCCCGTTTGCTGTTCCAGGCAAAGACTTTCATTGGTGTCTTTTGGAAAAATGTAGCCTTTATTTCTTTATCCGTCAATCCATCGTCAGCGAGGTATCTCCACCGGTCACTTTTTTTCATTTCGTTCTCGAGGATATTATTATGCTCTTTCCAGATTGACCCGTTTTTTATTTTTGATTGTGCGTTTAATGCTTTTTGAAGTGTCGGCATATGAGAAGCCACTGCTTCTTCTGCATATTCCTGCATACGGGGATTAATAGTAGTATAAATTTTCAAACCATCTTTATAGATGTCATACTCCTCGCCGTTGGGCTTTTCAACACCCTTTAATGCAGCACGCACTTCATCTTTCAAAACTTCGCGGAAATAAGGTGCATAGCCGGTATTCTCATCCAGTTTCCGATAACTGAGCTTGATAGGAGTTGCTTTTATTTTTGTGGCGTCGTCAGCGCTGAGTTTTCCGTTCACCTCCATTTGTCCTATCACCACATTGCGACGATCGAGCGCTGCTTTCGGGTTTCTGACCGGATTATAAATACTATTCCCTTTCAACATACCAATCAGCAATGCCGCTTCGGCTACTTCGAGCCTGTCCGGTTCTTTTTGAAAAAAGGTGCGGGAGGCATTGCGGATTCCATAAATGTTATTGCCGAATGGAACCGCATTGAGATACAACGTCAGTATTTCCTCTTTAGTAAAGTTTCGTTCAAGCTTTACTGCTATGATCCATTCCTTCAGTTTTTCAACCACCCGCCATGCCCTGTTCTTACTTCCTTGTTCCAGCAGCGCCTTAGCGAGTTGCTGGGTAATGGTGCTCCCACCTCCTTGTTGCCCCAATGTAACCAGAGCACGCAGCGTCGATTTGAAATCAATCCCGGCATGAGTGTAAAAACGTTCGTCTTCGGTTGCGATAAGTGCATTGGTAACGTTCGATGAAATATCCCTGTATTTTACATTACTTCGATTACCTCTTTCAGTATAATATTTTCCCATCAGTGTGCCGTCGTTGGCAATCACCTCTGAAGCCTGCTGAATGGAAGGATTTTCAAGCTCCTGGAGAGAAGGCATATTCCCAAACACACCAAAATTGGCAAGTGCGATTAATAAGATTATGGCCGCGAAGCCCACCAGGAACAGACGCCAGAAAAAACGAACTGGTTTTGTCATAATAATTCAATGCTTTGGATAAGCAAAAAACAAACCGAATTTAATGAAAAGCCAACTGTAGAACTTTGGCTTAACTAATATTTGTCAAATGCTATGTTGTTGAGTCAATTAAAACTTTCCCGGCACATTTTTGTCCAGGAACTGCTTGTATTTGTCAATATCCTTGCTGTTTTTCAATACTTCCAGGTTTTTTTCGGTAATAATCGAGTAGCTGTACTTACCGCCCTTTAGCCAGGGTATGATCTCGGTCGCCGTTTTGGGACGTGTTTGGTCAATGTAAGCAACGGCATCGGCCGCATCCTTAAATGGACTAATCAGCAGCATTTTGTTCTCATTGTCGATTTCAATCAGCTCCGCTTGCATTTGTTTGTTGTAGTACGTGTCGCGGTTATACCGTGAAAACGCATTCTTGGTTTCATTGACGAAAACCGGGTCCACTTTATTTAAGACTATGACTACATAATGGGGAGCCGACGCATCAAAACTATATGCTGCTGCCGGGGCCTGTTTTGCAGGTTGCGCGGCCACGGTGTCAACTTTTGGTTTGGCAACCACTACACCAGGCTGTTTAACAGGTGCAACAACGGCGGTATCCTTTGCTGCGGGAGCCTGAACTACGGGCTTATTGACGGGAGGCACTATTATTGGCTGGTTTGCGGTTGTGTCGGGTGGCGGCATGTTGATAACCAGGTTTTGCAATTCTTCTTCTATCTGGTGACGACGGCTTAATACATCCAGCAATCCCATTGCTTTTGCAGCAAGCGGTGTTCCCTCGAAACGCGTTGTGATCGTATTCAATAAGCCAATAGCTGTACTGTCTTCGCGCTGTTTAATATAATAGACAGCTTCAATGTACAATAATTGCGGCGTCCAATGGTTGTTTCCATAAATGCTATCCGCCACTCTCTTCTGCCTGATGGCTTCGGCAAAATTGCCTTCAATAAAAAGGTCATATATCTTTTCGTAAGTCCTCGTCACCGGTAATTCCTGCACATCAGTTCCCGGCTTTTTGCCGGTAATGACAATATCAGTCAGGTTATTGCCCGCAAATTGCTTGCTCATGGTTTCCTTTACTTCATTTGCTTTAGCGGTCTCACCATACTTATGATAACAATAATAAAGATTGAACAGTATCTCCTCCATCCTGGAGTGTTTCGGAAATTTCTTACGCAGATCTTCAAGTGTTTCAGTACCTGCAACGCAATCTTCGAGTTCCTGCACATAAAGTATTCCCAACGCAAATTGTGCGTTTTGAATGGAATCATTTGAAATATCCATTTTCTCGGGAGTCAGGGGCAGTTTATCGTTCAGATAGTCGAAAGTGATTTCCTGGTCTTCTTCCGTCGGTGCCTGTGTTGCATTTTTAATAGTGGACTGCTCTGTGTTTTGATTCACTCTCACAGTATTCGTAAGCGCTGCGCTTCGTCGCCAGTTATCGACGTTGGGTCGCTTTCCCCATTTTGACTGAAACGTATTAAAGCCTTTTTCTCTTCTGCTCTTATTATCAAAATACCATTCACCTTTGCTTGAATTGTCGGTAAAAAGTGAAGGCGGCTCTTTTTGATTGAATGAAGCTGTGCCGGTGCTGCCAATCATTTCATCTTTCAAACCCTGTTCTTTTCTCAGCTGCTTCACCAATTTTTTAATAAAAGCTTTCCGTTCAGCTTCCGGTAAAGCGGCAATGCGCTGCAGGCTATCCTGTCGTTCGATGATTTCGATGTTCACCGCCAGCCTCGCGAGTATCTGCTTTTTCAGTGCTATCGAATCTACATTTTGCAAAGCGGGATCATCGAGTTGCAAGCTATCATAGAAATTATATGCATCGTGGTATTTCCTTTTAGCAAACGACAATTCCGCAAGCTGCAGGAAAGCCTTGTTGCGCATGGTAGAATTAGTGTTAACTGAATATTTGGTGCTTTTCAACAACAAGGCAATAGCTCCGTCGGTATTATTTCTTTCAAGCTCCATTTGTGCCGCCATGTAATAAATAATGTCCCGATAGTCTACATATTTATCACGTTTGGCCATTTTTAGCAGCTGGTCAATATTGTGCTGAATATAGTTTTCACCGGCATCCTTATTTACTCTTATGAGTGCAAGCCGGGCGTAAACATCAAGGATTGGATTGGTAGTATGGCTGATAGCCTTATTGTAATACTGTTCACTTTTTTCGGCATTCCCCGTCCTTTCATAGAGCTGTCCCAATAAATATTCCCATCTCGCCTGTTCACCTTTGCTTGGTGCGTTGCTCAGGGCGTTTTCCAGGTGCGCGGCCGAGCTATCCCAGATTTCCTGCTTGTAAAACGAATACGCTTGCACTTCTTCAAGGTCATTCTGAAGTCGCGACGGAAAATTTTGGTCATTTTTTAATATGGCGACGAGAGCTGCGGCGGCAGAAAAGCGATCCTGGGCCAGGTAATTTCTTATCTGCCAGATAAATGCCTCATTACGGCTTGGAGGCTCTGAAAACATCTTTCTTGGAATGCTGCTTTTTTCCTTCGTCGATATTTTCAATGCACTGTTTCCGTCCATCGCACTCCCGATAGTTTTGTAATAACCATCCTTTTCTTTTTCCGCAAAGGCGTAATTGATGAACTGGAACATCAGGTGAGCCGAATCAAATTGCTGCTTGTAATAGTAGGAGGCTCCCCACAGTATGTACATATTGTCGGCCCAGTCATTTCTGAGGTCATGAAGCACAATCGCAGTCTGGGCTTTATATGAAATCGAATCAAGCTGAATGCTGTCGGCAGCCGTGGCATCAAGTGTATAATTGTAAAATGGAAGTAAAAGAGAATAGTCATCAATAAACGAGGACTTGGCGCGATCGAGAATCTCCTTCAACTTATTGTTGGCATTGAAATAATAATTATAATGGGTAACGGTGTTTTGTATGAACCTGTTCGGAACAGAAAATTTCTTCTTGTCCGACTTTTCAGACCTCAGAACCCTGTTTTCAAATTCCTTAGGTTTTTTGATGTCAAGGGAAACGCCTTTCTGGCCAAAAACAGGCATTGTTAATCGGCAAATAATAAGCAATAACCCAACCTTAATCGCAGTATATCGGGTGAAAGACATGTGTAAGCTCCAACTTGTCTTATTAACTGAATTTCAGATATTTTAGTATAAAAGTAACGGTTTTTTTTTGCCCCCTTTCGTAGGTTGCTCGGTCACGAAAAGCAAAGCTCATTTCATACCTTTAGCCTGTCTAAAACCAATTCATGGCAAAACTGGATGCAGGTTCCACCCTGAAACGACTGCGCAACCGCTACCGGCTGGTGGTGATGAACGATGATACTTATGAAGAAGTTGTAACATTTAAACTGTCGAGACTCAGCGTATATATTGGTCTTAGCACCATCTTTGTTGTATTAATCGGATTGACAGTGGCCCTGATTGTATTCACGCCCCTGAAATATTACATTCCTGGTTACGATGACCTTAAGGTCGGACGTGAATACAGGCAGATGAAGTACAGAGTTGATTCCCTCGAACGACAAGTTGACTACCAGGCAAAATATATTGACAATTTTAAAAAAGTGTTGAGTGGCGATATCAACTCATCACTTGATACCACAAATTTGAAAGTCCCGAAAGACGAATTTTCAGACGATTAGACTGCGCGTTCAAAGATCTGCAAGAAATAAGTTCCGTTTCATCCAATATTTTCTGGCTTGCGTCGTATTAAAAGAGGCTCGCTCAGTATAAAATCGAATATCTATGTTTAACGCAAAAAACAAAACCGACATGGGTCTAGAAAAACCAACCAGCGGCAATGGCACTACATTAGTAGGAGCCGGCACAACAGTTAAAGGCGATATCAGTAGCAACAGTGACCTTCGAATCGACGGCACGGTAATCGGAAACATTCATTGCACAGCAAAAGTTGTAATCGGCGCCAACGGCGTTGTAGAAGGAGACATTTCCGGCAACCAGGCTGATATTATCGGCAAAGTAACCGGGAATATTAAGGCAAAAGATCTCCTGCAGTTACGGGGCGATTCGACAGTCACGGGCAACCTCTACGCGGAAAAACTGCAGGTAGAACCATCCGCAACGTTCAACGGTCAATGCCATATGGGCGCTACCAGTAATTCCAAAGTTGCCGAATTAAGTAAAATCGATGAAGAGGAGCTCGTCCTCCAATAACAGCAAAAACGATTTATTGCGCTATGCCGGCCTGGGCACACAGCTATTAGTGTCCATCGGCATTGCTGTGTTTATAGGTTTAAAGACAGATCAGTGGCTTCACACCTCGCCATTATTTTCCTGCGCCTTACCTTTGATCACTCTGTTTGCAATATTTTATAAAATCATGCGCCAGACAGGAAATAAAAATGAAGATCCTAAATAAGCGCAAAAACTTATCTTCCGAAAAAGCCTATCGACCTTAAGATGAATCGAAACAGCCTGCAGCTTCTTCGCCCGATGCTTCTTGTATTTATTTTGCTGAATGTTTTTCTCATCACCGCAAGGCAATTAATCGTAAAAAAAGGGGCGGACCAGGAAGTCCTGGTCGTCGGGAACCTGTTGTTGTTCGTTGTCTCGGTAGTCACTTTTCTCATCACCTACCGCAGTCTCCAATCAAGTAACCCCAATTCATTTGTCAGGGCCATGTACGGTGGATTTATTATCAAATTCTTTGCAGTTGCAATTGCCGCTTTTATATACATAATGATCACAAATAAAAATGTAAATAAGCCTGCACTTATCGCCTGCATGCTGCTATACGTAGTTTATACATTTATTGAAGTGAAAACGTTGCTCGGGCTTTTGAAGCAAAAAAAGAATGCCTAAGAAAGAAGTTCCCATTGGCCAGTTGCAGAATTATTTACCACCCGGTACTTATGAGCCCGTATTGAGTTATCTGCGCCAGTACAAAGTTCACCTTACAGTGGCCCGGGAAAGGAAAAGCGTCCTGGGCGACTACCGGCACAGTACTCATCACGCCAATCACCGTATTAGTGTGAATGGCAATCTCAACCCATATTCGTTTTTAATTACCCTCCTCCATGAATTAGCTCACCTCCTAACCTTTGAACAGTTTGGCAACCATGTACTTTCGCATGGCAGGGAATGGAAAGCTATATATGTTAAGATACTGGACCAATTCCTGCAACACCAGGTTTTTCCCGGCGATATCGAAATCGAATTGCTTCGGTCACTAAAAAATCCTGCGGCGACTACCTGCGCTGAAGATGGCTTGCTCCGCGTACTTCGTAAATACGATTCCAAAGAAAGCGATAACCGGTTGGTGGAAGAAATTGAAACAAATAAATTATTTCGCACCCACGATGGGCGGGTATTTAAAAAAGAAGGAAAGCTTAGAAAAAGATTTAAGTGCATTGAGATCAAGACCGGCCGGGTATATTTGTTTAGCCCGGTCTATGAAGTTCAAGCCGTTTGAAATCTGGAGGAAAAATACAGTTTGAAGTTTGAGGTTAAATCAGCTGACGAGATGCAATTCCGATCCGCAACGTCAAACCTCGAACCTCAAACCTCAAACCTCAAACCTCCAACGTTTTGAGCATCCACAGACTGCACCCGGTGTGGCCACTGTTGCCCATAGGCCCTTCAAGATAACGGAACCCGAATTTTTCATAAACTTTCAGGGCTTGCTTTAACTCCGGCATTGTTTCAAGGTACACCCGGCGGTATCCAGCCTCTCTTGCATACGAGAGACTTTTGTCGATCAAAGTTTTTCCCAGGCCAATGCCTCTGGCCTCCGGAACGAGGTACATTTTTACAAGCTCACAAGTGTCGGGAGCGAGGCCCGCTGTCGGATAAATACCAGCGCCACCAGCTATTTTGTCGTCAACGCAGGCGACAAAATATCCCGCGCCCTTCGTTTGAAACAGTTCATACAGCGCATCCGTAGTCGGATCATAATACACGGTACCGGGGTGGTTGGCTCCAAATTCGGCGAGGGTGTTTCTTACAATTTTTGCAAGAACCGGATTGTCGTTCAGTTCAATGGGTCGAAGGTTGAATTTCATGAAGTAAAACCAGGAAGGACCGCTATTGGTCGTCTTCTCTCCAAAGGTAAAATTCCCCGGGCGTGAAAAATTGACAATAAAAATTCAGTCCTGCTTAGCCAATTATGGTACGGTTCTTCGGGCAGTTTTAAGCGATCCCCATGTCTCCGATTTGCCATAACTTTATGAACCTGCTGACCAGCTGGCTGCAGGTTCATTGCTCACATTAAATGAAAGGAAGATGATGATGGATATACCTGAAGTAGCAAGCTCTGCAAAAAACATAAAACTGATACCTGCGTCTCCCCCCGGTACAAAAGATACGTTCGACTTCGATAGCAAGGTTTCATTCCTGCCATTTATAAATTATCTGAAAGAAAAGTCTGCAGGCAACTCAGATACCCGCTCAAGGTTTTACAATTATCTCGTTGAAAAATTTGAGTCAGAGCCGGCATTGTTGAAGCCGTTAATTGATAGCAGTCTGCTCAGCAAGCATGCAGATCTATTGGAATTGGTAGGCACCAGCCTTTTCCCTGTCGTCACTGATCCTGAAAAGAACATCTTTACGTTTGCTGTGCCCTACCAGTTTTCAATTTTCAGTGATTCATCCCCATTTAGAAAATTGTTTGTCAACGACGAGGACCACTTTGTACTACCGGACGATGCTACAGCGCAGGACCTTCGGCAAATTCATAGCTCACTAATCTATGATCACGCCCTCGAGAAGTTTTATGGTGTTAAATTAAATGCAAATACGGACATGACTTACCCGGTTATCGATAAGGCAACCGGTATGAGGCGATATTTTAAACTTCGTTATGACAGGAGATTTATAGACCTGCATTTGAAAGGAGAATTACCCCCGATCCAGGACTGCGCGGTTTGCTTAAATACTTTTCGAATATTGGATCTTGATCAGCAATTAAAGAAAATGCCGCTTGATTTGTTTTCGGCTGAGGGCTTCGGCGTATGGGTAGCTGAAGATGTAACCGTAGAGGAATCACTGGAAGCAATAAAGAAAATACTTTTAAGCACCGCGAGCTGTGATACAACTATTATTAATGATCTCAAAGCGATAATACAAGCTTTGGTGGGATTGAATGAAGTAGAAGTTGGCCTTGCACCTTTAGTGAAACTAAATGGAGAATTTGTTATTGATGAAACGTGCAGCCGTCATGGCTTGATGGGAAAAAACTGGAAAGCTGGCGATGAGCAAAGCATGAACCTCTTCCGTTACAGTCTAGGATTCTTGAGTGAGAGGCCTGAACCGATGCCCATGCCGATACTCGATGAGGGAATAACTCAAATGGCCCCCTTCCTCCGCGATCTATGGGAATCAGGAATGAGAAGCTACCTTATTTATCCTGTGCGTAATAATGATGGGTTTTTAGGGTTGCTGGAACTGGCTTCACCGGTTCCGAACCAGCTCAATCTTGACATCCTGGCAAAACTGGAGCCCGCTATGCCGCTGATATCTGTTGCATTGCTAAAAAACAGGGACACATTCAACGTAAAAATCGATAAACTAATTAAAGAAAAATTCACGGCGCTTCAGCCATCCGTCGAATGGAAGTTTGCTGAGTGTGCCTGGGAATACATGCATGTTGATGCTGAAAATGGCGGCCCCGTATTGACACAGAATGTAGTTTTTGAAAATGTTTATCCACTGTATGGTGCGGTCGATGTGCGCAATTCGTCGATGGAACGAAGTGTCACGATTCAAAAGGATACGAAAGCGCATCTTGAACTGGTTGATAAAATCCTGGACGAACTTGAGGGATTGACACAGTTGCCTTTGTTGGAAGGGATAAAATTTAAGAATCAGAATTTGCGCGAGTCAATTGAGACGGGCATGCGGACGGAAGATGAAGTGAGAATCAGCGAATTTTTTGAAAACGAAGTGATGCCGGTTTTGCAACATCTGCAGAAGGGGAATGCAAAAGCCGCAGATATTGTCGGAAATTATTGCAGTCTCGTGAAAGACAGTAAAAGCTACCTGTACCGAAACAGAAACGAGTATGAAGTAACATTGGCATCGATCAATGAAGCAGTGCTGCATTACCTCAGCAAACAGGAAGAGATCCTGCAACAGTCTTATCCCCATTATTTTGAAAAGTACAGAACGGATGGTGTTGAGTACAACATTTATATTGGTCAATCAATTGCTCCTGGTAATCCGTTTGACATGTTATACCTGAAAAATATCAGGCTGTGGCAATTAAAATCGATGGCTGAAGTTGCCCGCATCACACATCAATTACTGCCCTCCTTATCTGTTCCGTTGCAGACCACCCAATTGATTCTTATACATAGTCAGCCTATTTCAATCAGTTTTCGCCGGGATGAAAGACGCTTTGACGTGGAAGGTTCTTATAATATCCGCTACGAGATCATGAAGAAAAGACTGGACAAGGTGAAAATAAAGGATAGCGACGAAAGACTTACGCAGCCCGGTAAAATAGCAATGGTCTATTCAAATCCAAAAGAGGCCCAGGAATACCAGGAGTATATCCAGTTTTTACAAAGCAAAAAAATACTGAAACCTGGTTTAGAAATGCTCGAGCTCGAAGAATTGCAGGGAGTGAGAGGTTTGAAGGCGTTAAGGGTGGATATTAACCTTGGAGAGTAATTGTTGTTGCTAAAAAATTTTGAGACCTGACCAAAAATATATTGAACAGGGCGGCCTACTTAAATGTTATGATCAGGGGCACGTGATCGCTATACGCCGACCAATAGTGATACTCGCCTATTTCAACGCTCCTGATTTTTTTTATTATGTCTTTTGAAGCAAAACAATAATCCAGGTGATACGGCTTGTCCTTATGCCGGTACAAATAATATGTTGGATGTAATTCCTTTCCTTGTTCTTGTTTGTGATGAACATGGTAGCAGCTGAATATACCTTTTTCTTCCAATCGCTTCACAACGTTTGAATGATTGCTTATTCTTCGTTTTTTATCCCACATTGTATTACTGTTAAAATCGCCAATTAATAAGGTTAACTTGTCCGTGATAAATTGGTCGTAATGATCAATGGCTTTCCATACCTGCTCGACATAAGTTCCGTCCGGATCTTTCGGATTGTAAGCCCAGATGGCATATAGCACGAAGTTTCTATTCCTGTTTGTAACTGTTACCGGAACGATTAACCGTAACACCGGGTTATATGAGTCTGATTGCCTAAGATTAAAATGACCATAAGAAAATATCCCAAGTCCTTTATTGAGATTATCACCGAACCATAAGGTGCACGTTGGTTTCTTTACGCCAGCCGGAAAATTCAATTTATCCGGATGTTCGCATTCCGGAACAATAAGGATGTCCGGTTTATGCTGAAGGATAACAGCAGCTTTTTTCCGGAAAGCCATATTGCAATTCCAGGTTATAATTTTCATCCGAACTTAATTGTGAATTCCAAGGTATTAAAAACCTGACTGAATGGCCGCGCCTCCATAAAAATCTTGACCAATCTGCAAAGTGGATTTAAACTTTTTTTCATGGGCAGGATCAAAATCATTAACCAGGGAATTTATAAACAAGGTTTGTGGAAATTTATCTGTAGACAGTCCCATGGATGTCTACATGGTGAATCAATTCCCCTTGTAGTTTTTACTACGGAGGATTTTCCGGTCATACATCCCTTGAATAGCAAGTGGATAAATATTATGGGACATGAGTCATTATTCCCATTTGAATCGTATAATAATTTGATGTTGACAGAATTACTTGGTAATATTTCGCGGGATTCAATGCAAAGAAGGCAAGATATACTCATAATAAGCAGTTAACCAACTCCGTTTTGTCATTTAAGCATGGATTTTGTGAATAAAATACTAGCAATAATCGGAATAAACCAAGATGCTGGTTATGGTTTACCCTAACAACATTATTCAAAGCTGCCTTTTACCAAAACCTACCTTATGAAACAATTGTATTCAGCCTTATTTTCCTTATTGTTCTTTGTTTTCACCTCTCGTGCTCAAAATCCCATCGTTACAGAAAATGCGCTAACCGGCAATCCCATCTCAGAATGGGGCGTTCCTAATTTCCGCGATACCCGGATCGCAGGCTTTAGTACAAAAATGAGCCTTAACGCGGGCGAAACCGTGCATTTTAAAATTTCGGTGGAAACGGGCGCGACTTTTACACTCAAAATATACAGGCTGGGATATTACGGAGGTAATGGTGCAAGGTTAATAGTTAATCTTGGTACGTTAAGCGGAGTTGCACAACCTGCAGGAATAAGTGACCCGGCAACAGGACTGCTCGATTGTGGAAACTGGAGTGAATCTGCATCATGGGCGATACCATCGACTGCAGTTTCTGGTTTTTATATCGCGAAAATTGAAAGAACCGGCGGGGGCAGCAATCATATTGCCTTTGTCGTTCGCAATGATGCAAGTAACTCTGATCTGTATTTACAGGTTCCGGATGAAACGTGGCAGGCTTACAACGGATATGGCGGAAACTCATTGTACGATGGCACAACAAGTTTTCCCAATGGTCATGCTGTAAAGGTGAGCTACAATCGTCCTTTTTTCCCTTACAATTCGCTGTTTAGCACAGATGGGCGAGAAGCTGATTGGTATATGAATGCGTTATACCCAATGATCAGGTGGCTGGAACGCAATGGTTATAATCTTACTTATACAAGTTCTAATGACGTTGAAAGAAATGGATCACGTTTACTTAACCATAAAGTGTTTTTGTCCGTTGGACACGACGAATACTGGTCAAAAAATCAGCGGGCCAATGTAGAAGCCGCAAGAAATGCAGGAGTTCACCTGGCATTTTTCAGTGGAAATGAAGTCTATTGGAAAACCCGATGGGAGTCTGCCGCCGGTAATGAGGACCGGACATTGGTATGCTATAAAGAGGGTGTATTAGCAGACAGTTCCAAAGAAGAAAGAACATGCGGAACCAAATGCGACGTTAGCTCCGCTGAATGGACCGGCCTTTGGCGAATGGGTCAGAATTATGATGGAGGAAGACCTGAAAATGAATTAACCGGCCAAATGAGCTGGGTCGAATTTCCATCTGAAATTGGGGTGCCCGCAACTTATCAAAAGCTGCGGTTTTGGCGTAATACGACGATCACAACTTTGGCGGCCGGCCAAACGGCCACCCTTGGAGCCAATACGCTTGGCTTTGAATGGGATTATGAACAGGAGTTGTTTGCCGGTACCTATCCCGAGGGACGTATTACCATGTCAAGCAAAACGGCAAACAGTCGCACGCACAAATTATCTCTGTATCGTCACAGCAGCGGTGCACTTGTATTTGGTGCAGGCACGGTTCAATGGGCGTGGGGGCTAGACGGGAATCATTTGGGAGGCACGACTGTGGTAAGCCCTGAAATGCAGCAGGCAACAGTAAACCTCTTTGCGGATATGGGCGTACAGCCTGCAACGTTACAGGTGGGCCTCGTTGCAGCTACAAAATCCACAGATGTTACTGCACCCGTTACTACCGTAACAGTGCCGCCAAATAATAGCGCCGGCTCGGTGGGCACCAATATCACGATTTCGGGTACCACGACAGATGTAGGCGGTGTAGTCGGTTCTGTGGAAGTTTCAACAGATGGAGGGTTAACCTGGCGACCGGCTACGATTACTGCGCCAAACGCTACCGTTACCTGGACTTATACGTGGACCCCGCAAACACAAGGTAATATAGTTGTTAAAGTGAGAGGCGTGGATGACAGTGGCAACAAGGAAATCGCGGATCAGGAGATTGATGTCACGATTGGCCAGGATGTGTGCCCATGCAATATTTTCCCACCCGGAATTGTCCCAATCAACCCATTGGATAATGATAAGCAGGGAATCGAAGTCGGAGTAAAATTCAAGGCAAGCGAAAATGGGTTCATTACCGGGATCCGCTACTATAAAGGCGCAGGGACCACTGGTACACATGTCGGCAGCTTGTGGACAAGTGCCGGGGTAAGCCTGGCTACTGCGACGTTTATTAATGAATCTGAATCAGGCTGGCAACAAGTCTTGTTTAGCACGCCAGTTGCCGTTACTGCGGGGGTAACCTATGTTGCTTCGACCTTTAGTCCGTCAGGCGATTACACTTCAACAACAGAGTACTTTAAACAAGCGGTGGTCAATGGTCCATTGCGCGGTCTTGCCGACGGCGAGGATGGCCCTAACGGCGTATTTATTTATACGGCGACACCTGCGTTTCCGACCGTTGATTTCCACAAGATCAATTATTGGGTAGACGTTGTATTTACAAGGACCAGTGGAGGACAGCCGCCAACTGTCACGACACAACCTGTTGACGCGGCAGTTTGCGCAGGAGCAAATGTCACCTTTAGTTCAGCAGCTACGGGTAGCCCGGCCCCAACGGTTCAATGGCAGTCAACTTCCGATGGAATAACCTGGACCAATATACCAGGAGCTATAAGCAATACTTTAAGTTTTGTAGCTACAGCTGCAGATGACAATAATCGTTATCGTGCTGTTTGGACAAACGCTGAAGGTCCAGTCTACTCCAGTTCAGCGCTTTTAGTGTTGACGACGCCTGTCTTAACGAGCGGTTTGACGGTGACGGTTAACAGCGGTGAAAACGTAAATTATGTTCCAACAAGTTCTCAGCAGGGAACGGTATTCACCTGGAGCCGTGCTGTCGTAAACGGTATCAGCAATCCCGCTGCTACGGGATCTGGAAACATAAATGAAAGCCTCGTCAATACAACCAATGCCCCGATAAAAGTTATTTACACTTATACGCTTGATCTGAATGGTTGTAAAAACAAACAGGATGTTGAAGTGACGGTGAACCCGGCCCAGGGTCAGGGTGCACCTTGCATTAACACAACCACTATCGTGCACCGGTTTAATTCGAAAAGAATTTCTGCCGGCAGCTATATTTGGTTTAACAGTTCGCTGGAAACTCTTGGTACTTCCAACTTCAGAAGACAGGACCCCGTGACAATAACTGTAACCAATAGCCGGATCATTTTTTGGGTTCATGGTAAAAAGTATTCTTTGAACGTCCCAGATTCCAGGATACAGTTCACGAGCAGTGTATCAACTGCAACAACCTCGTTTATCAACAATGCATGGGAAACAAAAGTTCCGCTTGCGTTCGGAGATGATGTCTTCATGGGCGGCCTGTCATATAAAGTGCCGGTAAACCTTCCCGGAAATATGAGGAACATAATGTGGACAGCCGACGTCAGTATTGACCAGCCTGGTTTTTCAATGAAGTGGAGATGGGGAGCCGCTGTATATTCGAAATTCGCCGACCACGCGGGTCTTAACATCAAACCGGTCGACGGATTGAAATTCAATCAATATCAGAATTCCGATGATGCCGGCACCCCAGAAAATTACAAGTTATACTTAACGTCGGGTGCCACAGGTAAACGTCATTCTAAAGATTATACCGGCCAGCAAAGCGAAGAAAAAGTAGTCAGGTGTAATGATAAGAAGAATCAATTTCCGCCAATCAAACCGGTTAATGGACCATGGACACAAAACAAATTGAGTGTATTTGTTAACCCGAACCCGAGCCATAATACGTTTGCGCTAAGAATTATTTCGAAGAGCAGTGATCCTATCAGTGTAATTATTTTGGATAACGCAGGAAACATAATGGAACGACATGATAGGTTAAATCCCCTGGGTATGCTGCGTTTCGGCGATAAATACAAAACCGGGGTTTACTTTGCAGAGATCAGGCAAGGTGACCAACTTAGCAGAATATCTGTTTTGAAACTATAATAACTTAAAACGTTTATTCAAAATACACGCAGAGAAAACCGGGATTGTCCCCGGTAAGCTCTGCGTGTTTTATTTTAACATCAGTGCCGTCAGGCATCGGGCACTTCGTCGAGGTTATAATAAACTTTCAATCCTTTTTCTTTGGCCTTTCTTACGTCTTCATCCGCACCTTTGGACGCTCCGTCGAGACGCAGAACTGCGTCACACTTGTCAAGAAGGCGGTGTGCAACAGGATACTGAATTTCTTCCCAGGCCTGATCTCCCGGTTTTTGTGATCCTGCCAGCAGAATTAGTGGGATAGCTACCCATTCTCCAATCATCGGTATATGTCCTTTTCTGAACAGGGGCAAGGCAACGGATTCAAGTTTGTTTAAATTCTGTTGCATCAGGTTTGGATCGTCATTTGTGCCGCTGCGGTAAGGACCTGCAATGAGTATTAACATTTTCAGTTTTTTATTTTGCAAATCAAGGAAGAATCCGGCGGCGCGCGATTAAGGTAGATTAAGAAATTTTGCGTGCAGTCTTCTTTTTGCGGATGGCGCTCAAAAACTCGGGCGTAATGCCAAGGTAGGAAGCTATCTGTTTCTGGGTAACCTGTTTTACTATCTGCGGGTATTTGTTTAAAAATTTATCATAGCGTTCTTCTGCAGTAAGTGTAAGGTTATCGATAATACGTAATTGTTCACGGGTATAAGCGTTCTGCATGAGAATTCTGAAGTATCGTTCAAACTTTGGAATAGCATTGAATAGTTTTCCAAAATTTTCCCTGCTCAACTGAAAAATGCAACTGTCCTCAATTGTCTCAATAAACATCATGGCTGGTTTTTCGTTCAGAAAGCAGTACATATCTGTCAGCCACCAGTCGGCAACAGCAAACATTATGGTTGCTTGTTTTCCTTCTTTGTCGATGCAGTAAGAACGCAGTGCACCTGAATGTACATAACTTAGGTATTTACAGACCTGGCCTTCGGACAGCATACGTGTCTTCTTTGGCACTTCTTTATATGTCAGGGCAGAGGTGAAATGGCTTATTTCTTCCGGGGAAAGTTTAATATGTTTTGCAACGTTTTTTAAGATCAAATCCGTCGTCATCGTTTCATCGGATTAAAGGAATTCATTTTTTTTTTGCCTCCGGTCTCCAGATGGCAGCAATTACTATGATCATGACCAGTGATATCAAAGCACCGACCTTGGTAACGATTCCTGTAGAATTCAGATTGTACAGGAGGATGCCCCCGACCAGCAACGTTACAATTGTCCAGGCGATTTTAAAGGATTTTTGCATACGCCTCGTTATTTATTGATGAAAGAATGGTAAATGAAAACCTAAACAAAAAAAAATCCCGTTTCAAAGGAAACAGGATTAATTTATTTTACCGCGATCGGTAAGTTATTTTACATTTTCTATTACTAAGCAACTGCTTTTTTTACCAGTTCTGCCGCCTCGCTAAGCAAAATTGCTGACTGCACTTTTAGTCCGCTTTCATCAATAAGCTTTTTAGCTTCCTGTGCATTGGTGCCCTGCAGCCTTACAATAATCGGAATATTTACATTCCCTATGTTTTTATAGGCATCGATAACACCCTGTGCAACCCGGTCGCAACGAACGATTCCACCGAAGATATTGATGAGAATAGCTTTTACAGCCGGATCTTTGAGTATGATTTTGAAACCTGCTTCCACCGTTTGTGCATTGGCGGTTCCTCCCACGTCAAGGAAATTGGCGGGTTCGCCACCGCTCAGTTTGATCATATCCATGGTAGCCATTGCAAGGCCCGCTCCATTTACCATACATCCGACATTACCATCGAGCTTTACGAAATTAAGATTGTATTTACCAGCTTCCACTTCCGTCGAATCCTCTTCTGTGACATCTCTCAGGGATGCAAGGTCAGCGTGACGCATGAGCGCATTATCGTCGAGGTTCATCTTGCAGTCAACAGCAACAATTTTATTATCGGCAGCCTTAAATAACGGGTTTATTTCAAGCATGCTGCAATCCAGGTCAACATACGCATTGTAGAGGTTGATAACAAAACGTACGCAACTCTTGAATGCGTCGCCGGTCAGCCCGAGGTTGAACGCGATCTTTCTTGCCTGGAAGCTTTGTAACCCGCCGGAAGGATGCACCCACTCCTTAAATATTTTCTCAGGAGTATCATGGGCCACGTCTTCAATGTTCATTCCACCTTCTGTGCTGTACATAATCACATTTTGTCCTTTGCTGCGGTCAAGCAATATCGACAAATAAAATTCTTTTCGTTCGCTGGGTCCATCGTAATACATATCCTGGGCTACAAGGATTTTGTTTACCACTTTGCCTGAAGGTCCTGTCTGTACGGTGACCAAAGTACCACCAAGTATCTTTCTTGCAATCTCTGTTATGTCATCAAGGTTCTTTCCCACTTTTACTCCATTGATTCCGGTTTCCTTTATTGTACCTTTTCCGCGACCGCCGGCATGTATTTGTGCTTTTACGACTGCGAAGCTGCTTCCATATTGTGTTTTGATCTGGCGATAGGCTTCTTCCGCTTCATGCACCGATGTGCAGGCAAAACCTTCCTGTACGGTAACATTATATTTTTTCAGGAGTTCTTTTGCCTGGTATTCGTGGAGATTCATGGTTCAAAAATTTGTTGCGAAGATATGGATTGGAGAAGAAGTTTGATATTGGTCACAGCGATCCCCGCTTTGGCGGGAGAAGCTGGAGGTTTGAGGTTCGATGGTCATAACTGCGGTAGCGAGGCATCGATTGAGAGGTTGATAGTCATCTTGAAACATTTTGATTAGGTTTGTCCGATAACAACCAAGCTAATGGATATCTTATCGCAGCTGGAAGAAACGGCGGAGTTCTTAAAATCAAAATATTCATATCATCCTAAAGTGGGTATCGTGCTGGGCAGCGGACTAAGCAATTTTACAGATGAAATCGCAGCTGAATTCGAGATAGCGTATACGGATATCCCAAATTTCCCGATCTCGACTGTTGAGGGTCACAAAGGAAAACTCGTTTTCGGCAAGCTTGGCAATAAAACGGTTGTGGCAATGGCTGGCCGTTTTCATTTTTATGAAGGCTACAGCGCACACGAAGTAATATTTCCAATACGGGTTATGAACTGGCTGGGAGTAGATACGCTGTTGTTGTCAAACGCGGCAGGCGCGGTGAACACTTCCTACGCGGTAGGAGATTTGATGATCATAAAGGATCACATAAGCCTGTTTACCGCTAATCCGCTTATTGGAAAGAACTTTGACGAGCTCGGTCCCCGCTTTCCTGATATGAGTGAACCGTACAAAAAATCACTTATTCAAAAGGCCAAAACTATCGCTGCGAAGAATGATATTCAGTTGATGGAGGGGGTGTACGTGTCGGTTTCCGGGCCTACGTTTGAAACTGCGGCCGAATATAATTTCATCAGGCTGCTGGGGGCAGATGCCGTAGGAATGAGTACGGTGCAGGAATGCATCGCAGCCCGCCATCTGGGCATGGAGGTTTTTGGTATAAGTATTATCACCGACATGGCGGTAAGGGAAGAAAACAGTATTATTACACATGAAGAAGTGCTGCAGGCAGCAAAACAGGCCGAGCCGAAACTTGCGTTACTATTCAATGAATTGGTCGCTGCCATTTAATCAATAGCGCAATAAACTTCCAAATAAAATAAATGGCCATACTGCCTGTACAATTTTTAACAGCGGATTTCATTACTTCCAATTTAATTTGCAGCGGGATGGCGTTGTTTGGGATTCGTTTTGCAGACACCCAACCGACAACATTGTAACTTAGTATCTTGTGAACTTTAAATGATTTCCCTGCTTAGAAGAATCACATACCTGCTTTTGGCATTGCTGCTTATATCTTCAACAGATGTCTTTTCTCAAAAAAACATAATACGCCAGGGTGCCGGAAGGGTGAGGCAAATGGGAGGCGGCATGTCCGGTGCCGGAAAGGACAGCTTAAAAAGGAGAGACAAGAATGAAGACTCAATAACGGTCCGGTACCGTTACCTGGATTCGACGCGTAATTATATGCTGGATTCCTCAATAGCTGATTTTAGCCGTCGGTATCCAGTACCGGCTGACTACATTTTTTTAGGTAATAACGGAACCGCAGCAAAACCAATCTTATTCACCCCGATCAGGAGGCCCGGTTGGGACCCCGGTTTTCATGCTCTTGACGTCTACAAGTGGCAGCTTGAGAAAACAAGATTTTTTAACACTACAAGGCCATACTCTGAATTGACTTATATGATTGCAAGCCGGGCGGAACATGTAATCGAGCTGATGCATACACAGAATGTCAAACCGAATTTTAATTTCTCATTTCAATACAGGCTGATCAATTCACCCGGCTCATTTAAAAACCAACGAACTAATCATAACAATTATCTTATCACATCACGGTATGAATCCGTTAATAAGCGATACAATCTTTATGGAATACTACTCTATAATAAACTACAGTCCGGGGAGAATGGAGGTATTGTAAACGACTCAACTTTGGAGGATCCTGACTTCAAAGACCGGTTTAATATTAACACCAACCTGGGTGGTGATACAGAGTATTCAACGAATTTTTTCAGTACCGATGTCGGAACGGGAAACCGTTATGAAGAATTGACGTTCCTGCTTCGCCAGCAATACGACTTGGGTAAAAAAGATTCTATCGTAACAGACTCGACGGTAATACCCCTGTTTTTTCCCCGCCTGCGGTTTGAACACACATTTCAATATACCAGGGGTACATATAAGTTTCGCGATTATGTGGCCGATTCAATTTACTATCTGGATACCTATGATACTACGCTCAAAAGACGCGTGGATACTGTTGTGTTCAGGGATGAATGGAAGGAAATGATTAACGACTTTTCGATCTACACTTATCCGGATGCAAAAAATCTTCACCAGTTTTTCAAAGTCGGTGCGGCTCTTCAAAACCTCTCACTTCAGAATATAAAAGTGTCCAGTAAGCTGACTAATCTCTTCGGACATGCAGAGTATCGCAATCGCAGCCGGAATCAAAAATGGGATATCCAGGCTAACGGCAAGCTATATTTTACGGGGTTTAATTCGGGCGATTACCAATTGAATGCAGCACTGCAACGCTTTGTTGGTAAGAGACTGGGATATGCCCAGCTCGGGTTTGAGAATGTAAACCGGACGCCCTCGTTTATCTATGATCCGAGAAGTGATTTCTATTTGATGAAAACAAATGCCGATTTTAAAAAGGAAAACACGACCCGGCTTTATGCTTCGTTATGGCAACCTGCCCTGCGTTTAAATATGTCTGGTAATTATTACCTGATGACTAATTACACTTATCTCACAGATTTTTATCAGCTCAAACAGGAAAGCTCATTGTTCAATATCTTTCAACTGGCCGTTCAAAAAACGTTTAAGATCGGTAAGCGTTGGCTGTGGCACGCGGACCTTTATTACCAGCAGGTAATTGGCAGTGCGCCGGTAAATGTGCCGGCGTTCTTCACCCGTAATCGTATTGGGTATGAAGGAAATCTTGGATTTAAGAACCTGAACATCGCAATGGGTGCCGAGGTCAAATACCACACGGCTTATAAGGCAGACAACTATTCTCCCTTACTTGGTCAGTTCTTTTACCAGGACAGCATCACCCTTAAAAACCCCATGCCCGACATTGCTGCATACGTACATTTCAGGATACGTTCATTTAAATTGTATTTCAGGGCGGAAAATCTGAATACTGCTGAGTTCGAGGATGGTTTTGGCTTCACCCGGAATAATATGGCGGCGCCTGGTTATCCCTATCCCGGCCTCCTCATCCGGATGGGTATTTACTGGGGTTTTGTTAACTGATTCCAAAATTCTTTAAACGGGGGCCTTGTCCATAGGATAGTTGACAATGGCGACTATCTTTGTATTGCCATGAAGAAGATCACGGTTGTCATACTGCTTTTTTGTTACCTCGCGGCAAGCGCCGGTTTAATCGTAAACTTTCACTTCTGCATGGACAGGCTTGCTTCAGCTAAACTTTTTGAAAAGAAGGCAAAAAAATGCGGTAAGTGCGGGATGCCTTTCGGCAATTCGAAAAGCTGCTGCCGTGATGAAGTCACGATAATTAAGATGGAGGATGATCAGAAGATTACCGACGGATTTTCTTATTCGCTTCCTGCATTAGAGCCGATTAGCCACGATCCTTCCAACTTTATCATCACTTCTTTTTATAATGCCCCTTTGACCTGGCATTATCAAACTCATGCCCCTCCTTTGATATCCGGGCAGGGCACATACCTTCTAAACAGTGTTTTCAGAATTTGAGATCATAAATGGTGAGTATTGACCGCTCAGCGATCGGCTGGTGAAGAGCCGTTCGCTAATAATGATTATTCTATTTTCTTATAGCTATTAAGTGAAAATTATAATCACTACCATATAAGCTCACCTCCCTTAAAAATTGTTCTAATTTTTCATTCTCTTTCCGGAGCCTGCCTCCGGAACAAAACAAACAATATGAAGACACTTAAAATATTTTTCTTACTGGTAATGTCAACGAGCGTGGCTTCCATTGCCCTGGCTCAGAATATAAAAACAGAATCTATCCCGGTATCCGGTAATTGCGGGATGTGTAAGTCCACCATTGAAAAAGCCGCTAAGTCAGCAGGAGCTAAGGAAGCAAACTGGAATGCGGAGAAGAAGGAGCTTACGGTAAAATACAGCAGCAGTTCTTCCAATGCTGCGAAAATTCAAGATGCTGTGGCGGCGGCGGGTTATGATACGCGTGACGTAAAGGCAACTAAGGAAGCCTACGAAAGATTACATAGCTGTTGCCAGTATGATAGATCCGCGCAGCCAGAAAAACCAGGTTGCTGTAGCGACAAGTGTGAAATGAAAGATGGCAAGTGCACGAACATGGCAGCTTGTAAAGACAAGGGTTGCTGCGATGACGAAGGCCATTGCAAAGATTCCGGATGCTGCAGTAATGAGGGAACTAATGGTACTAAGGCGGATTGCTGCAAAAAAACAAGTTAATAACCCTGCCACAGGTGTAACCTTAAACATTTTTGTTCCACCATATTTGTTTAGTTTCACCTGTGGCTTAAATTATAAGATGATGAAAAAGGTTTGGTTGTCCGTACTGATGATGTTCGTGGTAGCTTTTTCTTATGCACAGTTCACAAAAGCTACCCTCCAGGCTACAGGGCTCACTTGTGCCATGTGCAGTAATGCCATCAACAAGGCTTTGCAGAAGGTCCCGTTTATTGCCACAGTCAGGTCAGACATCAAGAATTCAGCTTTTAATATTGTGTTTAAAGAGGGAGAGTCTATAAACATTGACGCATTAAAAAAAGCGGTGGAAGACGCTGGTTTTTCAGTGGGTAGCCTGAAGATCACCGGCAATTTCCAGGAAGTAAAAATTGAAAAAGACAAGTATGTGGAAATAGGAGGGGAGACGTTTCACTTTTTGAATACAGACGAACAGGTTTTGAACGGCGAGCAAACTATTTCGGTGGTTGATAAAAATTACCTGACGGCAAAGCAATTTAGAAAAATCACAAGCGGTACAAACATGAGTTGCGTGGGAACGGGTAAAGCCGGTTCATGCAGTATGAACAAGGGGCTCGCTCCTGGTACGCGGGTGTATCATGTGACTATTTAGATGAGGGTTTTCGAACAGCCTGGAAATGTAGACCAGGGGTGTATTGCAAAATATAAGGGTGGTCAAAACGTTAATATTTAATGAAGCTTAAAAATATTATTCCTGTAATTATACTTTTTTTGGCGGGTAGTTTTTCCTATGCCCAGTCGGAAAAGCCCAATATTAATGATCCCCGGCTGCATATAAAACTACCTGATATAAAAGGCGATTCTATTTCACTGGCGTCGCTAAAGGGCAAGGTGGTATTGTTGGATTTCTGGGCAAGCTGGTGCATGCCGTGCCGGGCTGCCAACAAAAAGCTTGTGAAACTTTATGGGAAGTATAAAACGCAGGGTTTTGAGATTTTCAGTGTATCCGTAGATAACAAAAAGAATGACTGGATGAAGGCAATTGAAAAAGATAAGATCACCTGGCTGCAGGTGAATGATCCCCAACAATCCGGCGCGCCATCGGCCGTTAATTGGGGGATATCTTATTTGCCAACCACCTTTCTTATCAATAAAAATGGCGATGTTGTTGTGATTGATCCAACGGAAAAACAACTGGAGTCGTCGATCAGGACCCTTTTGCAGGAATGATTCCTTTGCAATCATGAAAAAAATCATTTTCCCGGCTATCGTCTTTTGCTCATTGGCAGCGAAAGGGCAGGAGTTGTTTGTTTACACGGAGCCAGCATCTAACATGCCTGCACATTCATTAAGCACAAAACTGAGCGCAAATTATATCGGGAAACTTCAGGGAAATCAAAACCGTTTTATGCAGCGGTATACACCTGAGGTTATGTTTGGGATAAGCAGAAAATGGATGGTTCACCTGGGTGGCACATTTGCGAACATGCACACAACAAATTTCAGGTGGGAATCCGTTTATTTATACGGCAAATACCGGTTTGTTTCAAAGGACGAGTTGCATTCTCATTTCCGGATGGCAGCATTTGTCGATGCTTCCTATAGCCGCAGTCCCTATCATTATGACGATGTAAGCTTACAGGGAGACAAAAGTGGCGTCCAGGCTGGTATTATCGCCACTCACTTATGGAATAAGCTCGCTGTCTCATCAATCATAAGTCATACCCAGGCACTGGACGAATCAAGGGGAGACAAAGTGCAATACATTCCTTCGCGAATTTACCAGGTCATGAATTATTCCCTGTCGGCCGGCTATTTGTTACTGCCTTTTGAGTACGTTGACTACAGGCAAACCAATTTGAACCTGTATGCAGAACTTTTAGCGCAACAGTCACTCGATCGCAAAGCCTATTATGTGGATTTGGCACCGGCGCTGCAACTAATTTTCAACAGCAATGCAAAATTGAATATTGGATACAGGTTTGAATTGAATGGAGATATGCAGCGAATGACCAGCAGCAGTTGGCTGGTCAGCTTTGAACGCACATTTTTAAACGCACTGGGGAAAAATAATAATAAACTGGCATATTAATGATATGATATGTACCCGGCCTATTAAAACATAGCAGGAGTTTTTAAATATATTTTTATAAGAAAAAGACGATTGTTAATGATTTGATTAAATGCTCAAATGTCAAAAAGAATCATGATGTGGAATGACCAATATCATAGAAAGCGGGGGAAAACAAGGGTCTATTTGTAAAAGGTGCATTATCTTTTTAGTTGGCACTTGAAAATTTATTTATCTTTAGTGAGAATGAAGAAGTTCATCACAGCAATACTAGCCATTTTATATATCAGCACTTCTACAGGTGCTACCGTGCAATTGCATTATTGCATGGGGAAACTGGCTGATTGGAGATTTGGCCATAATAAATCTAACACCTGCAGTAAATGCGGGATGGAGAAAAATGATGCGAAGAAGACCAGTTGTTGTAAGGATGAGCATAAGTTCATCAAGAACGATACAGATCAAAAGGTTGTCGAATCTTCTTTTCAGCTGATGAAAATTGCGGGGGCGGCATTATTTCCAGATTATTCTGAACTATCCTTACTGCATATATCTTCGGTGACTGAAGAAAACCCGGTCAGCAATGCACCTCCGCGGGATAGCGGTGTAGCAGTTTACATTTTCAATAGAACTCTCCTGATTTAAAGAATGTCTTTTGTTATAAGCCGGGCAATTCATTTGCCGGGCTATTGGCATTTCCGAATGCCGTATTCTGCATTTTTTTCAACACATATTAAGCGGTCGGTGACCACCGGTTTTACATTATTATGAAATATCGATTGATAGACTGCACTGCATATAGATGCTATTAAGGCATTTTCCTTTTGAATGAAATTAAAACTTTCAGTTATCGTCCCTGGAAAAGAAGAAAATGAGGTTAGTAAAAAGATATTCCTGGCACATGCGTCCTTGTATGACGAGTAATAAACCCGGTGAGTGCCCTAAATGAAATATCGATCTGGAATAAAAGAAAAGATGACCGTTCAGATCATCAACATTAATGAAATAAAAACTTCTAAAGTATGAGATTCACATTCTTCGCTATTACCGCCATCGGAGCCCTTATTTTTTCGGCTTGTAACAATGGCGACACCAAAAACGAACATGAAAGTCATGCCGTAAATAACGATACTGTACAGCATGGCACCAATACGGATGATAAAGAGGTGAAAGCAGTTGCCGTTACCTACAGCAATGTAGATGTAAAAGCGGCTGCTTCCATTAAAGAAATCGTTGACCACTACCTGCATACAAAAAATGCATTGGCTAATGATAATGGTGGTGAAGCAGCCGACGGTGCAAAGGCAATGGAAAGAGCCATCAGCAAACTTGATAAATCTTTATTAACGGCCGGGCAAAAGAACGTATATGATGAAATTGAAGAAGACCTGAAAGAGCATGCGGAACATATTGGCAAGAACGGAGATAATATCAAGCATCAACGGGAACATTTTTCTATGATGAGTGAAGATGTGTATGATTTGGCAAAAACCTTTGGAGGTGGCAGGGCTTTATATCACGATCATTGTCCGATGTATAATGAAAAAAAGGGTGCCATGTGGCTAAGTGAAATAAAAGAGGTTAAGAACCCTTATTTCGGCGCTGAAATGCCCACCTGTGGTACGATTGAAGAAGTGATTAAGTAAATTTTTTAAATCAAGACCATGGTTCGAAAATTGATTGAACTGGCACTTCGCAACAGGCTTATTGTCCTGCTTTTTGCAGGAGGACTGTTTGCGTGGGGCATTTATTCCCTCAAGCAAAATCCCATTGATGCTATTCCTGATCTGAGTGAGAACCAGGTTATCGTTTTTACAGAGTGGATGGGCCGCAGTCCGCAGGTGATAGAGGACCAGGTAACCTATCCGCTGGTGAGCAACCTGCAGGGTATTCCGAAAATTAAAAACATCCGTGGCAGTTCTATGTTCGGGATGAGTTTTGTGTATGTGATTTTTGAAGATAAAGTAGATATCTATTGGGCAAGGACGAGAGTGTTAGAGCGGTTGAATTATGCACAACGTTTATTGCCGAAGGAAATAACTCCGACGCTGGGACCTGATGGCACAGGTGTGGGTCATATTTTCTGGTATCATTTGGATGCGCCCAAAATGGATTTGGGTGAGCAGCGGACATTACAGGACTGGTATATCAAGTTTGCTTTGCAAACAGTGCCGGGTGTTGCAGAAGTGGCATCGTTCGGTGGATTTGAAAAACAATACCAGTTGGTTGTTGACCCGGTAAAACTGCAGTTCTACAATATTTCGCTGATGGATGTGATGAATAAAGTGAAGGCAAATAACAATGATGTGGGTGGAAGAAAATTTGAAATGGCGGATATGGCGTATATCATCCGCGGCCTGGGTTATATAAAAAGCATAGATGATGTAGAAAATATTGCTTTAGGCAATTACAACGGTATCCCGGTCAGAGTAAAAGACATTGGCAGTGTTCAAATGGGTGGTGATCTGCGTCTTGGCATTTTTGATATGGATGGAAAGGGTGAAGTGGTCGGTGGTATTGTAGTGATGCGGTATGGAGAAAATGCGGATAAAGTGATTAAAGACGTAAAAGCAAAAATGAACGAGGTGGAAAAAGGATTGCCGGAAGGTGTAACATTTAAAACTTCTTATGACCGGAGCACTTTAATTGAAGATGCAGTAAATTCTGTAAAGAAAACCCTGGTTGAAGAGTTAATTACAGTTTCAATTGTAATCCTGGTATTCCTTTTTCACTGGCGAAGTGCTTTGGTGATATTGATACAGCTGCCGATTTCAGTAGCAATCGGGTTTATATTACTGGAAGCATTTGGCCTTTCATCCAACATCATGTCGTTAACAGGTATTGCATTGGCGATAGGGGTAGTTGTAGATGACGGGATAGTAATGGTTGAGAATAGCTACAGGCATATCAGTGAGGCACAGGACGAAAGAGTAAAATCATTAAAAAATCAGTAGTCATGGCTAAGTGGTTTAAAAAATATTCAGACCCGTTAACAGCAGCAGAACGATTAGATATTATTGAAAAGGCATCAAAGCAGGTTGGACCGGGTGTATTTTATTCTACAATTATCGTCATTGCCTCTTTTCTTCCTGTATTTCTTTTAACAGGTATGGAAGGAAAATTATTTTCACCACTGGCCTGGACAAAATCTTTCATCCTTATTGTAGATGCTTTTTTGGCAATTACACTTACCCCGGTTTTAATGAGTTTTTTTCTAAAAGGAAAATTAAGAATTGAAGGGAAGAATCCTGTAACGAAGGTTTTAGAAAAAGTTTATACCCCTGTTCTCAGCTTTTGCCTGGGGTGGCGAAAAACGATTATTGCCATAAACCTTTTGGCCCTGGCGGTTGGAATCATTATGATGACCCGGTTAGGTTCTGAGTTTATGCCGCCGTTGGACGAAGGCTCATTATTGTTTATGCCTGTTACCCTACCCGATATTTCTAATTCAGAGGCAAAAAGATTATTGCAGGTGCAGGATAAATTGATTCGTACGGTTCCTGAAGTTTATCATGTGCTTGGTAAGGCAGGCAGGGCCAATACGGCCACAGACAATTCACCAATCAGTATGATTGAAACCATCATTCTGCTGAGACCAAATCATGAATGGAGAAAGGGAGTAACAAAAAATGATATCATCAATGAACTGAATTCAAAATTGCAGATTCCGGGGGTTACAAATGGATGGACACAACCTATTATCAATCGTATCAATATGCTGTCAACAGGTATCCGTACGGATGTGGGAGTAAAAGTATATGGACAAAACCTGGATACCATTTATGCCTTTGCCCAAACCATCAAAACACAATTGGAAGGCGTGGAAGGAGTGAAAGATTTATATGTAGAACCCATCACCGGGGGCAAGTATATAGATATTGTAATAAAACGGGAAGAGATCGGAAGATATGGGCTGAGTGTGGATGATGTGAATACGGTTATTGAAAGTGCATTGGGCGGAATGAAGCTGACCACTACTATTGAGGGACGTCAGCGTTTTTCTGTGAATGCAAGGTATGGGCAGGATTTCAGAAACAATTTGCAATCGTTAAAAAGACTTCAGGTGCAGACGATGAATTATGGCCCCATACCGTTAGAAGCAGTAGCCGATGTAAAACTAAGTGATGGTCCTCCCATGATTAATTCGGAAAACGCCATGTTGAGAGGAACAGTATTGTTTAATGTAAGAGAAAGAGATTTGGGCAGCACAGTAAATGATGCTCAAAAGAAGTTGAACCAGATGATCACTAAACTACCTAAAGGATATTTCCTGGATTGGAGCGGTCAATGGGAAAATCAATTACGGGCCAATAAAACGCTGAAAGTTATCATGCCAGTTGTTATCGCAATCATCTTCCTCGTTTTATACATGACCTATCATTCAATGAAGGAAGCATTGATATCAATGATTACTGTTCCCTTTGCACTGATTGGTGGTGTTTATGGAGTGTATTTATTTGGGGTAAACCTTTCAGTAGCTGTTGCGGTTGGTTTTATCGCCTTATTCGGGATGGCCATTGAAACAGTCATGTTAATGACCATATATCTCAATTTATCCATGCAGAATATGGTAGCTGCTCAGCGTATTTCCGGCCAGGTTATCACACCCGCAATGATAAATGATTATGTTATTAAAGGTGCTACACAGCGGCTGCGTCCTTTTATGATGACAGTATCTGTATCGTTGTTTGGATTATTTCCCATCCTTTGGGCAGCAGGCACAGGCAGTGATATAATGCTTGCCATTACTATACCACTCATTGGCGGTACATTATCGGCAACAATATATGTTATGCTGGTTACACCCATTGTTTTTGGCATAGTAAAAGAATGGGAATTAAAACGTAAAGGTAAAATTGAATTAATAGATGTTAAAGAATAAAACACTCACAGTATTGTTTGCTCTTACTGTCGCCTTCGGCAGTAGAGCCCAAACATTGAAACTGGCTACAATCATTGATAGTGTCACAGTTTCACACCCGGTTGTTAAAATGTATGAGAACGAGATCCGTTCGATGGATGAGGCCGCAAAGGGGGCAAAGAGCTGGATGCCGCCGGAGTTTAGCACAGGTTTCTGGATGACGCCTTATAATCCAAACATGTGGAAGAAGGGCGCTGCCGGGGAGCCGGGCATGGGGCAGTACATGATTGGAGGGCAGCAAATGTTCCCGGGCAGGGCTAAGAAAAATGCGGATGCCGCATACATGGAGGCTATGTCATCAGTAGAAAAAGAAAAAAAGAAAGCGTCATTAAACGAATTAGTTAACGATGCCAAACAATACTATTATGAATGGCTGATCATGAAAAAGAAACTCGCTATTCTTGACCAGGATGAAAAGCTGCTCGACTTTATGATTAAGAATGCTGAGATAAGATACAAGAATGGTTTGGAGAAAATCAGCGCTTATTACAAAGCAAAAGCTGCATTAGGCAATTTGCAAAATATGCGGTTAATGTTTGAAAATGATATCAGGGAGAAACGTATCCGGATTAATGCACTTATGAACCGAAATCCAATGATGGAATTTGATATTGACACTGTCTTCCAGCTAAGCGATTTCTCAAACACTGTATTTGACAGCACTCTTTTTTACGGCAACCGTAGTGATTTGAAAGCGGTGGATCAGGAAATCAATCTTACGTGGCTTAAGCAGGAAACAGAAAGAAAAAGCCTCAGGCCGCAATTCGGCGTACGGTATGAGCACATGTTTGGGTTCGGTGGACTTCCGATGCAATATTCACTTATGGGGATGATAAAAGTTCCCATCTCAGGTTCAACAAGAATGAACAAGGCTAATATAGAAAGCCTGAAATGGAAGACAACTGCATTGCAATCACAAAAACAAATGCTGGTGAATGAATACAGCGGAATGGCTTATGGTATGAGAAATGAGTTTGAGCTGAAGAAAAAACAACTGAAACTCTATGACGAGAATATTGTTCCGGCTTTAAGGAATAATTATAAAACCATGCAATTGGGTTATGAACAAAATACCGAAGAATTATTTATGCTTTATGATGCGTGGGAAACTTTGTACATGACACAACTGGAATATATGGAATTGCTGAACCAGGCACTCCGGTTACAGGTCACCCTGGAACGACTAATGGAAAAGAAATGAAAAGGATAAAATATATGATGTGTTTAATGGTGCTGGTGACCGTTATTTCATGCAACAATAATAAGAATCCGCATGCTGCTCATGAAGAAGGAATAGCAGATGAGTCATACACCTGCCCGATGCATCCGGAAATTATTCGAAAACAGCCAGGAAAATGCCCCATTTGTGGAATGGACCTGGTAAAAAAGGAAGCTAATGCAAAAGAAATAGTTGAGGTGGAATTGGAATCTTTACTGAAGCCCACCAATGAATTTGTTGTTTCCTCAATTCCTGTCACTACAATTCAAAAAAGAGAAGAACAGATAGAGATAGAAGCATTGGGTAACATTGCTTATGATACAAGACAGGTGGGAAGTATTTCTGCAAGAGTCTCTGGCAGAATTGAAAAGTTGTATGTAAAATACCGGTACCAGAAAATCAATAAAGGCCAGCATATTCTTGATATTTACAGTCCCGAGTTGCTTACCGCCCAGCAAAATCTTTTATTTCTTTTAAAAGACGATGCCGGCAACACTTCAATGATAGGAGCAGCGAAAGAAAGATTATTGCTGCTTGGTATGGATCATCAGCAATTGCAAAAAGTAATTCGATCAGGACAGCCCTCATTAACCATCGCAGTTTATAGTAATTATAGCGGGCATATTCATGAAGCTGTTAAAAACGGTGCGATGAATAATGAACCTGGTTTAATGAAAGATGTGTCACTCCTCACCGAAGAACTTTCATTGAAGGAAGGCATGTATCTGCAAAAAGGACAATCTGTTTTTACAGTGTATAATCCTGGCCGTGTGTGGGCTATCCTCAATATATATGGAGAGAACCAGGCCCTTGTAAAAGCAGGGAATACCGTTCGTGTGGTTCCTGAAACGGCGCCAACCAAGGATTTCCGGGCCACAATTAGTTTTATCGAACCCTTCTATCGCAAGGATAGTAAAACACTTACCGCAAGAGTTTATTTCGAAAACAACCAATTAAAAGTCCCAATTGGTAGCCAGGTCCGCGCCACTATTTTCGGCAATACAAAAGATGCTTATTGGTTGCCGAAGGAGGCGGTGCTTTCATTGGGTATTGGTAAGGTGGTGTTTCAAAAATCAGGTGGTGGTTTCAAAGCGCACAAAATCAATACAGGGATTGCACATAAAAATCACATACAAGTACTTGGTGGCATCAATGAGACAGATTCCGTAGCTGCCAATGCACAGTATTTAATGGACAGCGAAAGTTTTATCAAGATAAAAACTAATTGATGGAAAAAAATATCTATTTGGCATCGGTTGTTTGGCTCATATTCATTTTATCATGCAAGAGCAAAGAGGTCGTATCGCCTGAAAACCCGGATATATATTATACCTGTTCTATGGACCCGCAGGTGATAGAATTTAAACCCGGCAAATGTCCCATCTGTCACATGGAGCTTACAGAGGTGAAGAAAAGCAACGGCGAAAATAAAGATGAAATATTATTAAGCAGACAGCAAATCCAGCTGGGTAATATTCAAACGGATACCATCAGGCCCGGGACAATCGGTGACCGTTTAGTTTTAACCGCTACTTTGAACTTCGACCAGTTGAAAGCATCGGCTGTAAGCTCAAGAGTGATGGGACGAATTGAAAAATTATATTATAAGAGTCTTGGAGATTATGTAAAGAAAGGAGCTGCATTATATGAGTTGTACAGCGAAGAACTTAATAATGCTAAGCAGGAGTATTTACTGGCATTAGATCAAAAGAAAACATTTGCAACAGAAACAGCGATAGACTTTGACCTGGTATTGCGAAGCGCAAAAAATAAATTGCTGCTATGGGGAATAAATGAAAAGCAAATAGAGGAACTGGCAAACAATAGAAAAGCAACACCCACAACAATATTTTACAGCACGGCTGGCGGGTACATTACTCAACTCGACATCCGCGAAGGAGATTATGTCATGGAAGGTGGTACTATAGTAAAGCTTGCTGATTTGTCAACGCTTTGGGCAGAAGCGCAGGTATATACTTCTCAACTGGCAGAGATAAATAATAAAAGCATTGCCACCGTACAACTTCCCGGTTTTGAAGGAAGGGAAATTAAAGGAAGGATTGAATTTGCGAATCCTGAAATAAATCCCGATACAAGGATCAACCTGGTCCGGGTATCGATTCCCAACCCGGGCAACCAGTTAAAGCCCGGAATGCCGGCTTATGTATTATTAAAGAGTCCTCAAAGAAGAACAATGACTCTTCCGATTGATGCGGTAATAAGAGATGGTAAAGGGGCCACCGTCTGGATAAGGACGGGGGCGCATTCTTTCAAAAGCAAAATGGTAACGGTTGGCCTGGAAAACGATGACAGGATAGAAATAGAATCAGGCTTGAATACAGGTGATGTGGTGGTTGTATCAGGGGCTTATTTATTGCAGAGCGAATATATTTTTAAGAAAGGAAGCAGTCCAATGTCGGGTCATGATATGAGTACGATGTAAGTAGTTTGTTATGAAAACAATTAAATGAACCGAAATCGATATTATGCCCGGGTCGGGAATCGGGAAGTGCAGCATAAAATCCATTCACTAATTACAGCAATTTATGAATCTCCGCCCTTTTTGATGAAACATGTTCCCGTTCTACCACCGCAAGAAAGGACAGATTTTACTTTAAGAAATCTTTGATATGATTAGAAGGTAAAATACTTATTCTTTCAGTTTTTAAAATCTATTGCAACTGGGACCCAGGAATTGATAACATATCTGCAAATGGAAAGCTATAAAGGGCTTGTAACAATAATTATGAAAAATAATCTCAAAATTCTATAACACGAACCGACGACTTTGTTTAAAATTTGCTCCTGGCATATTGACAAGCAAAATGAATTTATCTCTTATGCAGAACTTTATCATTATTTATGGAACATCAGCAGCACGAAAAGCTTAAACCCTCATCCGGACAAAACGCCCCAGGCCATGCAGGCCATCATCCGGCAGCTAAACCACCAATGGGAAATGCCGGCCACGACCATCACGCCATGATGATTGATGATTTCAAAAGGCGGTTTTATGTGGTGTTGGTGCTCAGTGTTCCCATCTTGCTGTTGTCAGAAATGATTCAACACTGGCTGAATATTCAAATTAGTTTCGCGGGTTCACGAGTCGTACTCTTGTTATTATCCTCCGTTGTTTTCTTTTATGGAGGCTGGCCTTTTTTGAAAGGCTGGTTAGATGAAATGAAAGGAAAGAACCCGGGCATGATGACACTAATAGGTTTTGCCATAACAGTAGCCTATATCTACAGCGTAGCTACGGTAGTTGGATTAAAAGGGATGGATTTCTTCTGGGAGCTGGCAACGCTTATCCTCATAATGCTTTTAGGGCATTGGATAGAAATGAAATCCATTGCAGGCGCGTCAAGAGAACTGGAATTGCTGGTGCAATTAATGCCTGATGATGCGCATCTTGTTCACGGTGACCATATCATGGATGTAAAAACGGAAACACTGAAAGAAAAAGATGTCATTCTGACAAAGCCAGGTGAGAAAGTAGCAGCGGACGGAATAATTGCCGATGGCGAAACTTACCTGGATGAGTCGATGCTCACCGGTGAATCAAAACCTGTAAACAAGCGGAAAGGAGATAAAGTAATTGCGGGTTCAATAAATGGCAATGGAGCGATCAGGATAACAGTGTCTCATGGGGCCCGGGAATCGTACCTGGCGCAGGTTATTAAACTGGTACAGGATGCGCAGCAATCAAAATCTAAAACGCAATTGTTAGCGGATACAGCAGCAAGGTGGCTCACGATTATTGCAATGGTGGCCGGTATTGCGACGTTTCTTGTTTGGTTTATTTCGGGAAAGGAGCTGGCATTTGCCATTGAGAGAATGGTAACGGTTATCGTGATTTGTTGTCCTCATGCTTTAGGCCTGGCAGTACCATTAGTGGTCGCTAAGTCTACCGCATTATCAGCACAGCATGGATTATTGATCAAGAACAGAACAGCCTTTGAAAACTCAAGGAAGATAACTACTCTTGTTTTTGACAAAACCGGAACACTTACCGTTGGAAAATTTGAAGTCTCAAAAATAGTTTCACATATTGATGGATTGCAGGAAAAAGAATTGCTGAAATATGCAGGCGCATTGGAGCAGAACTCTGAACATCCTATTGCTGCAGGCATCCTGCAAAAGGCGAAAGAATTAGCAATTGTTATCCCGGTGGCCGGGGATTTTAAAGCTATAACCGGTAAAGGAGTCGAAGGCACAGTTGACGGGATAAATATTAAGGTCGTAAGCCCTGGCTATTTGAAAGAGAAGAATTTGCTATTTCCCGAAAAGTTTAGCGCTGATGCAACGGAGACTGTTGTCTTTGTTTTAATTCATGAAAAACTGGCCGGTTATATTACGTTATCCGATACGATTCGTCCTGAATCCGCGGAGGCAATCCAGATACTGAACAAGGAAAAAATCAAATCCATATTACTTACCGGCGATAACAAACAGGTGGCGGCTTCGGTAGCAGGGAAATTAGGAATGACCAGTTTTTTTGCGGAAGTATTACCGCATCAAAAATTAGAAAAGATAAAAGAGCTCCAGGATAGTGGTGAATTTGTGGCGATGACAGGTGATGGCGTAAATGATGCGCCTGCATTGGCACAGGCTGATGTGGGTATTGCAGTAGGCTCTGGATCTGATATAGCAGCCGAGACAGCGGGAATAGTTTTAGTGAATAGTAATCCAAAGGATGTGGTTTCGCTAATTCAGTTTGGTAAATCAACTTACCGGAAGATGGTTCAGAACCTGGTTTGGGCAACGGGATATAATATTGTGGCTTTGCCATTAGCTGCCGGGATTTTATATAAAAGCGGAATATTGTTAACTCCTGCAACCGGAGCCATATTAATGAGTCTCAGTACAGTTATCGTCGCGGTCAATGCCGGGATGCTAAGAGTGAAAAAGTGATATCCAAATAAATGAAGGATCCGGCTTTATAAGTTAGAATTCGGCAACATATTACGGTGCTATCCCGCTAGCCCACCGCGAATAAGCATTTAATTCCCGAAAACATTTTGCAAGTTTAGATAAGATTTTTCTATATTTGTCTAAACTAATTTTTAGTCTAACCTAAAAAAATAATTAACCTGACCAAAAAATGAACAAAGCAATTATCATTGTGGCTTTGGTTGGATTAGTAGAAGCCTGTTCCAAAGTGCTGCCCGAAGCTCCGCTCAATGATCAGTTGCTGGATGGCCCTGTGACAGGATTAACGGGAGAGCAACACCAAATTTTTCTTCGGGGCGATATTGCTTTTAATGACGAAGTGTTTACGACAGCTACCGGGCTCGGACCTGTTTTTGTCGCCACTTCCTGTGGCAGCTGTCATGCCGGCGACGGGAAGGGACACCCGTTCACTATGCTTACGCGCTTTGGGCAGGTCGATGAAACCGGCAATAAATTTCTTCAACAAGGCGGTCCCCAATTGCAACATCGCGCCATACCCGGCTTTTCTCCGGAGCAAATGCCCGCAGGAGCCACCTCGTCACAGTTTATGCCCCCGGCTAATACAGGTCTCGGACTCATAGATGCAGTACCCGATGCAGCTATTCTCGCACTGGCTGACGAAAATGATGCAGACGGTGATGGCATTTCGGGTAGACCAAACTGGCTTACTATCCCGGCATATGCCGATCCAAGACCGTCCAGCATTGAAAACAATCATAAATATATTGGGCGTTTCGGAAAAAAGGGTGCGGCTTATGATCTATTGCAGCAAACTGCGAATGCCTATAACCAGGACATTGGCATTACTTCTGTATTCGAACCGTATGATACATATAGTGGTCATGAAATTGATCCGGAAATCGCCACCCGCACTGTTCATGATGTCGTTTTCTATTTGAAAACTTTAAAGGCACCGATCCAAAGAAACCAGGATGATCCTGCAGTGATCAACGGAAAACAGGTATTTGCCAGTATTGGATGCGACAAATGTCATGCACCGCAATTGGTTTCGGGACCATCTTCAATCACCGCATTGTCAAATAAAACTTTCTTTCCTTACACAGATCTGCTATTGCACGATATGGGAACAGGACTGGATGACGGCTATACAGAAGGTTCGGCGCATACTGCGGAATGGAAGACACCCCCACTCTGGGGATTAGGTTTATCAAAGAATTCGCAGGGCGGTCAATATTTTTTATTACATGACGGGCGGGCAAGAAGCATCGAAGAAGCAATACTTCTGCACGGTGGAGAAGGAAGCCAAAGCAGGCAAAAATTTCAGCAGCTTAATGCAGAACAAAAAGGTCAGCTTCTGAAATTCCTTGAATCACTTTAAATCGAAGCCGTGATGAACCGCCGAAAATTTATTCAAACTTCCTGTACTGCATGCCTGTCGGCCGCAGTATTAGGCGGTGTGGTTTCATCCTGCAAAAGCACAAAATATATCTCGGGTAAGTTGGCCACTGACGGACTGTATTTGAGCAGCGATGAATTCAAATTCAATAGTAAAGAAAATGGCAGCTTTCGTTCGTTTATAGTCGTTCGTAATGAAGCGCTGCAATACCCGATCTGTGTGTACCGGGTTAATGATTCAGAATACCATGCACTGTGGATGCAATGTACACACCAGGGCGCTGAACTGCAGGTGTCCGGTAATCTTTTGCATTGCCCGGCACATGGCAGTGAGTTCAGTAATAAAGGAATGATAACCGCCGGCCCCGCAGATAAAAATCTCCGGACTTTTCCGGTAACTGTAATGAATAATGAATTGTTTATTGACCTGAGAAAAGTATGAGCCGTTATTTGATGTTGATATTGAGTATAATTTCTTCCGTTGCAATTTTTGCACAGATTGACCCGGTGCTGCTGAGGCGTGTACCAAAAGACACGACGGGTCTCCAGATGAATATGGATGCGGTATACAACCGTCCATTCTTAGAACTGGGAAAATTACCTGTTGCTTTGGGAGGTTATGTCGAGGCCAATTACCAGTATTTACAGGAAAACGGAATCAGTGAAGGGCACCAGTTCCAAATGCGCAGGCTTACACTCTTTGTTTCATCGTCAATCTACAAACGCATTAAGTTTCTGTCCGAGATTGAATTTGAAGGCGGCACGAGTGAGATCAATATAGAATTTGCCGCTGTCGACTTTGAATTTTCGCCGCTGGTCAATTTTCGTGGCGGAGTGATCATGAATCCAATAGGGGCATTCAATCAAAATCATGATGGCCCCAAATGGGAATTTGTGGACAGGCCAATTGCAGCGACGCAGATGTTGCCTGCCACTTTCAGTAATGTAGGTTTTGGTTTATTCGGCAAAAAATCTTCGGGGAATTGGATGATTGGTTATGAAGTCTACCTGACAAATGGCTTTAATGATAAGATCATATCCAATTCAGAAAATAAAACATTTTTGCCTGCCACCAAGGAAGACAAAGAACGGTTCGAGGAAAGTTTTAATGGAAGTATGCTGACCACGGCAAAAACTGCAATAAAAAACAGCAAGATTGGCGAGATAGGCATCTCGTATATGGGTGGTGTGTACAATAAATTCCAGGAAGATGGTCTGATATTAGATGAAAAGAGAAGGGTTGATGTATTTGACATTGACTTTAGTACCAAATTACCTAAACTCAATACTGCAATTACAGGCGAGTGGGCCTGGGTAACGGTGAACGTTCCCGATACTTATTCCGAGCAATTTGGCGAAAAACAATATGGTGGATTCATTGATTTCGTACAACCCGTGCTTCGAAGACCCATGTTTGGTTTTGAAAGAGCTGTGCTGAACGCTGCCGTTCGGCTGGAATATGTAGACTGGAACAAGGGAACATTCAAATCAACGGGTGATAATATTGCAGATGAAGTTTTTTCTATCGTGCCCGCAGTGAGCTGGCGGCCCACAGCGCAAACCGTGGTGCGTTTGAATTATCGTTACAACTGGCAAAAAGACATATTGGGAAATCCACCGTCAAAGCTGGCGGGCTTCCAGTTTGGTATTTCAACTTATTTCTGAGTGTGACTTTGAGTACGCAACAGGGTTACATGCTACATTACCTGAATATTAATGAGCTACTTTAATGTAGCCCCAGCCTTCCTGCTCTTTTGAAATGATTTCAAAAATGCCGTCATCAACTATTTCGACACCGGGAAGCAACTGGCTTTTATCATAGTTGTATCGTTTCATTGTGACGTTGCAAACCTTAAAGGCAACGCCCTCATCGGCTATCAGGTGTTTCACGGCCTCCTCCTGCGGCGATTTCCCTTTAAGAGCGAGGTCTAGCCCCTCTCCATAAATTACAACTTCAAGTTTGGAAGCAGGGTTTGATTTCCTGATGAATCCCAGTTGGCGAATGAGTGCCTGCTGATTTACAGAATCCTTACTGGTGAGATCAAAAACAACTTTGTATTTCGACTCCTGCGCCAATGTTGTATGGAAAGTAAATAACAAAGCCAATGTGGTAAACAACCCGATTTTTTTCATTTTCATGCTAAGGTTTTAATGTGTTAGATTGTTGCATCCGGAAGCTATTTCGCAGCCTGTTTTTTGCTTCGTGCAAGGCGGATAGGTTCAAAGGGTCCGTACTTATGCTGCGTTTCAGAAAAATTATCGGCATAGGGACCATAGGGGTGATCAATGGGTTTGCCGGCAATGTTTGGCCAGTCGTTTGGATATTTCCGATCGGGCCGCGGTTGAGAATTTACAAATGCAGCAACATCCCAGGCCTCGTCATCTGTTATTGCCCTTGAATTATGTGGTGCATCAAAAGGCATGTTAAGTTTTACATAGCCTGCAAACCTGCTGACACGATATAATCCGGCCGCAGTGGTATAACTGTGAGGACCCCACAATGGAGGATAAATGTAAGCAGTTTTTTCAGCGTTCAAACTGCCTTCACCTTTTGTCCCGTGACAACGCTGGCAGTTTTGCATATATACTCTTTCACCTTTCAGAGGATTGGCAGATCGGTCCGGGAAAGGCAAATCTGCTATTCCGGATCCAACCGGTTTAACGTCCTTCGGAACATTTTGTCCCAGCCACGTTATATATGCTTTAATGGCCTGCATTTCGCGGCTCATTGTATCCAGGCCCCTGGTCCCATTCAAACTCCTTTCGATGCAGTCATTAACACGTTTATAAATGTTTTCTATTGTCCCACTTCTTTCGCGAAATCGGGGATAGGTAGAAAATACAGCGCCGTAATTATTTCCAAAAACTTTTGTGCCTGCATCTAAATGACAGTTCTGGCAATTCATACCATTTGTAATAGCAGTCACCGATCCTTTTGGTCCAAGATAAACCGCGGTGTTAGCAATAAGATCTCTCCCGTAATGAATCAAGCTACCTTCCGGCGTAAAAGAAATTTGACTGGTATCCGGGGGATGCCAGTCAAAGCCTGGATTAGTATTTGATGGATTTACTTTGACGCTGCCGCCCAGGTCTCTTCTACCTGTTGTTGCCAATACGATCACAATTACAACCAAACTCAATATCACCAGGAAAAGTAGCCTGCTTAGCTGTATTATTCGCATTCCTTCCATATTTGGCTAGCCTGCAAATATATATCCGCAGCCGTGCTCCTGTGCCCTGCCGAGTGCCCACACGCCGGATGGTACAACCTGGATGCCGGGTAATAAGGCAGCCTTGAAATCTTTCATGACATCCTCAGGTTTCATGCTCATCATGTTGGCAAGTATACCGCTATAAACGGTCATTGCAGCGTTACAAACACAAAACATAACTCCGTTTTCCTGCAATTCATTAATGCCTATTTGCACTTCACCGAACCCTGGTACCGCAAAAGCTCCTTTTGCAGGTTTCCAGAATGGATTTCTAACAGAAAATTTACCCTCATCCCCGGTTGCAGGATTTGCAGTTGCCGGATCATGCGCTTTGAATAACTCTCCCAATTTATATTTAGCCCAAAGAGAGTCTTCAAAAGCGTAGCCAATAGCGCTATGACGCAAGACTACAACAACGCTATTTTCCTTAGAAGGCGTGCCGGTGGCTTCGTTCGTCATCAAAAAAACTTTTGGCCAAACAAATGGCATGATCTCATGTGGTCGGGTGGCATCAAATACAACGCGATGTTTTCCCTTGATTTGCTTGAACCACGCATCGGGATCATCGTCGTTGCCCTTGTTGACCGGACTGGCGTGAAGGTGTTGAAGCGGAGCAATACTTGCAATACTCATGGCGGCGGCACCGGTACCCAGCGCTCCCAGAAACTTACGACGATTGGTCGTATCGTCTAACCTAGTTTTTTCCATAAATAGTATTTTAAAATAAGGTAAAATGAATGCCCAGAAAGTTGCAACAATAAAGTTATAATTTTTTGCCCTTCCTGTTTCGCCAGCGAAATTATGGAGAATATTAATATCGAAATTTCCCCAACCGCAAAAAGGTTGACAACCTTGACAGGCGGGTTAACATTTAGAAAGGCCCGACAGATCGTATTGTTTTTTAGCGAGGACGACCCGGGGGAGTTTAGCCAATACCAGGTGATCGAAAAGTGGAAACAGAGGAGGTTGATTTGCCAGAACTATATGCCAACACCCTTAATATTCAATATAAACCTTTTTCCCTGTCATCGCCATAAGCGAGTCAAGTGTTTTACTTGTATCGGAAACAGGCAATTTCATAAACAATTTAAATTGGATTGAATCTGTGGTCTCGAGCTGCACATTCCAATCCAGCTCTTTCAGCTGGTTGTAACGTTTAAAAGCGCGCTTACTCTTTGCTACTTCCAGAACGTACTTATAATCGGGATCAGCCTGTGGTACAATCTGTGTCGCCACGGTATCTTTGTAGATGGTTGCGGTGTCGGCAACTGGTTGAGGTTCGGATGGGTTGTTTTCTGACAAAGGGGTCTTATTGGTCTTCTTTACTCTTTGTGAAATCACATAACCACTCCATACCGCAGCGCCAATGCCACAGACAAGTATTAATGCCACCACCGGTTTTTTCCACCCGGCCTTCGTTTTGGAGGGCGAAAGGAAAGATTCATACTTCTTCTCGGAATTCGACTCTTTTGCAGGAGCAGGTTCTGTATCTCTTGTTTGAAAGTCCTTCACCTTTTCGGTTAAAATCGATACCGGGGTAAAGTCAAATTCACCAGGTTTTAGTTTGGTTATTATTCCAATTCCTTCAAACGCAAATGGTTTTCCGATGTTTAAAAATTCTTCGGCAAGCACCAAATGAGAATCAAGATCGGCTGCTGCCAGTGCTCTCATTTTGCCCGTTTTTTCAGCAATAAAAGCTATTAGATCAGGAGTGTCTTTAAGAAAAGGTTTGCTTTCAAAACGCACACCGTCCAGCATTGCTGATCGTTGCTTGGAGTTCTGAAGAGCTGAAAGGGAAGCGTTGTCTAACAAAAAAGTGCCGATACCCGGCAAGTCTAATCGTTGGTGGCAATAGAAGTATTGCGCTAAGAGAGATGGTATTTTCACGGCTTGGAGTTGTATCCACAATATAAATAATAAGTCCGGCTGTCGCAAGCGTCTAAGCTACAATGTTTTACTTTTGTAGTAATTATGCTTACGGAGGACGAGAAAAAGTTTATCGAGTACTGGGAAATTCACCGTATTCGCCGCAAAAAACTACTAAAACAGGTCGGAATTGGACTTCCCCTGGCAGTAACGATTGTTGCCGCCATCTTCATCAATTTTTTTTCAGGCTGGTATAAACGGGCGGATATGGAGCTCCGAACGAATTCTTCATTGATTATAGTGGTCGTCATAGCGATCGTGCTGATTGCAGGCTTTATATCCGTATTCTCTGCCAAACACCAATGGGAAATGAACGAGCAACGCTATAAAGAGTTCCTGTCCAAAAAAGATCGACCCTGACCGATTCAACTAAAGCAAATTGACGAATTGTTGCAGCAAATAAAGGTGTAAAATTGTCTGCCTAATAATCACAAATATTAAAACTTCGTTTTTGAAAAAGATCCGTTTGTTATTTGCACTAACCCTTTGCATCACATTTTCAGGCTGCCTTAAAGACAAAACTTGTAAACCCAAATCTCCTGATAGCGAGCTACCCCAAATCCAGGCTTTTGCTGCGACCAATGGTATCACTACTACCGCAGATCCCAGTGGGCTCCATTACCAGATAATCGAACAGGGAAATGGTCCCTCAGCAAATGCCAATTCAAAAATTATCATTACTTACACCGGCACACTAATGAATGGTACCGTCTTTGATGAACAGCTGACTCCGAATACGGAGCCCTGGACTCTTGGCGGGCTAATCAAAGGTTGGATCATTGGTATACCGTTGATCCAGGAAGGAGGACACATAAAATTGATTATTCCTTCTTCGCTCGGCTACGGTTGTGACCAATATTACGCCATCCCGGGAAATTCAGTTTTATATTTCGATATCCACCTCGTGGATGTGCAATAGTACAGAAACTGATTAGCTCACATTCAAAGACACTAAAGTTGCGGTTTTTAATACCGTAATTTTGCATTTCAATATTACATTTTGTCGTACGAACCTATATCGGTATTTGATATATTTAAAATTGGGATTGGACCTTCAAGTTCGCATACGCTTGGTCCATGGAGATCCGCACAGCGATTTCTCCAGACATTGACCACGCAAAACAAGCTATTTGATGTATGTGAAATAAAAGTGCTACTATATGGTTCACTTGCGAAAACGGGTCGCGGTCACGGTACCGACATAGCGGTTCAACTGGGTTTGAGCGGGGATGATCCGGTCACCTTTGATGTGCATAATATCCACGCAAAAATGAAGGATATTATGGACATGAAGGAACTGCTTTTGGCCGGTCTTCACGAGGTGAAGTTTGATCCCAGGGAAGACATTGAATTTTTAGTTTCGGAAACCCTCCCTTATCATCCTAATGGATTAACATTTCTTGCTAAGCTGAAAAACGACGATGCAATAGCCGAGACTTACTATTCTATTGGCGGCGGCTTTGTTGTTAAGGAGGGTGAAAGCCGCAGTCTATACTCCAATACACAATTACACTTCCCGATTGATACTGCCGATGATCTTCTGCATTGGTGCAGAAAGACCGGGCTGGCCATTTATGATGTTGTGATGGAGAATGAAAATTCATGGCGACCGGAGCAGGAAACACGCGACGGGTTGTTGAAAATCTGGGACGCGATGAAGGATTGTATTTACCGCGGGTGTCACGTTGAGGGGGTATTACCGGGCGGACTGGCAGTAAGACGCCGCGCCGCTGCACTCAACAAAAAGCTATTGCCTCGTGCAGAATATAAAGATTATGTATCGTGGATCCAGGCAATTCAAAAGGGAGGCAATAATTTCAAATACACGCTTGATTGGGTTAGTTGTTTTGCATTAGCCGTAAATGAAGAGAATGCTTCGTTTGGAAGAGTAGTGACGGCGCCAACGAATGGGGCCGCGGGAGTAATTCCTTCGGTGTTACAATACTACCTGGCATTTTGTCTTCCTTCCCAGGATATTGACAATGTTGATTTGAACGAGCAAATCGTTCGGTTCTTGCTGACAGCCGGTGAAATCGGAAGTATTTTTAAAAAAGGTGCTACTATTTCGGCAGCCATGGGCGGATGCCAGGCAGAAATCGGGGTGTCGTCGGCGATGGCCGCGGCGGCCCTGACAGAGGTATCTGGTGGAAGTCAGCGGCAGGCGATGATGGCAGCGGAAATAGCCATGGAACATCATTTGGGACTGACCTGCGACCCGATAGCAGGGTTGGTGCAGGTGCCATGCATTGAGCGAAACACTATGGGAGCTATAAAAGCAATAACGGCCTCGCAACTTGCACTGCAAAGCACTCCGGATTTTGCCAAAGTATCATTAGACGCGGTGATAAAAACGATGTGGGATACTGCAAAGGACATGAACAGTAAATACAAGGAGACCTCCGATGGCGGCCTGGCTGTGAATATTCCAATAAGCCTGAGTGAATGCTGAGCCAGTTAACTCCGGATATAATTTTCAAGATGGCTGATGGTTTCCCTTTGCTGTAAAATGGTTTCCCTCACTACATCGCTCATAGAAATAATCCCGCATAGCCTGTCATTTTCAAAAACAGGGAGATAGCGAATATTCTGCTGGGTCATCAATGACATGCAAAGCTCCACAGAATCTGAAGGCTTAACATAGGGTAGATCTTCAGACATCACCTCAGATACTTTTGTTTCGTCAGAGTGCTTTCCCATCAGGATCACTTTTCTTGAATAATCTCTCTCGGTAAATATGCCCATAAAATTATCATTCTCCATCACCACCACGGACCCTATGTTTTTTTCAGCCATTAATTTAAGTGCATCCAAAACGGAAGTTGACGGCAAGACATGAATTGCATTCTGTGCCTTTCTTGACAATAACGCCGATACTTTGTTCATATTAAATTTTTAGGAAACGGAATTTACGTTAAGATTTTTAATGGGAAGCAAAAAGTTTATAGATAGTTCTTTGGGCTAAAACTCAATTAATTCATGGCAGGATCCGGCCCGATATCCCGGGCATTTGTGACGTTGTATTCGCGAACGACGTTGTACAGGGTATCCCGTTCGACAGGTTTGCGGTTTGCCTGTGTGACAAGATTAACTAATTGCTCAGTGCTCATCGCAGGACGCTGCTCTTCTGACCCGGCCATCGAATATATTTTTGTGGTATCGTCAATAGTACCATCAATATCGTTAACTCCAAAGGATAAGCTAAGCTGTGCATTCTGCCTTCCCAGCATCGGCCAATAGGCTTTAAGGTGAGGGAAATTGTCCAGGTAAATTCGCGCGACCGCATACATTTTCATGTCTTCAACTATTGTGCTCTCGGCAATATGGCTCATGTCATTGTCCTTGTTACGAAACTTAAGCGGGATAAACGTATTAAAACCGCCCGTTTTGTCCTGTAACTCTCTTAATCTGCGCATGTGATCTATACGATGCGCGTATTTTTCAATATGACCATACAGCATAGTCGCATTAGAAGGCATTCCAAGACGGTGCGCAGTTTCATGAATTAATAGCCATCCATCTGCGTCGACTTTATCTGCACAAATCTGGTCTCTTATTTCGGGATGAAAGATTTCAGCTCCACCTCCGGGCAATGAATTCAGCCCGGCTTTTTGCAGTAGGCTAAGTCCTTCTTCAACTGTCATTTTAGCCTTTCGAAACATGTAATCCAGCTCCACTGCGGTAAAACCCTTTATGTGAAGGGAAGGACGATGTTCTTTTATTTTTCTCAGCAAATCGGCAAAGAAGGCCAGGTTTAATTTTGGATGAACTCCTCCCACAATATGAACTTCAGTCACCGGTTTGTCGTCATAGCTTTTCACGATATCAAGCATTTGATCTGACGTTAACTCCCAGCCTTCTTCTTTGTGTGCGTAGAGACGGCTATAGGAGCAAAAATTGCAACTGAAAACACAGACATTGGTCGGCTCAATATGAAAATTGCGGTTAAAATAAGTGAAGTCGCCGTGAAGCTTTTCGCGGATGGAGTTAGCTAATGCCCCCACAAACGGCAAGCTCCCTTTTTCAAACAGTAACAATCCTTCACTATCGGATATGCGTTCATTATTTTGAACTTTTTCAGCAACAATGGAAAGCGCCTTGTCCGTTCCCGTGGCTTCAATGATGTTGCGAGTGAGATTGCCCGTCATGCCTGCTTCTTATTAATTGCTGTAAAGTTACAGCTATGAATTAAGGTTTACGAAAGTAGCCAACTTTAAAAAATCGTTATCTTCCGTACTAATTAATTTTCTTCAACCACAATTAGGTTCATGATGAACATTAAGCTCCGACTGACCGTTCTCAGTTTTTTTCAATATTACGTCTGGGGAGCGTGGTTGTTAACGATCGGAACATATTGCTTGAATGCAAAGGGTTGGAGCTTTCCGCAGTTTAGCGCGATTTTTTCAACGCTGGCATTATCCTCCCTGTTTATGCCGGCGTTGACGGGTATTATTGCCGATAAATGGTTGAATGCTGAGAAACTCTATGGCATCTTACACCTGCTTTATGCCGCTGTCTTGTTTTATGTACCAAAAGTGAATGACCCTAACACCCTTTATTATGTAATATTTGCTGCGATGATCTGCTACATGCCTACTATTTCGCTGTCTAATTCCATCTCTTATACAATCCTGAAAAGCCGAAATCATGACGTGATAAAAGTGTTTCCCCCGATCAGGGTTTTCGGCACAATTGGATTTATAGCAGCCATGTGGACGACCAATCTTAGCGGAAGCAAAGCCAATTCCAACCAATTTTTAATAGCTGCCGTAGCTGCGATCCTTCTCGGATTATATGCATTTACCTTGCCCAAATGTCCCCCGGCCCGCGCCATTTCAAAAGACGCAAGTTTTGTGGAGCAAATGGGTCTGAAAGCTTTTAAGCTGTTTGCAAACTATAAGATGGCGCTCTTCTTTTTGTTTTCTATGATGCTGGGTGCAGCACTCCAGTTGACAAATATGTACGGAGATTCATTCCTGAGTGGATTTGTATCGGTTCCCGAGTATAAAGACTCATTTGTTGTAAAATATTCCACGATCATTCTTTCTATCTCCCAGATGTCTGAAACGCTGTTCATCCTAACCATTCCTTTCTTTTTGAAGAGGTTTGGTATAAAGAACGTGATGCTGTTGGCCATGATCGCGTGGTTCTTCCGGTTTGGACTATTTCGATTCGGCGATCCTTCGCCCGCCGGTACAACTCTTATAATCTTATCGTGTATCATTTATGGGATGGCCTTCGACTTTTTCAATATTTCGGGGTCCCTGTTTGTGGAGACAAATACGGACCACCGTATTCGGGCGAGTGCGCAGGGTGTGTTCATGATGATGAGCAACGGCGTCGGTGCATTCCTCGGAAGCACGATTAGCGGCTTCGTAATTGATAAATATTTTATTCTCGGTGCCGGTGAACGGGACTGGCAGGGAATCTGGACAGCATTTGCACTATATGCATTAACCGTTGCGATTTTATTTGCAATACTATTCAGGCACAAGCATGATCCAAATGCTTTAGCGACGATTCAGCATTGAATACTTACAAGAAACAATAAAGAATGAGGTTTTTTATTTTATTAATTGTTGTGCATCTCTTGCCCGTATCACATGTTTACCCTCAGGCAGTAAAGCAAGTAAGTGCATTGAAGCTCGTGGGCACACAGCTCACCGATGCGGGTGGAAAACCCATTATGCTGCGCGGGGTTAGTTTTGGCTGGCACAATTGGTGGCCGCGGTTTTATAATGCGGGCGCAGTGCAATGGTTAAAGAATGACTGGAAATGTAACGTCCTAAGGGCCGCGATGGGAGTGGAGCCCGACAAAGGTTATATAAAGGAAAAAGAATGGTCGAAAGAAAAGATAAAATCGGTTGTTGACGCTGCAATACAAGAGAATATTTACGTAATCATCGACTGGCATAGTCATAATATCAGGCTTAATGAAGCAAAAGAATTTTTTGCAGAAATGGCCACCACCTATGGCAAGTATCCCCACGTGATTTATGAAATATTCAATGAGCCGGAGCTCCAATCATGGGCCGATGTTAAAAGCTATTCAATAGAGGTGATTAAGACTATCCGGGGGATCGATCCCGACAACATTATTTTGGTTGGCTCTCCGCATTGGGACCAGGACATTCATATCGTCGCAGACGACCCGATAAAAGGTTACGACAACCTGATGTATACATTTCACTTTTATGCGGCAACTCATAAGCAATGGTTGCGCGACAGGGGCGACTATGCCCTTGGCAAAGGAATCCCCATCTTTATTTCTGAGTCGGCGGGCATGGAAGCCAGCGGCAACGGACCGCTCGACGAACAGGAATGGAAGAATTGGATCGGCTGGGCCGAAAAGAATAAAATCAGCTGGATCACCTGGTCCGTCACAGATAAGAACGAGACCTGTTCCATGTTGCTGCCTTCGGCTGCCTCAGAAGGCAATTGGCAGGAAAAAGATATGAAGGAATCGGGCATTAAAACTCGGTCACTGATCAGGGAGTATAATGGCCACAATTGAATGCCACCGCGTCATTGATTTCCCCAACGAAAAGTCGGTACAGAAAGTCCGGCGAGGTCAAGGACCCTGTCCACGACGGTACCAGCCAGTTCTTCAATCGTTTTTGGGTTACTATAAAAAGAAGGTGTGGCAGGACAAATAATTCCGCCTGCCAGGGTAACCGTTTCCATATTTCGGATATGAATTAGATTGTACGGCATATCCCGAACCACGCAAATCAGCTTTCTTCTTTCCTTTAATATTACATCAGCTGCTCTTGTAATAAGGTCATTTGAAATACCAGATGCAATCCGGCCCAATACTCCCATAGAACAAGGTATGATGATCATTGTGTCATATTGCCCGGAGCCGGAAGCGAAAGGAGCCGAAAAGTCCTGGACAGTGTATTGTTTAACGGGGAGATCCTTGAAATCACTATTACCTAACTCTGTTTGCCATACTTGCTGAGCATTGTTTGTCATGATAACCCCAAGGTCATCCCACTTTTCCTTTAACAGGGATAGCTTTTTCAGCAAAAGATTTGCATAAATGGAACCGCTGGCACCGGTTATGGCAATTACAATTTTTCGCATAATGGGTAGACGTAAAATTCTGCAAAGCCAGCCAAACTAAAAATAAAAGTTCGCAAACGATTGCGCATTTAGTCGCCTTCAATTGAAACCAAAGATTCAGCGTTACGACATTGAGATAGATCAATAAATTGTATTTGAAACACTTAATCGGAAAAAAATCAAAAAAAAGTTTTCTGTATTAAATCATTATTAACGATATTGCCGACGAATTTTCATAGGATAAGGTTTAATGGTTAATGGTTTTTGATTAGGGCCCTCCCGATTTCCTTCGGGAGGTTCTCTTTTTTAGGCACTACCTCATTATAATAAGAAAAGAGTCCCGCGGAGCTAACCGGCGGGACTCTTTATTATAAATGGTCAGGTCTTCCGGAGAATGTTTGAATTGCCGGAACAAAAATTTTCGGGCAAAAACAATCGGGACTTTAATATTCTGACCGTGAACAAATACGTCAATTATTTGCTCAATTCAATTTCATAAAGCTCGGGCCATTTTTTCCCTGTGATAAAAATCTTCTTATTTGCAGAGTCGTATGCAATACCGTTTGGTACATCAGCTGCAGCATCTTTGGCTTTGACCCGGCTCCAGATATTTGTAACATCAATTTTTCCAACAATTGTTCCGCTGCCGGGATCAATCTTTAGGATATAAGGCGCTTGCCACTGGTTAGCATAAATATAACCATCAATATATTCCAGTTCGTTTAAGTTGTACGAAAGACTTCCGCCTTCCGTGATAGACTGTGTTCTTAGCAATTGAAATGTTGAAGGATTGTAATAATATAGGTTGCTTGTGCCATCGCTGACAATCAGTTCCTGGCCATTCGTTGTAATTCCCCATCCTTCGGTATTAATTTTAAATTCATTAACTTTTTTCAAATCTTTTACGGTATAGGCGAATACAACATTTTCTTTCCAGGTAAGTTGGAAAATTGTATCACGCAGTACGGTAATACCTTCACCAAAGTATTTTTCATCGAGTGGTATTTTCTTTTGAATTTTTCCGCTGGTTAGATCCACCTGCAATAAACCGGAATGGCCGTATTCCCCTGTTCCCTCGTACACCTTGCCATTGTAAACCGTGAGCCCCTGGGTGAACGAAGAGGTATCATGCAAGTAGGTATTCAAAACGGAGTATCCAACTGGTTTGGGGCTGTCGGGAGCGGCGATTGAGGTAGACGTTTGCGTACTATCAGTGTTGTTACATGCTACAAAAAGGATAAAAAGAGCGGCGTATACAGTTTTTTTCATTCTATTTCTCCATTGAAAATGGTGGAATCTAATCGTACAAAAATACGGGAAGCCTGCTTTTCAACTTGTTAAACATTTACCTCAACTTTTTTTAGACAATAGGGAAAATACTATATAAAAAATTGAAAATTACCGAATTAAATTATTTATATTTGGTCTCATACTACCCCAAACTCCGGTATCCTCCCTTTGAATTCATATCCCATCCAACACCGAAGTTTCAGATCCCTTTATTCTTAGTTTCCTGATTCCATGAATGCCCATGGTAAAGAATTTTATTGCCATGCTTAGTCCAACTTTTTATCTACTAAGCTATGCGTACCTTATTGCTCCTGCAATTCATTTTGATTGCATTTTGTGGCCCATTGCTGGCCCAGCGTGATTGTTCTTCTTATACCTACATGCAACAGCAGTTGCTTAATAATCCCCGGTTAAAAAACGAGATCACAAAAATTGAAAAATATATTCAGGGCCATTCCGGTCTTTTTGCAAAGCCCCAGGGAGGGAAGGCTGTCATTAAAATTCCGGTTGTCGTCCACATTTTATATCATAATGCGGCGGAGAACGTAAGTGATGAAACGGTATTTAGCCAGATCAGGGTATTAAATGAATGTTTTCGTCGCCGGAACGCAGACACTACTAATACACCCGGGGCATTCCAGCCCATTGCTGCAGATTGCGAAATAGAGTTTCAACTGGCAACCTCAGATCCACTGCGCAGACGTACAACCGGTATTATCAGGAAATATACCCCCCTGCTTACCTGGAATGCGGATGACAGGATGAAATCGTCCGCTGAAGCCGGCGATGATGCCTGGGACTCCAATAACTACCTTAATATATGGGTATGTAATTTGGGACGTGCAGCAGGCTATTCCAGTTTTCCCGGTGGACCCGCTGAAAAAGATGGGATCGTTGTTGCCTATAACGTTTTTGGAATTAACAAAAAATCTGGCTACGAGCCTGGAAAAACAGCCGTTCATGAAGTCGGTCACTGGCTTGGCCTTCGCCATATCTGGGGAGATAGCGAATGCGGCGATGACATGATCGACGATACTCCATTCCAACGCACGTTTACACCCGGCTGTCCGAAAGGTGTACGGAGATCCTGTAATAATAATGCTAACGGAGATATGTATATGAACTACATGGATCTCACGCTCGACGCCTGCACCAACCTTTTTACCGAAGGTCAAAAGGAAAGAATGTGGACCACTTTTGAAATTGGAGGAGGCCGCAATTCTATTCTGACATCATATGGCCTTGAGCCACCACTGATTGATGAATTACCGGTTTATGATGAAGTGCCTGCGTGGTTTGAACCGCGCCTTTATCCTAATCCCGCTAACGAGGAAATGACATTGGACCTTTCGTACGATACACGGTGGATCGGCAAAACGATCACGATGATTAACGCACAGGGACAAATAATAAAAACGGTTTCTATTGATTCAAAAACTGTAAAAATAGATGTCAGGTCCTTGCGCCCCGGTTTATATTTCCTTTCAGGAAAAAAAGATGACGGAAGCGTGATCAAACAAAAATTCATTAAACTCTAACTGGTCGGGTTTTATTTTAGTGGCGGCATCGGAAGATGATCCGCCTTTTTTTATGCGACGTTTTTTAGACAAACTGCTCAAGCAACGCAATTCTTTTTTCGATAGGCGGGTGTGTAGCAAATAAATTATCCCACGATGCAGACCTATGAACCGAAGGCTTTGGATTATCGATGAATAATTGTGCTACGTCCCTGCTTTCAACGGCCTCTATCATAGGATCAGCCGAAATTTTTCGAAGAGCTGAAGCAAGCGCGTATGGCTTTTTCGTGATTTCAGAAGCGCCGGCGTCAGCAAGGTATTCCCGGTTGCGGCTAATTCCGAAGCGCAGCAGGATGGAGATCAGGTATGCAATGGCGGTGACGGCAATGATGATCAGAACAATGGCACCGCTACCTTTATTGCTTTTGCTGCTTTTTCGACCTGCAAAACGTAAGCCCCGAAAAGCCATTTCTGCAACAAAGGAAAAAATACCTACAAATATTATCGAAATGATTAGCAACCTTACGTCGCGATTTCGAATATGTGTGAGTTCGTGTGCCAGCACTCCTTCCAACTCCTCGTCATCGAGTTTGCCTATGATCCCGCTTGAAAGAGTGATCGAATAACTATTGTCGCTAATTCCGCTTGCGAAAGCATTCAGTGAATCATCCTGGATAATGTTCAATTTGGGCATTTTCATCCCCTGCGAAATGCAAATATTCTCCAGGAGATTGTATACTCTTTTGTTCTCTTTACGTTCCAGCGGTTTTGCACCGGTGGATAGTTTAATAAATGCGCTGTTGCCTGCCCACGCAATAAGAAACCAGATGCCGACCGCTGCCAAAACAAAAGGCATCGTTACCAGGAAATGATTGTTGGTTTGCGTAGCATCCTGGTCAGAAGTGAAAAAGATAATGGCGTAACAGAGTGCCAGCAGTAATGCCGGGAATGCTATGAGCAGTAAAACAGAATTGCGGTTATTCTTGCTGATCTGGCTGGCTAGTCCGGTATATTGCATTTTCAGTCCAGCTTAAGACTTAGGTATTTCCAAAGTTGATTTTGGGAGGCTCTTCCATTCGTCTTCGGGTGTCTTCGCCCAGGTCAAAAAACAGCTCTCTTTGGAAACCGAAATTTCTTGCGATTAAGTTACCGGGGAATGATTCAACGGCATTATTATATTCTGTAGTTGCGCCGTTGAAGAAACGGCGGGCGGCAGCCAGTTTGTTTTCAATATCACTCAGTTCTTCCTGTAACCGTAGAAAATTCTGGTTGGCTTTCAGATCGGGATAGGCTTCTACCTGCACTTTTAATCCCTGTAAAGCCGTGGTTAATTGTTGTTCCGTTTTTATTTTCTCATCAATGGTCGTAGCAGCCATAGCCGCGGTTCTCGCCTCAGTTACTTTCATCAACAATTCTCGTTCATGCGTAGCATAACCTTTAACCGTGTCAACCAACTGGGGAACAAGGTCGTGGCGCTGGCGAAGTTGCACGTCAATGTCGGCGAACGCGTTTTGCCTTCTGTTTCGTAACCTGACAAGGTTATTATAAAGACTGGTCACCCATATTACGATCAGTACGATTATTCCAATTACAACAAGAAGAGCCATGTGTGAGTGATTTAGAGAATTTGAAATTAACTAAAAGGAACATGCGAATTCCGAAAAGTTTGAATTCCTTATTTTGTGCAGAGTTACCGATGAAATATCCTGGCAAAAAATTCTCTCATGTCATTCCACGACGCAGTGTCGGCCGCCGGATCGTATTTGATGGGTATTTTGAATTTTTCACCCAGGGCCGTTGCATTAGGATTTGTAAACGCGTGAACGGCGCCTTCGTACGCCTTGAATGTGTATTTAACTCCGGCCGAATCCATTTGCTGTCGGAATTTTTTGACTTCGTCCTGGGGAACAAACGGGTCCGCAGCACCGTGACATACCAGTATGTCAGCTTTAAGTTTGCTCTTATCAAGCGGCACGCCAATCAGGTTGCCATGAAAGCTTACGGCTCCCTTTAAATCTTCACCCATCCTCGCAAGATTTAATGATTGCGCACCACCAAAACAGTAACCCATGACAGCGACATTATTTGGATCTGCCTGTGGATAGGTCTTCAATTTTTCCAGGGCGGCGTCAAATCTCGCTTTCATCATTTGAGGGTTCTTATAAAACGGCGTTGCCAGTTTTCCTGCGGCATCAGGATTGTCGGCCGTCTTGCCATTTCCATACATGTCCAGGGCCATAGCTATATAGCCAAGTTCAGCCAGTTGTCTTGCTCGTTTTTTTGTATAATCATTAAGTCCCCACCATTCGTGGATGACAAGCACCGCAGGTCGGGCGCCTTGCTTAGTTTCATCATAAACAACGTAACCATTCATTGTTACATTATCGCCGGTATACGTCACATTGTCTTCTTTTAGTTTGGGTTCTTTCACTGCAGTGGTATCATTCGCCTCTTTCATCTCCGGTTCGGGTTTTTTATCGGCATTATTACAGGAATATGCAAACAGGGCGCCCGTAAACAGGCCAGCAAAAAAAGTGAGTCGCAATTTCATTGTGGGAATTTTGATGAACAAATAAGCAAATAAAGTTCCGAAAAACTTTTTCGTGTGGCAAAATTTTAATTCGCTATTGCCGCTTTCCAATCTCGTGGATCGTTTCCTTAAGCAGTTCTGTGAATTGATGGGGTTGCTCAATCATGGGATAGTGGCCTGTTCCTTTGATTACACGAATGCTGCTTCCTGCTTTGGCCGCCCTCCGGAAAGATTCTTCATTGGTAGCGGTATAATCGCTGACGATAAGATGTGCAGGTATGGGCAACCGGGAGATCATTTCGGAATCTTTCAACGCGAAGTACATGAGTGATTCAAGAGCTTTTATTGCCACAGCGCTATCTGTTTGCCGGATACTGCGGATTACACGGTTAACAGAGTTTGTGTCAGAATATCCCCGAGGAAAAAGAGCCAGGCGGGTATACATCGTGGCAGTGGTATCGAAATTCGATTTCAAACTTTGCATAAAGTCACTAACCTGTTTCTCTTCCTGGGGAGTAAAAGAAGTAACAAACTGTTTGAAATTGTCAATGCCGATAAATCCGATCACCTTGGCCGGAAAGCTGAGAGCCGTTTGCAAAATTATTTCACCGCCCATCGAATGACCTACGAGTATTACGTTGTTCAGGTGTAAACCGTCTATTACCGCACGAACATCTTTTGCAAATTCTTCAATGGTCCAGTTTTCGCGGTTGTGCCCGCTTTGCCCGTGTCCACCGAGATCGAGGG